>Ga0068855_100010940_pt1 | contig 10952 bp, 8 predicted proteins | sample KBSCornC52_FD_66592 | JGI IMG/M metagenome (GOLD analysis project Ga0068855, IMG submission 66592) | Corn rhizosphere microbial communities from Kellogg Biological Station, Michigan, USA - KBS Corn C5-2 | ecosystem: Host-associated > Plants > Roots > Rhizosphere > Soil ... | reverse complement strand
GTTTGTCTTCCTGGCGTTCGCGTTTGTCCCCACTTCAGACTTGGCTTTGCCTTTGAAGCCAAAGAATGTCTCGCTCTGCATCGTGGATACCAAATTACCGCAAGTTAATCTCTACGACCCGCCTGCCGGACCATTTGCGACAGGAATGTATCTTCAACTTTTCCGGGCGCGTCTGAATGACGGATCCAAACTCAAAATAATCGTCTTCCCAGCTTCAGGAGAGTCAGCTATCTTGCCCGAAGTTCGCCGCCTGAACTGCTCGTGGGTGCTTCAATTGCGTTACCAGCAACAGGCGGACGACGACGTGTTTAGCCAAACCTATCCCAGACGCACGCGCTTCGACACACTGCTTTATTCGCTCTGGAATGGTTCGACACGAGAGGTCATCAAAAGCGGCAGTGGTGTGGTCTCCGTGGGTGTTACCCTGCTGACGCCCTACGCTACTTTTGGCAAACAGGTCTTAAGGGCACTGAATCATCAGCATTGACGCAGATTCGGTTCACTCGAGAGTGATTTGACCCAAAATCTGTTTGGGTCCCGAGTAGCCGGTGATTCGGGCACGTGCTTAAAAACCGTGAACGAAGTTCATTCGAAGATTCAGTCTTGTTGGGGTTGCGTCTGTTTCACGTACTGCTCGATCCAAGCAGGAGGGTCGGGTTCGTCCCGCGCCCATTTACCTTCACGTTGAGTTCCTTCGCCCAACGGTATCCCCACATCGGGCCGTAGATCGTAATGTAGGTCTCAGGGGTAGCGTAGGCAGGATTCTGTAGAGCTTCTGAGAGCGAGATGAAACGGTATCCACGGTCTCTGAAGAGAGCTATGATCGCATTCACCGTATCTGCATTGAGTGGGCTGGCATGCAAGAGCATGATGTCCGGAACTTCGACGCCGAACACTTGCCTGTCCAGCCTGTTATACCAATCAATTTCTTTACCCGTGTAAACGATGCAATCAGCTCGCAGTCTAGCCGCCGCGCTCTTGTCGTGATGCGCCAGAGCGACTATGTATGCTGCATTGAACTCGTAGTCTGAACTGTCGATGGTGCACGGAGCCAATCGATAATCATGGGCTGCCAGAATCATGGGCTGCCAGGAACGCAGCAATTGCATCGTGCTTCTGCTTTGTGTCGCCGGTATGGTTGTAGGGAAACCGCAAGAATCTAGACTTGCGTGAACAGTCTGCAAGAGCGGCACGTCGATTCGTACCACCTCGCGTGGCGCGGCGAACGTGGACTAGGCACTTGGGGCATTCGCGGCAATGGAGTAGAATGTTTCATCGCGCGGTGACCCTCTACGAGCCCACTACCGGCAACTCGGAAACTGCCGAAATTTCAGTTGGGAAAGCTAGCCGAAAAGACCACGAGTACCGCTCGAAGATATAGCTAGTTCCCGAAATGACTATTCAGCGCGCAGGGCAGCCGAGGGATCAACCGACGAGGCTTTGCGGGCAGGTGCAAGACACGCGATCGCAGCCATGACAATCATCACGGCGGAGCCGGCAAGGCTCAGCAGAACGTGGTGCCCAGCGTCTGCAATCCAATGATTGATCCATTGGCCAAGTCCGATGCTGAGCGCAAGTCCGAGTGCGATTCCCGCTCCGATGCTGATGCTTGCGGAGCGAAACACGAGCTTGACGAGATTGCCCTTCGATGCGCCGAGCGCCAGGCGAATTCCGAACTCGTTCGTGCGTTGGGCGACTGAATAAGAGACAACGCTGTAGACGCCGACTGCTGCGAGCGTCAACGCAAGGGCAGCAAAGATGGACAACAGCATCGATATGAGGCGACCTCGCGCCCAGAGCGGCTGGTCGTGAAGCGCCTCTTCCATCAGTGCGTCATCGGTCCAGAGAGCTTGCTGTTGCGGGTCAACCTTTGCGATTTGCGCTCGCACGGTGTGCTCCAGCAGCCGCGGGTCAACATCGGTATGCACGAAGATCTGGGCGAAGTCAGGTATAAGGACTGAATAGGGAAGGTAAACCGCCGGTCCTACAGGTTTGTCGAGTCCGTCATTGACGACATTGCCCACTACACCGACGATCTGGAGCCAACCCTCGGTGCCCGACGCGGTGAAGAGGTCAGGCGGGTGATTCTTTGGGAGCGGGACCTTGATGGAGTGGCCGATGATTTGACCGTTGTTGAAGCAGTTCTTCACGAAGGCTCTGTTGACGACGGCAAGAGGAGCTCCGCGCGTAATTTCGTCGACGGTCCAAAGGCGGCCTTGCAGAAGCGGAATTTCGAGTGTGGAGAAGTAACGTGTGTCGACGAACTCGACGGCGAGCTGCTGATTGCTTGCGGTCGAGCCTCCAAGGAGCTGGTAAGAGGTCCTGAAACCGTTCTCGGGAGGTGTCGCGGCCAACCCGATCGCCGCAGAGGTGACCTGCGGGAGCTGCGAGATTTTGTCCCGCAGTTGTTCGAAATATTGCCGTCGTACAGCCCAATCGGCATATGCGTTTGAGCGAAGAGGGATGGCAACGGACACGGTGTTGTGCGGGTTGTACCCGAGCGGGATCTCCATGGTGCGAATGAATCCCATGATCGCCATGCCTGCCGCACTCAGCAGCAGGAGGGTGAAAGAGACCTGAGCGGCAATAAGAGTTTGATGGCTGAGCTTTCCGAAGATCGAACCGGCGACGCGGCGAGAACTGGCCTGCATCACTGCGGATACGTCGGGTCTTCGAAGCAGGAGGGCGGGCAGAAGTCCGAATAGAACACCGGTGAGGAGCGCCACTGCAACGCTGAAGGCGAGGACTGGAATATGGACGTGGAAGTTGGCTTCGTTGGGGAAAGTGCCGCGCGGAAGACGCACCACGATGAGATGGACCGTCGAGTAGGCGAAGATCACGCCGAGCAAAGTCCCGGCAAAGGCCAGGAGGAGAGATTCGGTAAGCAATTGGCGAAGAAGGCGGCTTGCGCTGGCGCCCACGGCCGTGCGCACCGCAAGCTCGTGTTGTCTGGAAGTTCCACGCGCGAGCAGGGGAATGGAGACGTTGGTGCAGCCGATGAGCAGCAGCAGAAAAACAGCTCCAAAGAGGAGAAAGAGCGTCTGCCGGATCTGGACATTCGCGAGGTCCAGCAGCGAACTCAGAGCCACTTTGAAGCTTTCTTTAGGGAAGTTATCGGGGAATGCTTTGGCAAATTGCTGAAAAAGAGGCTGAACCGCTTCAGAGCCGGCGAGGCTTGAAACTCCCGGCTTGAGCTTCACGACCATTCCGTACAGTTTTTTGGGGTCGTTGCTGAGGCTGGCCGGTTGATAGAGGTCTACGCCCAGCCATCCGAAGTGTTCCGGCATGACGCCGATGACCTGATAAGGCTTCTGGCTCAGACGCATCGTCTTTCCCACGACGGAACGGTCCCCACTGAAGTGACGCATCCAGAATTTATGGCTTAGAACCACTACGGGCGCGGGTGTCTTCCCAAAGGGAGCGTCGGAGGGAAAAAAGTAACGGCCGAAGAGAGGTTGAACTCCCAAGACCTGAAAGCCGTTTCCGGTCATCAACAGGGCTTCTGCATTGTCAGGCACACCGTTGTCGTCGATGCTCTCGTCCTCCATGTTGAATCCCATGGCGTTCTGGATCGCCGACGATTGCTCCACCTTGACTATCTGTTCACCGGTGAGCCCGAACCCGGTGTGGTCGGATTTGGAATTGAGAGCGACCCAGCAGGTGCGATTCGGTTCGGCGTAGGGAAACGGATTGATGATGACCGCGTAAATGATGCTGAATACAGAGACAGTTGCACCAATGCCGAAAGCAAGAGATAGGCACGCGGTCAAGGCAAAGTGCGGGTGCTTTCTGAGCTGACGGAAGCCATAGCGAAGATCTTGAACGAGTGTGTTCATAGGAGTGTCGTTCCACCTCGATCTCTAGCTGACACCGAGACTTGCCTACTTTGACGGAACAATCTGCTCAAACGCTCTCATTTCTCGAACATTCTCTGCCTCACGTTTTGCAAAAACGTGATGATCAGAGGGGTGAGCTGCCTGCAATTGCTGAATAAGAATGCTCTGTAGTCGCGCCGTAAGCCGGTGAGTGGTCTGGCAAACCTACTGACCGATGAAGCCGCTGTGGACGCTTGGCTCCAATTCTTGTCGAGTGTGCTGCGCCAGTATGGGGAGCAGTTGCTAAGGGGCGCGCCAGGAGCATTCGCTCGACTTGCGGAAGCGCAATCCCAGCGCGATGCCGAGTATGCAGCGAAGATGAATGCGAAATACGCCCCAGAGTAGGTCCTACTGCTAGGCCAAGCCTCTCGGAGGTCCAATCACCGGCAACTCGGATGTATGGTCCGTCGCTTTACTGCAAGCGAAAAGTGAGGGTGACGGGTTGGTCTGCGGAAATGTATCCGGCCTCTTTGTGAGCATGGGCTCTGGGCTCAAGATGGGATGCGCTGCGCTCTCGTCCTAACTACCTTAGCAGCCTCGTGGGCCTAGTCCGAGTAACAGGTTTCGGGAGCGCCGGGTTCGACCGTTTTCGTCATCTCTTTTCTCGCGAGCAGACTTGAGTAGATCCTCGATTTGTTTTGTCGGCGTCGGTTTGCGATTGTGGGAATCGCGAAGCGATTTCCAAGCCCGGCGGGTTCTGCCGGGCGGCAATTGCAGATCGTTTGTGTCAGGCTGCGGAAATAGCCGGGCTGAGCATCGGCGGTCGATAGGTTTCTCCGTGACTCAAAAGTGCCCATGCGACGCGAGCCATTTTGTTCGCCAGCGCGATCGTGACAACGTTGGGATGTGCTCGTGACACCAACTTCCCCAACCAGGCGCTCAGACCAGGAGATTGCTTTTCGCGACATTGCAGGATCGCACGTGCGCCATGCACCAGCAGCTGGCGCAAATACACGCTTCCGCACTTGCTGATCCCGAGAAGCTTCTGCTTGCCTCCCGTTGTATATTCGCCTGGCACTAAGCCTAACCAAGCTGAGAAACTCCGGGCCTTGCGGAACTCCGCGCCGTTGCCGATCGCCGCAACGATGGCTGTTGCTGTGATCGGTCCGATTCCGGGGATCGCCATCAGCCGCTGGCGGCTTCTTGCTCATCTGCTCCGCGCTGGATGGTCTGATCGATCTCCACGATCTGGTTGGTCAACTGCCGGAGTTCTGACAGAAGTTGCGCCAACATCAAACGAAGTGTTTCAGACATCATGATTTCCGCATCCTCCAGAACGGCCGGCAGCTGACCCTCGCTCTTGATCGGTACATAACGCATCCGCGGCCTGTCCACAGCTTCGGCGATCGCCTCGGCATCAATGAAGTCGTTCTTGTTCGTCTTCACAAACGGCTTCACATACTGGGCAGGCATCAGCCGCACATCATGACCCTGATCACGCAAGACCCGACCAACGTAATGAGCGCCTCCGCATGCCTCCATCCCAATCACCCGTACGTTCAGGTTGACGGTGAAACGAAGCAGTTGGGAGCGCGAGAACTTCTTCCGCACCACCGTCTCGCCTGCTCTGTTCAGAGCTACAAGATGAAATACCGTCTTGCCCAAATCGATGCCGACTTTATCCAGTTCCATGGACCGCCTCCTCGTTCACCTCTTATACCCCGTGGGGTTAGAAGCGACGGACCATCCCATTACCTAACGGTGAAAATCCGGCAAACTTCCGGGTGGCCTGTGATTTGGTAGCGATATATCCGACAGTCGCGAGCTGTGCTGGGGGGTCATGTTCACATCGGTGTACGTCAACTCAATCTGTTCGTAATGCGCGAACCGGATCGAGGGAGGCTGCCCGGACCGCAGGCAAGATCGCCGCAATGACTGCGCCGATTGCGAGAACCATCGCCGCCGCCCCTAGCATCGCAAGATCGTAGCTGCTGACATGAAACAGAAACCTGGCCATCAGCCGGTCCATCAAGAGGCTGGCTGGAATGCCCAGTGCCAGGCCCACGGCTAATTGCGCCATAGCTCCCAGGATCACCAGCCTCACAATGAGCGAGCGCGAAGCCCCCACAGCCATCCTTATCCCAATTTCGCTCGTGCGCCTTGCCACGAAATACGACGTCACTCCATACAGACCCACTGACGCCAGAATAAGGGAGAGTACTCCAAAGGCCAAGGTGAGCCGCGCAATCAGCCGCTCCTGATTGAAGTTGCTTGCCATCACGGAGTCATACGAGACAAAACGAAAAATCGGCAGTTTGGGATCGATCTCAACCATTGCTTTGCGAACCGGCGTCTCAAGATCAGTCCCGTTACTTGCCACTTCAAGAATGACGGAACCAAGAAACATCGATGAGCTTTCGGCGGCATCGTCCTCTGCATCGGTGTAGCCAGTAAATCGCTGCGTGTTAGGAACAAGAAACAGAGGACGAGCTTCGCTGCGCGGATCCGTCAGAATGAAATCTGAGAACACTCCGACAATTTGATATTGGCTGGCATACTTCGCCCCTTCCCGCCCGAAGTGCTTTCCAATCGGATCGCCGAACGGAAAGAATTTCTTCACAAATGCCTGATTCACTACTGCCACAAGCGGGGCAGACGGGCCATCCTGAGCGGTGAACCCTCGGCCGCGGACCACAGGGACGCCAATAGAGTCCAGAAACTGCGCGCTGACGCGAATCCAATCGGAAAAGCATTTGTCCTCACGTCCCGGATCGGATTCACCTAGCACATGCACGCACGTCCCCCATTGATTGCCGCCCAACGGAATGTAGCGGGCGAAGCTCACGTGTTTGACTCCCGGCAAAGCTCCGAGTCTGTCTTCTATCTGGCGATAGAGACCCGCTGTGCGGTCTACGGTGTACCCCGCCCCTTCCAGATCCATCTCGAAGGTGTACCGGTTCGCTGCTTCAAATCCGAAATCCTTATGCTCCAGATTCATCAGGGAGCGAGTCAGCAGGAAGGTGCTTGAGATCAGAACCAGTGACATGGCAAGCTGCAGAATTACAAGGGTGCGCTGCGGAACGGAAGCGCGATCCCGGCTGGCGACGTTCACTCCGCGCAGTGATTCGGATGGTTGCGCGTGAGAAGCCGCCCATGCTGGAGTCACGCTGAATATCACACCGGTCAACACAGAGATAAACAAGGCGAAGCCCAGAACGGGCCACGAAAGCTCAGCGTGCAGAGGCATGTTATGAGCCTCGGGATAAGCTAGGGCCAGAATCGTTCGGGCGCCGAACCACGAGACGCCCAGGGCGGCCAACCCTCCCGCTCCGCTGAGCAGCAGGCTTTCAACAAGGATCTGGCGCATGATTCTGAACCGGGCTGCGCCAAGAGCAATTCGAACCGCCACGTTGATCCTCTGCGTGGTCGCACGCGCCAGGAGCAAACTCGCAATATTCGCACACGCCAGCAGCAGCACGACCGATGCAAGCAGCATGAGCAGGCGCAGGTTGGCGCCGGATTGTTGTTGCAGTTTCTGGATGCCTCCTCCGGCTCGGGACAGCTTTACATGCTGGTGGGGAATGAGCTCGGTCCCGCCGTGTTCGGTGAATCTGGGCCACTCTCGCATCCAATCGCGCAGCTGCGCGGAGAGCTTGGCTTCGAGCGCGCCTTTTTGAACTCCGGGCCGGAGCCTGCCCAGCGCATAAAGCCATGCGGTCATGGGTTGAGTCACCGCGGCGTTTGCGCCTTCAAGCTCGATCTCGGAGGAGAGGGGCATCCATATGTCTGCCGGAATGGACGCTATCCGGTCTCCAAAGAAGGACGGCGGCGCTACCCCCGCCACTGTGAATGGATGCCGCTGTACGTAGACGGTAGCTCCAACAATCGACGGATCACGGCCGAACTCATTTTCCCATGCAGCGTAACTGAGCACTAGCACGGGAGGGGCTCCCGGATGGTCGTCGCCATCGCCAAACGGCCGGCCAACAAATGCGCCCACGCCCAGCGTATTGAAGTAATTCCCAGAAACAAACTCCGTGCGCAGCGGTCGCGGTGCCGCCGAGCCGTATTGCGCCGTGTATCCGCCGCCGCCAGCCTGCACCGCTGCGAGTTGCTCAAACTCTGGTGCCGCTTGCCTGAAGCGCCGATAAAGGTCATATGAGAAAAGATCGAAATCGCCGTCGGCAGATTCGAAATTGCCGTGATAGCAACAGGTGTTGCGGTCGCCAATTCGATAGAGGCTCGCTGGGTCCGCCACGGGAAGGGAACGCAACAGGAACCCCTCAACCAATGTGAACACAGCGGTATTCGCGCCGATGCCGAGTGCCAGCGTGGTGATCACAACAAGAGCGAAGCCGGGTGACGAGCGCAGCCTACGTATGGCGTACAGCACGTCCCGGCTTAATGAAGTAAACAGGGGAATGTCCCGCCGTGTGCGATAAGATTCCTTAACCTGCGTGACGCCACCGAACAATCGCAGAGCGGCCATGCGAGCCTGCGCCGGTGTCATGCCCCGCGCAAGGTTCTCTTCCACAGCTGATTCGATATGCGATTCCAGTTCCTCGTGCAGTTCCTCATCTAACCTGCGACGGTGAAAGAGCGCTGTGCAGCGGCTGAAGATTTCGCGAAGCCAATCCATAATCAGTCCTCTTCTACTGGCGAAAGAAAACGTTCCATGGTGGACACGATGCGCGACCAGTTCTCTTCTTCCTCGGCGACCTTCTTCTCTCCAAGCCGCGTAAGCGAGTAGAACTTCGCCCTCCGACCGGTACCCGACGTACCCCAGTTCGATCTGATCCATCTCCGCTGCTCCAGCCGCAGCAGCGCAGGATAAAGCGTGCCCTGGTTAACACTCAGCGCGTCGCTCGACACCTGCTCAATTCGGCGCGCAATGCCGTACCCGTGCAGCGCACCCATTGACTGAAGAGTTTTCAGAATCATCAGGTCCAGCGTGCCCTGATGGACGTCCGTTCTTTCCATGTGCATAAAGAAGTGCCGACCTGTTGAAACACAACATATCCTCGCCATCTATAGGTAGGCTGTCAACAGGTATGTGACGAAGCGTGTGCCGGGTGCCCCAGGGTCTCGCTTTTGAGACCTAGGAAGCTTCAATACTTATCGGCGTAGATCCTCGCTGCTCTAGAGAAGCGTTCTGGGCGAACAAACGCCAAAGTTCCGAGTTGCCGGTAATTGGACCTCAATCTGGTGAAGGCTGCTCGACGCCGCTGATAACTAACACTTCGACCGGCGCTTTGCGCGGTTCGATTTTCAATCCAAGCTGCTCCTGAATCGCTGTAAACAGAGGTGGCTTTCCGCTTTCGCTCGAGGTCGAACCCACAGGTTGGCCAATGGCACCCGAAGCGCCATATTCGACAGGCTCCCATAGCAGCCCGAAGTCATAGCTCCCTTTAAGACCAGTAGAATCGATCACCACGCGATTGCCCGTATCCGATTTTCCTGAAAGCCACACTGCAAAATCTCGCATCGTGACTGAGGAAGCCTTCAGATCTCCGCTCGCATGAAAAATCAGTTGAGGTAACTTATGCCCCTCTGGCAATTCCGCCGCTGGAGATAATTTGGCACCGTGCTTTCCAATGGCCAATGCATAGACCGGAAGCAGCATCTTCTCTGTGGTCACCTTCAGTCGAAAACGAGCTGCAAGTAACGACTGCATCATCAATCGATATTGCCGGGAGCTCTGATCGGGAGTTAGTTTCTTGAGCGCAGCTACATCTGCATCGCTTATTTTCGCGTCAATGTCGAAATGCTCAGAGGATGCCCATTTCGGCATATTCAGAATCTGTTGGTCCGACTTGACTTCATACGCAAACCGAATAAGCCGGTCGAGTGGTGCTCCATCCGCCTTGAATCCCGAGGGCTGTAGACGGAAGGAAAATACGACGCCGGGGTCATGATTAGGCTTGACGCTGGCCACTTCGAACGAGGGCGCCTTATCAGCTTGCGGATGCAGTAATAGTTCTGGCGAGTCTGTTTCTTGCCCCCACGCGTGTAATTGAACCGCTGCGAGAACCGCCAGCGAACCGAAAATTGAAAGAACATGACGGTACGATTTGTGCACTACCTATCGACCCCACATCGACGCGAGCAAGATTGTACTTGCGTCTTTCCACTTAGACACCGCCCTCTCTTGCATTGTTCCCCTGTCGTCGGCTACTCGGAAGCTGGCAAGAAATTGTAGGGTCCGAGTCGCCGGCGATTCGCTCGGAAAGGATCTTTCAGGCTCCTTCTTCACCCCAGCGTCGCTTCCGCAATCGATAAAGCTCTTGAGTCGTCGGCTACTCGGAAATGACGATACGTCCAAGCTGCTGAAACATACCAAGGTCGTCGCGAACGGCGAAGTGTTCTACGATCTTCGCTTCCTGCAAACGAAAGCGGTGAATGTGCTTCACCTGAAATCGCCGACCGTTCGGGGTGAGAGTAGGTCCTTGTAGGGGCGGGATCATGACAAAGTCGCCGCGGTGCGTACCGCTGAGAATCACTTCACAAAAGACGGTGTTTTCGGATGAGAGCATCTGGTCGATCTGAAAATGGAGATCGGGAAAGGCAGTTCTCCACACAGAGACGATCTTCTGGATCATCCCGCGCGCATCTTTGTACGGAATGCCGAAATTCACAAAGTCTGGGGAGAAGAACTCATCAATTCTTCCGGTGTCACCGTCGTTCCAAAGCACCTGGAAGTGCTGGCGAACGCAAGCGCAGTTGGACTCTTCAACCACGGTCTTGACCTCCCTTGAATACGCGTCGAGTTTACACGGCTCTGGGACCAACAGAGGAAGGGAAAACCTTTCCTTTGCACGTTCAGAGCGGTGATCGGGCGTGTGGTCGGCAATGGGGACATTGGCAAGAAGTTGATCTCAAGTTCCCGGCGGCCGGTCGCTCGCCGGGAACGCGCAAACGCACTAGTGATGCACAAAGCCGTCTGGTTTTCTATTTGTAGGCACGCCCGAATAGAAAAACGCCTACCAAGATGGCGCCGAGAAACAAAACCACGATGGCGAGCTGCAAAAGGAAATGGCGGAGGCGTCCCTTGAACAGTTCTGGAAAGTAGCACTCTTCCGGGTTTCGCGGATTGTAGCGGATCGTGACCTTCTCGCCGCCGACGAGCTGATAGAGTGG
>Ga0068855_100010939_pt1 | contig 10952 bp, 9 predicted proteins | sample KBSCornC52_FD_66592 | JGI IMG/M metagenome (GOLD analysis project Ga0068855, IMG submission 66592) | Corn rhizosphere microbial communities from Kellogg Biological Station, Michigan, USA - KBS Corn C5-2 | ecosystem: Host-associated > Plants > Roots > Rhizosphere > Soil ... | reverse complement strand
TTGTGGCTCGGTCTATGGGTGTTCGTAAGCCCGGATTAAGGCCGGACAGCGATGGAAGGTCTTATCGAGGGGCAGGGATCCTGCCCCTCACATTTCGCCTGTCGAACAGCGGCCGCGCTTCAGCTTAAACGAATCCCAGGTCACCTTGGCTTGGCCGGCTCGCGTGCGATTTTGAGCAATAACCGTTGGCCCTCCGTCCTCGTGTGACACGGGCAGCAAGCAATTATCCGATCGACCGCCTCCTTGTCGAACCTGGCTCCTCCGACAAACCGCAGATAGGCCACCATCCCCGCGGAAGTAAATCGAATTCCATGATCGGCCAGGCGACGCACATTCTCCCACTCTTGTTTGTTCTCGCGGCGAGGCGGCCTGAAATACTTGCCCATGTTGACTAACGCAGCGCCACATTCGGGGCAGGAACGGTCCTCCCGAATGACTTTGCGCTTCCATCTCAACGATTGAGTTTCGGCCAACCATTCAGGCGAGCGCTTCTGATGCAATGGCTTTCGTAACTGCTGACGACATTCGAAACACACCCAGTGATCTGAGGAAGGCATCTGTAACTCCGCTTATATCTCGGCACAAGTCGCGAGCGTCCAATGCACAGACCAGCGATCTCTTCTGGGCTCTACGTCATTATTACCGGACGGGTCGGGCTTGCCATCAACGAATATATCGCTCCAAAACAAGCCATTGCTCAATTGATAGGTGTATCTGCAATTGCTATAATGCGCAGTTAGTGCAGATGGGAGCGCGAAAGGAACTACGTGATTCAGAAGTCGAGTCGCCACCAATCCGCGAATAACGCACAGAATCCCTGCAATCAAAATCTGCGAAAATCTGTGAAATCTGTGGACAAGATCTTCCCATCTGCGGATAAGCCCGTCCCGCGCCGCCTAGCATGCAGCCGAACTATATGGGCCGAAATTAAAGGGATGCCCGGTATTTCTGCCGAAATTAGAGGTGGAGGAAGTCTTAATGCCACAGGTTCATTCATTTCATGTCGTACCTGCATTGCCGGATTCGCTGCGTCCGTTAAGGACGCTTGCTTATAATATTCGATGGGCGTGGGACATTGAGGCCAGCGAGCTGTTCCAGCGACTCGACCGCGAGCTCTGGGAGCAGACAGAGCACAATCCGGTTCGGATGCTCGGCAGCATTTCACAGCAGCGACTGCAAGAAGCCGCACAGGACGAGTCGTTTCTCGCGCACATGGACCGAGCTTCGCGCAGCCTGGAATCCTACCTTAAATCTAACAGTACGTGGTTTCAGCGCACTCATGCCGCAACGACTGATCCGAAGACGCGCATCGCCTACTTCTCCATGGAGTTCGGCCTGACAGAATGCCTCCCGATCTACTCCGGCGGCCTGGGAGTTCTTGCGGGCGATCACCTCAAATCGGCAAGCGATCTGGGAATTCCCCTGGTAGGCATCGGCTTGCTCTACCAGCAGGGATACTTCCGGCAGAGACTCAACGCGGACGGCTGGCAGCAGGAACGCTATCCCGAGAATGACTTCTACAACGTACCCGTTCAGCCAGAGGCCGGCCCGGACGGCCGGCCGATTCGTGTTGAAGTACAGTTCCCAGGACGGACCGTTCACGCCCAGGTCTGGCGCGTAGATGTGGGCCGAATTCCCCTCTATCTGCTGGACACGAACATCTCGCTCAACAGCCCTGACGACCAGAACATCACGGATACGCTCTATGGCGGCGACACCGAGATGCGCCTTCAGCAGGAGTTGATCCTCGGAGTCGGCGGATTTCGCGCGTTGGGGGCGCTTGGTATCAGTCCGACGATCTGCCACATGAACGAAGGTCACGCGGCGTTCCTGGCGCTCGAGCGCGTTCGAACGCTGCGCGAAAAGTACCAGGTGGACTACTGGCAGGCGCAGGAAGCCTCGGCCGCGGGCAATCTCTTTACCACCCACACGCCCGTTCCCGCTGGGTTCGATGTCTTCTCTTCCGACCTCCTCCATAAATACTTCGACTCGATGCTATCGCAGCTCGGGCTGTCATTTGACGAGTTTTTGGGTCTTGGCCGGGTCCGCAGCTTCGATAAGGCTGAACAGTTCAACATGGCAGTGCTCGCGCTCCACCATGCCCACCACGTGAACGCGGTCAGCAAGCTCCACGGCAAAGTAACGCGGCGCATGGTGCAAAATATGTACCCGGGCTTCCCGGAAGAAGAGGTCCCAGTCGGTTCCGTTACGAACGGCATTCACATACGGTCGTTTATCAGCGCCGAGATGACGGGCTTGCTGGACCGATACCTTGAGGGCCGCTGGTCGCAGAACATGTCGGAACCGGCGGCATGGGAGCGTATCGACTCGATCCCCGCCGAAGAACTGTGGCGAGTTCGGCAGCGCAGGCGCGAGCAGCTCGTCAACTTCGCCCGACAGCGATTAAAGGCGCAATATGAGCAGCGCAACATGAGCGAGTACGAAATTCGCCAGACACGTGAGGTGCTGAATCCCGATGCTCTGACGATCGGATTTGCGCGCAGATTTGCGACATACAAGCGAGCGACACTCCTGCTGACAGACCCGGCGCGCCTGACCAAGTTGCTGGCAGATCCGCAGCGCCCGGTTCAGATCGTGCTGGCGGGCAAAGCGCATCCGCGCGATGACGGGGGCAAGGAGCTGATCCGCCAGATTGTTCAATTCGCGCGGAAAGACGAGGTCCGGCATAGAATCGTCTTTCTGGAGGATTACGACATCGGGCTGGCACGACAGCTCGTGCAGGGCGTGGATGTCTGGCTGAATACGCCTCGAATGCTGATGGAGGCAAGCGGCACGAGTGGAATGAAAGTGCTCCCGAACGGCGGTCTCAATCTTTCAGTGCCCGATGGATGGTGGGCGGAAGGCTACGATCCCAGCACCGGGTGGTCGATCGGCAAGGGCGAGGAATATGTCGATCCTGATTACCAGGACCGGCTGGAAGCGCTGGCTCTCTACGATCTGTTGGAAAAGGAGGTTGTGCCGCTCTTCTACGACCGCAACACTGAGGGTATACCGCGCGCCTGGATCGACCGTGTGAAGCGATCCATGAAGACGCTGTGTCCGGTATTCAACACGCACCGGATGGTCTCAGAGTATTCAGAGAAATTCTATTTTCCGATGGCTCAGCGGTACAAGAAGCTGCAGGAAAACGATCTCAGCTTTAGCAAGGAGCTGGTAAGCTGGAAGCAACATGTCGGCGCCGGATGGCACGACGTCCGCGTAGAGAAGGTTGAAACTGACGAACCTGCAGCGCTCGCAGATCTACAGGGCGACGACGCCGCGAGTCCACTGTGCGTTGGCGACAACATGCACGTGACGGCTTTCGTGCGACTGGGCGAGATTTCGCCGCAGGACGTTGTTGTCGAGGTGATGTCCGGGATATTGGACAGCAATCGCCAGATCACAGGTCCGTTGGCTCAGGCGCTCGTGTGGAAGTCGGAACAGGATGGTCTGCACCGCTATGAGGGCGATTTGACCTGCCGGCGCAGTGGATTGCAAGGCTTTTCGGTGCGAGTGCGACCCGCTCATGCCGATGCGGTCTTGCCACAGGAGCTCTCGCTGATTACCTGGGAGTAAAGATTGGATGGCAGGCGTCTCACTTGCCCAAACGCAGTAACGGCAGCTAAGACGCCTATTATCCTCTGCGGAATCGGTACTACGGCCGCCAGGCGCGAGGCCTGCGGTCCCTGGGAGGTGCGGCTATGCCAGCTCGCGCGAGCGGGCGGTCGCGCATCCGATCGCGTCGATCAAAGCCGCGCGCATTCCGGAATGCTCGAGGACCGCCAGCGCTTCGATCGTCGTTCCCGCCGGAGTTGTCACCATGTCTCGCAGCTGGGCAGGATGCATGCCGGTTTCGATCACCATTTGAGCAGCGCCGAGTACCGTCTGCGCCGCAAGCTGATGGGCAATATCGCGGGGTAGGCCCACTTTGACACCGCCATCGACCAGCGACTCGATCATCAGGTAGACGTAGGCCGGCCCGGAGCCGGAGAGCGCCGTAACCGCATCCATCATGGATTCCTGGACCTCGACGGCGGTTCCCACTGAGCGGAAGATTTCGGCCGCCTGCAAGGCGTGCTCGTCCCGAGCATGGGTGCCGCGGCAGAAGGCGCATGCCCCATTTCCCACCTGAGCCGGCGTGTTCGGCATCGCTCTAATGACCGGAATTGCCTGTTTGCAATGCGCCTCAAGCTTTGCTATCGGGCACCCCGCCGCAATACTGATCAAAAGTGGCAGGGCAGCTCCGTCCTCGCGATCGATCGCCGCGCCAACTTCGTCCAGGACACGGCCCACATTCACTGGTTTGACCGCCAGAATGAGAATATCGGCATTCTTGGCCGCCTCCTGATTTGAATATGCGACCTGGATGCCGAGAGACTCGTTGAGTGCAACAACGTGGGCCGTATGCGGATCGCTGACGAAGACGTTCTCGGCTTTTGCAGCCCCGCCATTTACGAGCCCGCGGCAAAGCGCTCCGCCCATGGCTCCCGCGCCGATCACACCGAATCTCATGTTGCTTAGCATCTGTACTCACTTGCCGGAAGCGATCGATCCGCACGCGCGGACCGAGCTTTCGCAGGTCACGATATAAATACTCCGCGTCCCCAGGAGACGCGGAGCATCTATTTGGCACTTTGAATGATAAAACGAGCTAATTGTCTCGCTTGTCGCCGAACCCTACGCGGCGCGTCGGGCTGGAGCTGCCGGTCGCGGTCGCGCCCTCATCCACTTCAACCGCCACGTTGGCGGGCGCAAACAGGTAGACCTTCTCGCCAACTCGCTCGACTGTGCCGTCCAGCGCGTAGCAGACGCCATTCAGAAAGTCGATAATCCGCTCGGCCATTTGAGGAGTAGCGCGCTCGAGGTTAACGATTTGCTGTTCGCCGTTCTTGAATCCGTCGGCTGCCAGCTTAGCGTCTTCGAACACCTGAGCGTTCGTTCGGATGGCGACATTCAGCGTGCGCGCACTCTGAAGGCGGAGCGACGCCTGCTTGCGCGTTGAACCCTGAGGTCCGGCAATGGTTCCGGCGGTCGGATCGGCATCGTCGTCTTCGAGATCTTCCGCGCCCAGCAGAGTGTCTTTGACTTTGGTCCAGAAACTCTTGCGCTCGAATCCGTCCTGCGCAGGTTGAGGTTCTATCATGTGCAATCCTCCATAATGATGACAAGTGCGAGTGAAACAGCAGTCGCCATGGCGACCCGAACTGGAACTGGTATCACGGACTGGCAATCACAACCATCAGCGTGCGCCGAATAGCGCAGTGCCGATGCGAACGAGCGTTGCACCTTCTTCGATAGCAACTTCGAAGTCGGCGGTCATGCCCATGGAAAGAATCTTGCGAGAGTCTCTGGGAATGGCCTGAAAAACAGCGCTCAGAGCCTTAAAATAGGGGCGGGCCGCTTCGGCTGTATCTCCGAAAGGAGCCATCCCCATCAGTCCTTCGAGGGAGACACCGGAAACATTGCGCACAGATTCCGCCACATCGATCGCTTTATCCAGTTCGATGCCGAATCGGTTTTCGTTCGGGTCAAGCCGAACCTGGAGGAGTATCCTCGCCACGCGACCGACTTGAGTTGCGCGCTTGCCCAATTCCGCAGCTAGTTTGAGGCTGTCGCAGCTATGGATCAGCTCGAAATGCTCTAGCGCGCTGCGTACCTTGTTGTGCTGCAAGTGGCCGATGAAGTGCCAGCGAATTTCGCCATGCGGCAGCCGCGGATCCTGCTGTTTGGCGATTGCTTCCTGCAGATAGTTTTCGCCAAAATCGCAGATGCCCGCGTCGAAGGCCTCTTTGACACGCGGCGCAGAAACCGTTTTGGTCACTGCGACCAGAGTTACATCGCCAGGACTGCGCCCGGCGCGCTCAAGCGCAGCGTCGATCCGAGCTCGTACCGCGGCCACATTCTCCGCTATTGAGGGGGAGGCCATATCAGGATCGTGCGCTCGCGTAATTCAAAGTTGATCTATTGCCGGGCATGCCTGACGCGTGTACTTTTGCCCGTAATATCACCAGATAGCGAACATAATAGCAGATTTCACCCGGTTATGCAATGGGAAATGTGATGTTGATGCACTTATTTGCAATTGTGTGCTGTAGTTGCTATTGTGGTGGTCCGCTGGACTCCCCGCCAGTTTGACCGGCGCCTTCTTGCTGCTGCGGTGCGGGAGCGCCGCCGACTGGCGATCCGAAGGTGCCGCCGGAGTTGCCAAACCCTCCGCCACCTTGCGGCGGGCTCATGCCTCCGCCGGGCATTGTAGAAGGACCGAAGCGCGGGCCGCGCGGGAAATTACCGGGACCGAAACGCGGACCTTGTGGCATCTGACCTGGGCCGAACTGCGGAGTTGGCATGGAACCTGGGCCGGGCGTGAACCGTGGACCCGGCACATACGTTGGAGGTCGGTAGCCCGGCTGGGTCACTGGTTGGTACCCCGGTGGGCTGCCAAATCCGCCGCTCCCAGCGGGCTGTTGTGCTGGAAACGCTGGAGGCGTGTAAACGTGTGCCGGAGGCGGCGTGAAACTTGGCATGGAGTGCGGGCCAAACGGCCCGAAGTGGGGAATGACGAGGGCAGGGCCGTGCCCGGTGCGTGATGCAATCTGACCGAGCATGTCATCCAGAGGACTGCGCGCCATAATGAAATCCAGCTGCCATACGCCGCCGACCTTCGTCATGTGAGCGGCGCCACGTAGCGACAGCACCTCGCCCTCAAACGGGATTGTCCAGGACGTAGACACGTCTGCGCTCGTCCCCCGGACCATCGGATTCGAAGCCGTAAACTGAGTTGCCGCTGCCATCAGGTTGAAGATTGTGAGCGGGTTGTGATTGTTCATTGCCGCGCTGCTAACGTCGCGCTGGAATTCATCCGCTTCCGTGGCAGTCTTCTGCTCGTTCGTCTGGAACGCGGAGACATAGTAGAGTTTACGCCAATTCTGGGTATGCAATGCCTGCATAGCGCTTTGCGCGGCGGATTCAGGGGTCTGCAGCGATCCGGCCTCAGGATTTGTTCCGCCTCCGAACGGCAGGCCGGCGAAAGGGGAGGAACCGGGAGAAGCGCTGTTGCCGGACACTGCTTTAGCGACATAGGCGAAAAGAGCGATGATCAGTCCGACCACGCCGATTGCCAGCCGCATCTGCATGTAGCTGCTCCATCCGGACGAGCTTCGATAAGGCGCCGGCGACGGGCGTACGGACGCTGACGCTCCGGCATAGGGCCGCGGCGCGCTTTGCGCGATATACTCGGGAAGCGGAGGAAGCCCGCCAGACGCCGATGGTGCAGGGCCATAGCCGGGTCGCGCGGCTGCCATGGGCTGGCTCTGGACGCCCGGATTAGCATTCGATGTGGATTCAACGATTTCGCCGGTCAGCGACATACGTCCGGGCCGCTGCATGGGCGGCGGAGCCTGGAAGTTTCCGGCAGTAGTTTGAGGCGGCGAGTAAAGGCTGGGGCTGGCGGTCGGCGCCAATGGCAGGTCGAAAGCTGCAGCCGGATGCACTGAGGGGACAGGCTGGGATCGGCCGCCTGGGGCCAGGGGAGCGCCGTGCGATGCGGGCTGTACTGGCAGCGGCGCGTAGCAAAGAGGACAATTTGTTCGCGCCGGATCGTCGATGGACTGCTGGCACCTCGGGCACGTCACCATTTACGAGTTCCCCTCGATGTGAACTTGATCTATCGCCTCATTCCAGGCATGCCGGACATATCCGGCTTGCCCTGGAGATCGATCTGATTCTGCAGCGCGCTCGCCGGCGTGGTCAGGTCCAGCTTCCAGACACCGCTTTCGTTGATCAGGTGCGCGGTCCCTTTCATGCCGAAGGATTGCCCCATAATCGTCATTTGGCAGCTGGTGGGAACATCGGCCTTATCCCCATTAACGACAGGTTCACCGACGGACGCGCTTGCAGCAGCAGATTTCGCGCTCTCTTGGATGGCGGACTTCAGATTAGCGAAGGCCGGATTGCTTCCCAGCAGCTTGTCCACTGCCTTCTCTCGTTCAGAAGCAAACGATTCCGCGTTCGGAAACTTCTTCGCATCTTCTGGGCTTAACGCGGTGAGCGCATACGCGGTCTTATAATCCTGAGACAGGTACGCCTTATACACTAGCAGCGCCTGGTCTTTAGGGTTCGTCCGATGCATCCAATAATACCATCCGCCGAATCCGCCGCCCAGCACCAGAACGAGAGCCACGACGATGCCGATCGCGGGGTTACCGCCGGATCTTTCAGGCACGGCAGCCTCAGGGCGTCGCATGGTAGTGGTAGGTCTCGACGGTCCGCCCAGCTGCGGACCACGTGGAGGAGCTGTCGCCCCGGAGCCGCCCACATAACTTGGAGGCGGACCCTGGGGCATTGACGAGTCGATCACTTCTCCGGTCAGTGAGACACGTGCTCCCGGGTTCATGGGTCTGGGAGCGGGCGGAACCGGGCCGGGGCCTGGCATGGTGGGCTGCTGATAACCCTGCTGCATCGGCGGCAAATGGTAACCCTGCATTGGTGGCGGGCTGGCTTCTGGCTGACCATAACCTGTCGGCGGGGGAGCGGGCTGCGGGACCGGATCCAACGGACCGCCTGCCTGTGGGAACTGTGGCTCCGGTGGAGTGCCGACCAGTGAAACCCCCATGTGCGGCGCGACAGCGTTGGCGTTAGGTTGTGGAATCGGGGTGAAGCAGAGCGGGCAGTTCGCGCGAACCGTCTCATCCACGGGCTGCTGACAGCGAGGACAGGTAACCATTCCGGCATTCCTTTACCAGTAAACGAAATACTTAATCACAGTACGCGGGCGAACACTTCGTGCTTTACCGCAGCGGCAAAGCTCCAGGCTGCGGGCCGCAAGCCCGGTTTCACCCGGCTTTGACCGTATAGACCGGACGGCCTGTAACGTTAGAACACGCTCGTCGGGCTTGGGGTCGCGTCTTGCATGTGAAGCTTTCCGGTGCTCTTATCGATCGACTCGCTGATGACAACTCGCCAGTTGCCATCGCTGCCCTTATGCATCACGATTTTATCATTATAGGTCTGCGTCTGTCCAGTCTGATACAACTGCTTGCCTTCCGCAGTGGCTCGGATCGAGACCGTGACTGGAATGGCAACCTTGGTGCCGCTGTCGCCCTTCTTTTCTTCCGGGCCGAGTTGGGAGTTTTCAACGCGCTCGGTATAGCCGTGAGCAAGCGTGCAATTTCTCTCGTAGGAGCCCTGGCTTGGAAAATAGTTCTTCTTGTCGTCGGCGTCGACCAGAGCGTACTGATTTCCGACATTGCCTGCCTTGACCGCCGCGATGAACTCGCCGAGGGCAAAACTGGCAGAGTGGCGGTAGTCGAGATACCATTTGACGCCATACACAATACCGGCGATCGCAAGTATGATCACGATCAGCTCCGAAAACTTGATTCCGGTGCTGCCTTCGATCGTTGGCCTGGGCCTTGACATAATTCGTGCCATAAAAAACCGCTCCCTCTTAGCCGCTGCGACTGCATCCGAATTGATCGTTGCGCCGTCGTGCAAACTATGCTACCATTAGACGCAAAGATCGGATTTCCTTCTTCGGCGCGCCCCTGGTCGGGAAAAAGGAGCGAGATGGTGCGAAAAGTGAAATGGGGTGTGCTGGGCTGCGCGGCGTTTGCGAAGAGCACTGCTATTCCGGCAATGTTGCGCGCGAACAACGTAGAGCTTACGGGTATCGCGAGCCGCAGCAAAGAAAAGGCGGCCGCGTTTGCACAGGAGTTCGGATTTAAACGGTCGTACAGCTCCTATGAAGAGTTACTGGCAGACCCCGAAATTGAGGCCGTGTATAATCCGCTCCCCAACGGCATGCACCCGGAATGGACTGTTAAGGCTGCTCAAGCGGGCAAGCATAGCCTCGTAGAAAAGCCGTTCGCGACATCCGCCGCCGAAGCGCAAGAAGTGGCCGAGGTTGTGGCGAAGCACAATGTCAAAGTGATGGAAGCTTTCATGTGGCGCTTTCATCCGATGCACTTGCGCGTGAGGCAATTAATTCGCGACGAGGAAATCGGTCCCGTGCGCTTCGTGCGCACCGCGTTCACGTTTATGATTCAGCGCGCGACAAACGTGCGGCTCGACGCTGATCTCGCGGGCGGCGGGCTGATGGACGTGGGCTGCTATTGCGTGAGCGAGGCGAGATTCCTCTTCGACGCTGAGCCCCTGAGAGTGTACGCTCGCGCCGATTACGATCCCGAGTATAAGGTGGACATGTTGGCGTGCGGCGTTCTCGAATTCGAGCATGGTCGCGCTACTTTCGACACCGGATTCGAGCTGCCATTTCGCTGCGATTACGAGGTGGTGGGCAGCAAAGGGCGCATCCTGTGCCCGAACGCCATTCTTCCCGGCGACGCAGCAGCGATCGTGATCGACCGTAACGGTGAGCAGACGCGCGAGACATTCCCCGGCGTGAACCAGTGGACGCTTGAGTTCGAGCATCTCTCGGAATCCATCGCGGAAGGCACGCCGCTTGCCTATGATCCGTCCGATGCGGTAGCGCAGCTGAAAGTGCTGGACGCCATCTACAGGTCAACTCGAAGCGGACTGTCTGAGGCGGTATAATAGTAGTATTAGCCACATGATTGTGGTGACCGGCACCGTTTATAGATCCGCGGCGCCGAGGCTCCGGCTGGCGCTTTAAGAGTGTGTCGCACCTTTCTATGAAAGGATTTGGCCGAATGGCGAACCCAGTAAGAAAGATGGTTGAGGTTGAGGAATCCGTATGGACGCAGTCGACCGGCAAGATCATCATCGGCCTGGCTATCATCATTGTCGCCGGCATCCTCGTCTACGCTTCCGGTTTCATCTTCGCTGACCCTGCTAGACTGTACGCGCGTGTCGGCTTCGGCGTCGTGGCGCTGATCGGGCTGGGTATCGTGGGAGTCGCGGTATACGATGGCATCCAGACGCGAAAGCGAAAAGGTGTTGAATTCACTTGTCCCTATTGTGACAAGATCAACACTTTT
>Ga0068855_100010937_pt1 | contig 10952 bp, 9 predicted proteins | sample KBSCornC52_FD_66592 | JGI IMG/M metagenome (GOLD analysis project Ga0068855, IMG submission 66592) | Corn rhizosphere microbial communities from Kellogg Biological Station, Michigan, USA - KBS Corn C5-2 | ecosystem: Host-associated > Plants > Roots > Rhizosphere > Soil ... | reverse complement strand
GTATGCGCCATGCTTTCGGCGTCCGGCACCAAAGTTTTGAACTTCTCCACCAGGTCGGCGCGCCGTTCGATATCGGCTTTACTCCACCGCGATCGGACGTCGGAGAAACGTGCATCCTTGCCGTAGCGGCCGGCCAACCATCCGGAGTCGAGCGGCACCTTGACAATGGCGCCCACGCCGTTCGCGGCCGCATTTTTCAATGCTGGCAACGGTTCTTGGTGGAAGGCGTGCAACAACACTTCGAGCACCTGGCTGCCGGTGGTCTCGACGACGGTGTCGATGTCGGCCGCCCAGTCGACTGAGGCGCCGTACGCCTTGATCACCCCCGCGTCCTTGAGGCGCTCGAATTCCTTGTAATGCTGGGAAACTCGGCCATCGAGTAGTTCGGCCGGTGGCGAGTGCATGAGGACAACGTCGATATAGTCGGTGCGAAGAGCGCGCAGACTTTGCTCGACCGCCGCCTCGATTCGTGCGGCATTCCAGTCGCTCGTGCCGTCTGCTTTGTGGCCGAACTTGCTCACCAGGACGACGCGGTCGCGATGTGATTGCAGAGCTTCGCCGAGAATCTTTTCGCTTCGACCGTTCGCGTAGCCGGGTGCAGTGTCGAACAAGTTGACGCCGAGCGTGAGCGCTTCGCCGACGATACGCAGTGAGCTGTCGTGGTCAGGGCCACTCCACTGATCGGTGTTGCCGAGCTGCCACGCACCGAGGCCTATTTCGCTGACCTCGATACCGGTTGAGCCAAGGATGCGGCGGTTCATCTAAGCCTGGCCGAGGTCTTGGACCGTGCGCGACAGCAAGCAGAATTCATTGCCTTCAGGATCGGCCAGCACCACCCAACTGACGTCGGGCCCTTGACCGACGTCGACCCGGCGGGCGCCGAGTTCGAGCAAACGGGTGAGCTCTGCTGCAGTGGTGACCCCATCGGCGCGCAGGTCGAGGTGCAACCGATTCTTTACCTGTTTGCCTTCGGGGACTGCCAGCACGTCGATCGTCGGCCAGCCGCCGTCGGCCGGCCCGATGCTGACACCAATCTCTTCCTCGTCGACCACCTGCCAACCAAGGACAGCGCACCAGAAGTCGGCCACTGCGCGCGGCTCGTTGGCATCGATTGCGATTGCTGCAACACGGCTCGTCATATGACGATTCTGTCAGCTGCACGCGCTTTTCGCCGTCCGGTATTGGCCGGTGGTCGGACACCGGCATGGGCGATCACCGCAGCGCGCGCGCAAACCAAGCCATGGCTACATTCACCGACGTGTCGCCGGAGAAACTGCACGCCCCACTCGCATTACGTCGACAGCAATGCTCCCGCTGCGTGGATCACGTCGAGGCGGTTGACGGTTGGCTCGCCGTCGGGACGCAGTCCGATTTCCTTGAACACTCCGTACACGGCCGGGTGGATCCGTTCCTCGAACGCGCGCGTGCACAGCGCCTCGGATTCCCACACGTCGATATAGCTCAGTTCACCCTTCGAGCGGCGGAAAGCGAGATGTAGCAGCGACCCCTTGAGCGGTTCCGGCCCCAGCCGGTCGACGATCTTGCGGTAGGTCTGCTCGTCGATCGGAACATCCTGCGTGTATGCGTAGACCATCACGGTCTCCCTTGATAGATTCGTCCGAACGATATTCGGATGAATGGGAGCAGCGTGACACCGCCGGCGCACCACGTCAAGACCACCCGGCAGTACAACGCACCGCGCCGGGCCGAGCAGGCCGCACGCACCCGACAGGCGATCCTCGATGCGGCGCGGGAGATGTTCGTCACGCACGGCTATACCGCGAGCACGATCGCTGAGGTTGCCGCGCGGGCCGAGGTCGCAGTGGACACGATCTACGCCACGATTGGCCGCAAGCCTGCACTGATGCGCGAGCTGGTCGAAGCAGCGATCTCGGGGACCGATCACCCGGTCGCCGCCGACGAACGCGAGTACGTGCAACGCACGATCCAGGCCACGACGGCTCGTGAGAAGTTCGCCGCCTACGCCGACGGCATCGTCGCAATCCACCGGCGACTGGCACCGATCTTCCTGTCATTACGCGACGCGGCCGCCCACGACCCGAACTGCGCAGCGCTCTGGAAAGAAATCAGCGAGCGCCGGGCGGCCAACATGCTGCGCCTCGCCGGCGACCTACGCGCAACCGGAGAAATCAGAGCCGACCTCAGCGATCGCCAGGTCGCCGACATCATCTGGACCATGAACGCCGCCGAATACTTCGACCTACTCGCCCAGCGAGGCTGGACCCCCGAGCACATCGGACGCTGGCTTGCCGACGCCTGGGCGCGGTTACTGCTCGCCTGACGCCCCGCTACTCGGGCGGCTAGTCAACTTAGGGTGGAGACGAGGGGAATCGAACCCCTAACCCCCGCCTTGCAAAGGCGGTGCTCTGCCAATTGAGCTACGTCCCCAAGCCGAGGCAAGCCTGCCTCTGACCTGTTGTTTTGCCATTCAACACGCTCGCCCCCGGATTGCACGCCCGCGCGCAGGGCCATCTTCCCACACGCTGAACTAGCAGGTTTTCGGGCAGCGACCGGGCAACGCAGCCACCGCCCAGGCTCCACACAGTGTTCTCTGCGCCGTTCTCTAGGCCGGGCTTCGTTCTCTGCGCCAGGCTTCGCGAAAACGTCGTCCGCCCAGCTCGACCGGACTAGATATTGACCGGTTCTGAGCTGGTGGCCTCAATCCAGAGATCTTCTTCGGCTTGCGCTGCTTGTACCCGACGGTAAACGAACACACCGCCGATCGCAGCGAGCACCAGCAACAGGAGCTTCTTCACGAGCAGTCACCTCCGCTGATGCCGTCGATGCATTTCGGTCTCGGGGGTGGGCCTGGGAGGACTTGAACCTCCGGCCTCATCCTTATCAGGGATGCGCTCTAACCAACTGAGCTACAGGCCCGCGTTTCGTGCCTAGCGAGGGTATCCCACGGTGGTCGCCGCTCCCAATCGGGTTCGGGTAACAGCGCGTTCGACCTATCGCGCATGACGGCACCCGACGGCTGTGGGTCACGGGTCGGAGAGGGTCACCTCGATGCCACCGACCAAGTCGGAGATCAGGTTATAGATCGCTGCACCCAGGGTCGCCAAAGCTGTCATGAGGACGACGTTGATCGCGCCCACAACGGCCGTGATGCCGATGATCCGGCTGCCGGTGAGCGGGTTGTGCAGCGACTTCGGCGCGGTGGTTGGCGACACCGAGTTGACCAAGCTGTTGATCTGGTCCCACACGCCCATTTTGCCGAGTACCGCATAGATGATCGCGGCCGCGATGACGACCACCACCAAAATCACCAAGGTGACGACGAACGTGACCTTCATGACTGTCCAGGGATCAATGTGCTTGATGACGAGCCGCGCTCGACGCGGACCGCGCCGTGCCACCGTGATGCGCGCCGGGCGCTGGCCGGCGTCGGTGGGCAGCGACCCGGTTGTCGATGAACTCGCGGGCACGTCTCGGTCCGACGGCGGCCGAGCAGCCTCGGCGGCGGCGACCGGACCGCCTCGCCCGGCGGTCGTCGGCCCGGCGGGGCCTGGGCGGTTAGGGTCGCTCACGAGTCTCCCTGATCAGGATCGCCGGGGTCAGTCGCTGTAGCGGGCTCGCCCGCAGCCGGGTCAGCCGACCCGGCGACGGTACCGGGCTGCTGGTCCCTATTGTCAGCGGACGACGCGGCCGCGTCATGCGACCCGCCCGATTGATCTGGTGCGCCCAGGTCGTCGACCGGTGCTGGTAAGCCCATGGTGTCGCTGCCGCCAGCTTCGGCGAGGTCGCGGTCAATGTCGCTGTCGTCGCCCTCGGCATCCAGCGCATCGTCGGCCGACTCGGCATTGCGTGTGACACCGACTACCGCGTCGCCGTCAGCGAGATTGATCAGCCGCACGCCCATCGTTGCCCGCGACGTCGGCCGTACCTCGGCCGCCCGCGTCCGGATCACACCGCCGCCCGAAGTGATCGCGAAGACCTCGTCACCGAGATCGACCATCAGCGCGCCGACCAATCCGCCGCGGTCGTCGGTGAGCTTCGCCGTCAGCACGCCTTGGCCGCCGCGACCCTGCAACGGGTACTCACTAATCGACGTTCGCTTCGCGAATCCCGCGTCGGTAGCAGTGAGCACGAACGCGTCGTCGCGGGCGACCATCATCGCCAGCAACTCATCGCCTTGCTTGAATCGCATTCCGATCACGCCGGACGTCGCGCGCCCCATCGGCCGCAGCGCTTCGTCGTCGGCCTTGAATTTGATCGACTGGCCCTTGCGGCTCACCAGCAGCAGATCGTCGTCGGGGCCGACCAGCCGCGCGGCGATCACCGCGTCACCCTCGCGCAAGTTGATCGCAATAACGCCGCCCGAGCGGTTGGAGTCGAAGTCGGTTAGCGCCGTCTTCTTGACCAGCCCATCGCGCGTCGCGAGCACCAGGTACGGCGCCGCTTCGTAATCTTTCAGCGCGAGCACCTGCGCGATATTTTCGTCGGGCTGGAATGCCAGCAGATTCGCAACGTGCTGGCCGCGCGCGCTGCGCGCGGTCTCGGGCAACTCGTAGGCCTTCGCCCGATAAACCCGGCCCTTGTCGGTGAAAAACAACAGCCAATGATGGGTCGTCGTGACAAAGAAATGCTCGACGACATCGTCTTGGCGAAGCTGCGCGCCGATGATGCCCTTCCCGCCACGACGTTGCGCGCGGTAGAGGTCGGTCTTCGTCCGCTTTGCGTAACCGCCACTGGTGATCGTGACGACGACATCCTCTTCGGCGATGAGGTCTTCCATATTGACGTCGCCGTCGTAGGCAATGATGACGCTTCGTCGCTCATCGCCGTGCTTGTCGACGATTTCCTTGAGTTCATCGCTGACGATCGTGCGCTGCCGAGGCTCGTTCGCCAGGATGTCGTTTAGGTCGGCAATTTCAGTCTCGATTTTGTCAAGGTCATCGAGAGTCTTTTGCCGTTCGAGGGCAGCGAGCTTGCGCAGCTGCATGTCGAGAATCGCGTTCGCCTGAATCTCGTCGACGTCGAGTAGCTCCATCAAGCCACTTCGGGCAGCTTCGGCCGAAGCTGAACCACGGATCAATGCGATAACCGCATCGAGTTGGTCAAGTGCCTTGACCAACCCGCGCAAGATATGGGCGCGTTGCTCGGCTTCACGCAACAGATACTGCGAACGCCGGACGACGACCTCGATCTGGTGCGCGACCCAGTGCCGCACAAAGCCGTCGAGGCTGAGGGTGCGCGGAACGTTGTCGACGAGCGCGACCATGTTGCAACCAAAGGTGTCCTGCAACTGGGTCTGCTTGTAAAGATTCGCCATCACGACCTTCGCGACGGCATCGCGCTTGAGCACGATGACGAGTCGCTGGCCGGTCCGCGACGACGAGTCGTCACGGATGTCGGCGATGCCCGCGAGCTTGCCCTCATTCACAAGCTCGGCAATTCGCAACGCCAGATTGTCGGGGTTGACCTGGTAGGGCAGCTGGGTAATGACCAGCAATTGCCGGCCACGATTGTCTTCTTCGACTTCGATGACGGCGCGCATCGTGACCGAGCCACGCCCGGTGCGGTACGCGTCGTCGATGCCTCGCCGTCCGACGATCAAAGCGCCGGTAGGGAAGTCGGGGCCCTGGATGCGTTGAAGGAGCGCCTCCAGCAATTCTTCGCGACTTGCCTCGGGGTGCTCAAGTGCCCACTGCGCGCCGGCCGCAACTTCGCGCAGGTTGTGCGGCGGGATATTGGTGGCCATACCGACTGCGATACCGGCAGAGCCGTTGACGAGCAGGTTCGGGAAACGGCTCGGCAGAATAAGCGGTTCACTGGTCTTACCGTCATAGTTCGGGGTGAAGTTGACGGTGTCTTTGTCGATGTCGCGGACCATCTCCATGGCCAGCGGAGCCATGCGGCATTCGGTGTAACGCATCGCCGCCGGCGGGTCGTTACCCGGCGAGCCGAAGTTGCCCTGGCTGTCGATCAGCGGATAACGCAGCGACCACGGTTGCGCGAGGCGCACCAGTGCGTCGTAAATAGCGCTGTCACCGTGCGGGTGGTACTGGCCCATGACGTCGCCGACGATGCGGGCGCATTTGTTGTAACCGCGGTCGGGCCGGTAACCACCGTCGTACATCGCATAGAGAACCCGCCGGTGCACCGGCTTCAAACCATCGCGGACGTCGGGAAGCGCGCGACCGACGATGACGCTCATCGCGTAGTCGAGGTAGCTCCGTTGCATTTCGCCCTGAAGATCGACGGGTTCGATGCGTCCGTGGTTCGGCGGATTCGGCGGAACCGTGGTGTCCTGACTCACTGGAATATTCCTCCGGGCCCTCGTCGGGCCGCTCGGTCTGACCGCGTCGGTTGGCTACTCGATCTAGATGTCGAGGAAGCGAACATCTTTGGCGTTGCGTTGAATGAAAGAGCGTCGCTGCTCGACATCTTCGCCCATCAGGATCGAAAAGATTTCGTCGGCGCGGGCGGCGTCGTCGAGGTTGACCTGCAAGAGCACGCGCTGGTCGGGATCCATCGTGGTCGACCAGAGCTCTTCGGCATTCATCTCGCCGAGACCCTTGTAACGCTGGATTCCGTCTTTCGGCAACTTGCGGCCGCCCGCTTGCCCCGCACTAACCAAGCCGTCGCGCTCACGATCGGAGTAGGCGAAGTCGTGGCCTCCGCTGCTCCATTTGATCCGATACAGCGGCGACTGCGCGAGGTAAACGTGGCCCGCTTCGACGAGCGGCTTCATGAAGCGGAAGAGCAACGTAAGTAGCAACGTTCGGATGTGCTGACCGTCGACGTCGGCGTCGGCCATCAGCACGATCTTGTGGTACCGAAGTTTCTCGATGTCGAACTCGTCGTGGACGCCGGTGCCCAACGCCGAGATAACGGCCTGAACCTCGTTGTTCTGCAAGACACGGTCGATACGGGCGCGCTCGACATTGAGGATTTTCCCACGGATCGGCAGGATGGCCTGCGTGCGCGGGTCGCGCCCCTGCCGGGCCGAACCGCCGGCGGAGTCGCCCTCGACGATGAACACTTCACACTCTTCGGGGTGCGAACTCTGGCAATCGATGAGCTTGCCGGGAAGGCCGCCGCCACCGAGTAATCCCTTGCGGTTGCGGGCGAGGTCACGGGCCTTGCGGGCCGCAACTCGTGCAGTAGCCGCCTGAATACCCTTACGGACAATGTCTTTACCCTCACCCGGGTTCTTTTCGAACCACTCACCGATGCGGTCGTTGCAGACGGTTTGCACGAAGGATTTCGCATCGGTGTTGCCGAGTTTGGTCTTGGTCTGGCCCTCGAACTGCGGGTTGGTGAGCTTGACCGAAACGATGGCGGTGAGACCCTCGCGCACGTCGTCGCCGGAAAGGCGATCTTCTTTTTTCTTGATGAGGTTCCAGTCTTCGCCGAACTTGTTCACCAGATAGGTGAGCGCCGCGCGAAAGCCTTCTTCGTGGGTGCCGCCTTCGTGGGTGTTAATCGTGTTGGCGAAGGTGTGTACCGACTCGGTGTAACTCGTGTTCCACTGCATCGCTATTTCGAGGCTCATACCGTTTGCCTCGGCTGACTCGAAAGCGATGATGCTTTTGTGCACCGGGTCTTTCGTCGCGTTGAGATGCGACACGAAGTCGATGAGGCCGCCCGCATAACAGTACGTAACCTCTGACGGATCGGTGCCCGCCGCTGGCTTTTCGTCGTCTTCAGTTGGCGTGTGACGAGCCGGCCGCTCGTCGCGCAGCGAAAGCGTGAGGCCCTTGTTGAGAAAGGCATACTCGCGAAACCGGTTGGACAAAGTTTCGAAGTTATAGTCGGTGGTCTCGAAAATTTCAGCACTGGCCCAGAAGGTGATCGTGGTACCAGTTCGATCAGTCTTTTCGCCCCGCACGAGCGGACCGGTGGGAACGCCGATTTCGTATGTCTGCCGCCAGACATAACCCTCGCGTTTGACCTCGACGTCGAGGCGCGACGATAAGGCATTGACGACGGAGACGCCCACGCCGTGCAGACCGCCAGACACCTTGTAACCGCCGCCGCCGAACTTGCCGCCAGCGTGCAGCACGGTGAGCACGACCTCGACAGCCGGCTTCTTCTCGACCGGGTGTTCGTCGACTGGGATACCGCGACCGTTGTCGATGACCCGCACCCCACCATCAGCGAGCAGGTCGACTGTGATGGTGTCGCAGTGGCCGGCCAACGCCTCGTCGACTGCGTTGTCGACGACCTCGTAGACGAGGTGGTGCAGGCCGCGCTCGCCGGTGGAACCGATGTACATGCCGGGGCGCTTGCGAACCGCCTCGAGCCCCTCGAGCACCTGGATCGAATCGGCGTTGTAGGTACCCTGACCGTTCGGTGTGCCGGTCGGATCGATGATCTCGACTGGCGCCTGGATCGCAGCTTCGATTGACTCGTGACTCACGGGTGCGGTTGCCTCCTGCCCCTCTCCACCGCACCCGGGCGGGCACATGTGGTCTGCGGCGCTGTTCGCTCCACTGTGCTTCGTTGCGCGCACAGCCCCGCTGTCTGCTGAGGAATGACCTCCAGTGTAGTCGGTGGACGACGAGAAACTGGCCCTGGACAGCCTGGGACGGCCCTAGCTGTGAGCCTGTGCGACTTTCTCTGCTACCTGTGGATCCCCATACGTAACAGCCGCCGCCGCCGGGCCATTCGACCTTCTGCCGCCCGGGCGCCAGTGATCGTTTGCCGTACCTGCAGCGGTGCTTACCCGTACGTGTCGCGGGGACCCGGCCCTCGCACCCTCAGTGGCCCACGCCGCCAGTCGGGACCGGTCGGGCCGTGCACCTCGACTCGGGTGACAACGCCACGACCAACGACCTCGTCGAGCCGACGGTGGAGTTGCGGCACGAGCAGCCGGATTTGGGTAGCCCAGGCCGTCGATTCGGCAACGAGCATCAAGATGCCGCTGTCGAACTTCTCCGGTCGGCAGTGTGCGGCGAGATCTGGCCCGGCGATCTCGGCCCAGCGCTGCGTGACACCCGCGACAGCGGCCGGAGCATCCCAACCTCGCTCGACCATCAGCCGGTGCAAGGTGTCACCCAACGGTTCCGGGTCGCCCGGGTCGCGCCGGCGAGCTGCGGCCGCGGCCGCTCCCGTCGCGCCGCTTCGAGCCGGGCCGCCGAAACCACCGCGGCGAACAGGGGCTGCCTTGCCGCGCGCCCGGGCCTCGTCGCGCGCCTTTGCCAGCGCTGACCGAGCAAGATCGATGCCCGACAGTGGGCGGACCGGCGGCTTGTCGACGTCGGTCTCGGTGCTTTCGATTCCTTCGCCGTCGAAACCGGCAGGACCGGCGGGACCGGCGGGACCGGCAGGACCGGCGGGACCGGCAGGACCGGCAAGGTCGTCATCGGACACGGCGAACCACACCGTCCATGACGTCGACCCGGGCCCCGACCAGCACCTCGGGCACGTCAGCAGCGACCGCCGCAGTGATGATCACCTGCTCGGCGGGTGCGACGAGGTCGGCCAGCCGGTCCCGCCGGTCGGCGTCGAGTTCGGCGAAGACGTCGTCGAGGATCAGGATCGGCTCACCGCCGTCGGCCCTCAGCAGGTCGTAGCCGCCGAGTCGAAGCGCCAGCGCCAGCGACCACGACTCGCCGTGACTCGCGTAGCCTCTGGCCGGCAAGTCGTTGATCTTCAGCACCAGCTCGTCGCGGTGCGGTCCGATCAGCGTGACGCCGCGGTCAAGTTCGTCGGAGCGCACCGCAGACAGCGCGTTGAGTAAGGCGGCGGAGAGCACCTCGCGGTCGGGTTCGAGCGACACGTCGGGTCCGAGTGAGCTGACGTAGTCGATCGAGATCGGCATGGAGCCGCGCGCCACCGCTGCGTACGCCTTGTCGACCAGCGGCGCGATCGCCTCTACCAGCTCGACTCGAGCGGCGAGCAGTTCGGCTCCTGCCCGCGACAGGTGAGCGTCCCAGACGTCGAGTGTGCGGAGGTCGGCACCGCCCGAGCGCCTTGCCAAACCTGCCGTCTTCAACAGCGCGTTGCGTTGCTTCAGCACCCGGTCATAGTCGGAGCGCACCGCCGCGAACCGCGGCGACCGCGCTACCAGCAGCTCGTCGAGGAATCGCCGCCGCTCGCTCGGATCGCCCTTCACCAGCGCGAGATCTTCAGGCGCGAACAGCACCGTGCGTAGGAGCCCGAGCACCTCACGGGGCTTGGGCACCGGTGATTTGTTGATACGCGCGCGATTTACCTTGCCGGGATTGATCTCGAGCTCGATGAGCACCGACCGGCCGTCGCGCGCGACGCTACCTCGGACTACCGCGCGTTCGGCACCCGCTCGCACGAGCGGTGTGTCGCCCGCGACCCGATGGCTGCCGAGCGTGGCGAGATATCCGATGGCCTCGACGAGGTTGGTCTTGCCTTGACCGTTCGGTCCGACGAGTGACGTCACGCCAGGTTCGAGGCTGAGCTCAACGCCCGCGTAGGAGCGGAAGTCGACGAGTGACAGCTGCGATAGATGCACGGACGGCGAAAAGCTCGTGGCTCGACTAGCCGGCGTGTTCGGTGGCGCCTGAGGTTGCGCCGGTGTGCTCGCCCGGTTGGTCACCGGCCGCCGCCTCGGGCAAGATCGCGTGACCGCCGAACTGGTTGCGTAGCGAGGCCACGACCTTCATCGCGGGCGAATCGTCTTGGCGCGAGCTGAATCGTGCGAACAGGGACGCTGTAATCACCGGCATCGGCACGGCATGATCGATCGCGGCCTCGATGGTCCAGCGACCTTCTCCGGAATCTTCGGCCCAGCCGCGAACCTTGTCGAGTTTGGGATCGGCCGACAGCGCGGCATCCATCAGGTCGAGCAGCCACGAGCGGATCACGGTACCTTCGCGCCAACTCTTGAAAATCGCCGGCACGTCGGTCGTGACGTCGGTCGCCGCGAGCAACTCGTAGCCCTCGGCGTAGGCCTGCATCATGCCGTACTCGATGCCGTTGTGAACCATCTTGGCGAAGTGGCCGGC
>Ga0068855_100010936_pt1 | contig 10953 bp, 8 predicted proteins | sample KBSCornC52_FD_66592 | JGI IMG/M metagenome (GOLD analysis project Ga0068855, IMG submission 66592) | Corn rhizosphere microbial communities from Kellogg Biological Station, Michigan, USA - KBS Corn C5-2 | ecosystem: Host-associated > Plants > Roots > Rhizosphere > Soil ... | reverse complement strand
TCATCGAACAGGCCAAGGGCGTGCTGGCCGAGCGCGAGAACCTCGACATGCCTGACGCCTTCGAGATGTTGCGCGGGTACTCGCGGCGGGCCGGTCGCAAGCTGTCCGAAGTGGCCGCCGCCGTCGTCGCCGGCGAGCTCACCACGGACGATCTCACCGGCCCGGCGACACGCCCCGACGGACGCTGACGGGCCCTGGTTTCGGCCGCTAAGCGGGTGTAAGGTCCGACCTGTCGGCCGGGTGAATCTCGGTCGCGAGTGTTACCCCGGACCCCGGTAGCACGTCCTAAGCGGACTGCGTGCGAGGTGCCGGTGTGGTGAACAGACACCCTGTGTATTCGGCGTGCGGGGCACGGTCGTGCCCGCTGCCGGTCAAGGCACGTCGACGGGAGCCCGGTCTGCCCTGACGGGCCGGGCCCGGGGCGTCGGGGGCGCTCACGGGCCGGCTCGGGGTCACCGGTCTGGGTGCGACCCGCCAATGGGGGAGGGCCGCGCCCGGGCCGGTGACTCGCCGGCTCGGACCGGCAGCACGATGTCACGGCCGGGACGACGGGGGCGAGTAGCTTTGGGCGGGCGGGGTAAGAGCGAGACGCGCCGAGATCATCCTGGCCTCCCTCGAACCGCGTTCCTGACGACGATGCGGCCGACGGCCGATCGTTCGGGCGCGTACGGTGAGTGGACCAGGGTCACTCGCACGCCGGCTTCCGCGCCGGCCTCGCCCTCGGCGATACACCACACGGCCTGCCCGGGCCTGGATCGGTCGTCACGATGAGTACCACCCGCGATCATGCTTCGGTTGAAACTCCTTCCGCAGTGCCTGGCCCGAGCGACCGGATCGCGTTGCGCTCCCCCATGGACGAGGACACGTTCGTCGACGGCGGGTGGTGGCCGGACTCCCTCGACCTCGTCGCCCAGCTACCGGCGTTGTTGCGGGCCGGCGAGGCGGCCGGGTATCGGCAAGTACGCCGGGTGAGCTTCGCCCTGACGAGTTGGGACGGACCGACCCCCCGCCACAGCACGATGCTCGATCGCGTCGTCAAGCTGGGCGGCTTCCGGTCGCAGGACCCGGCCGAGTTGAGCCTCGTCGACAGCTCGGGCTGGAAGCGCATGACCCTCGTGGTGGTGCCGCCCGGCACCGACCCGACGATCGCGCGCCGAGCATTGGCCATGGCCGGCACGGACGGCGACCGGCACCGGGCGGCGGAGATCCTCGAGCTGGCCCAGCGAGGCCCGGTAGATGCGTGATGGCGTCGGCGTCGGGCCGCACCCCGGCTGCCTACCGAGATGAGGCGATGACGACGGTCTACGTGCATGGTCGCGAGCCACGACTGGTGATCGCACAGCGTCCCACCCGCCGCGATCACCTGCACGGCGCGTGGTGGCCGCACAGCGGCGACATCGACCAGGAGCTCGCCCCCATGCTCGAACTGGTGCGCGCGCGGTTCGGCTCCGTCTTCGGCGTCATGCTCAACCGCGACGAGTGGCCCGACGCGGACGTCGCCAGCCGCCAGGCGCGCCATGGCAAGACCAAGATCAGCTGGTACGGCGCGATGGAGGCACACCAGATCGTGCTGCTCTGCGATCGATCGCGCCGCCTCGCGCTGCTCGTCCTTCCACCGGACACCCCGGAGCCGGTCGCCTTGACGGCCACCCTGATGGCGTGTGCTCCCGGGAACGTGCTCTCCACGAACGAGACGCTGATCCGCGCGCGCGCCGAGGCGCCGTCGATGCCGCCGGCCTTCCTCGGGCCGTAGTCGACACCGGATGAGGGTCGCGATGCTCGCGCCCGTCGCGTGGCGCACGCCGCCCCGCCACTACGGTCCCTGGGAGTCGGTGACGAGCCTGCTCACCGAGGGGCTGGTAGCCCGCGGGGTCGACGTCACGCTCTTCGCGACGCTGGACTCGATCACCTCGGCGGACTTGGCCGGCGTGTGCCCGCACGGCTACGCCGACGACGCCGGGATGGACGGCCGGGTTTGGGAGGCGCTGCACGTGGCGCATGCCCTGGCGCAGTCGGACGGTTTCGACCTGCTGCACAACCACCTCGATTGGCTGCCGCTGGCCTTCGACCGCTACGCGCAGGCGCCGATGGTGACGACGATCCACGGCTTCTCGGGGGCGGCCATCCTCCCGGCGTACACGCGGTCGGCGTCGGCGTTCGTGTCGATCTCCGACTCCGATCGCTGCGCCGAACTCGATTACCTGGCGACCATCCACCACGGCATCGACCTCGCTGCCCTCCCGTTCCACGACGCGCCGGGTCCCGATCTCGTCGCGTTCGGGCGCGTGCACCCGGACAAGGGCACGGCCGATGCGATCGAGATAGCCCGGCGGGCCGGCCGGCGGCTCGTGATCTGCGGCATCGTCCAGGACGAGCGGTACTTCGCCGAGCAGGTCGAGCCGCACGTCGACGGGGACCGCGTCGTCTTCCGCGGTTCGGTGGGTCCGGCCGAGCGGGCGGACGTCCTGGGCTCGTCGGCCGCGTTGCTGCACCCCGTCCACTTCGAGGAGCCCTTCGGGCTCTCGGTCGTCGAGGCCATGGCGTGCGGTACCCCGGTCGTTGCCTACCCGCGGGGTTCGATGCCCGAGGTCGTCGACGTCGGGATCACCGGGTATCTCGCGCCCGATCCGGCGGCAGCCGCCGCCGCCGTGGATGCCGCCGTGCAGCTGGACCGCGCCGCGGTTCGTGCGCGGGCGGTCGCTCGCTTCGGCGCCGACCGGATGGTGGAGGACTACCTGCGCGTGTACGAACTCATGCTGGGCCGCTCGTAGTCACTCTCGTCCGAGAGCGGCGAGGAGCTCGTCGACCGGCACCTGGGCGACGCCGATGCGGGCATCCCCGATCCCGTAGGGCAGCCATAGCCGGCCGTCATGGATCAACCCACCGCACGAGTACACGACGTTGGGCACGTACCCGTCCCGCTCGTCGGCTTCGGGCTCCAGCAACGGGTGACTCAGGACGCCCACGACGACACTCGGGTCGTCGAGCTCGAGCAGGATCGCCCCGATCGAGTAGGCGCGCATCGCACCGACGCCGTGCGTGAGCACCAGCCAGCCACGCTCGGTCTCGATCGGCGGCCCGCAGTTGCCGACTTGCAGCGTCTCCCACGCCGCCGCCGGTGCATGGACGACCTGCTGGACGTTCCAGCTGAGCCCGTCGGCCGATGAGGCGAGGCTCAAGTTCTCACCGTCCGACCGGCACAGGGCGAGGTGCCGGCCGTTGACCAGTCGCGGGAACAGGGCCATGCCCTTGTTGCGCGCGGCCGATCCGGCCAGCCAGTGGGTGTGGAAGACGCGCAGATCCGGCGAGGTCAACAACCGCGGCGCGATGCGGCGACCGTCGTACGCGGTGTACGTGGCGCGGTAATCCACCGTGCCGTCCTCCCCGATGAACCGGGTGAACCGCGCATCCTCCATCCCGTTGCTCTCCTCGGCGGCCGCCGGCATGATCACCCGCTGCGCCAAGTGCGTACTGCGGTCGAACTCGATGACGTGCGTCGAGCCGACGAGACGGCGCAACAGCTCGGACGTCCCCGATGTCCCGGCCCGCGCCGAGAGCTGCGGGTGGACGTCGCTCAACGCCCGTTCGAACTCGGCCTCGGTGAAGCGCACCGGAAGTGCCTGCAACACGCCGTGGGCCAGTTCGTCCACGTCGCACTGGGCGGCGAGGACGGCCCGCAGGTGCGCGCGGCGCCAGGGTGCGGTCGCGGTGCGGCCGGCGCTGACCGCGTGTCCCACCGCCGACCACGTCCACTGCTCGCCGGGACCGACGATGGCCGGGCGAAAGCCGATCGAGGAGACGTGCCCCTCGCCGATGCCTCGGACGCTGACGGCGACCCGGGCCTGCCCGGCATCGAGGCCGTCCTGGTCGGGGTGCAGCACCGCGCTCGGGTTGCAGACGGCCGCCCCCTCGACCGCGTACTCAGCCGTGAACGCCGCGCCCAGCAACAATCTCCGCGCCCGCGACAGCGGCGGCCCGGCGTCGACGTGCGAGGCCACCACCGATGCGTGGCTGACCAGCAGCTGTTCGTAGGCGGGGTGGCGCGAGGCGAACACCGAGAGCAGCTCGGCCACGAGCCGCTCCACCTCCGCGTCGTCCAGGACCATGACGCGCGCGACCACCTCGCGGGCGCGCGAGTGCGCGAGGTGCGGCTGCTCGCCCGGCAGGAACAGGCGGGCCAGCACCCGCGCCGGGTCGGGGTGAAGCGCGGCGTCCATTCGTCGGGCGCGCGCCCGGTTCACGACCGCTCGGCCAGCCGCCGCGCGTGCTGGGCCGTCGCCAGCATCGCCAGCGTCGACTCGGCGCCCTGGTTGAGGTTGTGACCGTCGGCCTCCAGGCCGTCGTAGCCGCCGCCGGTGCGGGCGTCGAACATCCGGGTCTGCGCATCGTTGTGACCGAGGAACCAGCTCCACGCCAAGCGCACGCCGATCAGCCAGCGCGGGTCGTCGGTCACCTGGAAGGCGCTCGCGGCGGCGTCGGCAAGCGCGGCGACCTCGATCGGCTGCTGATCGAACCGCGGGCCGACGTCATCACGGCCACGACCGCCGGCGGGCGTCACGGACAGGTGTCCGTCCCGCGTCTCGATGCCGAGCAGGAACTCCAACAGCACGAGCCCACGATCGAGTGCGGCTCGGTCGTCGAGGGCCGCGCCGGCGAGCACGAGGGCCTCGGCCAGCGTGGCGTTGCCGTATTCGAGGCGTGGCTCCGGCCAGGGCCAGGCCGGATCGGCCGCCGCTGGGCCGATGCACGACACCGCGTCCTCCAGCAGGCTCAACGCAGCCGGCTCGCCCGGGTGGCCGGGCAGCACCGAGGCGGCGCCGAGCGCGGCGTACGCCATCGACCGCCGGTGCGGAGACCGGTTCTCGGCCGCGCGCCGGAAGCCGGCCACGGCCGGCTGCCGCGCGGCCGGCGAGTGGGCGCCGGTGGCCGCCGTGCCGAGGCCCCACACGGCGCGGCCCCACCAATCGCCGAGGCCCGCCTCGTCCGTCCAGGTGCCGTCGGCCTTCATGCGGTTGCGGCACCGGCCGTCCGGGCTGAGCGCGGCAAGCACGAACTGGAGGTAGTGGCGCTCCAACCGCCGGACGGCAAAGCCCGCGCTCGGTTCGCGGCAGACGACGACGAGCCCGCGCGCCACGTCGTCCACGCAGTAGCCGTGTTCGCGGCGCGGCACCGACAACCGGGCGTGCTCGAAGATGCCATGATCGTCGGTGAGGCTCAGCAGGTGGTCGAAGACCGGCTCCGGCCAACCAAGAGTGATCACGGCCTCACTCCGTTCGGCCGGCCATGCCCTGCGCCCATTGGTTCGCTCGCAAGCTCGCACGCCCTCACTCCGTTCGGGCGGCCAAGCCCTGCGCCCATTGGTTCGCTCGCAAGCTCGCACGCCCTCACTCCGTTCGGGCGGCCAAGCCCGGCGCCCATTGGTTCGCTCGCAAGCTCACTCACGCGGGGACGCCGATGAGCGAGCTCGAGAGTTCCCGGTAGCGCTCGGCGACGGCGGGCCACATGAGCCGGGGCGCCTCGGCGGCGGCCGCGCGCGCCATCCGCGCGGCGACGTCGCGATGCGTGATCAGCGTGCGTAACGCCGCGGCGATCTCGCGCGCGCTCTTATGGGCGACCAGGATCCCCGCGCTGTCCCCGAGCAGCTCGACGGCGTGCGGGAAGCGAGTGGCGACGACGGGCTTGCCGGCGGCGACGGCTTCGATCAGGACGCCCGAGGTGACCTGGTCGACCGAGTCGTACGGGAGCAGGACGACGTCGGCGGACTGCACGAGGCTCGCCAGCGCGTCGGGCTCCCGGTACCGGCCGTCGAAGGTGACCGACGCGGCCAACCCGAGCGCGCGAGCGCGGGCCTGCAGCGCCGTGCGGTACGACTCGCCCTCGCGCAGGACCACCTTGGGATGTGTCTGTCCGGCGACGACGTACTGCACGTCCAGATCGCGCAGCTCGGCCATCGCGTCGATACCCCACTCGATGCCCTTCCCCGGTCCCAGCAGTCCCCAGCTGAGGACGGTCGGTCGGCCGCTGCGGAAAACGGCCGCCGTCGGGATCACCGTCGGCGCGCTGGGCGCACCGTGGGCGATGACGTGCACCTTGCGCAGATCGGCGTCGTAGCCGGTCGCAAGGCGGTCGCGGGCGGTGGCCGTCATGGTGACGACGGCGCCGGCCCGGGCGATGACGGCCTCGAGGATCTCGCGCTGGTGCTGTGTGGGGTGCAGCAGGACGGTGTGGAGCACGACGATGGACGGTGCGCGCAGGCCGTCCAGCAGCAGCAGGACGTCCTCGCCGTCCGGGCCGCCGTAGATGCCGTACTCGTGCTGCACGATGACGACGTCGCAGTCGTCGAGCCCCGCGAGCCCAGCCTGCGCACCGGACCGATCACCCATCCTGAGCTGGCCGACGACCTCGGGGCCCGGCCGGGCCGGCCGTCCCTCCACGAGGGCGAGGACGAGACCCTCGTCGCTCCCGCCGGCCACCAGCGCGTCCCGCAGGGAGGCGGTGAACGTGGCCAGCCCGCACTGGGTCGGCGGGTAGGTGCTGATGAATCCGTAGCTGGTGTGCATTGCGCTTGAGCGCCTCTCGATCACCGGTCCGGCCGAAGGATCGGCCGGGCCTCACGCGCGGGTCGTTCGTCCACCGAGGGCAGCGTGTGCGCCGACGATCATCGTCAGCAGGCGCGTCCGGCAGCGCCCGCGTGGTCACCCGATCGCGGAATGGCCGGCCGAGCCGGCCCGTCGCGACGGGGGTGTAGTGCTGACCGTACGCCCTTTCCCGTCAGCGCGGGCCGGCCGCGGCCCGCAACGGTGCGCCGATCGCGTTGAGATGGCCCAAGGCGGCCCGGTACGAACCGACCAGCGACGTCTCGCAGTAGGGCACCCCGAGCGCCGCACAGTGGGCCCGGACGAGGGGCTGCGCGCGCCGCAGCGAGTCACGCGGCATGTTGGGGAACAGGTGATGCTCGATCTGGTAGTTGAGCCCGCCCAGGGCGAAGTCGGTCAGTGGGCCGCCCCGGACATTGCGCGAGGTGAGCACCTGCCGCCGCAGGAAGTCGAGCTTCTCGCCGGGGCGGATGATCGGCATGCCCTTGTGGTTCGGCGCGAACGTGCACCCCATGTACACGCCCCACACCGCCTGGTGGACCGCGGCGAACGCCAGCGCCTTCTCCGGCGACATGACGAGCAGCAGCAGCCCGACGTAGAGGACGGCGTGCGCGGCGAGGCCCACCGCCTCCAACCGGCGGCTGCCCCCACGAGTGCTTCGGAACCGGTCGGATTTCACCGCCGCAACGCTGTCGACGTGCAGGCTGATGCCCTCGAGGGTGAGCAGCGGGAAGAACAGCCACGCCTGCCGGCGGGCGATGAACCGGCTGACGCGCCCGCCGCGCTTCGCCGCCTGCGCGGTGGTGAAGGCCAGCACGCCGTCCTCGATGTCGGGGTCCCGCTCTTCGTGGTTCGGGTTCGCGTGGTGCCGGTTGTGCGTGTCGACCCACCAGCCGTAGCTGAGCCCGACGAGGACGTTGCCGAGCAGGCGCCCGAGCAGGTCGTTCGCCCGCTGCCGGGCGAAGATCGCCTGGTGCCCGGCGTCGTGGCCGAGGAACGCCACCTGGCCCCACACCAACCCGAACGCGGCGGCAGCGGCGAGCTGGTACCAGGAGTCACCGATCCGGATCATCGCGAGGCAGCACGCCGCATACGCCGCCATGGTCAGGGACCCGCGGATCCAGTAGGAGACGAGCCGGCGATCGAGCAGGCCCGCGCTGCGGACCGCCTTCACGAGGGTGGCGTAGTCACTGCCACGTTGTGCAGTGGTCGTGGCGGCGCTCATCGCGGCGGCGCCGTGAGCGCAGGGACGGGGTCGAAGGAAAGGTTGAACACGGGGACGCACCTCGAGCAGGAGGTCGCCGTTCCTGCCCGGCGACGAGCGACTGCTCACGACGGCGAGGAGTCGAGGCCGTCGGCCCGGGCTGGCTGATTCCCAGCGCCCCCGAGGTTACTCGCCCGCCGGCGATCTTGCCTGCCTCGCGGCGGCAGCAAAACGCGCGCGCGTAGTTATAGTCGACCAACGAGCGCCGCGACCGCGCGCATGCCGGCAGTCTGCAATCGACGGAATCCGGGGGCCTGGATGACCGGTCTCCCACCCGACGCGCCGTCGCCGCCCGCCGCCGACGAAGCCGCGGAGGCGGACGCCGCCGAACTCCAGGCCGGGATCGCCGGGCTCGCCGGCCTCGTCACCGACGCCCTCGGCCTGGACGAACTGCTCCGCCGGGTGGCCACCTTCGCCACGAACGCCATTCCCGGCGCCGACGGTGCCGGCGTGACGCTGCTCAAGGTCGACCGCGGACGGCACGAGGTCGAGGCCCTCGCCGCCAGCGCGCCCTTCGTCGCGCAGATCGACGAGATCCAGTACGTCGTCGTGCGCGAGGGCCCCTGCATCACGGCGGCGTTGGAAGGGCGCACGGTCCGCTCGGCGTCGCTGGGCGGGGAGAAGATGTGGCCACGGTTCGGTCCGCGGGTCGGCCGACTGGGGGTGCACAGCGCCCTGTCACTCCCGCTGTTGCTCCCCGATCGGGTCATCGGAGCGATCAACGTCTACGCCCGCGAGAAGGACGTCTTCGACGACCACGCGGCGCAGCTCGGCGAGCTGTTCGCCGTGCCGGCCGCGGTCGCCGTCCACAACGCGCAGGTGCTGGTCCAGGCCCAGACGCTCGCCGCGCAGCTGCAGCGGGCGTTGACCACGCGACCGGTGATCGACCAGGCCATCGGGTTGCTGCGCGGTCGCAGTGGCGGCACGGCGGACGAAGCGTTCGCCCGCCTGCGCCAGATCAGCCAGACCGAGCACGTGAAGCTCGTCGATGTCGCGCAGCGCATCGTCGACGAGGCCGTCCGCCGAGCTCGGGCGCGACACACCGGACAATGACCTTCGGCCACTTCGCCGAGGGCCGTCGTTCAGCGGATCGGGCGGGCGTGCCTCGGCGCGGCCTTCGTCGCCTTGACGGCCGCGGCGAGGTCGGGCAGCTCCTCGGTCACGGCATCCGGGAGCGCCGGGCCGCCGGACGTCGTTCGCCGGACGAGCCGGGTGATGATTCGCGGACGTCGACGAGTCGATCGTTCCTCGCGCCGGACGGCCATGGCTGGCCCCAATCAGGCCGGGTCACCGACCACTCATCGATCACCAGAGACTCCAGGCCGGCATCGAAGGGCCGGCATGCGACGCGTTCTGGTGATGATGACGGTACGCGCTCACCGGCCCTTTCCGTCCGAGTGGCGTGACTTGTCCTTCGAGCCCGCGAGTGTTACACCTTGTGTTAGCACTCTCGTCTTGAGACTGCTAACTGACTCCGACGAAGCGCCGTCTCATGCGGTGCTGTCCGTCGCGGGCGTCGCCGGTCGGTCCACCCCTTGCTGATCCAGCACGGAAAGCGGGAACACGACCATGGCCAAGATCATCCTGTTCGACGAGCAGGCCCGCCGCGCGCTCCAGCGCGGCATGAACGTTCTCGCCGACACCGTCAAGGTGACGCTCGGCCCCGGCGGTCGCAACGTGGTGCTCGACGCCAAGTGGGGCGCCCCGACGATCACCAACGACGGCGTCTCCATCGCCAAGGTGATCGAACTCGACGACTCGCTGGCGAACATCGGCGCTGCCCTCGTCAAGGAAGTGGCGAAGAAGACCGACGACGTCGCCGGCGACGGCACGACGACGGCGACCGTGCTCGCTCAGGCGTTGATCCAGGAGGGCCTGCGCAACGTCGTTGCCGGCGCCGACCCGCTCGCCCTCAAGCGCGGGATCGAGGCGGCGGTCGCGTCCGTCTCCGAGGTGCTGCGGCAGGCCGCGCGGGAAGTCGAGACGAGAGAGCAGATCGCGGCTACCGCGACGATCTCCGCGGGCGATTCGGCGATCGGGGAGCTGGTCGCCGACGCCATGGACAAGGTCGGCAAGGAAGGCGTCGTCACCGTCGAGGACGGGAACACGTTCGGCCTCGAGCTCGAACTGACCGAAGGCATGCGGTTCGAGAAGGGTTTCCTCAGTCCGTATTTCGTCACCGACGGCGAACGGATGGAAGTCGTCTTCGACGACCCGTACGTGCTGCTCGTCGAGTCGAAGGTCTCTTCGGTGAAGGACCTGCTGCCACTGCTGGAGAAGGTGACCTCTACCGGCAAGCCGCTCGTGATCATCGCCGAGGACGTGGACGGCGAGGCGTTGGCGACCCTCGTCGTGAACAGCATCCGGGGCACGTTCAGCTCGGTCGCGGTAAAGGCGCCCGGCTTCGGCGAGCGCCGCGCCGCCATGCTCGCCGACATCGCCGTGTTGACCGGCGCCGAGGTCATCTCGGCGAAGGTGGGGCTAGCGCTCAAGGACGCCGGTCTCGACCTGCTCGGCACCGCTCGCCGCGTGATCATCACGAAGGACGACACGACCATCGTCGACGGATCCGGCGACGCCGAGGCCATCTCCTCGCGCGCGAAGCAGATCCGCGTCGAGATCGAGGACAGCGACTCGGACTACGAGCGCGAGCAGCTCGAGGCCCGCCTGGCCAAGCTGGCCGGCGGTGTCGCCGTGCTCAAGGTGGGGGCAGCCACCGAGGTCGAGCTCAAGGAGCGAAAACACCGCATCGAAGACGCGGTGCGCAACGCGCGGGCCGCCGTCGAACAGGGTCTGCTGCCCGGCGGTGGCGTCGCCCTCGCCAACGCGACCCGCACCGCCTTCGACCAGCTCGACCTCTCCGGCGACGAGGCCACCGGTGCCAACATCGTCCGGGTGGCGCTGGCCGTTCCGCTCAAGCAGATCGCAACCAACGCCGGCCTCGACGGCAGCGTGGTCGTTGCGAAGGTGGCCGCCCTTCCGCCCGGGCACGGGCTGGACGCGGCGACCGGTGCGTTCGTCGACATGTTCGCGGCCGGAATCGTCGAACCGGCCAAGGTCACTCTGGCCGCGCTGCAGAACGCGGCCTCCGTC
>Ga0068855_100010934_pt1 | contig 10954 bp, 10 predicted proteins | sample KBSCornC52_FD_66592 | JGI IMG/M metagenome (GOLD analysis project Ga0068855, IMG submission 66592) | Corn rhizosphere microbial communities from Kellogg Biological Station, Michigan, USA - KBS Corn C5-2 | ecosystem: Host-associated > Plants > Roots > Rhizosphere > Soil ... | reverse complement strand
CGCGCGGTTCAACCAGCCGCAAGCTTTGGCAGTGGATGCCGCGGGGAATGTTTTCGTGTGTGATACCGGAAATAATACCATCCGCATGATCACGCCTGGCAGAGCCGTTACTACCATTGCGGGCAATGCCACGTTGAGCGGGAGCGCGGATGGCACGAACAGCAGTGCGCTGTTCGATGTCCCGCGGGGCATTGCGGTGGACAGCAACGGTATTCTCTATGTTTCTGATGCGCTCAACAACACCATCCGAAAAATCACGCACTCGGGCACGAATTGGATTGTTACCACGCTGGCCGGTTCGGCGAGCGGACTGAATGATCTGGTCGATGCCACGAACAGCGTGGCTCGTTTTCACAATCTCTACGGCATGGTCGCTGACGGCGCGGGAAATACGTTTGTGATCGATCGGGCCAACGACGTCATCAGAAAGATAACTCCTGCCGGAGCGGTCACGACGTTTGCGGGAACTCCCGGCGTGGCGGGTAGCGTGGATGGCACTGGCGCGGAAGCGGCTTTTGACCAGCCCGGATCGATTGCGGTGGACAGTCAGACCAATATCTATGTTGGCGACTATCAAAATTTTGTGGTCCGCAAAATCTCCCCGGTGGGGACAAATTGGATCGTCACAACGCTGGCGGGCAACCCTCGTTTACAAGGGACCAACAACGGTCTTGGAACGGCTGCAAAGTTCAGCCAGATTCACGGCCTCGCGGTGGACGGGGCGGGCAATGTTTTTGCCAGCGACCTGGGAAATTTGACCGTCCGCGAAATCACTCCCGGCGGTTTGGTCTCAACCTTCGTAGGAACGCCGGGACAGGGCGGGGGCACGGATGGCACGGGAACCAGCGCGCGATTGGCCGGCCCCATTGGCATCGCGGTAAATCCCACGGGTGGGTTCGTCCTTACGGACGGCTTCAGCGTTCGCACCATCTCGGCCGGCGGACAGGTGACTACTATTGCCGGCTGTCCCTCGGGAGGGTGCACCAATGCCATCGGAAGTGCGGATGGTCCGGGGCTTTCGGCGCGATTTGGCTTCCCCTCTGGAGTCGCGGTGGACGCGACCGGGAACATCTATGTGGCTGATTACGGCAATGACACCATTCGCCGGCTCACCGGCTCCGGCCTCAATTGGACGATGACGACTCTGGGTGGCGTGCCGGGACAAGGTTCATATGCGGACGGCACCGGCAGTGCCGCGCGATTGAACGGCCCGCAAGGCATCGCCGTGGACGGCGCGGGCAAACTCTACATCGGAGATTCCGCCGCGGATAACATCGTCCGGGCCAGCGCCGCGGTCCTCTTTGGCGCGAGTGGAGGCAGCCTGACAATTTCCAATGGCGTATTCCAAATGAACCTAAGCGGTCCGCAGAGCGGGAGCATCGTGATCGAAAGTTCGACGAATCTTCTCTCTTGGACGCCCGTTCAAACCAATCTCTTTACGAACGGAATTTCGAGCGCCGTCGTTCCCGTGACTGCCGACCCGGGCCGCTACTTCCGCGCGCGATACGTGCCGTAAAATCGGCTGGCTACGGCAGTTCCGTGGTGAGCACCCGGTACAAGCGAGTAGAGAGGATGGGTGCGTCCGTAACGGTCACCAAATCTCCGCTCCCGACAAAGTTGGTGATTGATTTCCAAGTGATGGGCGCGAGGCTTTCCGAAAATTGCACATCGTTAAGAGAGCCTGCCGGTGCGTTCAATTCGAGCACACAATTGGTTGGTGTGATGTTCGAGATCTTGAGCGATGTCGGGCCGTCCATGGCCGAGGCCACTTCTGAAAACAACGCTTGCTCTTCCGCGGTTCGATATTTGGTGCCGGCATTCGGGACGACTCGATCTCTCAGCTCGTAAGCGTTGTAAGTCGTAACCTGCGCTGCCGTTGGCACCGGGTGCGGCGCGGGGATGGTGGAGTAATGATCCAGGTTTCCCGCTGGCAGCACGTTGCCCGCCACCCACAGACCGCCCATCGCACTATTCGTTATGACGGTGCCCTGTGGTACCGGAGCGAGAGGGCCGCCGTCATTTGCGTCAGGCCCGTCTGCTAATCCATATTCGAGGGCTGCGGTGGGGTCCTTGGTGTGAACGGGTTTGAAATAGTTGTTGATGATATTGGCCTGCACCTGAGGCTCGCCGGGGTCGTTTTTAATGCGGATGCCGTAACCCCAGCCACTCCAATAACCCCAGTCGTAGACAACGTTATTTACATAGTCGAAATCGGCCACGTCTGCTCGCAGTTGCGGATTGCGTTCGTCGTTACGCGCCCACACGTTGTGATGCATGGAAATGCGACGCCGCTTCTGGAAGGGCGCTGGATAATAAGACACCGTGCTGGGGTGCCAATTATTCGCAATGAGGCACCACGATACCGTCACATCGCTGACCTCTCCCCAGATATCCATCGCGGCATCGGTGGCGTTCAAAATGGTGCAGTGATCCACCACAATATTATGGGCGTAATGATCCGGGCTCGAATCTCCGTCAATGCCGGTGAATTCCGTGTTGTTGTTGGTCCCGGCAACGCCCCCGCTATACAGGCCGCGAAACCGCAAATACCGCAGAATGATGTCGTGAGTGCCGGCAATGACGAATTGGTTGCCGTCGACTCTCTTGGTTAAAGTAATCCCTGGCGCCGGAGCTGTGCCGCCGTCAATCGTGAGATACGGACGGTTGAGGATGAGTTGATTCGTAATGGTGATCGTTCCTCCCACATCGAAGACGATGGTTCGGGGGCCAGTGCGATTCACAACTCCATCGCGAAGACTTCCCGCGCCACCATCGGCAAGTGTAGTAACATGGTAGGTGTCACCACCCGTACCGCCTGCAGTGGCGTAACCATATCCTTCAATGGTGACGGGCGGCACCTCGCTCGCCGAGACCGCAAGAGCGGCCATCACGACCGCCGCTGTAAACCCTTTGGCTACTCGGTTCGCTATGATTTTAAGCATGCACGCATTCCAATTTGAGCGCCGAACCAACGGCGAATTTGTGATACCCCAGCTCACGTTCTTTCGCGGAAGAATCGCCTACGCCTCTGGAAACATCCACAAGGAACAAATGGCCGTCAAGTGGTGCGTTGGCGAACGAATTGCCTGTATTGAGGTGTAATTGCCGGCTTTGGAAGTGGTGGGTTGGGTGGGACTCGAACCCACGACCAATGCCTTAAAAGGGCACTGCTCTACCGACTGAGCTACCAACCCACATGCAGTTGAGCCGCGAAACCTAATCAACATTCGAATCGGGCGCAACAAATTTCCTGCAAATTTCCTGCAAATTTTGACCCGCTCCCGCCCTCGTTTTTTGCTCTCCAAGTGGTGGCTCACCCCATTGAGAGCAAACTGGTTATTCGTATGTTCTTCCAGTCAATGTCGCTTTGTTATGAGGTTTAAAATTCTCCTTTCAATTTTTGCCGCTGCCGCGCTGTTGGCAGGCTGTTCCGAAACCCCTCAATTTGTCGGTGCCGCCGTGGATAACGACCAAAATGTTCTCACGGGTGGTCCCATCACCGGCACGACCATTGAAGATTTGCCGTCCGCGGTGAAACAATCGCTCAGGGAACACGTTCCCGCTGCTGAGATCATCAGTATCACCAAATCGCGGCGCGAGAAAAGGTTGGTTTACGATATTTCCTTCGCGAACTCTGATATTCGGGAATTGTATTTGCGGGACGATGGAAAAGTCCTGCCTGAACCCATGAGGGCCCAAAAATGAAAACACATGCTTTATGGTTTATCGCCGTCGCGGTCGCACTTTGTGGCTGCGCGGAACCACCGCTCATGTCCTATACGCAACCGCTGACGTCGCCGGGAGGGGATTTCTCAAAGCTGCCGCCGGCGGTGCAAAATTCCGTGCGCGCTGAAGCCGGGATGGCCGAGATTGAGAAAGTCATCCGCAACCCCGACGGTCCCACAGCCGTGTACGAAATTCGCTTCCGGAATCAAGCCGTGTATCCGCCGTTGTATCTCGCGTCCGACGGCAGTGTGTTGACGTCCAATTTGACGCTGGCCGTGGGCGCCAGTGTGGATGCGATCGAGGTATCCACAGGCAGCGAGGTGGGTGGCGTGAAAATGGATGACTTGCCGTCGAATGTGATCCTGACCATTCGTCATCAGGCGCCGACCGCTGAAGTGGATTCCATCAGCCGCGTCAACTCGGCAAGCCAGGTGTTTTATGGCGTCACGTTCAAGGATCCTGCGCACCATCGGGCGTTGATGATTCGTGACGACGGTCATCTCATGCAGTGATTCATTTGATCGGGACGGGGCGCAGCCTGCAGATACGTCGGTGACGGCGCGGGGGCGTCTCTTACTTCGTCCACACGCCTTGTTCGAGCAACTGCCTCGTCGCCGCGCCGGCCCAATCGCGATTCGCCGCCGGGCTGGCAGGGCTGGGATGCAGAATACGCCCAATCTTGATCGAGCCGTCCGGAAAAATTTCCTGCGCGCGTTTCATCGCGAAATCGCCCACGCCGATGAGCCATTCCGGTTTCAAAATGCGAACTGAGTCGCGCAGATGCGCATTGCATGCGGCGAACAAGGCTTCACGCTCCGCCGACGGCAGCTTGTCCGGTGTCCGGTTGCGGCCGGTGGCTTCGATGAACGCGAGCGGGCAGTAATTGATGATGAAGTGGTCCTTGAAAAAATCCGGAGCTGCCTGAAAAGTTTTTGCGAATAACCCCCACAGCCGTTCGCCGCTGACTTCGCTGCGCGGGCAGTCAAACCCGAGCACCGGCCGCTTGGGATGTTCCAGATCCGGCTTGCCGATTTTCGCCGTGATCCCGAGCCAATCGCGCACCGCGGCAATTTCGCCAAAGGGCACGCCCGTCTGTGCCATGCCGAAGGGGCCCGGATTCATGCCGAGAAAAATCACCCGTTTGGAGGATTTGCCGAAGCGCCGGAGATAAAGCTCGTGCGCGGCCCAGGCGTAATCCAGCGGGTTGTAAACGTGGGAAACGGGCGGCGCAAAACGCAGTTTGCCGACGGCATCGCGAAGGCGTTTGGCGGAATCAACGAGCGGCTGGCTCACAGGCGAACAACTAATGCCGGTGATCGTGTTCGCGTGGCCGGTGGATCTGGCGTAACGCGCGCTGGAGGTTTTGAATCTCGCGCTCGTCATCGATCTTTTGGCGCTCGGCGAGTTCCAGCGTCTCCAGCACTTCTTCCATCTCTTCGAGCGAATGTTTTAGTTCTTCGATGACGCGGTTGACTTGATCGATGGCCTCGGAAATTGCGGGCTTCTTATAATGTTGTTGCGGCGGCTCGGCATGATGCCGTTTTTCGGCCTGCTCAACGCGTTCGTTGCGCTCCGTCCGCTCCGGTCGCCCAGGCCGTTCGTTCCGTTGGGCACGATCGGCACGTTCAGCCGGCTCACTGCGTTCAATTTGCTCGCCGCGTTCGGCCTGCTCAGCATGCTCCGCATGTTCCATGTGCTCGGCGTGTTCGCCGGTTTCGGAATGCCCCTCGTGCGCGTGCTGCATGGATTCCGCAGAGGTGTCGCCCGGCGTTTCCTCGTGTTCGGTTTCCGCAGGCGCGGGAGCATCACCGGACGCGGGCAGGGGACCGCGAGGTTCGCGGCGGCGGGAATGGCGTCGGCCTCCGCGTCGGGAGCGACGCCGGCCACGCGGCGCCGCCGCATCAGGTTGTTGGGATGATGCGCTCTTGTCTGCTTGGTCTGGCGACATAGAGACAGGTTGCCCCGAGGAAGTTAAATTGCAAAGTTATTTTCAACGCAGATGTCGTACAATCAAAGCCCTGAATCTTTCTGATAGACGCGAACTTTTCCGTGATTCACACTGTCATATGGTGATGAAAAAGACTCCGAATGGAATTTCCTTGAGCAAATGGGCGGGTTTCCTGGCCGCTTTCCTGTGTCTGATTTCCCTGCGCGCGCAAACGAACGGCAGCAGCGTCACCGCAACAAACCGTCCCTCCGCCCCGCGGCGTCCGAGCATTGTGCTCATCCTCGCTGACAATATCGGTTACGGCGACCTGGGCTGTTACGGCCAGGCCAAAGTGAAGACGCCCTGGCTGGATCGGCTCGCCAGTGAAGGTATCCGCTTTACCAGTTATTACGCCGCGAGTCCTCGCGATGAACTTTCCCGCGCTTCGTTGTTCACCGGACTTGAGCCGCGCCACCTTGGTGCCAGCGCCAGTCATCCGCTGCCGGTCGATTCGATCACCGTCGCCACGCTTCTGAAAGAGAGCGGCTTTCGCACCGGTTTGATGGGGCTTTGGAATCTCGGCGACACTCCGTCTGTCGAGCCGAATACCAAAGGCTTCGAGGAATTCGCCGGGTTTTTAAGTGAATCCCACGCGCGCGATTACTTCACGGAGAATTTATATCGCCAGCAAACGAGCACCGGGACCAATCGGCTGGAGACAATGGTCGATAACCTTGGCAACGCCAGAGGCCGTTACATGCCGGATTGGTTGGGGCAAATGGCGGCAAAGTTCCTCCAGTACAACGCGCCGGACCGGCTCAATCATTTTAATTCTCTCTTTTTAACGGTAGCGTATCCGGTGCCGCACGATTCCACGCCCCCGAAACAGTCTCCTTACAAGGGCGAATCCTGGCCGCAACCGGCAAAAGATCGCGCTGCAATGGTGACGCACATGGACAAGAATGTGGGTCTGCTCCTGGAGGCTCTGGGGGTATGGAAAATGGAGACGAATACGATCGTGATTTTCACCAGCATTGGTGGAGCGCAAAAGGAAGGCGCCATGGACCCGAAATTTTTTGGCAGCTCCGGACCATTGCGCGGCGAAGCCGGGAGCGTATATGAAGGCGGCATTCGCGTTCCGATGATCATTCGCTGGCCGGCAGGCATCAAGCCAGGTCAGGTGAGCGATTTCACCTGCGCGGCATGGGATATTCTGCCGACGCTGTTAGATGCCGCCTTTATGAAACCGCCGGAGAAAACCGATGGTCTCTCCTTATTGCCCGTGCTGACGGGAAAAGAAAAGCCGAAGGCTCACGAAAGTTTCTATTGGGAATCGGCGGACGGAGAAACTCAAAGGGCCGCTCGCAAAGGCAATTGGAAGATCGTCCAAATCGGCGCCAGTGCTCCCGCCCTCTACAATCTCAAGTCCGACATTGGAGAAACGAACAACGTGGCTGAGCAGAACGCAGATGTCCTGAAGAACATGAAGGGTTTGTTAGGGACCGCCATTAAGTAGTTCTCAATGGCCGGTGACATTGGGTGAGACATTTGTTCCGCCGGGGCTTTCTGCTCCCCCTACCGCAGTGCCGGGATGTAAAACATTTCGCACTGCGATCAGCGGCTGTCTGGCTGCCTGTACGGTCTCCGTTCCTTGACCGGTTGGCGCCACGCCGGCACCGTAGGCGTAGACCATTTCTCCGCCATACCAGCCTTGGAATAGAGTGATGCCGAGCACGACGAATGCGGCGACGAGATAGGCGGTGTTGATCGTCATTTGGCCGCGGTGCCAAATCAGCCAGCGCCAGGCGGCCAGGATGGCCAGCGTCACGGCGAGGATCCAGCCGATGGTTTCGTGCAGTGCGACCAACTCGTGGGTTTCCGGGGTGAGCGAGGCGCGGTTCAGGTCGAGGTAGCCGGCGGCAATCGTCAACACACCGCCGATCAAGGCCGCGATCAAGGTCCAGAATCCGACGGTTCGAAAGGCGGCGCGGCGCGGCTCTGATTTCGCCAGTCGTGCGGCCAAATCCGCCCCTACCGAAAGCAATACGAATGCGATCGGTAAATGCACCAGCGCCGGATGTACAGGCAAAAGGCTCATGAGCTAAATGAACCAACTTCTAGCCATAAGAACGGTCGTTTTTAAGCTCTGGTCAAATGGGGGAAATCCCTCCGGGGCGTGAAAAAAATCTGCGGTTAAAAACAAAAACGCCGGCGGTTGGCCGGCGTTTTTGAGTCGTGCAGCGGTCACAGACCACCGCTACAAAGTATTGGTTATTGCTGCTGTTGCTTGTGCAATCCCTGGATGTCGCGCAAACCGCGGCTCAGTTCCTGGCTCCAGCCGGTGCCGAACCAGATTTCAAACGCCTCATTCTGGCGGCGTTCGCGCACCACGTTGCTGAATTCCGGCAATTGCGTCTTCATCTTCGCTTCGTCCAGCGGAAGCTGCTGTTTCACATGGACCACAAAGCCGCCCTCCGGGGTTTCGACGAAGCGGCTTACGCTGCCAACTGGCGTTCCAAATGCGACACCTCTGAATTGGTTCAAATCCACGCCCTGATCTTCCACTTCCGTCAGCCGGGTCGTCCCGCGTGAGAAGGGGGGCACCTGGACCGGTGTGTTGCGAGTTGCTTCGCAGGTTTGGGCGAACGTTTTTCCGTGCGCCATCTCGTTCGTGGCGGTTTGGGCGAAGGATTGGCCGTTCACCTGGGCGATGCGCAGTGCCTGGGCGAATTTGAAATCCTTCTCCACGCGGCTGTGGATTTCGCTGAGCGGGGGAATGTGGCTGGGAATGAGTTTATTGAACGCAATCACATAGACGCCGTCCATGCCTTTAATGGCTGGTAACAGGGGTTCATCGGGACCCAACTCAAAGAGCGAGGCGACGGGATAGTTCTCGCCCAAATTAATTTCGCTCGGGCCGTATTCCTTATCGAACGGCTTCGTCACTTTGACTTCCAAGCCCTTGGTCCTGGCGATTGCAGCGAGATTTTCGAGGACATTGGTTTTCTTATCGAGCACTTCCTGCTCGAGCGAATTCGCCATTGCATTGGCATTGGTTTCGGCGACCTGTTGGAGGAGAATTTCGCGGACCTTCGTGCGCGCTTCTTCCGCCGTTTTGCCCAGACGGGTGAAGTTCGTGCCGACGCGCGCCATGGCGTCATCCACCTGGCGATTCAGGTTGGTGCCGATCTGCTGTTCGGCTTGCGGCATGAAATTCGTCACGTTGTAATAGACGTAGCTGAGCTGCATCTGGTCCGGTTCGCGATAGTTCGCCTGTTGGTTGGTGTAAAAACTTCCGAGCGCCTGCGGCGTGGGGTCGGGGATCTTGGCGAGCGAATTGGAGGCCGAGAAGAAAACTGCGTCGACGGACAACTCCTGGTATTCCGAAGTGTAAAGCGTCTGGATTTCCGCCGGCGTGACCACTTTGCCACTGATTCCGACGACTGATTCCAATTGCCGCAGGCCCACGTAGCTTTCCAGGAAATGCTCGAAATCCTCGACTTTCAGGCCTTTTTGCTTGAGGATTTGCAGAAAGTTTTCCGTCGAAATTGCCTGGCCTTCTTCCCATTGGCCAAGGATCAGATGCGCGAGACGCGCGGCGGCGTCGGGGTCGGCGTGAATATTGTATTCGTTCATTTTGCGCGTAATGAACAGTTGTTGATACGCCTGGCGAGTGAGGTCGAATTGTGAGCCGGCGTTGTCCGGCCATTGGTGCGGACGCGTTTGCACGAGGTAATTCAGGGTGGCGTCATTTTCCGCCTGACGCATTTCCGCAGCGGTGATGGCTTTGTTATCGATGGAACCGAAATTACCCGCTCCCCCGCGATTGCCAGAGCCGCTGTTGTTGGTCCAGACGATCATGCCGAGAATCATGACGCCGATGATGAGAAACCAGAGCCAGCTTTGATGCTTACGAATCGTGCCAAACATATATTTAAAGGGGTCGCAAGCTACCCGGCTTTTGGCATGTGGGTCAAACGCAAAATTGGCTGGGAAAGGGTGAGGGGCCACATGGAGTTCCCCCGATATTTCGGACGGTAGGAGTTTTACCGTTTTAAACATATTAGGTTGATAGCTGTTCAAAATCCACAGGCGAGTTGAAGTTCAAAGCGCTGTGGAGCCGTTTTGGGTTATAGAAGTTAAGGATGTAATCGTTGATGGCGCGAGCTGCCTGGGGCAGGTCGGTGAAAGTAGTCCGGTGAACCAGTTCGGATTTGAGAGTACTCCAGAACGATTCCATGGCGGCGTTGTCGTAGCAATGGCCTGGCAGGCTCATGCTGGGAACGATTTGATAAGTGGCCAGTAGCGCTTTAAAGGCGCTACTGGCATATTGAATACCCCGATCCGAATGGTGGAGGAGCCCGGCAGCGGGACGGCGGAGAGCCAAGGCCTGTTGCAGGGCTTCTTTCACCAAAAGGGTCTGCATGGAATAGGCCAGTGACCAACCAACGATTCGGCGGCTGTATAGATCCATGACCGCCGCCAGGTAAACCCAGCGGGAACCGGCTTGGATATAAGTGATATCAGCGACCCAAGCCTGATTGATACGAGTCAAGACCAGGGATTTGAGCCGGTTGGGCGCCGCGCCGTAGCCATGGCGGCTGTCGGTGGTGCGGGGACGAAAAGGCCGCTTGTTGCGCGCCTTCAATCCGTCACTGCGCATGAGCCGGGCGACGCGATTTTCACTGCAAGGGATGTGGAAGCGTTGCAAGCAGTGGGTGATACGGGGACTGCCGTAGGTCTGGCGGTTCCGTTTAAAGACCTGACGCACTCGTTTGAGTAGTTGCTGATTGGCTAAGGCTCTGGGGCCGGGCTTGCGTTTGAGCCAGTGGTAATAGCCGCTGGGTGAGACTTCCAGCAGCCGGCAAAGCCAGCGTATGGTAGAACGGTCAGCTAACGATTGGATCATGGCATACCTTTCCCTGACCGTGTTCGCGGAAGTATGCCGAGGGATTTTTTTAGCAGTTCCCTTTCCTGCCGGACCACGTCCAACTCCTTTTTGAGGCGTTCATTTTCCCGTTTAAGAACCGAATAATGAACCCGCACGCTGTCCAGTTTAGCCTGCTCGGGATGGTCACCGTTGCGGATAGCTTCTTCCCGCCAATTGGCCAGGGACTGACCGGTGACGCCCAACTCCTTTCCCAGTTGTTTGGCATTCTTGCCACTGGTCAATAGGAGCCGCACCGCCTCTTGCTTGAACTCCTGGTGGTAGCGATTTCCGTGTTTCTTACTCATCATTCACTTTCCAACGGCTTGATCGCACTGTCCACAAAATCGGGGGAGGCTCATTGATTTACTTTG
>Ga0068855_100010928_pt1 | contig 10957 bp, 9 predicted proteins | sample KBSCornC52_FD_66592 | JGI IMG/M metagenome (GOLD analysis project Ga0068855, IMG submission 66592) | Corn rhizosphere microbial communities from Kellogg Biological Station, Michigan, USA - KBS Corn C5-2 | ecosystem: Host-associated > Plants > Roots > Rhizosphere > Soil ... | reverse complement strand
CGAGCAATCGCAAGCATCGTTTTCTGCATTTCCAGGTACCGGGGCCCGCGCGCTGTGCTAGAATCCGTCCCTCATTGGGGAGTAGCCGCCCCGCCGCGTCCGCTGCAAGAGACGATCGAATCGCCGACCGTCTATCTGAATGAACCGGCATCGTCTTATCGTCCGGTTTGCAGTGCGCACGCATCGCGGGGGCGTCCGTCAACATACTTGGCTCATACGCGAGCCATGGCGGACACAGCCTTGTGGCCTGGCGAGACCGATGACTTCCGCGCATGCCGCTTTCAGGGCCCGGCAGCGTGGTGGTCGTCGCTCGCTCATATCTCGGCCCCGGGAAAACATCACGTGGAACAAGCCTTTCTGATCTCGACGGGTGCCGTCGCACTCGCGGAAATCGGCGACAAAACGCAACTGCTATCGCTCGTCCTGGCCGCCCGCTATCGCAAGCCGGTGCCGATCATGCTCGGCGTGCTCGCGGCCACGCTTGCCAATCACGCCTGTGCGGGCGCAATCGGCGCTTGGCTGGGGGCGCTGATCACACCGGACATCATGCGCTGGGCACTCGGCGTCTCATTCGTCGTCATGGGCATATGGGTGTTGGTGCCCGACAAGCTCGACCCGAACGAAGCCAACGTCGGACGCAGCCACTGGGGCGTGTTCGGCACGACGCTTGCCACGTTCTTTCTCGCGGAAATGGGCGACAAGACCCAACTTGCCACCATCGCGCTCGCCGCGCGCTTCCACGATTATCTTGGGGTCGTCGCCGGAACGACGCTCGGAATGATGCTCGCGAACGTGCCGGCCATCTTGCTTGGCGAGCGCTTCGCCCACAAGCTGCCGACGAAGGCGGTGCATGCCGTCGCCGCCGTTTTGTTTATCGTGCTCGGGGCGCTGGCGTTCGCACGCGGCGGCGTCTGAGCTACTTCGCGACCGGCACTTCGTTCGTGAGACGCATCCCGTGCTTATCGTACGGGATGCGTACCGTGCGCACGACACCGTTGCCGAGCGGGAAATCGGCGAGCGCGCTGCGCACCAGATAGGGCATCACGTGCACGAGCGACGGATCGTCGTCCGTGTTACGGGCGGTGACGTTGTACACCTCCTTGCCCGATAACCGCTCGGTGATCCGGATGTCGAGCGTATGCGTGAAAACAGGATACGTTTGCGTCACGTAGTCAGGCGGGAACGGACCGAACGGCCCCCATGGACCGATCGGCCGCCAATACGGGCCGGGCCACGGATTTCCATAAAAAACGGGGCGCGTCACGGTCACGCTATCGCCCTCGCTCGCGTAGCGCAGGGCGACGAGATAGCGAGCATCCGCACTCGGCACTTGCCGGAACGCATCGGCGGCCAGTTCATTGGCGACGAGTTCTTCGTACGTCGCCTGCTCGATGCTGTTCTGCTGCGCGCCGGTGCGCGCGAACGAATAGGTGCGCGTCGCATCGCTGCCGCTCCAATTCGAGAAGGCCGTCACCTGCGTCGAAACGTAAGTCGTGCAGCCCGACAGCAGCATTATCACCGCCGCGCTCGCCGGTACCACGGCGCGCCAAAGTCGCTCCCACATCATGTTGCTGTCCTCATGGATTTCGTCGACCCCCGCGCGTTCCCTGCGCGAATGCTCGATGATACCGCCGACCGAGCCCCGCTTCCAAAGTCGTCGAACCGCCCGGCATAGATGTCCGCGCCTTTGTACAATGGACGACTCCCCTCGCGCGAGGCGCCCTCACCAGGGCACGCGAGCCGAAACCGGTTTCCATCATCCATCCGTCATGTCCGATACCGCCAATCCCGCTGTGATCCGCCGGGCCGACTACGCGCCGCCCGCCTTCCTCGTCGACACGGTCGCACTCGAATTCGATCTCGCGCCCGCGCGCACTCTCGTCAAGAACACGATGCGCCTGCGGCGCAATCCCGATGCCGGGGCGGCCCATGCCGCACCCGGTGCACCGCTCGAACTGATGGGCGAGGCGCTCGAATTCATCGGCGCCGCGATCGACGGCCACGCGGTCCCGGCGAGCGCCGTGCGCACGCACGAGCATGGCCTCATCATCGAGCATGTGCCCGATGCCTTCGAACTCACGATCGAAAGCGCTTGCTGTCCCGCGGACAATACGACGCTCTCGGGGCTGTATGTGTCGAGCGATAACTTCTTCACGCAGTGCGAAGCCGAGGGTTTTCGCCGCATCACCTACTTTTTGGACCGCCCCGATGTCATGGCGACCTACACGGTCACCCTGCGCGCCGATCCATCCACCTACCCCGTGCTGCTGTCGAACGGCAATCTCGTCGAAGAAGGATCGCTCGCCGACGGCCGGCGCTTCGCAAAATGGGAAGACCCGTTCAAGAAGCCGAGCTACCTATTCGCGCTCGTCGCGGGCAAGCTCGTCGCGCTCGAGGAGCGCATTCGCACAGGCTCCGGTAAGGAGAAACTACTGCAGGTCTGGGTCGAGCCGCACGATCTCGACAAGACGCGGCATGCGATGGACTCGCTGATTCATGCTATCCGTTGGGACGAGGAGCGCTTTGGCCTCGAACTCGATCTGGACCGGTTCATGATCGTGGCCGTCAGCGATTTCAATATGGGCGCGATGGAAAACAAAGGGCTCAACATCTTCAACACGAAGTACGTGCTTGCGAGCCAGGAGACGGCCACCGATACCGACTTCGGGAACATCGAAGCGGTCGTCGGCCACGAGTACTTTCACAATTGGACCGGCAACCGCGTGACCTGCCGCGACTGGTTTCAACTGAGCCTGAAAGAAGGCCTCACGGTATTTCGCGATCAAGAGTTCTCGGCAGATATGCAAGGCGGCGCCGCCGATGAAACGGCACGCGCCGTCAAGCGCATCGAAGACGTACGCGTGCTGCGCCAGATGCAGTTCGCCGAAGACGCGGGGCCGATGGCGCACCCGGTGCGCCCGGAAAGCTACGTCGAGATCAACAACTTCTACACGATGACCGTCTACGAGAAGGGCGCCGAAGTCGTGCGGATGTACCAGACGCTGTTTGGCCGAGCGGGATTTCGGCGCGGCATGGACCTCTACTTCAAGCGCCATGACGGACAGGCCGTCACATGCGACGACTTCCGTCATGCGATGGCAGATGCCAACGGCCGCGATCTTGCGCAGTTCGAGCGTTGGTACAGCCAGGCCGGTACGCCGCGCGTGTCGGTGCGCACGGCGTACGACGCGGCGGCGCAGCGCTACAGCGTGACGCTTGCGCAAAGTTATGGCGATGTGGCGCCGGGCGTGTCCGACGCACAAAAGGGTCCGCTCTTGATCCCGTTCGCGGTGGGTCTTATCGACAGGAAAGGTCAAGACATCGCGCTACGCCTTGAAGGCGAGGCAACTGCATCGGGCACCACGCGCGTGATCGATTTGACGGAGCAAATGCAGACCTTTACGTTCGTCGATGTCAAGGAAGCCCCGCTCCCTTCGCTGCTGCGCAACTTCTCGGCGCCGGTCATCGTCGAGTACGAATACACCAACGATGAACTCGCTTTTCTGCTTGCGCATGACAGCGATCCCTTCAACCGCTGGGAAGCGGGACAGCGGCTGGCGACGCGCGAACTGCTCGGGCTGGCAGGCCGCGCGGCAGCAGGCCAGCCGCTCTCGCTCGATGACTCGACCGTCTCGGCCTTCGCGCGCGTGCTGACCGACGAGACGCTGTCGCCTGCCTTCCGCGAGTTGGCTTTAATGCTGCCGTCGGAGTCGTACCTGGCCGAGCAAATGGCCGAAGCGGACCCGGCGGCTGTCCATGCCGCCCGTCAGTTTGCGCGCAAGCGTCTTGCGACTGCGCTCAAGCGCGAATGGCTCGCGATCCACGAACGTCATGCGACGCCCGGCGCCTATGAGCCGACACCGCAAGCGGCCGGCCACCGCGCGCTGAAAAATCTCGCGCTGGCTTACCTCGCTGAACTCGACGATCCCGCCGACGCAGTCCGGCTCGCCGCCGCACAGTACGACGGCGCCAACAACATGACCGATCGCGCGGCTGCGCTGGCCGCCCTGCTCGCGGCTTCGGCGGCTGCGGGTGCCGGCGCGGCCGAACCTGCGCTCGACGATTTCTACCGACGCTTCGAAAAGGAGCCGCTCGTCATCGACAAATGGTTCGCGCTGCAAGCCACCCAGCGAGGCGGCGCGGAACGCCCGGTCATCGACATCGTGCGCAAGCTGATGACGCATCCCGCATTCACGCTGCGCAACCCGAACCGCGCCCGGTCGCTGATTTTCAGTTTCTGCGCGGCTAACCCGGCGCAATTCCATGCGGCCGACGGCTCCGGCTATGCGTTTTGGGCAGAACAAGTCATCGCGCTCGATGCGCTCAATCCGCAAGTGGCCGCAAGACTCGCACGCTCGCTCGAACTCTGGCGCCGCTACACCCCCGCCCTGCGCGAGCGCATGCGCGAGGCGCTCCAACGCGTGGCGGAGCAGGTGAAGTCGCGCGACGTCAGGGAGATCGTCGAAAAAGCGCTTGCATAAGCGCGCAGGTCCGGGGGGCGCGAAGGCCGCACGGCGCGCGGTTTTTCGCCTTGCCTCGGGCCGCGGGTAAAATCGTCGCATTCTCATGCCTTTCGGAGCCTCGCAATGTCCTTGCAACGTCGCACTACCCTGACGAAGTACCTGATCGAGCAGCAGCGCGAGACAAACAATCTACCGGCCGATTTGCGCCTGTTGATCGAGGTCGTCGCGCGGGCCTGCAAGCTCATCAGCTATCACGTAAGCAAAGGCGCGCTGGGCGAAGCGCTCGGCACCGCGGGCACCGAGAACGTCCAAGGCGAAGTGCAGAAGAAGCTCGACGTGTTGTCGAACGAAATTCTGCTCGACGCCAACGAGTGGGGCGGCAATCTGGCGGCGATGGCGTCGGAGGAAATGGAGACGCTTTTCCCGATCCCGTCGAACTATCCGCGTGGCGAGTATCTGCTCGTATTCGACCCGCTCGACGGCTCGTCGAACATCGACGTGAATGTCTCGATCGGCACCATCTTCTCGGTCCTACGCTGCCCCGATGGCCAAGAGGCCACCGAGGAATCGTTTCTGCAGCCGGGCCGGCAGCAAGTCGCGGCAGGCTATGCGGTCTATGGCCCGCAGACGGTGTTCGTGCTGACGACGGGCAATGGCGTGAACTGCTTCACGCTTGATCGCGAACTCGGCTCGTGGGTGCTCACGCACAATAACCTTCGCATCCCGGATGAGACGCGCGAGTATGCGATCAATGCATCGAATGCGCGTCATTGGTACGCGCCTGTGCAACGCTACGTGGGTGAGTTGCTGGCCGGCACGACGGGGCCGCGCCAAGCCGATTTCAACACGCGTTGGGTCGCGTCGATGGTGGCGGACGTGCATCGCATCTTGAACCGCGGCGGCATCTTCATGTATCCGGCCGACAAGCGTACGCCCGACAAGCCGGGCAAGCTGCGGCTCATGTACGAAGCGAATCCGATGGCGTTCATCGTCGAGCAGGCGGGCGGCGCGGCCACGAACGGCGGCGAGCGCATTCTCGATATTCAGCCGAAGAGCCTGCATGAGCGGGTGGCCGTGTTCCTCGGTTCGAAGAGCGAAGTCGACCGGGTGACGCAGTACCACCGCGAAGAAAAAAACTGATCGGAGGGGCTTGCGCGTTTCGTTAAAGTGTCTCTATAATCGCGTTTCTCTGATGTTGATGCCGGAATAGCTCAGACGGTAGAGCAGCGCATTCGTAATGCGAAGGTCGGGGGTTCGATTCCTCTTTCCGGCACCACCTAGCTTTTCGCACCCCGCAAAGCCTTGTCAGGCTTAGAGGCGGTTACGCGTGGTGGTTTGAACTACCACGCAAATTACCACAGCCTCTAACGCCCGCCAAGGTATCGTACTGCCTCCCCCATTCTCACTTTGTTGGCCCATTTACGGATGGCTCTACGCTCGTCGGAGACAAGCCGCGCGCGGCCACATGAGGTCCCCGAGCAAAATTGTCACGGCAAAGCCGAATCGAGAGCGGCCCGTAGCTTCGGTCTCCTGCTCTTTCGGACCTAGCCACGGCAGAGAAGCGGTCAGGTCCGCCACTCTACCCTTTTCGAAACTTGTGCCCGACCAACTGTGCCCAAACTCGTTCCGTATCTTGCGGACGAGAGTTATCTCCCGAAACTCGCCCTCCTCGATTAGACCCAAGGCATACGCCGCCGAACACCTCGCCGAAAACGTACCCAGAGGGGCGTTGAAGCCTTCCAGTAGGTCATCGCGCGCCGGAACGTCGGCGAGGAACGAGCGGAGGATGTCCTTGAGTGTCTCATCTAGCATCGCGGCGGAAGCCAAGGCCGCGCCCCTATCGCTCTCCTCGTTCAAGGTGGACAGGAATTCCCCGAGCTTCGCTACCTCAGGTTCAATCTCGCTCTGTGGCATCTCCGTCCCCGCCCCAGGGTGAATAGAGGCCCCCCTGCTGCTCAGAGTGGCTCATTGCGATCTAAGCAGGCAGGAGAGCCTCTGTGAAGCTACCGCCTATTGCTCGCCGCGTCGTGCCTTGTAGATGCTGAAGAGGTCCTTCAGGGGCTTGTTGGCGTTGCCCTCCTTCACGATGCGCCGATAGGCGTCTTTGCTCAGAATCTCCCGGTTGAAGTAGAAGTGATCGACGTTCGGGTCGTAGCGCTCCAGCGCATACGGGTCCTTGGCCGACATCTGCTGAAGCTCATCTTCGATACGCGACGTGTACGCCTTGTAGTTGGCATCGAACGTTGCGTTCGCACGGTCGGAAGCCATCGTGTCCGACACCCACTTCGAGATGTCGTCCTTCGTGTAGGTGGCTACGTTGCCTGCGGCATCCGTAACAGGCACTCCACCGGTCCACGCCGTGAAGCCCCCGTACTGGTTCGGTTCCAGGCGCACGTCAGACTTCGGAGGTGCAATCTTCGCGGGAACCGCTTCGATGAACCTGCCGAGCCACTTCGCGGGGTCCTCACCCTTCGGGACAACAGGAAGGTCCTTATTGAAGTAGACCGTGTTGTTGATCTCGCTCGTCACTGCTGGGTTTGCGAGATACTCCACCGTGGCCTTCACCGCTGCGTTTGCATCGGGGACCTGACCGGACATAACGAGAAGCTCGGACCTATGGCGGATGTCTGCCGCCATCTGCGTGAGGTTCACTTGGTCATTGCCGAACAACCCCTTGACCCACGAAACGGTCCTACCGAACATCCCAGGGTAGACAACGGAGTTCACCGCGTTCGCTACCTGGGCCTTCATCGGGCCGTAGTCTGCTGACGTAATGCCCGCGCGGTTTGCTTGATTGACCAAGGCAGCGGCATCGTTCACGTTAGGGAATCCGCCCTTCTCAACAAGGAACTGGATGTCGGAAAGCGTCCTGTAGTCCTTGTCGCTGCCCACGAGCTTCTGGGCATAAGCGGGGTTCGTGTTGTTGACTTGCATGAACGTATCAACCGCGGCTTGTCCCTGTGGGTTCAGTTGGCCGATGTTCTTTCCGTCATAGGCCCAGCCAACCGAAGCAAGGTTCGAAACACCGGCCTGAATCTGCTTTTGCCATTCGGGATTTTCGACACCATTCGTGGCCCAGAACTCAACCTGCTTGCCAAATGGCATGTTTGAGTTCTGGATGCGTTGCTGGATGTACGGGACAGCAGCAGCCTTAGCATCGAAGTTCTTGGATTCCCCCTGAGGGGTCATCACGGTTTGCTGAGGGAGGAACGCAAGGTTCCCCTGATCGATCGCCGTCCGAACAGCCTGTGTCGCGTTAGCCTGTGTGGCCTCGGACTGGGCAAGGAGAGCACCGGCAGCAATCTTCTTCTGTTGCCGCTCGATGGCATCCTGGTTCCCTCGGATGATGGCGTGGATGGTAGGAGTGGTGACGTACTTCTCGTTCTGGGCCACCCACGAATCGAACTGTGTCCGGTTCAGCTCCCCATTGTCAGCGGACTCAACGAAGGGACGAATCTCCGTATCGATCCGCTGGCGCTGCGACTGGTCATACTGACGTTCTGCAACCTGTTGAAACTGAACAGCCTTCAGTGGCCCCAGAGCGGCCCCTACCGAGACCCCAGAGTCCAGCGTCTTGCCCAGGAGGTTGCTCAACAGGTCCTTGTTACCACTCACTGCGATGTTAGCTACGGCCCCCGTAAGGGCCTGCTTAGCGGCATCATCACGAAGCAGCGAAGTCTTCCTGAGAAGCTGATAGCGGTCCACAACGGCCTGGGCAGCGTCCCCCTTGTACATCGGGTCCGTCACCTGGAGGATCGTGTTCCCGAGGCTATCAGAGGCTTCCTGAACGCCTCGCTGGACAATCTCTTCGTTTGCGACCTTGGCGTTCGCGTCGAAAACCTGCTGCCGGAAGCTGTGGAAGCCCTTATCAAAGCCTGCGGTGGTGTACTGACTTGCACCGGCCAGCGCAGTGTTTCGGAACTGCGCGAGGTAGGCGTCCGCATCTTCGGTGCTGTTGAACTTCAGGTCACCCGTGGCAAGCTTCGAAAGGGTATCTCGGGAGAACTGCTGAAGTGTGTTCTCGCCGTAAATGTGTTCCAGGGTCGCGCGGTAAGCTGGGGACTGGGACGGGAGCATAGACCCGTCCTTGATCTGCTGCCCTAGTTGGTCGAGCGTCAGGGAGTTCGCATACTCCGTGGCCTGCCTCTGAGCCTCCTGGTTCTGCTGGTTCTGGATGTCCTGAGCGGGAGACAGGTCGATAGCTCCGAGAGCCTTGGCAAGCCGGAAGGCAGAGTCCCCGGCTGTCTTGTTGAATTGGGCCTGGACAGGCTGAATCATCGGTGCCGAGATGTCCTGAAGCCCAGTGCCTTGCGGCTGATAAGCTGTTTGTACTCGTGGCAAAGTCTTCTCCTACCGCAACCGGGCGCATGGACCCAGTTGCGAGGGTTCGGGAATGGTGGGGAGTGGGGAGCCTCAAGGATTCCCCTGAGGTCTCCCTGAATGGGTTAGATGAGGCCCGCTCGGGATGCTGAGTCCACCGACATCCAATAGCCTTGGATGCGGACAAGCTGGGTGCCATCCGACGATTGCTTCGTGTCGAAGCCGCGTGACTTCAACGCCTCGGAACTCGGGGACGAGTTCTGAAAGTAGTTGCTGACGAGCGGACGCCATCCGGCCATCGAGTTCGAATAAAGTTGCTTGTTGAGAGCCTCTCGGAGAGCCGCCTTGTTTTGTGGTTGCTTGGCAAATTCATAGAACGCGGGGAGCCCTTCACGGGAAATCCCGAGGTTGCCCGTAATGAACTGGTCGGCCTGGGCCTGATAGGCGTCGATGATGAAGTTTGTTCGCTGCGTTGCATCGGCTGGGTCTAACCCGGTATTCCGGGCGATGCCCGTGGCTACATCCTCAGCCGACATCTCGCCAAGCGCAGCCGCCACACCGAGCGCCATTCCGTTCTGAATCGTGGCTTGGCTCATGCCTTCCACTGCCGCATCGATTGTGTCCGCCACTTCACTCGGCATCAACGCTGCGTCTGTCTCGTGCTTGGCACTCTCGTCTTGCTGCTCACCGGCATCGGCCCCACTCTGGGGCACCTGACCGGCATTCGCATTGTTTCCGGCAAAGACATATCCGTCGCCCTGCTTTTGAAGGATTCCGGTCGTTACGAAGACTTTCACCGGGGACGACACACCGCCGATGGTCACAACGGAATCAGGAGTAATGTCGTTCGTCGGGAAACCCATTGAGTCGCGAGCCGTGCTACGCCAGTCCCCCGCGTCGAATGCCGAGAAATCCTCCGCCGCATTGAACGATGAATAGCCGCCTCGTGTTGAAATTTGAGCCTCGCCATCATTGATAACGATGCTCTGTGCCCCGCCGACCTTGGTAATGATCGGGGCTTGCTGTTGCTGCGCACTTGCTGCGCTGTCTTCTTCGGTCGGTTGGTACGTGCTGTAGCTGGCGAAATCGCCCATGTTCTGATTCTCCGTGTGCTGCAAAGGTTTAGATGAGCCCGTGTTTGCGGGCTTCGGTAATGCGAAAGTAGCCCCCGCCGATCATCACGCGGTCCTCGTCATGGGTCTTACCGGCCATGACGTAATAGCCGCGCATCTGCAATCCGCGGAGGCTGTAGGGGTCAACTTCAGTGGCCTTCGGGGAGGCCGGAGGGGGTTCCTCAAAAGGGACGCGGGGATGAGGTCCGGTCGTTAGGTACTGCCCGTTTCCGACCTCCTCAACCCATCCCATCCTGACGAATCTGCGGATGGTGGCAGCGATGCCCCGGACTCGGACTACGGTGTCCTCATCCATGCGTCGCTCCCGACATACCGCTCAAGGAGCCGCTCGTTTCCAGGCACGTAGGGTTGCCTACCCCAGTGCTCGGGAGCGGCTGTTTGGGGCTTACGTCCGGCTGGAAATGGCCTTTCTCGTACCAAGCCTCCCCCTGTAGCCGTGCAACCCAGAAGCCATCCTTGTTGGTTGCCATTCCTCGGGCTTCCATCTCGGGCACCGTGAGACATCTGCGGTCTACCCCGAAGGTGCCTACTCGGTGCTTGTCGAAGGCGGCTGAGGAATTGAAATACAGGCTACACCCCCGACATTGGTTTTGATCACCCTGGAGTTTCACGTAACCTCCTGGTGCTTGTTGAGCGCTAGCAATCGCGCGCTTAACTCGAAGTTGATTAGGACTGAGACCAAGGAATCGAGATGAGCGAAACTAGTAGGGTTGTCGAGGAATCTATCTAGTCTGTCGTGTGCATCCTTCCTCGGGTCGAATGGCTTAGACCTTCTACGCTTCGCTGGCATCCCCAGACCCATCCAAGGCTGCGCATCTTGTCGGCCAACAGTGCCGCGACCTCGGGCATCTCCAAGACGGCCTCGAATGCCGCAAACACCATGTCCTCGAATTCCGGGGACACGTAGGCCGCATAGCGTAATGTGGCTTGCCCGGCTCCAGTACCGGGATAGGCGTGTCATCCGCGTGCAGCTTCGACGGCGCCACCGTGTAGCGGCGCAGTGCCTCGGTCAGCGCATCGCAAAGGGCCTCGCATTGACCA
>Ga0068855_100010925_pt1 | contig 10958 bp, 12 predicted proteins | sample KBSCornC52_FD_66592 | JGI IMG/M metagenome (GOLD analysis project Ga0068855, IMG submission 66592) | Corn rhizosphere microbial communities from Kellogg Biological Station, Michigan, USA - KBS Corn C5-2 | ecosystem: Host-associated > Plants > Roots > Rhizosphere > Soil ... | reverse complement strand
GTTGTTTTTTCGGGCTTGCTGGACGAGGTCACGGAGGGTCTCGGGCAGGTCGGATTTGGGGATGCCGATGAAGGTGAGGGCAGGCGAGCTGAGGTCACGGGTGAGGAGGGTGAGGTGCATGAGGCGGAAGATTTGTTCGGTGGGGTTTTGCTGGATGATGTAGTCTTTGACGCGGTAGAGTTCGAGGGCGTCGGTGCGTTTGAATAGTATGCCGGTGGTGACGTGGATGGTTTCGGCGGTGATTTCGTAGCGTATGGCGCGAATTTGGAGGTATTGGTATAGGGCGCAGGTTAGCGCGATGAGGCCCAGATAGAGGATTGGTGGCGCATAGAGATAGGCGATTAATAGCAGGACGAGCGTGAGCATTAAAAGGAGTAGTATTTGGATGAAGGCGTAGATGGGTGACGGGCGGAGTTTAATCAGTATGGGTGTGTTCATGAGCTGTCGTAGATGAGTTGTTGAAGGAATGTGGTGTGGCCTTTGGCTTTGGCGGTTTTGATGCCGGTGCGGATGCCTGCGGCTTTTTCAAAAGCGGACAGGCTGATCTGGTCAACAGGTAATTGCAGGCTGCGGTTATTCAGTTTGAATGCGCAATGCCGGTTTTCGAAATAGATTTTGACCGGTTTGTTTCGAATGAGGCAGGCTATTTTGATGTCCCATAGTTTACCAATCAGATCGTTGTCGAACAGGAGCGTGATTTTTGACTTGGGCAACATTATGTGCTTTGGAACTAAATGACCGAGGGCATAAACGCGAAGCGTTTCCAGGTCATAACGTGCATGATTAAGCGATAGAAAAGCCATTGCGACCATGGGGTCGGAACAGAGAAAGGCCTGTGTCACGAGACCCTCGCTGTTTCCGGCTTGCCATGGGTATTTATTGGTTATTGGATAGGGGCTGAAAAATTCACTAACGCGATGAGGAACGGTTGTAGCCACGGCTTTCCTGTTTTAGGTGGAGTTCGGGCCCGCCTTCGCGTTTTTGCTTTTCCATGTCTTTGACTGCCTGGTCGTAGCCTTTGCTGTATTCTTTGGATTTCTGGTCGTGCTTTTCGCCGAACATGGCTTTGAGGCCATGGTAGAGTGCGTAGGACAATCCGCCATCGATCATGATGGAAGCGACTAGTGCCAGCTTGTTAGAGCGGACACCCTCCCGTTCTTTGCCGGCGTATTGTAAACGCGTGCCGTCAGTTAGCTCAACTTCTTTGCCTTTCCTGTAACGTTCTTTTTGATCGAGGCTCAGGACCTCGCCGTTGACTTGGTCGGGAACAAGAATCCGTTCCGTGTCCGTGATGATGAACTCGTTGGTTTCGCTGTCAAACTCGACCAGGACTTCGCGCTTATTGCCGTCTTTGTCTATGATCGTTTTTTCCAGGTTGGGAACTTCGTCCTCCTCCAGCATTTCAGCCTCGGTATCGGTCAGGTAATCCGGCGCTTTGACCTGCGTATAGATCGGGTGAATACGCAATTCCAGTTTGCCGTCTTTTTGCTTGTCTAAAGATAGTTTTGCTTTAAGAGCACCGATCTGTAAACCTCCGTACTGGAGGTTTTTCAGTTCCAGCATTTCGGTACGGCCGCCGCTCAAGAGCGCTTTCATATCCTCTGCATCAAGCATAGGCTTGCCGTCTTTGACCAGGTTAATTGTATTGAAATCCGCAATGGGTAATTGCTGTTCGTTATAGATTTGCTTTCTCATAACATCAAATTTTTAGGCCGCGATTTTGGTGTTCGGACTCAGCACCGTTAAGAACTAATCCAGGCATTCCGGAATGCTCCAGTTCACGCTCATGCTCCAGTTCGTTTTCGTGCTCGTGCTGCATGTTGTTGTCTTGTTCTTCGGCAGGTTTGGTTTGTTTAGCCTGCTGCCTGGCCTGTGCGGCTTGTTGGTTGCGTGCCTGCAAAAGCGATTTATAAAGACCATCGTTCGGGTTGACTTTCATGCGGTTTCCGGTGGCCGTATCGGTGATCAATATGTTTTTGCCTTTGAGCTTGCCGCCTACCAAATATTCGGTGTTGTTATAGGGGATGCGGTCGTTTTCCTGAAGCCTTGCCGCAGTTGGAGGCGTACCTCTGTCTTGTACCAAATCCCTGCGTTGTTCTTTGTCTAAAATGAAATCATGGATAGCTTGTGCATCATTTGACGCTTTGTAGAGTTCCAGCGGGTCATTTTCCAGTATTTCGATCCAGTTTTCGACGTAAGCTGCATGCTGTTCGAAGTAGTGCCCGATCTGGAGTTCGTTTCCGAGCATGAGTGAGGCGATCTCGGCGCGGAGTTCTTCTTTGGCATATTCGGGCGTGCCGAATTTACCGCCAAGCGGTCGGTTTAAGCGGTCTTCTTTGCTTGTCCAGTGGCCGATCTCATGGAGCAGGGTTGCATAGTACTCGGTGGCGGTGCCAAACTGTTCTTTCTTCGGTAATTGAATGAGGTCTTTTGCCGGGTTGTAATAGGCCTGGTTGCCGCCGAATTTGAGGGTCGGGTTGACATCTTTGACCAATGCCTCAGCCCGTTCGATCGGATCCCATTTCTGCGCGGCCATTTTTTCTTTCGTGGCTATTTCCAGGGCCGGGATATCGCGGAGTTGTGCGGCATTAAATACGAAGGCGGTGGCCAGTACCGGTTTGTCCAGTTTGATGGTTTGGGTTTTGGGCTTGCCGTTTTCATCTTTGATCTCCTGGCCCTTTTCATCGACCATTTTAACGGTCTCCGTAGTTTTGGCGAACTGGATCCGGGTGGCTTTTTCGCCTTTGATAACGGGCCAGTCCCGCGCGGTAGCCTGGCGCAAAGTCATCCAGCGCGGGTCATCATAATTCTGCATGGCAAGCCATAGCGCGTTCATGCCGCGATAGTTTTTGCCGGTAGTAGGGTTGTAAGGGAGCACAAAGGTATTGTCATTGCTCCAGGGCTGCTGGAAGGGTGAGGTGCCTTCTTTCAATTTCTCGATCAGCTTTTCAGCGATCTGTTCATAGAGTTTTTTACTCATGGTCTTGGGTTTTGAGCAGGCCGTAGAGAAAGGCCAGCGGGTTTATGAATTGGTTATTGTATTTGACTGCGAAGTGCAGGTGCTCGCCGGTAACCCGGCCGGTAGCCCCGCTCATGCCGATCGCATCGCCGGATCTGACGGAATCACCCGACACGACATAAAAAGCCGAAAGGTGACCGTAAAGCGTTTCGAGATGTTCACTGTGCCTGATCTTGATATAAAGCCCTGTCGTTTCATCGAAATCAATTTTTTCAATGATCCCATCGAGCACGGAATAAACTGTGTCATGACGCGCAAACAGGTCGATACCGTCATGCTTTTTCCACTCGTTCGTTATCGGATGAACACGGAAACCATAGCCTGAATTGAGATGCAGGTTTTTTAGCGGCAGGCAGAAGAGCACACCAAGCAAAATTTTGTTCATCGCTTGAGGGACGGAGATTGTTGGAGGGCCAGCCGGTCTTTCAAAAGATCGAGGCTGAGTTCTTGAATATTCGGATTGGAAGCAGCTAACTCTAATGCTTTCCACTCCTTGTCTCCGATGCCATATTGCAGGAAAAGATTTATTTGAGTTAAGGTTTTCAGGTCGGGTGCTGCCAGCATGTGCCCGTGATCTGCCAGTAACTGGTATATTTCATCTACGGGTTTAAGAATCAGCAAGGTATCGGCCGAGTAAAGACCCCTGGTATTGTCATGGAAACTGATCACAAAATCGTCCCTTTCGATGTCCACGGACCAGATCATTCCCGGCCAGTTTTGTTTGGAAGCCGGATCATACTGGAGTTCCGGGTGTACCAGTATATATTGGCCGATCAGCTCGTTCAGGTTAGCGTTTGGTGACATAACAGAATAATGGCTTTTCTCCGAAATGATCAAGCCTGATTCCATATTCGGCATCCAGTGTACGCGTGCTGTGGCTGCGCACAGTATCGTTAGTGATCGCCATTTGCATAGCTTCCCGGCGGTCTTTCAGGCCCGCGCCATCCATTTTGAGCGCGATCTGCAGGAGTGTTTTGAAATCTTCTGTATGCAGTTTTTGTACATAAAAGAGCGCTTCTCGACGTATATAATTAGCATTGCGCATGACCAGCAAGGCGTCGCTGCCATAGAGCCCGGTTTCATTTTTGCCAAAGCTGACATAGATGTCATCGTTGGCCAGGTCCGCATGCGTGATAATGCCGAAGCGACCCTGTTTATAAGCCGGGTCACCGGGCAGTTCGGGATGCACCATGACGAGCATCCCGGTTAAGTCTTCGTTTGTTGTCATTCTTTATTCTCCTTGTTATTTTTCATAGTGGCTTTCGGGGTCGAAACCTCGGGTGGTTTGGGTGCGAAATGCTCCACCATCGTCGCGATGTCTTTATTGATCTTCAGGAAATTCTTGCGTAATACATCATCCCGTTTGCCGGCGAAGTCATAGTAGCACGGCATCGATTTATAACCAGCCTCTTCCTTTTTGATCTCATCGGTATCGAGATTGATGCGGCAATTGATGGCCGAAGTTTCATACTTCCCGGTGTAGTTTTCCTGGGCATCTGCGGCGATCACACCGACCATCTCTCCAGCGTTAAGCGTAGCAATCTTCCCGGCGGGCACCAGCGTCTCCAACTTTTCATTGAGCGAAGTGGATGTCTTGTTGCGGTCAATAGAAAGTCCTTCGCTGACCTGTTTGTTCCGGCCCAATAGTTTCTCCAGCCAATCCAGAGTGTCCTTGCTGCGCACGGAACCAGAGAGTACATTGCCCGTTACGGACATAATGGTGGCCGCCGTTTCGCGCCCGTATTGTTGCTGGAACTGCGGCAATTCCTGCAAACCCATCAGGATGGCGACCTTATTGCTTCGCGCGGTGGCGATCAGGTTTTCGATCTTGTGCATGAATAGCGTGGGTATCTCATCGATGATGAGCGCGGAAGGCAAATTGCCTTTGCTGTTTACCAATTTGGTGAGCCTATTGACGACGATAGAGTAGCAGGCTGAATTGATATTTTGCGTACTGGGGTCGTTCGCTAAAACTAAAAGACCCGGGTGAGCCGGGTCCGATATTTTGAGGTCAAAGTCATCACCTGAAAAGACCCAAAAGGTTTCAACCGTGGCCAACCTCGAAATAAAGATTTTTAGCGTACCGACCTGCCCCTCCAACTGATCAAACGCTTTCGCGTTAAAGGCACTAACGAAGGGTGACAAGAGCGATACTAACTCAGGCTCGGAAAATAGCGTTTTAAATATTTCCTCGTAGGACCTGTTCAACAAGGCTAGCACATGCGGAAAACTGGAATGTTTGCCGCCCTCGTAACGACTCATAAAATAAATGCAGGCTGCCAGAAAGTTGATCGCTGATTGTGTAAAGAACTGGTCGCTTCCGCCTGATCGATCACCCTTTTTCATCGCTTCAACCAGTGCTTCTGCGGTTTCAGATGCATCGGCTAATGATCTAATGTAATCACGCCGCCAGGGGTTGATACGCCGGCTCTGCTCCACTTCGCTCAGGTTAATCACGTGAAAGCTAAATGGTTTCATCACGCCTAGCTGCTTTGCCTTGAGGTAATGGTAATAGGCGATCTTGCCTAAGTCCGGGTACTTGAAATCATAGAGGCAAACGCAAAATTCCTTGGCTATCAGCTGACGGATAAAGGGGTTAACCACTGAATACGATTTACCGCTGCCCGGTGTACCAATAAGTAAAGTCGCACGAAAAGGATTGACAATATTGATCCAGCCATCCCTAACCTTGCCCTTGAAATAGAACAGCATGGGGATATTGACGGCGTAGGGGGTATCCAGCCGTTTGATGGGCTGCATAAAACTTTCCCCTTCCACGTTCCAGGCATCTTTCCCCAAACCTGAACGGATCATTTTGGAAATGTTGTCCATCGCCACGCTGGTAAGCAAGGCTCCTGAAAAAGAACAGATCAAATAAACCAGGTTGAACCAACTGGTATATTTAAGAACCAGGTCAGAGGGTCTGTCAAAAAACCACAGGCTTCCAAAAAACAAAAGCAAGCCTATCGAAAGCGGTAGAATAATATCCTTTCTCGGAACCAGATTGACCTTCTTCCTGGCCAGTGTGCCGATACTTACCAAACATATTAGAAGAAAGGTGGCCAGCTTGCTGTAGATCAAGTGGCGATAAATTGCGATGCCACCCAACTGGAACACCACCTTAGCAAAAAAGCCCCAGAACGGGGCTTTTTGGTAAATAGTCACGGCGGCTTCGACCGCAATGCTGACATAGATACCGCATTGCAGAAAGCCGTGCAGCTTCTGCTGCTCGCGCGTTTCCTCCATAAAGATTTTGAAATAAAAAAGGCAGTATGATTATCCTGCCTTTAATGAGTATTTTAAATCTATTCGGCTCAAAAATCAGCAAATTTTGAGCCGAATAAGATCATTAATCGGCTCACGGATCAGAAAATTAAGCCGGTTAAAATAATAGGGTGAAGCCGCGCCCTCGCTGGGGTTTGTTCATTTCTTCAAACTTGCGGATTTCCTCTTCCAGCATGCGTCTATATTCGCCGTACATGAAATTCCGGAAGACATCGATATCGTTCTTTTCACGAGTATCCAGTAAAGCCTGAATGTAATCAGCTTTGGTTTCACTGTAGACAATGGCGAGTGGTAAATCGTAAGCCGCCTGTATGAAATTCATCAGCAAGCGCGAAGTGCGGCCATTTCCATCATAAAAAGGATGGATACTGACCAGGTTGAAATGCGCATCAAAAGAAAGATCAAGTTGTTCTTTTTGGGTCAATGGCTTTTTCATTGTTGCTGTTAAAGCCACTGCCAGCTCCCGGGTTAGTCGTTCTACTTTATCATAGTTTGGAAAGTAAGAGGCCCCGGCCACAACATTCCCTTTTCTGAAAACACCGGTGGAAGAATCAATTTTTCCGAAAACTGTTTCATAAACACTGCCAGTATTTTTTAAAACGAGTGAATTGATTTTTTGAATAAATTCAACGCTCACCCCGCTCTCATTTTCGGCGGCTTGAAGGATATATTGAAGTGCTTTATGGTGATCAGTTACCATGAGGCTATGTTCCAGCGGCTTGCCCTTAGGTGTTAAACCCTCATTGATCAGGACCTCGGTTTCGACCAGAGTCAGAGTAGAGCCTTCGATCCGGGTTGAATGATGGTCAATGGATATCAGGTTGAATTTCTCATGGTCGATCACCCCGGCGATGCCGAGATTATTATAGGCCGATATGAGTTGGGCGATCTCCATTGTACAACAAAAATAACGATTTAGCCGGATATAAAGGTTTTATTATTCGACCGGCAGTGTGTCGGCGTTTAAGATGTCATGATAAGAAATGCTGAGCATGATGACACGGCCACTAACCTGTTTTTCATTGAGTTCGATATGCAGGACCTTGTTGCCAGGAAAACTCAATTTTTTCAGAGCAAAGATATTGCGGTAGCTACGCAGGAACATGGGTGTGGAGAACAGCGTGTACTCCGGGCTGATCTCCAGCGATTGGACATTGGTGGCTTTGGTGATCTTTTTGTCATCGATGCGGAAATGCAAAGCATCGATGGCGTAACTGAGATTAGTGTTGTTGTGATATCCAATGTCCAAAAAGATATAGTCGCCTGCGGTATAAACATGGTATAAACTGGCTTTCAGGCCAAAAGTTTTGGTGCTTTCAACGGTTTTACTGGTTGATTTGCAAAACAGGTTTAGTGACAATTTATGGAGTTGGTTTTGAGACAGGCCGATACCGGAAATGTCGAGTGGACGTGTATCTCCGGGTTGTATCTCGATTTTTTCGTTTTCGGCAGAGGCGACCGGCCACAAACGGTATTGAGTAATAAACTTTTCACCGGCAATGGTTACCGTAGCGGTGTTGCAGCCGCTATCCTTTTTGAAACGGAGGCGAAGGATGTTGGGTAAGGGAATATCACCTTCGATATTCTTGTCGGAGATGTCGACGTATTTGATGGGTTCGGGCGATATGAAGTGCAGGTCGCCTTTAATAGGCAGGTGCACTTCGGGTAGTTTGTCCTGCGCTTTAACCAGCGAAGAGATTAAGAGGAAAAATAAAATGAATCGTATCATGTTAGTAGTTTTTCTGCGCTTTTTGGAGCGCTTCGTTATCGATTAAATAGAGGTAAGAGTTGTATTTGATCCGGGCTTTGTTTTTCCGGATCATGCCTGCGATGGCAGAGGAGGTAGACTCGAAAAGTTTACCGGCTGCGCTGACAAGAAAGGAGCCGCTGGCGCTTTCGATGTCCACACCCTGCATTACATTAGTTCCGGCATCTTTGGTGAAATCGCGGAACGCGGATTCAGGTACGTATAAACCTAAAAGCCCATCAAGATCATAGATGTCAAGTTTGACCGGTAGTATTTTGCCGTCAAACAGAATACTTTTAATTGTTAACGTTACGCGTTGACCGCTAAAGCTAGTAATGAGTGCAAACAGATAGGTGTCCTTCGGCACGGTAGAATTGCCCACTACAATGTCGTCTAAGAGTCGAAGCCGGATGCGTGATCCGGCAAAGCCGGTCAGGTTTTCATCAATGGCAACTTTGATAAAATCAGGGTGATTATTTGGCTCGATAGTATTGAAATCGGCCGCAGTGCTATTCGCTTTTTTGACGAGTAATTTGATCTCCGCTTCTTTCAGTTTAGCGGTCTTTTCGGCCGCGGCTGCTTTCTGTTTCTCGGCTTTGACTGCGGGGTCATTGGCTTTGTTCATGCTGTCCAGGAAAGCCATTTGCATTTTAAAGGTTTGCATCGGGTCTTTTGTTGTAGTGACATTGCTAGCCGGAGGTTCGCGCTGCCTTTTCATGTTGTTTAAGGCGGCGACCATCGCATAATCATTCGGCCTTGGCAGATCAGTTTTTTGCTTGTCCGCGTATCGCTTTTTCATAGCCTGGTTGATGGAATCGAGCATGCGCTTTTGCCTTTCGGTGTAGTCGTTGGCGTAGGTTGCGTTGCTTGATTTTTCGGTGGGCACGGCGCTTACGGCTGTTAGCCCGTCGCCTTCTTTCCAGTGGTCGCGGTAGGCGTCGAGTTTGTCCTGTAGTTTTTTCTTTTTGACCGCGGGCGCGACTTCGCCGACTGAGGCGTTGAGTCCCGCGACCTGCTTTGCTGCCGGCTTTTCCTTTTTAGCGAAATTGCTTCTATACACGAAGAAGAATAGTAAAAGGAAAGGCAGCAGGATGAGCGGCAGGATATACTTGGGTTGTTTGAAATTGATACTCATGGTTTGCTTTTAAGCTTCGTTTGTAAATGCTGGAGGCTGTCTAGGTCTGCCAGTAGCTTTGCGCTGTCTACTTTGCTCAATTGTTTGAGGTGAAAGAGGCTGTCAACTTCCTTTCTCAAATCGAGCGTGGCTTTGAGCTGGTGGCTGGCGGCTAATAGTTGATCGATTCCACTGCTGACTTCAGACTTTTCAATTGCTGATTTTTTAGCATCGGGTTTAGGATAATAGCGCGTTGCCACCAGGATCACCGACAGCGTTATATTGATGACCATCATCCAGAACAGGAAGACGGGGTAGCGTTCAGCGCAGCATTTCAGAAAAGCCCCGGCCTTTTGGAAGTATGGCCCGAACTCCTTTTTGATTTCGCTGAAAACGGTGTCCTTTGGATCGCGGTTAGAAGTTATTTTTTTGAACATCGCTGAGGTCTTTGTTTTCCAGTGTCTTCCAGTTGATGATGAGCACGCCATGCGGGTTGTTATCGCTGCGCGGTATATCCTTTAGGTAACCTTCGGTGATGAGCGAACGGATAACGGTCGAACTGCGCCGGTCGATTTTTAATTTGCCGTAATAGCGGAAGTAATGTTTGATTGGGTCAACCGCAATCGAATCGGTTTGGAGTGTCAGCACCGAGCTACTGGAAAGGATCGAATTAAAAAATCCATTCTCCTTCAAGTTATTGTATTCTTCCACACCTGACTGATCAACCAAATACATCGCCTTTTTCATCTGGTATTCGATGTATTTATCATCAGGTGTAAGCGAAAAAAACAACCCATGGAACAGTTCCACATCCGCGCGGTATTCGGCCGGGCGGTCCATCTGCATATCTGATTGCGTGGCCTGCAATGGAATGCCGTTGCTGAGGATATAAATACTCTTTCTGGAATCCATTACCTGCCTGTAGGCATAAGAACAAAAGACGACCGAAAGCAAAACGGAGGTTAAAAAACTGCCACAGGCTACCCAGGTCGCGAGCCTTACTTTGGCTTCGATATTTTTAATGATCATAAGATTGGAGGGTTAAACCAGTTTGCTGGCGACACTGATCACGGTGCTCTGAACGGCCCCTGCAGCACGGCCCGCGCTGGAGGTGGCGGAAGTAACGCCTGAGGTCGAGATGATCCAGGTAGAAATTGAAGGCACGGTGAACATGCAGATCGCACCGATGATAAATACAATGATGACTGTCCCGAAGGACAAAATCCCATTGGCAGAAAACGCAGCCATCTTCACCATGTCTGCCGCCGCGCCATTCGTGCCGACCAACTCCTGGTATTTGCTGATCTCGGATTGCAGCGCATATTCCTGCATGAGTCCGCATAGGTACATAATCAGATAAGCTATGCCGGAATAAAGGTTGACTGATACGAACCGTGCTATCCAGGTCGAAAAGCTGTCACGGAACGCAGGCAAAATGCTGACCGACACGGAAAACGGGCCTAAAATGATCAGGATGGAGGAGTAGATGATCTGGATCATGAAGATGATATAGACCGCAATCCGCAAAATCCAAATACCGCAAAGTTCTAATAGCTGCGTAAACAGCAATTGCATCCCGACGGTAAAACGTGCTTTCAGTTCCATCAATGGCGAAACCACTGTCGAAATCCCCTCCTTGATAGTACTCGTTACCGAATCCCAGGCCTGCCCGTACCAGGTGTCGCTTTCTTTTTCAGCCACATCTGCCTGCGCCTGAAAGGTGTAAAGTGAATTGGCGACAGCCAGCATGAGGTTGGCCCGTTGGATACGCATACCATTGACGTCATTTTGTA
>Ga0068855_100010919_pt1 | contig 10962 bp, 5 predicted proteins | sample KBSCornC52_FD_66592 | JGI IMG/M metagenome (GOLD analysis project Ga0068855, IMG submission 66592) | Corn rhizosphere microbial communities from Kellogg Biological Station, Michigan, USA - KBS Corn C5-2 | ecosystem: Host-associated > Plants > Roots > Rhizosphere > Soil ... | reverse complement strand
GGGCCGCGCCCGCCGGCAACGCGGCCGCCGTCATTGCGTCGGGGCTGCGCGTCTCCGCCACGCGCGGCGACGTCACCGGGCCGTGCCGGCGCACCGCCGCGGCCGTCGCGCCGGACCCCTCGGCGCCCGAGCCGTCCAGCGTCTTCGTCGGGCGCTACGCGTGCGGCGCGGGCGCGCGGGCGCTGCACCTTCGCTACGACGTGCTCTTCGATCGCGACCCGTACCACGCCAGCTATGCGCGCCTGGCGATCGGCGACGCACCCGACGACGACGCCGCGACGGTGGTCTTCTACGATCGCCAGCGCGAGGTGACGCTGGACGTCCACCAGCCGGAGCCGCTCTGGCGGACGGCGCTGATGTACCTGCGGCTCGGCACGGCGCACATCCTCTCCGGCGCCGACCACCTGGCTTTTCTCGCGGCGCTGCTGCTGGCCGCCGCCGTTCGCGGGCGCCGGCCAGCCCGCCCCGCCACCACCCGGCAAGCGATCGGCGCGACGCTGGGGATCGTCAGCGCGTTCACGGTGGCGCACTCGATCACGCTGGCGGCGCAGGTGCTGCACCCCGGCCTGGTGCCCACCCGCTGGGTCGAACCGGCCATCGCCTTCTCGGTGGCCTTCGTGGCGGCCGAGAACCTGCTGCCCCGCGCGCCGCGTGGCCGGTGGGCGCTGGTGTTCGGGTTCGGCCTGGTCCACGGCCTGGGCTTCGCGTCCGCGCTGCGCGAGATCGGCCTCCCCCGCCGGGGGCTGGTCCTGTCGCTGGTCTCGTTCAACCTGGGGGTCGAGCTGGGCCAGCTGCTGGTCGTCGCGCTGGCGCTGCCCATCCTGGTGGCGGCCGCGCGGCGCGACCCCGCCCGCTACGAGCGTTGGGGGCTGCGGGGACTGTCCGGCGCCATCGCGCTGGCCGGGGCGGTCTGGCTGGTGGCGCGCGTGGCCGCCGCTCACTGAGCGTGGCGGCGAATCCAGCCGGTCACCAGCTCCAGCACCTCGGGTGACATCGTCTCCTCGATCTCGCCGTACTCGGAGACCGCGCCGGTCCGGGCGTGCTGAAACAGGTGATTGAGGCCGGGCATCTCGCGCACGGTCGCGTCGCGGTTCTGGCGCAGCGCCTTCTTCATCGCCGCCAGGTTGGGCGCGGGCAGCACCTGGACGTCCCGCTCGCCGGTGAGGGCCAGCACCGGCACCCGCAGGCGGCTCAAGAACGCGCGCGGGTCCAGCCGCAAGAAGCCGCGCATCCAGGGCGACAGCAGCGGCTGGACCAGGGCGTCGAAGCCACCCTGGCGGTCGATCCCGGCGCGATCGGCCGCCGGAAGCCCGTCGTAGAGGGCGCGAAGGTCCTTGCGGGCGGTGGCCTCGTCCCGGTCGCTCTTCAGGATCGCGAACGCGCGATCCCAGTTGGCCTTGCTGGCGGCGATCGCCTGATCACTGAGGCCGTCCGCCTTCTCCAGCCAGGCACGCTGCAGATCCAGCGTCTGGTCCCCGGGCAAGCCCGGCCCGGCCAGCAGGACCACGAAGGCCACGTCGCGGGACTTCGTCGCGGCGATGGCGGCGATCTCGGCCCCCTCGGAATGGCCGACCAGGCCGATGTGCCGCGCCGCGATCTCCGGGCGGGCGCGCAGCGCGCGAACCGCCGCCAGCGCGTCGTCGGCGAAATCGAGCGTGGTCGCCGTCGCGAACACGCCGGTCGAGTGGCCGAAGCCGCGATCGTCGCACCGGAGCACCGCCACGCCGCCGCGCGTGAGGGCGTCGGACAGGACCAGGAAGGGGCGATGCGACATGATGGTCTCGTCCCGGTCTTGCGGACCCGACCCGGTGAGCAGCACCGCCGCGGGAAACGGCCCCGCGCCGCGCGGCTCGGTCAAGCTGCACGCCAGCCTCACCTTCGCGGCCGGGTTCTCGACCGACAGCTCGATCTGCGCGTAGGGCAGCGGCGGCTTGGGCTCTTGCGGTCGGTTCGCGACGGGCGGCTTGTCCGTCTTGTGCAACACCAGCGGCAACGTCCGGCCCCCCTGCGTCCAGTTGCCGTTCAACGTGTCCCCGTCGAGGTGGGCCGCGTAGTGGCCGCCGATGGCGGCGACCTCGACGTTCAGCTCCTGGCCCTGCAACGTCACCGCGCTGGCCGGGATGTCGCGCGCGTTCTGGTCGATGCTGTCGAGGGTGGCCGACCAGCCCGCCGGCGCCCGGCGGAGATTCAAGACCAGGCGGAGCCGGACCGGCCCCAGCTGCAACGCGCCCGTCCAGGCGCCCTCCACCGAAACCCCGGCGGACCGTGCGGCGGCACCGGCATCGGGCCGCGTCGTCCCGGCGACGGACGGCGCCGCCGCCAGGACAACCGCCAGCGCCAGCCAGCGGGCCGCGCGGCGGCTTTTCACCAGGGCAGAACCTGGCCGTTCGCGTGCCAGAAGGTGCCGGTGGTCTCCAACGTGAGCGCGTCGACCCGATCGACCAGCTGCTTGGCCGCCTGATCGGGCTCGACGGTGCCGCTGCCGTCGGTCATGTCGGTGCGCACGTAGCCCGGGTGCAGGATGGCCACGGCGATACCGGCGCCGCGCAGGTCGCGGGCCAGCGACATCCCCGCCGCGTTGAGGGCGGCCTTGGACATGCGGTACCCGTAGGCGCCGCCCGAGCCGTTGTCGGCGATCGAGCCCATGCGGCTGGTGATGAGGGCCAGCTTGCCGCCGCGGCGGATGTTCCGGCGCAGCGCCCGCGACACGCGCAGCGGGCCGATGGCGTTGACCTCGATCTGCGCGCGCACGTCGGCGAAGTCCAGGTTGTCGAGGTCGTCCTCGCGCAGGATGCCGGCGTTGCAGATCATCTCGTCCAGCACCACGCCGTCCAGCTTGCGCGCCAGCTCGGCGACGCTCGCGTCGTCGGTCACCTCGACGCCGGTCTCGATCCGCACGCCCAGCGCCTCCAGCGCCGGCGCGCTCTGGCGGACGGTGGCGATCACGTTGCGGCCCAGCGATTTCAGGCGGCGGCACAGGGCCAGGCCGATCCCGCGGCTGGCGCCCACGACCAGGGTGGTTCGAGGTGCGGACGGACTCATGGCCTGAGATATAGCAACCCGGCGGCCCGCGCGTCAGTGGGTGCGGACAGCCATGGATTTGCTGGAAGCTGGCGGCGCCGCGCCGCGCTTGGGCGCGCCCTTCGAGAACAGCTTGCGAAGCCGCTTCGGCGCCCAACCGCCGGCGTCCGCGCCGTTATCCGCATCGTCCAGGTCGGGCGGCGTCTCGGGCTCGGGCTTGGGCGCCATGCTCTTGACCCAGTCGAGGCACTGCTTCTCGGTGAAGCTGGCCTCCTTGCGGTCGAACACGAACGGTTGCGTCGAGTAGGCGGCGTACTCGTCGTCGCTGATCCGGCCGCGCTCGTGAACCTTGGCCAGGATGCGGCGCACGTAGCGATCCCACTGCGGCGACAGCGACCCGTGGCAGTACTGCACGTAGCGCCGCTTGGGGCTGGGGAGGATCGACGAGAAGAAGGCCGCCTCGAGCGGCGTCAGGTCGGCGGGCCGCTTGCCGAAGTAGTGCCGCGTGGCGGCGCCGATGCCGTAGATGCGCGGCCCGAACTCGATGGCGTTGAAGTACAGCTCCAGGATCCGCTCTTTGGGCAGGATCTGCTCGATGTACCAGACCAGGAACAGCTCCTGGAATTTGCGCGACAGCGTCTTTTCGCGCGTCAGGAGCACGTTCTTGGTCATCTGCATGGTGATCGACGAGGCGCCCAGGCGGAACCCGCCGCCCTGCAGGTTGCGGCGCAGCGCGCTCTTGAATTCGGAGCTGACCCACCCGTGGTGCTTGAAGAAGCCGTTGTCCTCGGTGGTCATGATCGACCCCACGAGATAAGGCGAGATCTGGTCGTACGGGGTGTAGTCGGGGTTGTCGGGACCGATGGTGACCGGCATCGGCTCGGTCTCGCCGGCCGGAGAGCCGGGCAGCTTCGGCACGTCGACGTTGACCACCAGCTCTTTGGTGGGATCGGCCAGCGCGGTCACCTCCTCGGGCGCCTTCAGCACGCGGCAGCCGTCGATGCCGACCTTGCCGCTCAGATCGGTCTCGTCCAGGTGGGCGAAGTCGGCGTGCAGGTGGACGTCGGCGGTGAACATCCCCTGCAGCACGAACCCCTGCAGGTGCGGCACCAGCGCGGCGGGGATGCTGGCCAGCGCCTTCGCGCAGGGGACGCGCGGCACCGAGAAGGTGAGGTCGACGTCCGGCAGGACGCCCATGGTCTTGCCGTTCGTGAACCGGAACGTCCCGGTCGGCATGGCCACGTGCCCGGTGACGCGGGCGGTGACGTCGCGGATGCGCGCCTCGGCCCGCTCGATGTCCACCCGGCGCGCCAGCGGGTAGACCGTGCCGCGCATGCCGACCCGCACCGAGACGTTCTCGATCGGATCGGCCGCCAGCGCGTCGTTCTGCACCGACAGGCCCACGACGGCCAGGTCGCCGGCGAACTTCACGGCGTCGCCGAGCCAGCTCAGGTCCAGGGCCGCGTCGATGAGCGTGTTGTTGGGACGCAGCACGGAGGCCGGCAGCACGTCGGCGATGCGGGCCAGCGAGAACTGTTCGGCCCGCAGCGCCAGCTTGCCGGTCCCGTGCGCCGGGTCGGCGTCGCCCTTGGCGGTCCACAGCGTCTCGCGCGACCCGCCGTAGCTGCCGCGCAGGTCGATGATGAGGCCGTCCTTCTGCGCGCCGGCCACGCCGGCGGGGGCCGGCGCGATCACGCCGGCGATGCCGGTCAGCGCCAGCGTCGGCAGCGGCGAGGCCGTGCCGCCCGCCACGCGGATGGCGGGGATGCCGGTGGGGCGCATCCCGGCCAGCGGGGTCTCGACGTCCAGCTCGTCGGCGCCGAACCGGGGGCCGCCCCCGTCGCCGCCGAAGGCCAGGCCGCCGTGCAGGCCGCGCATCCGCACGGCCAGCCGCGTGCCCGGCCGGAGCTCGCCCGACACCGACGGGATGGCCAGCCGCAGCCGCGTCTGCTCGTCGCGGACCTCGATCGAGGCGTTGGTGAAGGTCACGTCGGGGAGATTGCCGTGCGACGGGGGCGAGGGCGCCGACGGGGCCGGGGGCGCCGGTTGCGCAGGCGCCGGTTGCGCCGGGGCGGCGGTGCCGGCCGGCGCCTCGCCGCTGGGCGCGTGCTTGCCCCGCAGCCGCGCCACGACCTCGCTCAGGTTGTCCTCGTCGCCGCCGCGCACCGCCTGGACGCGCAGCCCGTTCACCTCGATCGGGGTGTGCAGGCCGATCGCGGCGCCGAACGGGATCGAGAGGCGCGCGATGGTGGCCAGCGGCGCCCCTTTCGGCGCGCCCGCCACGGTCACGTCGGACAGCACGATGCGCAAGAAGCCCGCGCGCCCCTCGCCCACCGTCACCGCCCGCCCCAGCTTGGCCTGGGCGCGGCTGGCGAACACGTGCGCCGCCAGGGCGCCCACCACGAAGGGATAGAGCAGCAGCAGCACCAGCGCGATCCCGCCCGCCACGGTGACGCGCGGATGAGCGGCCACCCAGGCCCGCAGCCGCGCGCCCGCACCCGCCGGCGGCAAACGTGGCGCACCGACGCCCGGCGGCAAGGGAGGCGGACCGAGGCCCTGGGGCAGGGGCGGCGGACGCAAAGCCTGCGAATACTACCAGGGTCGAGGCGTGGCGCGGGCAGGATCGCGGCTGAGCCCGTCATCTGGCGCCAGACTTGTTAGGATTGGGCGGCGCGATGCGGGAGGGCGACGAGATCGAGAGCTTCCTCGCGAGTGTCCGGCGGCGCCTGTTGCTCCGCTCCGGCCTCGAGGCGGCGGGGTACGGGCTGGGCGCGCTGGGCCTCGGCCTGCTGGCGCTGGGGCTCACCGCCACGGCGGTGGGGCCAGCCAGCTTCTGGCCGCTCTTGACCGGGACGTTCGCGACGGCGCTGGTGCTGGCCGCGGTGGGCGTGGGCGTCCTCTGGCCCGCGCGCCTGCTGCGCGGCGATCGCGCCGCCGCCCGGCGCGCGGGGCGGCTGGCGCCGCGCCTGGCCAGCGATCTGCTGTCGGCGGTCGAGCTGGCGGAGGCGCCGCCCGACGCGCCGGCGGCCAGCTCACCGGCGCTGGTCCGCGCCTTCCGGCGCCAGGTCGCCGACGCGCTGGGGCCGATCTCGGCCGAGCGGCTGGTCCCGCTTCACCGGGCGGCGCGCGCGCTGGCGGTGGCCGGGCTCACCCTGACGTTGCTGATCGTCGCGATCGCGGCCTGGCCGCTGGCGGCGCGCGGCCTGCGCACGCTGGTGCATCGCCCGTCGCGCTTCGAGGGGGCGGCCGTCTCGACGGCGCCGCTGGTGGGCGACGTCCGCATCACGTACACGTACCCGGCTTACACCGGGCTTCCGCCCCGCACCGTCGAGGGATCGACAGGCGATCTGGCGGCCGTGCGCGGGACGCGCGCGCACATCGAGACGCGGCCGCTGCGGCCGGCCCGCCACGCCGCGCTGCTGCTGGGCGAGACCGGCGGTGCCGAGATTCGCGCCAAGCTGGCCGGCGACAAGCTGACGGCCGATCTGACGCTGACCGAGGACGCGGTGTACCGGTTCTGGCTGGAGCCGAGCTTCGGCCGCGCCGTCCGGGAAGATCGCCCGCATCATCTGACCGCCGAGCCCGACGCCCCGCCGCGCGTCGACATCCAGGGCCCGGCCGACCGGCTGGAGCTGGCCACGCCGCGCCCGATCGAGATCGGATTTTCGGCCAGCGACGACTTCGGCCTGGGCGCGGTGGACCTGGTGGTCCGGGTCGGCGATCGTCCCGAGCAGCGGGTCCCGCTGCGCGACGGCGCCGGCGCGACGGCCGTGCAGGGGCGGACCTTGTGGGACCCGGCGCCGGTCGTGGGCGCGGGCCCGGCCGAGCGGATCGCCTACCGGATCGAGGCGCGCGATCGCGACACCCTGAGCGGCCCCAAGGTCGGCTCGTCGCGCACGCTCTACGTCGTCATCCAGAACCCGCACGAGGGGATCGACGATCGCATCGAGCGGCAGCGCGACCTGCTCGAGCGGCTGATCACCGATCTGGCCGAGCGGGTCGAATCCGAGGGCAAGGTCGAGGGAGGCACCGGCGCCGAGGCCACGGAAAGGCGGGTGGCGGCCCTCGCGGCCATCCACGCCGGCCAGGAAGCCCATCTGGCGCTGCTGGGCCGCCTGCTGGACGAGGATCGGCGCGAAGGGTCGCTGGGCAAGACGCTGCGTTCCGCGCTGGCCGGAATGGCCGATCGGCTGGAGCGCGGTTTGCGCGAAGAGGCGGCGGCGCTGGCGGGCGCCCGTGGCCGCGGCGGCGCCGGGCGCGCCCGCCTGGAAGCGGCCGCCGCCAAGCAGGTCGCCGAGCTGGAGAACGACGTCCTGAAGCTGGACGACCTCATCGGGCGCGAGCGGCTCGAGGACCTGGCCAGCCTGGGCAAGGAGCTGACCGACGCCCACGCGCGCCTGCAGGACCTGCTGGCCCGCTACAAGAAGACGCACGACGAGTCGCTGCGCCGGCAACTGGCGCGCGAGGCCCGCGAGCTGCGCGCGCGCATCGCCGACCTGGCGCAGAAGATCGCGGCCGTGCAGGCGCGCAACGAGGTCCCCGAAGAGTGGCGAAACATGCCCGACCTCAAGAGCATCCAGGCCCAGGCCAAGAAGCTGGACGACCTGCTCGAGCGCGGCAACGACGCGGACCTCGACAAGGCGATGGCGCAGCTGGGGGACGAGCTGGCCGGGATGCGCAAGATGCTGGACCAGAACCTGGACGGCTTCGGCGCCGAGCGGTTCCCGCAGGAGAACCGGGTGGTGGCCGATCTGATGAAGCGGATCGGCGACCTCGAAGGGGACGAGCGCGGCCTGCAGAAAGAGACGCAGGCGCTGTCCGAGAAGCAGGAGGCCGAGCTGCAGCGGCGCATGAAGGGTCAGCTCGACGATCTGATGAAGCGGGAGGGCGAGAAGATCGAGCGCCTGAAGCAGCGGCTGGCGGGCATGCCCACCGGCAGCCCCGAGAGCGCGCTGGCCGAGGAGATCGAGCGCGCCCGCGAGAGCACCACGCAGATGCGCCGGCTGCTGGCCGAGCGCGACCTGGCCGAGGCCAAGAGCGAGGCCGAGCGCGCCGAGAGCAGCCTGGAGCGGGCCGGCGAGCACCTGGACGAGATGGCCGAAGCGCGCCGGGCGCGGCGCGGCGGCGAGCCCGATCGGGACAAGCGCGCCGAGGCGGTCGGTGAAGCGCGGGGGATGGCGCAGGAGATCGCCGACGATCTGTCCAAGCTGATGCCCAAGGGCTCGGACACGCTGACGCCCGAGCAGCGCGAGGCCGCGCGGGCGCAGGCTGAAAAGCAAGGGGCCATCGGTAAGCGGACCGACGAGCTGGCCGAGGAGGCGGCCCGGCGCCTGGGGAAGATGCCGGGCATGGAGAAGGCCGCCTCCGACCTCAAGGGGGCGAGCGCGCGGATGCGCGAGGCGGGCGATTCGCTGCGCCGGGACGAGTCGAAGCCGGCCGCCACCGCCGAGCGCGACGCCGCCGACCGATTGTCCAAGCTGCGCGACGGCATGCAGGAGCGGACCATGGGCGGCGGCGAGCGCCACCGCGACCCGGTGCGCATCCCCGGCGCCGACGAATCGAGCGCGCCGCGCGCCTGGCGCCAGGAGCTGCTGGACGCGATGAAAGAAAAGGCGCCCGAGCGCTACCGCGACGAGGTGCGCCGCTATTACGAGGAGCTGGTGAAATGAGACGCGCGCTCGCGCTGCCGGCGCTGCTGGCCCTGACGCTGGCGGCCCGCCCGGTGGCTGGCGGGCCGCCGCCCGCGCGCGCCGACGCGGCGGCGGGCGCCCGGCAGGTCGAGGCGTTGCTGGACGCCTGGCGCTTCCAGGACGCCGCGGCGGCGCTGGCCGCCTTGCAGCGCACGGCGCCCGACGCCCCCGACACCAAGTACGTCGACGGCTACCACAAGTTCCTGACCGGCGACTACGACGGCGCCGTGCGCGCGCTGGAGGCGGCCGCCGCCGCGCCGTCACCGCCGCCCGAGGCGCGCAGCCTGGCGGATCTGGCCAAGGCGGCGCGCGACGCCGTCCGTGAGTTCCGCGAGGAGCGATCGGCGCACGCGGTGATCCGCTACGCGCCCGAGGACGCGGTGCTGGCCCCCTACGCGCGCGACACCATCGAGGCGGCCGCGGCGGCGCTGCACGACGACCTGAGGTTCACGCCGCCCATGCCGATCCGGGTCGAGCTCTATCGCAGCCCGACCGACCTGGCGGCGGTGTCGTCGCTGTCGGTGGCGGAGGTGGCGCGCACGGGAACCATCGCGCTTTGCAAGTGGGCGCGCCTGATGGTCACCACGCCGCGCGCGCTGGCCTATGGCTATCCGTGGCTCGACAGCATGAACCACGAGCTGGTGCACTACGCCGTGGCCACGCTCTCGAACGACCGCGCGCCGGTCTGGCTGCAGGAGGGGCTGGCCAAGTTCCTCGAGCGGCGCTGGCGCGAGCCGGCGGGCGGGCGGATCGCGCCGTCGATGGAGCACCTGCTGGCCAAGGCGCTGCGCTCGGGCCGGCTCATCAGCTTCGAGGCGATGCACCCCTCGATGGCCAAGCTCCCCTCCGCCGAGGACGCCACGCTGGCGTTCGCCGAGGTCGAGAACGCGGTCGCCTACCTGCACAGCAAGGGGGGCATGGCGGCCCTGCGGGACGCTATCACCCGGGTCGCCGCCGGCCAGGACGCGCGCGAGGCCGTGGCCGCCGCGGCCGGCGAGAGCTGGCCCCAGTTCGAGCGCGGCTGGCGCGCCTTCATGGTCGCGCAGCACTACAAGACCTTCCCGGCCATCGACATCGCGACCACCCACATCCGCAAGGCCAACGCCATCGCCTCGGGCCGCAAGCCGGCCGAAGAGGACGCCCTGTCGTCGACGCTGAAGGCCGGCGCGCCCTACCGCTTCCTGCGCCTGGGGAACATGCTGCTGGCGCGCGAGCGCCCGCGCGCGGCGGCCGCCGAGTACGAAAAGGGCGCCAGGGCCATCGGGACCGGCGCGCGCGGCGATCCGTCGTCGGCGTGGATCTTCCCGGTCAAGCTGGGGCGGACCTACCTGGCGCTGGGCGAGCCGGACAAGGCGCTGAAGGCGCTCGGCTCCGTGCAGACCATCTACCCCGACCTGCCCTGGCCGCACCTCATCGCCGGCCAGGCGCACCTGGCGATGGGCGACCCGGCCGGCGCCATCGAGCTGCTGCGCGCCTCCATCGCCGAGAACCCGTTCGATCCGCGCGTGCACTGCGCGCTGGCCGACGCTTATGGCCGCGTGCGCGGCACGCCCGCCGAGCTGGTCCAGCGCGAACAGCGCTTCTGCAAAGATCTCAACTCCGGCGACTGACTTCGCAAGAGTTGATCTGCGAACGGCCGAGGTGATACTGGCCCCGCTGCGTCCGGAGCATTCCGGACGTCCGAAAAATACAGCGAGGAGATCCCATGAAGAGCCCCCGACTCCGTCTCACCTCAATCGTCATGGGCGCGCTGGCCGTCTGCGCGCTGGCCGCACCCGTTCGCGCGCAGGAACCGCCGCCCGCCGCCCCGCCGCCATCGGCCCCGCCCCCGTCGTCCGGGCCCGTGCTGGCCGGCGGCGCCATCGGCATCGGCGCGCTCGAGTGGCTGAGCAGCGGCGCCACCGACGCCGAGTTCGTCTACGACCAGCCCATGTTCCACGTCGAAGTGGGCCTGGGTTACGACCACGCCTCGCACGCCGACAACACGTCGGACTCGAACTTCCGGTTCGGCGTGGGCGGCTGGTACCACCTGTCGCGCGGCTCGATGGCCGACTTCTCGATCGGCGGCGCGGTCCGCATGATCTACGTCTCGGGCATGGGCCCGGGCTCGGGCACCAACTTCGGGCTGGAGCCCGGCGCCGAAGCGCGCATCTTCCTGTCGCCCAACTTCGCCTTCTCGGGTCGCGTCGGTTTTGCGATCACCCTCGGCGACAACAATCAGGACACCACGTTCAGCATCGGCGGCCAGACC
>Ga0068855_100010917_pt1 | contig 10963 bp, 9 predicted proteins | sample KBSCornC52_FD_66592 | JGI IMG/M metagenome (GOLD analysis project Ga0068855, IMG submission 66592) | Corn rhizosphere microbial communities from Kellogg Biological Station, Michigan, USA - KBS Corn C5-2 | ecosystem: Host-associated > Plants > Roots > Rhizosphere > Soil ... | reverse complement strand
CCGGTACACGACCGAGCGGCCGAGCACGGACTTGGTCACGACGTACGCCGTGCCGCCGGGCCCGACGGCCAGCCCTTCGGCGTCGGTCGGGCCGTCGGGATAGCGCAGCCGCCAGACGGCCGCCGGTTGGGTGTCGAGGCGGCGGTCCCGCTCGGTGGCGGCGACGCGCGGCTCGGCCACCCGGTAGATGCGCACCTCGGGCCGGGCGGCGAGGTTGTCGCCGGTGTCGGCCAGCCACACCGACGGGACGCCGGCCGCGTCGCGGCTCACCGCGAGGTCCTCCCAGTCGACGTTGCTCGCGCCGGCCACGGTGATCGTCGCCGCGGTCGCGCCGGTGCGGACGTCCACGGCGAAGAAGCGGTTCGTGTCGCCGCTGTCGTTCTGGACGTAGACCACGCCGGGCGAGCGCAGGCCGAACGCGAGGCCGGACGCCTCGGTGATGCGCGGGTCGGCGAAGCGGAACGCCGGCGCGGGGACGGCCAGGGTCAGGGCCGCCCCGGCGGCGAGCAGGCGATGCACCGCCGCCGGCTCAGCCCTCGACGCCGAGCTTGCGCAGCAGGATCTCCTTGACCGCCGCGGCGTCGGCCTGCCCGCGGGTGGCCTTCATGACCGCGCCGACCAACGCGCCGACCGCCGCCACCTTGCCGCCGCGCACCTTCTCGGCGACCTCCGGGTTGGCGGCGATGGCCTCGTCGGCCGCCTGCTCGAGCGCGCCGGTGTCGGAGACGACCTGCAGCCCGCGGGCGGCCACGACGGCGTCCACGTCGTCACCGGTCTCGAGCACGCCGTCCACCGCCTGGCGGGCCAGCGCGACCGACAGCGCACCGTCGGCAACCAGCGCGATCACCCGGGCGACCTGGGCCGGGGTGATCGGCAACTCGGCCGGATCGACCTCCCGCTCGTTCGCCTTCTGCGCCAGGTACCCGAGCCACCAGTTGCGGGCCTCGCCGATCGGCGCGCCGGCGTCGATGGTGGCGCCGACGAGCTCGACGACGCCGGCGTTGGTCATCTGCACCATGTCCTCGGCGCTGACACCGAGTTCGTCGCGCAGCCGGACGCGGCGGGCGGCCGGCAGCTCGGGCAACCCCTTGCGCAGCTGCTCGACCCACTCCGGGTCGGGCGCCATCGGGACGAGGTCGGGCTCGGGGAAGTACCGGTAGTCGGTCGCCTCCTCCTTGCTGCGGCCACGGCGGGTGTCGCCGGTCTGCTCCTGGAAGTGCCGGGTCTCCTGCGTGATCGTCCCGCCGGACTCGAGGACCTCGGCCTGGCGCAGCATCTCCGAGCGCACCGCGCGCTCGACCGAGCGCAGCGAGTTGACGTTCTTGGTCTCGGTGCGGGTGCCCCACTCCTCGCCGGCCCGGTTGAGCGAGGTGTTGACGTCGCAGCGCAGTGACCCCTGCTCCATGCGCACGTCGCTCACGCCGAGGGTGCGCAGGATGTCGCGTAGCTCGGTGACGTACGCCTTCGCCACCTCGGGCGCGAGCGCGCCGGTGCCCGGCACCGGCTTGGTGACGATCTCCACCAGCGGGATGCCGGCGCGGTTGTAGTCGACCAGCGAGTAGTCGGCGCCGTGGATGCGGCCGGACGTCCCGACGTGGGTGTTCTTGCCGGTGTCCTCCTCGAGGTGCACCCGCTCGATCCCGACCCGCACCGTCTCGCCGTTGACGTCGACGTCCAGGTAGCCGTCGACGCACAGCGGCTCGTCGTACTGCGACGTCTGGAAGTTCTTCGGCATGTCCGGGTAGAAGTAGTTCTTCCGCGCGAACCGGCACCACGAGGCGATGGAGCAGTTCAGCGCCAGGCCGATGCGGATAGTAGACTCGATCGCCTTCTCGTTGGCCACCGGCAGCGCGCCGGGCAGGCCGAGGCACACCGGGCAGACCTGCGTGTTCGGCTCGGCGCCGAACTCGGTCGAGCAGCCGCAGAACATCTTGGACGCGGTGCCCAGCTCGACGTGCGTCTCGAGCCCGATGACCGGCTCGAACCGAGCGACGACCTCTTCGTACTTCATGCGGTCACCTCGGGGAACGTGAGCGGGCCGGCGGCCGCCTCGTACGCGGCCGCGACGCGGTAACAGCGGTCGTCGGCCAGCGCCGGGGCCATGATCTGCAATCCGACCGGCAGCCCGTCCGACAGCCCGCACGGGACGGAGGTCGCCGGCGTCCCGGCCAGCGACGCCGGCAGCGTGCAGAGGTCGTTGCGGTACATGGTCAGCGGGTCGACGACCTCGCCGATGCCGAACGCCACGACCGGCGTGCTCGGCGAGACCAGGACGTCGGCCCGCTCGAACGCGACGGCGAAGTCGCGGGCGATCAGCGTGCGCACCTTCTGCGCCTGCCCGTAGTACGCGTCGTAGTAGCCGGAGGACAGCGCGTACGTGCCGATCATGATCCGTCGCTTGACCTCCGGGCCGAAGCCGGCCTCGCGGGTGAGCGACATGACCTCCTCCAGCGAGTTCGCGCCGTCGTCCCCGACCCGCAGGCCGTACCGGACGGCGTCGAAGCGGGCGAGGTTGGACGAGCACTCGCTGGGCGCGATCAGGTAGTAGGCGGCGAGGGCGTACTCGAAGTGCGGGCAGCTCACCTCGACGATCTCGGCGCCGAGCTCGCGCAGCGTGCCGATGGCCGTGTCGAACGCGGCGAGCACACCCGGCTGGTAGCCCTCGCCGCCCAGCTCGCGCACGACGCCGACCCGCACCCCGGCCAGGCTGCCCGCGGCCGCGCCCTCGCGAGCGGCGGCGACGACCGGCGGGACGGGCCCGTCGATCGAGGTCGAGTCGCGGGGGTCGTGGCCGGCGATCACCTCGTGCAGCAGCGCCGCGTCGAGGACGGTCCGGCCGAACGGGCCCGCCTGGTCGAGCGAGGAGGAGAAGGCGATCAAGCCGTACCGCGAGACGCCGCCGTAGGTCGGCTTGTGCCCCACGATGCCGGTCACCGCCGCCGGCTGGCGGATCGAGCCGCCGGTGTCGGTGCCGATCGACAGCGGCGCCTCGAAGGCGGCGACCGCGGCCGACGAACCGCCGGAGGAGCCGCCCGGGATGCGCGAGAGATCCCACGGGTTGTGCGTCGGGCCGTAGGCGGAGTTCTCGGTCGAGCTGCCCATGGCGAACTCGTCCATGTTGGTCTTGCCGAGCATGACGATGCCGGCGTTCTTGATCCGCTCGGTGATCGTCGCGTCGTAGGGCGGGTGCCAGCCCTGGAGGATCTTCGAGCCGGCCGTGGTCGGCAGCCCCTTCGTGACAACGACGTCCTTCATCGCGAGCGGGACGCCGGCCAGCGGGCCGAGCACGGTGCCGTTGGCGCGGGCGGTGTCGACCGCCTTGGCCGCCTCGAGCGCACCGGCGGTGTCGACGTGCAGGAACGCGTTGACCTGCGCGTCGACGCTGCCGATGCGGTCGAGGTGGGCCTGCGCCACCTCGACGGCGGCCACCTCGCCCCCGGCCACGAGAGCACCGATCTCGGCCGCGGTCATCCGGGTGAGATCGCTCATCACGCTTCCTCGGCCAGGATGCGCGGCACCCGGAACTTGTGGTCCTCGACGTCCGGCGCGCCGGCGAGGACGTCCTCGCGCGGCAGGCACGGCTGCACCTCGTCGGCGCGGTACACGTTGGTCATCGGCACCGCGTGCGAGGTCGGCGGGATGTCGGCCGCGGCGACGTCGCTGACGCTGGCGACCGCACCGAGGATGACGTCCAGCTGCTCGGCGAACAGGTCCAGCTCGTCGTCGGTGACGGCGAGGCGGGCCAGCCGGGCGAGGTGCGCGACCTCGGAGCGGTTGATCCGGCCGGCCGGGGCCGTGGAGGCGGTGTCGGTGGTGCCGACGGTGACGTGACCGTCGGAGGTTGCGGGTGCGTCGGACACGACTGTGGAGTCTACGGATGCCCCGTAACGGGCCCGATACGCGCATGGGGCAGGCTGGGAGGCGTGTCCTACCTGATGCGCGTGGTGCTGCCCGACCGCCCGGGCGTGCTCGGTGCCGTCGCCACGGCGCTCGGCGGGGCCGGGGCCGACATCCTCAGCGTGGACGTCATCGAGCGGGCCCCGGGCCGCGCGACCGACGACTTCGTGGTGGAGCTGCCGCCGGATCGGCTGGCCGACTCCCTGGTCTCGGCGGCCGCGACGGTGCCGGGCGTGCAGGTGGAGTCGATCCGCCCCTACGCCGGGCAGATCGACCCGCACCGCGAGCTGGAGCTGCTCGAGGCGCTGGCGCAGGACCCGGATTCGTCGCTGCCGGTGCTGGCCGACGGCGTCGCGCGGGTGTTCCGCGCGGGCTGGGCTCTGGTGCTGGGCGGCCCGGTGGCCGGCCAGAGCCGGGTGCTCGCCCGCGGCGGCGCCGCGCCCGAGCTGGGCTCCGTCCCCGCGCCGTGGTGGCCGCCGACCCCGGCCCGCACGCTGCCGGTCGAGGACGAGTGGGCCCCGGCCGACTGGGCCCGGCTGGGCACCGAGCTCGCGGTCGCTCCGCTCGGCGCCGACGCGGCGCTGCTCGTGGGGCGGCCGGCGCTGAAGTGGCTGCCGTCCGAACTGGTGCGGCTCCAGCACTTCGCGGCGATTGCGGCCACCGTCACGCCTCGCGCGGCCCTCGAGCGCAGCGTCTGACCGACCGCTACATTCGGCGCCCATGAGCCTGCGGTGGACGGCCGACGACCTGCCCGACCAGACCGGCCGACGCATCGTCGTGACCGGTGCGAACAGCGGACTGGGCGAGGTGACCGCCCGGCGGCTCGCCGCCGCCGGCGCGAGCGTGGTGCTCGCCTGCCGCAACGTGGCCAAGGGTGAGGCGGCCGCGGCCGGCATGCGCGGGGACGTCACGGTGCGCCAGCTCGACCTCAGCGACCTGGCCTCGGTGGAGAAGTTCGCCGACGGCATCGGCGAGGTCGACGTGCTGGTCAACAACGCCGGGGTGATGGCCGTCCCGTTCGCTCGCACCGCCGACGGCTTCGAGCTGCAGACCGGCACCAATTTCCTCGGGCACTTCGCGCTGACCGGCCGGCTGCTGCCCCGGCTACGCGATCGGGTCGTGACGGTGTCGAGCCCGGCGCACAAGATGGGGCGCATCGAGGTCGACGACCTCAACTGGGAGCGGCGCAAGTACCGCCGGTGGCCGGCGTACGCGCAGTCGAAGCTGGCCGACCTGCTGTTCACCTTCGAGCTGGATCGCCGGCTGCGGTCCGCCGGCTCGCCGGTGCGCTCGGTAGCGGCCCACCCCGGCTATGCCGCGACCGAGATCGGCCGCAGCGAGGGGCTGGAGCAGCGGCTCATCGGTATCGGCAACCGGGTGCTGGCCCAGAGTGCGGAGGCCGGGGCGCGGCCGATGCTGTACGCGGCGACCATGCCGGACGTGCGCGGCGGCGACTACTGGGGACCGGACCGGCTCGGGGAGATGCGCGGGCACCCGAAGCGGGTCACCGGTTCGGCGCGGGCCCGCGACGCCGAGCTCGCCGGCCGCCTCTGGGATCGTGCGGTTCAGCTGACCGGCGTCGCGTTCTCCTGATCGGCGGACTCGGCAGCAGGCGGCGGTGCCGGCGCGTCGGCGCGGCGCGGCCACCTATGCCCCCACTCATGCCGCCACTTCTGCCCCCAGCGCGCGTCGGCGGCGGCCACCGCGGCGTCGACGCGCGGCTGCACGTGCGGCATCAGGTCGGGCAGGGCGAGCAGGACGAGCGCCCCGGCGATCCAGCCGCCGACGACGTCGCTGAACCAGTGCGTGCGCAGGTAGATCGTGCCGAGCCCGACCGTGAGGCAGAGGAAGACGACGGCCGTGACGATCAGGCGCCGGAACCGGGGCATCAGCATCGCGAGGACGCCGTACACGACCACCGTGTTCGACAGGTGGCCGGAGGGGAAGAGGGTGCCGCTGGTGAAGACCACGTGCACGTCGTTCTGGTCGCGCGGGCCGACGCGACCGACGAAGTACTTCACGACCGCGACCGAGACGTTGAGCAGCAGCAGGCTCGTCACGAACATCACGACCGGGGCGCTCGTGCGCCGCCGCCACGCGAGGTAGGCCACGACCGGCAGGAACACGATCGTCGTCGGTCCACGCTGGCCGAGCATCACGTAGTGGTAGACGAACCAGTGGTACTGGGGATGTGCGCCCCACAGGTGCCGGTCGAGCCACCACTGGTCGATCGACAGCACGGGGGACGGATAGACCAGCACGCCGATGGTCAGCAGCGCGTACAGCAGGATCAGGGCGGCGAAGGCCAGCTCGCGCGCCTGCCGTCCGGCCAGCCGCCGGCGGGCAAGCGGCATCGGCCGGACGGCGGTCACGCCTACGTTCTTGCCACACGTTGCTGTGAATCGGCCAGCCGTTAACCGGATAGAGACCAAGAACGTGGGCCAGAACACCCGCGGTGGCTACTCGGCCGCCGGCGGTCCGTCCGTCAGGAGCCGGCGGAAGCCGTCCTCGTCCAGCACCGGCACGCCGAGCTGCTCGGCCTTCTCCGCCTTGGTGCCGGCGTTCTCGCCCACGACCACGAAGTCGGTCTTCTTCGACACCGAACCGGCCGCCTTGCCGCCGCGCGAGACGATCGCCTCCTTCGCCTCGTCGCGGGAGAAGCCGGCGAGCGAGCCCGTGACGACGATCGTGAGGCCGGCGAGGGTCTTGGGGGTGTCGTCCACTTCGTCGGCGGTGCGCACGCCCGCGGCGGCCCACTTGTCGACGATCGCGACGTGCCAATCGACGGCGAACCAGTCGACGACGGCGTCGGCGATGACCGGCCCGACGCCTTCGGCGTCGGCCAGCTGCTCGCGGGTCGCGGCCCGGATGGCATCGAGGCTGCCGAACTGGGCGGCCAGCGCCCGGGCGGCGGTCGGCCCGACGTGGCGGATCGACAGCGCGACCAGCACGCGCCACAGCGGACGGGTGCGGGCCACCGCGAGGTTGGCGATGAGCTTCTCGCCGTTGGCCGACAGCGCGCGACCGTCCCGCACGGTCGTCGGGTCGTCGGTCTTCTTCGCCGCCCGCGTGTAGAGCGGCACCCCCAGCAGCGCGTCGGCGGTCACGTCGAACAGGTCGCCCTCGTCGGCGAGGACGTGGGAGTCGAGCAGCGCGACCACGCCCTCGTAGCCGAGCGCCTCGATGTCGAGCGCCGACCTCGAGGCGAGCGAAGCCAGCCGCTCGCGCAGCTGGGCCGGGCAGGCGCGGGAGTTGGGGCAGCGGATGTCCTTGTCGCCCTCCTTCTCCGGCGCCAGCGCGGTGTCGCAGGCCGGGCAGCGCGTCGGCATCACGAACGGCCGCTCGGTGCCGTCGCGCAGCGCGACGACCGGCCCGACGATCTCGGGGATGACGTCCCCGGCCTTGCGCAACACCACCGTGTCGCCGATGAGGACGCCCTTGCGCTCGACCTCCCACTGGTTGTGCAGCGTGGCCTGCTCGACCGTCGAGCCGGCGACCTTCACCGGCTCCATCACGCCGAACGGGGTTACCCGGCCCGTCCGCCCGACGTTGACCCGGATGTCGAGCAGCTTGGTGTTGACCTCCTCCGGCGGGTACTTGAACGCGATCGCCCACCGGGGCGCGCGGCTGGTCGAGCCGAGCCGGCGCTGGAGCCCGAGCTCGTCGACCTTCACCACCACGCCGTCGATCTCGTGCTCGACGTCGTGCCGGTGCGCGCCGTAGTGCTCGATGAACTGCTGCACCGCAGTCAGGTCGGGCAGCACCTTCGCGCGGTCGGAGGTCGGTAGCCCCCAGCGCTGCAGGTGGCCGTACCACTCCGACTGCCGCTTCACCTCCGGCCCGCCCTCGACCTTGCCGACACCGTGCAGCACGAGGCTCAGTCCGCGGCTCGCGGTGACTCGCGGATCCTTCTGCCGCAACGAACCGGCCGCGGTGTTGCGGGGGTTGGCGTAGGGCACCTTGCCGACCTCGACCAGCGCGGCGTTGAGCTCTTCGAACCGGGCCACCGGGAAGAACACCTCGCCGCGCACCTCGAGCAGCCGCGGGACGTCCTCGCCCCCGGTGCTCTTGAGGCGGTCGGGGACGTTCGCGATCGTGCGGATGTTGGGCGTGACGTCCTCACCCGTGCGGCCGTCGCCCCGCGTCAGGCCGCGGACGAGCCGGCCGTCCTCGTAGAGCAGGTTGACGGCCAGCCCGTCGACCTTGAGCTCGCACAGATAGTCGGGGACGGTGCCGGCGTCCCGCTCGACCCGCTGGGCCCAGGCCGCCATCTCCTCGGCCGAGAAGACGTTGTCGAGGCTGAGCATGCGCTCGAGGTGATCGACCGGCGTGAACAGCGTCGAGTAGGTGCCTCCGACCCGCTGGGTCGGTGAGGACGGCGTGCGCAACTCGGGGAACTCGTCCTCGAGCTGCTGCAGCCGCCGCATCGCCGTGTCGTAGTCGGCGTCGCTGACCGTCGGGCTGTCGAGCACGTAGTAGCGGTACGCGTGATCGTCCAGCTCCTGCGCCAGCCGGGCGTGCTCTTCCCGGGCCTCCTCGGTGGCGGTGCTGACCTCCGTCATGCGCCCAACCTATCGACCGGCACCGACAGGTTCAGGTAGCGACCGGAGTCCCCCGTTTGCACCCGGAAATGCGGCTAACCAACCCGGACGGGGCCGGGTTAGCGAGGTTTCCGGATGCAAACCGGTCAGTTCCAGGCGCCGACCGGGGCCTTGACCATGATGTTGAGGCGGTTCCAGAGGTTGATCATCGCGATCTCGAAGACCAGCGCGGCCAGCTGCCGCTCGTCGTAGTGCCGCGCCGCCTCGGCCCAGACGTCGTCGGGCACGGGCTCGCCGGGGTGCGGCAGCAGGGTGGCCGCCTCGGTCAGCGCGAGCGCGGCCCGCTCGGCGTCGGTGAAGTACGGCGACTCCCGCCACGCGGCCACGCCGAACAGCCGCTCGTCGCTCTCGCCGTTCTTGCGCAGGTCGCGGGCGTGCATGTCGACACAGACGCTGCAACCGTTGAGCTGGCTGGCCCGCAGCTCGACGAGCAGGGCGGTCGTGTCGTCCAGGCCGCCGGCCTTGATCGCCTTGCTCGCGTTCAGCAGCGCCGTGAGGGCGTCGGGCAGTACGGAAACGGGGTGGGTCATGCGCGGTTGCATGGGATCGTCCTCTCGCGTGTTACGTCCGCCGGCTGCGGTTCGTCACTGCTACGACGGACGAGAACGAGGAGAGGTAACGGGATGTCGGACACCGAGTTCCTGGCGCGGCGCTTCGAGGAGCACCGCTCGCAACTGCGCGCGGTCGCCTACCGCATGCTCGGCTCGCTGAGCGAGGCCGAGGACGCGGTGCAGGAGGGCTGGCTGCGGCTGGCCCGCTCGGACGCCGATGCGATCGACAACCTCGGCGCCTGGCTGACCACCGTCGTCGGCCGGGTGTGCCTTGACATGCTGCGCACGCGGACGGCCCGGCGCGAGGACCCGCTCGACGACATCCGGGTGCCGGACCCGATCGTCGCGCCCATCCCGTCGGCGGGTGATCCGGAGCAGGAGGCGGTGCTGGCCGACGCCGTAGGAATCGCGCTGCTCGTCGTGCTCGACACCCTGACACCGGCCGAACGGTTGGCCTACGTCCTGCACGACATGTTCGGCGTCCCGTTCGCCGACATCGCCCCGGTCGTCAACCGCAGCGTGGACGCGACGAAGATGCTCGCCTCCCGCGCACGGTCCCGGCTGCGGGGCGCCGACCGGACGCCGGACGGCGACCTGGCCCGGCAACGCGAGGTCGTCGCGGCGTTCCAGGCCGCTTCGCGCGCCGGGGATTTCGAGGCGCTGCTACGCGTGCTGCACCCCGACGTCGTGCTGCGCGCGGACGGCGGGACGGCCGGTATCGCATCGCGGCTGCTGCGCGGCGCCGACCAAGTGGCGTCGTCGGCGATGAGCTTCCGGTGGGCGGCCGAGTACGGACGGCCGGCGCTGGTCAACGGTGGCCCCGGCGCGGTCACGGTCATCGACGGCGAGATCATGTCGGTGCTCGCGTTCACGGTCGTGGGCGGCCGCATCGTCGAGATCGACGTGCTGGCCGACCCCGAGCGACTCGCCGGAATCGACGTCGCGGAGTTGGGCTTCTAGTCGCCACCTTGAGGGCGGCCGACCCGGATTGCACCCGCGGTGGTCGCTATCTCGCATCGACCTGCGCGAATAGCAGCCACACCGGGTGCAAAGCGAACCTACGCAGGGCGGCTTCGTTCCGTTGCCGGTCGAGTACGCGTTGGGCCTGGCCAGCCCTCGCGTGGGACCACCGGGGTGCTGTTCTTCGCGTTCATATCGCGCCTCTGAGACGCGCTATGACTCGTCCTCGTCGCGCAGCCACGCGCCGGTGTCGCGCAAGACCGACAGGACGCGCCGGGCGTACGCGGGCGTCGCGCCGGCCAGCCCGCACGCGGGTGTGGGGACGAGGCGTAACGGCAGCTCGGCGCGGGCGAACCCGAGTTCGGCCCAGAGCCGGCGGATCGGCTCCCGGGCCGTGTCGAGCGTGATCGGGGCGTCGGTCGTGGGCAGCACGCCGAACCACAGCGACATCCCGGCGTCCATCGCCTCGCCGAGCGGGTCGTACTGCGCCGGCGTGAGCTGCGAAGCGTCGACCGCGAGCGCGTCGGCGCCGGCGTCGCGCAGCAGCGTGATCGGCACCCCGGCCGCGCAGCAGTGGACGACCCGGGCACCCTCGGGCGCCGCGGCGAGCACGCCGCGCAGCACCTGTTCGGCCACCGGTGCCTCGACCGCGCGGACCGTCCCGTAGCCCGACGGCGTGCGGATCCGTCCGTCCAGCACGGCCGGCAGCGACGGCTCGTCCAGCTGCAGCACCACCTGAGCGCCGGGCACGCGCTTCGCCACCTCGGCGACGTGCACCCGCAGCCCTTCGGTGAGCGACTCGGCGAGGTCGCGCACCGCGCCTGGATCGCTCGCGACCTTGTGGCCGGTGGCCAGTTCGAGGGCGGCGGCGAGGGTCCACGGGCCGGCCGCCTGGACCTTCAGCGCACCGGTGTAGCCGGTCGCGGCGTTCTCGAGGGCGTCGAGATCCCAGGA
>Ga0068855_100010915_pt1 | contig 10963 bp, 7 predicted proteins | sample KBSCornC52_FD_66592 | JGI IMG/M metagenome (GOLD analysis project Ga0068855, IMG submission 66592) | Corn rhizosphere microbial communities from Kellogg Biological Station, Michigan, USA - KBS Corn C5-2 | ecosystem: Host-associated > Plants > Roots > Rhizosphere > Soil ... | reverse complement strand
CTCGCCGTGTTGCGGCGGCTTTTGCCGGCGAGGTCGCGCTGACCCCTGCTTCTGTCGCGGGAGTGCCGGCAACAACGGCATGACCTTACAACGCCTCGTCAGTTCCGTCGTACCGGCGCGACCGCACAGCATGCGATCACTCCAACGGACATCCCCTGCATGAATCGACATTCGATCCTTCCGGTCGCCATCGTGTTCGCCCTGCTCGCGCCGATCGCGCGGGCCTGGGACCTCGACGACTGGCCGACGCACCACACCTTCGAAGACGGCACCGACGTCGGCCTCACCGGCGTCTATCGTTACGACGTCGATGAATTCGCCGGCGACCGCAAGCCGGATGGTCATCGCGCGTTCGAGGATTCGCATACGAACCGGCGCAAGGAGCTCGGGATCACATTGAAGAAAAAGGGCGTCTACGACGCGATCGTCGACTACGAATTCCAGGGCAAGACCTGGCTCGACACGAATGTACGCGTGCAGTCGAAGGCATTGTTCGGCACCGACTACGGCGCATTCCGCTTCGGCTATTCGAAGACGCCGGTGTCGTTCGAAGGCGTGACGTCGACCAAGGCGACCGCGTTCCTCGAACTCGCGCTGCCCGCGCAGGCGATCTTCGAAGGCCGCCGCACCGGCATCGACTGGCAGTTCGAGCGTCCGACCTACATCGCGAACGTCGGCTACTACTGGGGACAGGACCTGCTCGGCGACAACGACGGCACGACGATCGCCACGCGTGTCGCCTGGACGCCGCGGAAGGCCACCGGCGACGTGCTGCATCTCGGTCTGTCCGCCTCGCGCGAAAACCGCGCCGGCAGCACTGACGGTCGCGGTGTCTACCATGGGCCAACCGCGCGCTTCAGCACACCACCGGAAACGGGCCTCACGCCGGTGCGCCTGGTCGACAGCGGCAGCCTGTCGGACGTGGATGGCATCGGGCGCAGCGGCTTCGAGGGCTTGTGGATCGGTGGCCCGTGGTCGGTGCAGGGCGAAGTATTGCGCGCCAACGTCGCGCGCAACGCCAGCAAGCCGGACTACGCCGTCGACGGCTTCTACGCCTTCGGCAGCTGGGTCGTGACCGGCGAGTCGCGCCCGTACAGTGGCGGCAATGTCGGCAACATCAAGCCGAAGGGCCGCTGGGGCGCGTGGGAGCTGCTGCTGCGCTACAGCCGGCTCGATCTCGACGACGGCGCGGTGCAGGGCGGCACGGAACACGACTGGACGCTCGGTGCGAACTGGTATCTCACCGAGCATTTCAAGCTGCAGGCGAACCTGATCCGGGCGCGGAGCGACAAGGGCAACCTGTCGCTGGATCCGCACATCATCGAGGCGCGCGCGCAGATCTATTTCTGATGCGGCGAATGTCGCGGCGGCGGTGCCGCGACCCAGTCGCGGATCCGCTCGTGCACTTCGGCGTCCACCAGCAGATCCATGTGGCCGAGTCGGGTGAACACGTGGCGATCACCGGCTCGCAGGTGCAGCGAGCGCTGCGGGTCCTCGTGCTGGCCGAGCGCGCTCGGTACAGGCACCAGGCCATCGCCGATCCAGCGCGCGCGCGTGCCCGCGCTGCGCGTCGAGAGTGTCGCCGCGGCGAAGCGCCAGCGCACGCGGTCGGCGAACGGCAGGTCCGGGTCGTCGGTCGCGCCGTCGTTGCGATCGCGATCGCTGGCCCATCCTTCGCGCAAATCCTTCACGCCGGCACTGCGCGTCTCGGCGACGGTCGCGAGCGAACGCGTCCAGGGCGTCCCGGCGAGCAGGGTGCTCAGCGAATCGCCGAAGCGCTCCAGCGGCGCACCGAGGTGCGGCGTGCCGAGGCAGATTACCTGGTCGAGCGCACCCGCCCAGTTCAGCCGATGACGCCGTGCATGCATGCAGGCGGCGCGACTGACGAGGCCGCCCATGCTGTGGCCGACCAGCACGATGCGACGGAGCGCGCGCGCGTGCGCTTCATGCAGCGTCTGCAGGAGTCGCGACAGGTCGCGCCCATTGGCGGAGATGCGCCGGCCGCTGTTGTAGCGCAGGTACAGGGCGTGGCCCATGCCCGCGGCCTCGAGGCGGGTGCCGAAGCTCTCGCCATCGGCATCGCGCCATTGCAGGTCGTTCATGCCGAGTCCGTGCACGAACAGGATCAGGGTGCCGTCCGCGGCGTCGATCGCGCGGGCGAGCTCCGGCGAACGCGGATCGAGCTCACGTCCCTCGCGGCACACGCACAGGTCGATCGCGAGCGGGTTCGCGCTCGCCTCGAGGCTGTCCCCGATGGCGCCGTTGAGCGCACTCAGCCACGCCAGTTGTGTCGCGCCGATCTCTTCGCGCGCGGAGCCGCGCGGCGCATTTCGTTCGAGCAGGGCGAGCGCGCCATCGGTGGTCCGGCGCGTGACGTGCGCGACATCGCGCACGCGCGCATAGGTGAACGCGGTCGCACGCGTCACCAGGCCGCCGAACGGAACGAAGCGCGCGACGCTTTCGACGATCGCCAGATGCATGCCCTCGACGGTGTCGATGGCGCCGAGCAGGCCATCGCCGCCAAGCTGGGCCGTGCCTTGCAGCCATTTCATGCGGGTCTTCATCGGCCCCTGTATGCCATCGGTGGTTGGAGCAAGTGCTCGAAAGAGCCGACGGCGGTGAGTGGGAGCGCGCCGGGCCGGCCATGACTTCCGGCAGGGTGCCACGCGTCACCCAACCGGAGACACGCGCATCCCTTAAACGCTCCGGCGATTGTATGCATCACAGGGCGCATACCCACGGGAGGATTGCCATGTACCGTTTGATCTGCAGTGTAGCGCTCGCGCTGGCCGGCATCTCCGCTGTGCACGCCGATATCGATCTGCACGGCGCGAGTTGCGGCCTGCACAGCGACTACTCGCTCGATATCAAGCCCGATGCGCTCGTGTTCACGCGCCGCGACGGCAAGCCGGCCGACATCGTCGTCGCCGCCGGCAGCCTGCGCGTGGACGGGCGCGCGATCGCGGTCGGCGCGGCCGACCGCCAGCGGCTGATCGACATCGAGCGCGGCGTGCGCGATGCGCTGCCCGAGATCAAGGGCATCGCCCACGACGCGATCGCGATCGCGTTCGAGGCGGTCACCGAGGTGTCCGCCGCGTTCGCCCGCGACGGTGACGCCGCACGCGAGAGCGCGCAGCACCTCGCCCGCGCCGCGCATGACCTCGACCGGCAGATCGACGCCAAGGACAGCCTCGTCGGCTGGAAGGATGGCGAGATCGACCGGATCGTCGAACAGGCGGTCGGCACCATGGTCGGCGAAATCGTCGGCAACGTCGCCGGCCAGGCGATCAGCGTCGCGTTGAGCGGCGACGAGAAGGCCGCCGCCGAACTCGAGGCGCGCGCGGATGGTATCGACCGCAAGGTGAACCGCATCGTCGAGCGGCGCAGCCACGAACTCGAGCGGCGCGCATCCGGGATCTGCCCGCGCCTGCATCTGCTGGCGCGCCTCGAATCCGAGCTCGACGTGCGCCTCGCCGACGGCAAGCGGCTCGACCTGGTGCGCGTGGACTACTGAGCGGCCGACGGGCAGGGCGGCGCGCGGGTAGCGCGTGCCGCCGCTGCGCTCGTGATCGCAAGAGGAGCGGCGTAGCCTGGTCCGGCCTCGTCAGGCATCGAAGCCGTCGACGAGGATCGCGTCATCGCGTCGATAACGCGGTACTCCCGCGAGCGACCCGGATTCGACGAGGGCTCCGCTCGCAGTGTCGAAGTTCCAGAATCGGCCATAGGCCGTGATCGACTCCAGCATCGGCGCGTTGCTGGCGAACCGCACGTAGCTGCGCGTATCGAACCGGCAGAGGGTTTCGGTCGACGGCTTCAGCGCGCAGATGCCCGCGTAGCGGGGGACCGAAGCGAGCGTGCCGGACCCGAGCGAGGCCTGTGTCGCGAGGTTGAAGTCGTAGTAGCGGCCGTATGCGGTGATGGTTTCGACGCGCGTGCCGTTGCGCGTGGTCACCGCACGCGTGTCGAACACGCAGTGCGCCTGGTCGGGCGAGAGCGCGCATATCGGACCGTAGCGGGGGACGGAGCGGAGCGTGCCACTCGCCGTCGGCGCACCCGTGACGTCGAAGTCGTAGTAATGGTCGAACGCGGTGATGCTTTCGACGGCCGCGTTGCCGTCGCCGACGAACGTGCGTGTATCGAACGTGCACAGCGGATGGCCGTCGCAAATGCCTTCGTAACGCGGGATGTCGGCGGTATCGAGCGGGCCATTCTCGAACAGCGTCCAGTTGGCGGCGTCGTAGTTCCAATACCGCCCATAGGCACTGATGCTCTCGATGAGTACGCCGCCGAGCGTGACGAACGTGCGGGTGTCGAAGCGACACTCCGGCGCAGTGACGGCCGCAGCCCATATCTGTGCCATCTTCCCGTATCCCTGCGCATTCGGATGCACGCCCCCTGCCGCGCTCGCGGACGTCATGTCCGTCGCGGTGAGCACGGCCATGTCGGGCAGGTCGCGCGCGGTGCAGGGATAGTCCTTGCCGGAGCCCAGTGCGAGGCGTCGCGAGAATTCCTTGCGCGTCGCCTCGAACGCCGTGTTCGGCTGCGGTGGCGAAACACCGAAGTCCCAGCGTCGAGGCACGAGCGCGACGAGTACGCGTGCGTGGGGAACGATGCGTTCGATCTTGTGCTGCAGGCCGGTCACGAGGTCAGCCAGCGGCGATGCCGCCGCGCCGTTGAAGATGTTGTTGGTGCCGACCTGCAGCAGCACGATGTCCGGGTGCTGGGCCGCCACGTAGCCTGGATACGCAGGAATTCCGGAGTGTGCGGGATAGCCGCCGGCGCAGTAGTCGACCTGCTCGGCAATCCAGTTTCCATGCCCCTCGTGGGCGCGATCCGCCGCAGCCATGGCATTGCCGCTGTGCACGCTTCCGACGAAAGCGGCGTCGATCCCTGCCGCGCGCAACTGCGTGAGCAGCGGTCCGCGGTAACCGCCTTGCACGCCATGGTTGTAGTCCTCGACCATTCGCCGGGCGAAATCGCCGCAGAACGTCGGTTCCGTCGAATAGTGGTTGTAGACGTAGGCGTTCTGCGGCTCGTAGTAAGGTTCGTAGCAGGTCGCAGCCGGTGTATTCGAATCGATGCCGTCGGCGCACAGGCCTTCCGTGATCGAGTCGCCGAGGGGCAGGATCTTCGTCGCATCGACGAAGCTGCCCGCGAGCAGCGCGAACGTCGCGGTGATGCCGAGCGGCAAGTGGACTCGCAACTTCATTGGTGCAATCCCGGTCGATGGCCCGTCGATTCTCGCACCTGCCACGGATGATCGCCAAGGCGTGCTTTGCTAGCATGGCTGGATGCCTTCGGCCCTGAACATCCTCCAATCCGTATTCGGCTATCCCGCGTTCCGCGGCGAACAGGAAGCGGTCATCTCGCACGTCGTCGGCGGCGGCGATGCGCTGGTGCTGATGCCGACCGGTGGCGGCAAGTCGCTGTGCTACCAGATTCCGGCATTGCTGCGCGCCGGCTGCGCGATCGTGGTGTCACCGCTGATCGCGCTGATGCAGGACCAGGTCGATGCGCTTCGCCAGCTCGGCGTCGATGCGGCGTTCCTCAATTCCAGCCAGGACGCGGCGACCCAGCGCGAGGTCGAGCGGCGCTTCGCCGACGGATCGCTCAAGCTGCTGTACGTCGCGCCGGAACGCCTGCTGACCGAGCGTTGCCTCGACCTGATCGCACGCACGCCGGTCGCGTTGTTCGCGATCGACGAGGCGCATTGCGTGTCGCAATGGGGCCACGATTTCCGGCCAGAATACCGCGCGCTGACCGTACTGCACGAGCGTTTCCCGGCGATCCCGCGCATCGCGCTGACCGCGACCGCGGATGCGCCGACGCGCCGCGAGATCGTCGAGCGGCTCGCGCTCGAATCCGCGCGCGAGTTCGTCGCGAGCTTCGACCGGCCGAACATCTGTTACCGCGTGGTCGAGAAGGACGACGCGCGGCGCCAGCTCAAGGACTTCCTCGCTGCGCACGCGGGCGCTTCCGGCATCGTCTACTGCCTGTCGCGGCGCAAGGTCGAGGATACCGCCGAGTGGCTGGTCGAGCAGGGTGTCGCCGCGTTGCCGTACCACGCCGGCATGGACGCGCCGCAACGCGCGCGCAACCAGCAGCGCTTCCTGCGCGAGGACGGCCTCGTGATGGTCGCGACGATCGCGTTCGGCATGGGCATCGACAAGCCGGACGTGCGCTTCGTCGCACACATGGACCTGCCCAAGAGCATGGAAGGCTACTACCAGGAAACCGGTCGCGCCGGTCGTGACGGCCTGCCCGCGGATGCCTGGCTCTGCTACGGACTCGGCGACGTGGTGACCTTGGCGCAGTTTATCGCGCAATCGGAGTCCGGCGAGGAGCGCAAGCGCGTCGAGCGGCGCAAGCTCGACGAACTGCTCGGCTATGCCGAAACCACCGCATGCCGACGCCAGCGCCTGCTCGCCTACTTCGGCGAGAACCTGGTGCAGGCATGCGGCAACTGCGACAACTGCCTGGATCCGCCCGAGACCTGGGACGCGAGCGTGGTTGCGCAGAAGGCATTGTCGTGCGCGTATCGCACCGGCCAGCGCTTCGGTGTCGCGCACCTGACCGCGGTCCTCCGCGGCGAAGCCGACGAGCGCATCCGCTCGCTGCGCCATGACGAACTCGGCGTGTTCGGCGTCGGCGCCGAACTCGACAAGCAGCAGTGGCGCGGCGTGTTCCGCCAGCTCGTCGCATCCGGATTGCTCACGCCGGACGACGAAGGCTTCGGCACGCTGCGCCTGACCGCGGCGAGTCGCGGCGTGCTGCGCGGGGACGTGCCGGTGCGCCTGCGCCGGCAGGCCGACAGCGCCGGGCGGCGCGCGAAGCGGCAGAAGTCGCGCAGCGAACGCACGCGCGCGGGACTCGACATCGCGGCACACGAATCGGCATTGTGGGATGCGCTGCGCGATCTGCGCGCGCGACTCGCCAGGGAGCAGGGCGTGCCGGCCTACGTGATCTTCCACGATGCGACCCTGCTCGCGATGTTGCGCGAACGCCCGCAGACCCTGTCCGCGCTCGGCGAGGTCAGTGGCGTCGGCGAGCGCAAGCTCGAGCGTTACGGCGAAGCCTTCCTCGACGCGCTGGTCGCTGCGTAACGGCGACTGGCACGGCCTCGTCGCCGCGGAGTCGGTGCGCGGACGCGCGCGTCGCGACGCCATTCGATGTCCCGGATGTCTCAATTCCCGCGATAAGGGCGTTCATCCAGGTACGCGAATTTCCGCGTGCCACCAGGGAAGACGATGAGCGTGAAACACATGGGCGGTCGCGGTGCGTTGCAATTGCGGTCTCTCGCAGCGTGCCTGGCGGCCTGCATGGGCGCATCCTCCGCCGGCGCGGCAGAGTCCCGCCTCGACGCATTGCATCGGCTCGTGCAGGAAGGGCGCGTCGCGCTCCCGCATACCCTGCTGCCCGAGGTCGGCAAGCGCATGCCGTCGCCCGCGACGACGCGCGTCGTCGCCAACTGCGACGACAGCGGTGCCGGCAGCCTGCGCGACACCATCAACGCCGCGGACAGCGACGACACCATCGATCTGACCCAGCTCGACTGCAGTCGCATCACGCTCAGCAGCGGCGAGATCGTGTTCGGACAGGCCAATCTCGCGATCACCGGCCCGGGCTCCGGTCGTCTCACCATCAATGGAAATCTCGCGAGCGGTGTATTCGTCGACATCGGCAGCGGCACGCTCAAGGTGCAGGGTGTATCGATCGAGAACGGCTTCAAGTACCGCACGAGCGACGATGCGCTCGGCGGCTGCGTGCACGCGCAGGGCAACGCGACGTTCGACGACGTCCAGATGCGCAACTGCAACGCGCTCAGTACCGGCAACCGTGCGGCACTCGGCGGCGCCGTGTGGGCGGGCGGTCAGGTCGTGCTGCAGGACAGCGTCGTGACCGGCAGCATGGCGAAGGCGACCGGCTACGGCTACGCGAGCGGCGGCGGCGTCTACGCGCGCGACAGCACCACCAGCCTGTACAGCACGATCTCGAACAACGTCGCGATCAGCGAGAGCGCGACGCCGACGTTCGGCGGCGGACTGTTCGTGTGGAACGGCGGGCTCATCCTCGGTTCGACCATTTCCGGCAACCAGGCGGCGCGCATGGGCGGCATCGCGACGAAGGGCTCGACGACCGCGACGTTGACGATGATCAACAGCACCGTATCGGGCAATGTCGCGAACCGTTTCGGCGGGATCTTCTCGGTCGGAAAACTCGATCTCTACAACAGCACGATCGCATTCAACACTTCGCACGAGTGGGACATCGGCTCCGGCTACTATCTCGGCGCCGGCGTGCACGTGAGCGTTCCCGGCGAAATGGACAGCACGATCATCAGCAACAACGTCAACACCGGTGCGCCGGCGCAGTATCCGACCGCAGACCTGACCGGCAAGCCCGGCGCTGGATTCAGCGGTGGCCACAACAACGTCATGCTGTGCGGCGTGCCATGCCCGAACGACACCTCGCACGAGGACCCCGGGCTGCATCCGCTGCAGGACAACGGCGGCCCGACGCGCACCCACGTGCCGACGCCGGGGCAATGGGACACGTTCGGCGGCAGCAACGTGCTCGGCTGGTCGTGGGACCAGCGTGGCTCCGGTTTCCCACGCCAGTCGGTCGGCGACTGGGCGGAGATCGGCGCGTTGCAGATCAATTCGGACATCATTTTCGCCAACGGTTTCAACTGACTGCCTCGCCGGCAACATCCGGAATCCGCGTCCGACGCTCCGGCCCCCGGCCGGAGCGTCTTCGGCTGCAGTGTGGTTCGGTTAGACTTGCGCAGGCCGTCGACAGCGGCCGTTGCCCGCAAGCCGATCATCCCGCATGCCGATCCGCGACACGTCGAATCCAACGCGCAGCCTTTCCCGTGGATGCGCGCGGCTCGGCGTCGTGCTCGCCGCCACGCTGGCCGGCTGCGCGGTGGCGCCGCTGCCGCGCCTGCCGGATGAAACGCCGTCGCGCTGGCAGGCCGAAGGCCGTGCCGCGGCGGCCGCGCCCGACCTGCGCGGCTGGTGGAAGGCGTTCGACGACCCCGAACTCGACCGCCTCGTCGATGCCGCGCTGAAGGACAACCTCGGTCTCGCCCAGGCGGCCTTGCGCATCGAAGGCGCACGCGCGCTCGATGCGCATCGATCCTCGCCCTTCCTGCCGCAATTCGGTTTCCGCACCTACGCGGAACCGACGCCGGACAGCAGTGCGAGCTATTTCCAGGCCGGGTTCGACGCGAAATGGGAATTCGGCCTGTTCGGTCGCGCGCAGAGCCAGGCCCGCGTCGTCGCCGGCGATCTCGGCATCGCCGGCAGCGAGGCCCAATCCGCACGCGTCAGCGTCGTCGCGGAAGTCGTGCGCAGCTACGTCGACCTGCGCGCGGCGCAGCGTCGTCGTGCGCTCATGCAGCAATTGTCCGCGGACGCACAGGCGCGGCGCGAGCTCGTCGTGACGCGCGAACGCCTGCGCCTCGCGTCCTCGCTGGACGTCGCGAAAGCGGGCGCACAGGCGATCTCGGCGCAAGCGGCGCTGGCGGAACCAGAAGCGGCGATCACGCGCGCGCGCCAGCAGCTTTCGGTATTGCTCGGCAGGAACGGCGCCGGCGAGGACATCGCGACCGATGCGCCCGCGCCGATGCCCGACTTGTCGCGGCTCGCGGTCGATGCCGTGCCCGCGGACCTCTTGCGTTCGCGTCCGGAAATCGGCCGCGCCGAATACGAGGTGCTGAAGAAGGCGGGTGAACTCGGTCTCGCGCATGCCGACCTCTTTCCGCGCGTCGGCCTCGGCGGCGCGTTGACGTATGCCGCGAAGGTCATCGGCCATACGCGCCTGTCCGACGCCGACGGCATCGTCACGTTCGGACCGGCGATCGACATCCCGCTGTTCGACTGGGGCCAGCGCCATGCGGTCGAGCAGGCGCGCGACGCCGAGTTGAAGGCGAGCCTGCTCGCCTACCGCCAGGCGGTGATCGAGGGCGTCGCCGAAGTCGAAGGCGCGCTGGCGGCGCTGCATGCGCAAGGCGAACGCAGTGCGCTGCTCGCACGCAATGTCGCGGCGATGGCGGCTGCCGCCGATGGTGCGGCCACGTTGCAGCGGCTCGGCCTTGCCGACCGCGGCGATCTCGGCGCCGCGACGACGGCGAAGATCGAGGCACAGGGCGACCTCGTGCAGGCGCAGCAGGATCGCAGCATCGCGTTCATCGCGTTGTACAAGGCGCTCGGCGGCGCGCCGTTGCCCTCCGTGCCGTCGGCGGAGCCCGCGCAATGATCCCGCTCGCGCGCAAGACCCTCGTGCACGAATGGCGACGCTTCCTGCCGTCGGGGCTCGCGGTCGCGTTCTCGGGCCTGCTGCTGCTGGTACAGGCGGCGCTGGTGTTCGGCATCTTCAACAGTTCGGCGGTGTACATCCGCAAATCCGGTGGCGAGCTCTGGCTCGGTTATCCCGGCACGCAAAGCATCGAGCTCGGTCGCCCGATCCCTGCGCAGGCGGAGATCGCCGCGTTGATGGACCCGGGCGTCGCGCGCGTGGAGCCGTTCAACTGGATCGATGGCGACTGGCGCGGGCCGGCCGATCGCGGCGGCGTGTCGGTGTTCGTGTCCGGCATCGACACGCGCGCCGATGGCCTGATGTTCGCTGATGCATTGACGCCGGAACTGCGCGCGCGCCTCGACGAACCGGACGGCGTGATCGTCGATCGCGCCGACCTGTCCAAGCTCGGCCTCGCCGTCGGCGGCCAGGCGGTCATCAATGGCCGCCGCGTGCGCATCGTCGGCGTCGGCAACGGCCTGCGCGCACTCGGCGGCGTCAACATCGTGACCTCGCTGGCGACGTCACGCCGGCTCGACAATGGTGACAGTGCAGGCCAGGTCGCCTACTACGTGGTGAAGCTGCGCGATCCGGCGCAGGCGGATGCCGTGCGCGCGCGCCTGCAGCCGAACGGCCAGGCGCGACCGTTCGAGGTGTGGACGCG
>Ga0068855_100010911_pt1 | contig 10968 bp, 10 predicted proteins | sample KBSCornC52_FD_66592 | JGI IMG/M metagenome (GOLD analysis project Ga0068855, IMG submission 66592) | Corn rhizosphere microbial communities from Kellogg Biological Station, Michigan, USA - KBS Corn C5-2 | ecosystem: Host-associated > Plants > Roots > Rhizosphere > Soil ... | reverse complement strand
CGCTGTTTGAAACACGCCCCGCTCGCAACCGGGCGAATAGGCGCCCTCCTCTTGAAGGAGGCGGCTGCGTGTTATTTTGAAAGCCCGCGATCACCGCTGCTCCCTACTGCAACAGTTCCATGCCGGGAATCACCCCAGTGTGTGCCCGCGCTGGTGGAACAAGCCCGCCAAATAGACTTGTCACTATGCGCGAACTTCGGATCGCCGCCGCTGCCGACGCGGATGTCCCGCTCATCCTTGACCTGATCCGCGGGCTCGCGGACTACGAAAAACTTTCTCACGCGGTGACCGCCACAGAAGAACGGCTCCGCGAGACGCTGTTCGGAGTCAAACCCGCCGCTGAGGTGCTGCTCGCGCACTGGGAACAGGAATGCGCGGGCTTCGCCGTATTCTTCCCGACTTACTCCACCTTTCTCGCCCAGCCCGGAATGTATCTGGAGGATCTCTACGTCAAACCTCACTTGCGCGGGCACGGAATCGGTCTCGCGCTGCTCAGGCGGCTGGCAGCGATCACGATCGAGCGGCGCTGCGGGCGTCTGGAATGGGCAGTGCTCGACTGGAACGAACCGGCGATCGGTTTCTATCGTAAACTCCAGGCCGCGCCCCTGGACGACTGGACGACTTATCGCCTCACGGGCGACGCGCTCGCCCAGCTTGCGGCAGATTATGCTTCCGAAAAACGAGGACAGCGATAAGCACAACGATGAGCACAGCGATCGACAAGCTTGAATCAGCGCTGAAACACGCCATGGCGATCAGGCCCCCCGCGGGCGGTTTCCCCGTTTTGGCGGAAACGCTCCGACGCGCGGGAGTAATCAAAAACATCTGGTCGCTACCGGCGTGCCAGAGTCTCTATCTCACGAATGCAGGCCCGGTCGTGATGCAGGGAACGCCGCTGATAGCGGGAACCGCCGACGTTCCGGTCTTCGACCACGAAGCGCTCATTCGCGCGTTGCGAGCCGATCAGGCTGGTGAGAGTACATTTCCCGAGTTCCTCGCAGCGTCGTGGCGCGCCGGCGTTGTTCGCTATGACGTCGATTTCACTGCCCGAACCGTCAGTTACTACGGCTGCAACGGAGAGAAATATGTCGAAACTTATCCGGCCGTCGAGATAAGTTGACGAAATCATGGCCGGCTTCGACCAGCGCAGCGAGGTTCCGCAGCGCCATGCGCCACCCAAGTTCGTTGTCCGCAAGCGAAACCCCGGGCGGCAGCCAGTCATGCTGGCCCACTACTTCGGTACCGCCGTTCCGGTCGACTAACGTGATAGTGACCGTCATCTTTCCCTGGAGTTCCGGATCCGCGGTCTCGAACTTGTCCACTTCCACGACCCGCTCGTTCGGCCTCAGCTCAACGAAGTGGCCGTGATACGTGTCCGTGCGGGAGGTCGTTTTCCCTTCGCCGTTGCCTGCCTTGTAAGTCAGCGAGATTCGAAATCTCCCGCCCTCACGCGCGTCGAACGAATGCACCGCGTATGTCATGTCATCGGGCGTTTTCCAGTGTTCCGACCTGGTCCGCGTCGATCAGCGCGCAGTAGACGCGCTCGCGCGGCGCATTGACATTACTGAACGGTATGCGTCGATCTCGTCCCAAATCCACTCAACGGCGCAGCAGTTTCAGATCGACCGAATTCGCCATAGCCTGATACCCCGCCCGGTTCGGATGCAGGCGATCTCCCGGACCGCCCGTAGAGCTGCTCGGCTGAAATTCAGGACGCAGTGTTCCGGTCGCGGCATCGAGCGTGGTCGCATCGAAGTCCGCAACGCCATCGAACACACCGCCGGTTCGAATAAACTCGTTCACCGCTTTGCGCCGCGCATCCACTTCCGCCGTGCCGTGCGTCGCCGTGCTGTGGAGGCTGGACGTGATGGTCGCCCCAATCACCTTTACGCCACGCGCATGCAACCGCGCCACCCCCTGTTTCATTCCCGCAATGACGGATTCCGCAGTCGCGCCGCTGGTTCCAAGATCGTTGATACCCTCGAGCCACACCACGACCTTCAACCCGGGAATGCTCAGGACATCGCGGTCCAGCCGGTCGAGGGCCGAGGGGCCGCCGCCATTCGGCTTTGCCTTGTCGTACGTCGCGGGCGCAACGATCTGGTTGCCGCCGATCCCGGCGTTCACCACGGACCAGTTCGTTCCCAACGCGGCATGCACGCGCTGGGACAGAAAGTCCGGCCAACGATCATCGCCGTTGATGGTCGAATTCGTGCCGTCCGTTATCGAATCGCCAAATGCCGCAATCACGCGCGTCCCGGCGGGGATCATCATGTCGACCGCGTCGAGAAAATACCAGGAAGTGGTAGTAAACGGAAACGCGTCGCTGGTTTCTTCGCTGCCGTGCGCGCCGCTTTGTGGCCGCGTCACATAGGAGGTTGTCATCGCCTTCGCATGCCACGTCATCGGTCCCGAAGCTCCAGGCACGTGGAAGCTTACCGCCAGCTTTCGCCCAGCCATTTGGGAGCCGTCCGCGTAATTCAACTCCACCGGATCCGAATAACGCATCTCACCCGGCGCAATCGTCACGCCCAGTTTCCCGCCGAAGCGCACCGGCCGGTTCGTTCCCGCCACAACGGCCCCCGCGCTCTGATGGAGCCCGACATAAACGCCATCGAACGTCACCGGCTGCGATCCGAAAACATTCGTGAAGCGCAGCCGCGCGCTCCTGCCCCACACATCCGGCTTCACGATGAGACGGAACGTCTGGTCATTCGCTTCCCTGCCCGGAAAGACCAGTCGCAGATCCGGCTGCGCCACGGCATTGCCCGCGGGATAAGGTCCATGAGCCGATCCAACCCAGGCGCCCATCCACGCATCCGCCGCAACCGCGCTGTGCGCGGCCAGCAAAGCCGCGATGAACAAGACTCCGATTCGCATCTCCAACACGCTATCGCAACGCCACTGACATGACGTACCTGGCGACGTTCGACCAACAAACGCTGTCGGGTCGGGAAGACAAAAAAAGCCCCGGACAGAACGGTGTCCGGGGCTGTAAAACTGGTCTAACTATGGCGCTGAGTCTAGAATGGCGCCGAATAGAGATCCCGGTAACGGAATGCCCGGTAGGCTGTACCGGTGGATCCAATGTTCGAGACTTCAACGCCTGAACTTGTCCACTCGGACACCTGCGCATTCAGATCCGGTTGAATCGCTCCGTTGCCGAAAACATGGTTGCCGTTCAGCAGACGCTGAGCGCTGCCCAGGAATGCCGAGTACCCGCCGAGATCAACGTTCAGGAGCAGCGATACGGTCCTGCTGATTACATCGATGTGCAGCACCTGGCCACGGCTGTTGCCGAAACCAACTGTCTGGACGCGCGTGTTGCCGTCATCGAACAGCGAGATCGTGGTTGGGTCGTCAAACTCGATGTCGTGCTGGTGCGAGAACCACGGATAGTTGTATAGAGGGTCGCTGCTGAGCATGGTAAAGTCGCCATCCTTGCCCAGCCTCCAGATCACATGTCCATCGCCTGCGCCGTTCTGGAACGCGATCTTGTAGCCGGTGTCCTGGTGACGCGCCGAGTAGATCAGATTGCCGTCAGGCGTCAGGGCCACCGAATTTCCGTGCAGCCAGTCGTGAGCGGTCGGGTTCTTGTTTATCGCGCAGGCAGGGCCGGGGGTGCATATTTCATCAAGAACGGCCTTCTTGTTGACATTCAGGTGCTTGAAGCTGTCCCACGACCACTGAAGCTGGAGATTATCATCCATAACCACAATGGTGTTCCCCAGAATGTCGTCAGGCGGACCTTGTGCGCTGCTCAGGATTTCCGTCGAGCACAGTCCGAGGTATCGGCCGTCGGCAAGCTTCCGGATTTCATGATCCCAACCATTGATCGGATCCTGACCCTTTGCCACAAGCTGGTCACTCATACGCTCCGCATTCGTTTCTTTGACGATATTGCCCGCCAGGTCGTACTCGCGAAGTCCGGTTGTAGAGTGATCCGGATTCGCCGGAGACCCATAGTCAATCAAAATATCTCCACCGGGAACCATCCGCGGAGCGTCGTTATCCGAGAACGTCTGGTACCAGATGATGTTGAGGCTGGAATCTACGGCGTATACGGGGTGTGTGGAGAATATCAGCACCCCTTCCGTCAGGCTTGTAGGCGCAACCATCGGCTTGATCGCGCTGGGCGTGGGCAGGCCGGCTGGCAGCGCACCTGTTGTAAAATTCAGCGTCGGTCCGGACGTGATATGCGGCCCGCGGATTAAGTCATCCCGAAGCTGGTAGGTGGAATTCGCCCGCATCCCGGCAATATAGAAATTCATTGAGCTGGTTCCGTTGCAGGCCTTGAGAGGCGTGCCCTGCCAGTACACATCGGACGGCAGCTTGAAGCGAACGCGCATGCTGCTGCCGGCGGCGCATGCCGGCGCGCTGTAAAACGCCACCAGCGAGTGCTTCGTCGGGTTGACCACCGGGCTGGATCCGGTGACCCGCGAAGATACCGTGTAAGGCAGCACCTGAAGCTGCATGTTGTTAGTCGTCCTGTTCCTCACCGCGACTTCGATTTCGAACGAACCGTCTGTATCGGAAGGCGTCCAGACAAAAGAATTACTGGAGGAGAAATCGCTGAGCAGATTCCAGGTGGCAGCGCCAGCAGGCCGCCACTGATACCGGTATCGAAGCGGGCCTGCATCAGGATCGGATGCAGCGACATGAATGGTTATCGAGGTTCCAACGGGAGCAGACGTCGCGGGGTTCGGTGTGACCGAACTGATGGTGACGTTCGCATGCAGCAGCGGAGTTGCGCACATGGCCGCCGCTACCACGCCGCGAACTGCACAGGTCCGCAACTTCCTGTTGCAGAGAAGAACAAGCAGGCCGCTGGCGAGGAGCAGGGACCACGTCGAGGGCTCCGGAATCGAGGTCACCGGGGGCGCGAGCGCCACGTCGACTCCGTAGTGCGTTCCGTCCACCGCAAAACTCTGGAGTATCGCGCCCGTCAGGCTGACTTGCGTGAGCGCGTCAATTCCGCCCACCCATAGGGTATTGCTCACGGGATCGTAACCGAGGCCCAGCGTGTCATTGAGCCCGGTATTGATGGTTTTCAGAATCGAGCCAGAGGCGTCGCGCTGGTCCAGGAAGGGGTTCGGAGATGCAAATCCCGGTCCTGTGCTGGTATACAAGCTGGAGCCGTCGAAGGCGACTCCGGGAGCCGTGACGCTGGTATCGAATGAACTCAGGACGCTTCCCGCGCCTGAGAGATGGTAAACCTCGCCAGAGTACGTGGAAACCCAGAGTGACCCGGCGCTTCCCCAACTCAGATCGGTTATGTATCCCGCGCTGGCCCGCGTATCCGCAGTCGGCGTGAAAGCAAAGGAATTCACCAGAGTTCGCGATGAATCGTAAACATTTATAGTGCTGCTCGTATCCCCGGGAGTCGCCACAAAGAAACCACCTAAGCCGTTCGATGCGGCCGCCGTACCATCGGTCTGGCCGATAGTTCCAATAGTGCTTCCGTTATTTGCGAGTAATTGAACCGGGCCTGATCCATCAGATCCGGTAAGTATAGGACCTGCGACCAGGGCAGCAGGCAAACAGACCAGCAGAAAAAGCTTCAGGGTCTGCGGCATTAGCGATATTCCTCCTTGGTTACGTCGTTTTTTTAATTCCGCCACGACGCTTGGCATTCCGTGGCTCCGGATATTTCCGAGAGTCAAATGCGAGAGTATATCCTTTGTACGACGCAGGAACCAGCTATGTCGAGCACACAAGCATCCGGAATTGTGAAGTCCAGCATCATCCGTCCGGTTCCAACACGATTTACAAACAAAACGACGGCTGTAGAAATGTCGGCCGGATTAATTATCTGCGGATTCAGAGCGGAACATAGTTACCTGCCGAGGCCGCGTTTCAAGCCCCTGAAGCATCCGCCAAATATTACTTAAATACGGCGCCCATTTTGATGCCTGCTTCGGCAAACGCAATGCCGATATCCACACCCGTCGCAGTTATCGGCTGGGGAGCAGTCAGGGAATAGGCGCGCAGATCTCCCACCCCAGGCGCCATCGCCATCAGAATCGATGGCGGAATGGTGAACTGACCCGCTGCGGCCGGGGCAAAACAAAAGAATCGTACGGTCCCGAATGCGCCGCCTACGGAGCCTTCTAGTCCTACGGTTCCCCCCTGGTAACCGCCGCTCCACGTAACTGTGGCGCCTTGCGAGCGCGTTATGGAGGCGAGAGCCTGCTGGTTCGTAAACGAAGGAGCACCGGTCACGTTTATGGTTGTCTTGAAACTTCCCGCGGTCTTACCGCCGGGACCGCTCACTGTATACGCACCGGGCGCGCCGGTCAGAGAGCCGGCCAAAACTGCCTCATATTCACCGGGTATGTCCAATTGTGGCGGCATGGTGACCTGCCCCAACGGGCCGCTCAGCTGCAGGGCGACTCCAGCGTCGAGCCCGCCCGCAAGGAAGTTGAAGATCGTGCCCTGCTGCGGCGGCACGATGGTGCAACTGCCTTGCGAGGCGTATTCATACCCTTTGCCGAAGGCCGCTCCGGGAATGACGGGAGCGATTGCGAGCGCTGAGGAGTACCCGTTGGAACCCAGTGTTTCGGAAAGCGAAACCAGCAGCGCATTCACGTTTGTTTTGCCTGCAAAAGATTGCAACTGTGTTCCAGTAAGGCCCGTTGCCGGATCCGTGCACGCCCCGCCCGATGCGCTCACCGGTACCGTGACCGCATTACTGACGACGGATGCCTGCATCGCCACCACGGAAACGAAGCATCCGGAAGTTACAGTGGCAGGTATCACGATATTGTATTGATCCAGCCCGGGATACTGTGAACGCCCGGCGTAGCTGACGGTCGCCTCTATTCCGCCGACAAAAAACTGGAGTCCGTTCTTACCGGCGAAATTATTTTGTTTCTGGGGATACGTCAAATCGTCATTGGCGGTATCCGCGCCGATTCCCGATCCCCACAATGTAATTGCCTGTCCCGGCGTGGCGGATCGGGTCAATCCAAGCACGTTGAAGTTCGCGTCCGTCGCCAGCCCCAGCCCGTTGCCCGTTCCATACAACGTGTCGAGTCCGATCGCGCCCGGCACAACATGAATCGGCGCGGTGGCGCTGGTTTGTCCGTTGTAACTCACCGTAATGGTTCCGTCCCCGACAGGAGTAGTCGAGGGCAGCACCGCCGCAAGTTGCGTAGCAGACGTGTAGTACAACGGCGGATTAGTGGTCACGCCATTCACAATGACCGAGATACTGGTCTGGTTCAGCGATTTCGGCAGACCCGGAGGCGCGCTCGACTGGAGTACAGGCGCCGCAGACGAACTCAGGTTCGTTCCGGCGACGATGAACAGCGTCCCTGGCGCGATCCCATAGTTCGGCATGCCCGGCAGGATGTAGCTGTAATTGTTCTGCACCATCTTGATCGTCGGAGCAGTGGTCCCGGTCGCTTTCGGAGTCGCGGCGCCAAAGGTGGTGAATTCGAGCGAAAGCGAATTGCCATCTCGTGCGCTGACGATGACTTTTGCGTAGGTCCCGGAATTGGTATGGACGCCGAAAATGTCACCAGTCGCAAGTTTGTCCGCGGAAATCGCGGCGGGACTGTACGGCGCCTTGGCGGCAAGCCGCGCCGAGATGGAATTAAAGCGGCTCGATCCGTAATTGCCCAGGTTGTATACGCCCGCGCTGCCCTGCGGAACGAGCGCTGTTCCGCTCCACAAAATGTCCCCCGACGACCTTGAAACAACACCCGTATCGAGGTTCAGAAAGCTTTGCGGGTCCAGAGTCACTTTACCGGACTCACCGGCCCACGCCACCAGTACAGTACTAATCCCGAGAATGGCGAATCTAATAAGGTATGTCGTGTTCTTCATCGCGACGCTTCCGTGCAAGCCATTCATGATAGCGGGATTGTATTCGATAGCGCGACATCCGATACCCGGTTCTGACGCAGAAACAAGCCGGATACCCAGGAGTTGCCACGCAAAGTGTGATGCTACCCACGTTTCCGGCATGTGTTAACAGTTCGAAGATCGATCCGGATATGCCGCTCAAGCGCAATATCGATTTGCTGATGTGCCATGGCCGGCACTGTGGCGCGCTGAAGAACACGCGATCCGTGTTGCTCTGCGGCTGATTCCATTGTTCAGCGGCTGCATCGGACCTACCCGGTTGGGCGCGATCCGGCGATGAGGATGTCCACGAGTCTCCTGGCGCTTTGCTGCCAGTCGGGGCTGGAAGCCACATTCGCGACGCCGATCAGCGCCCGAAGCAGATCGAATGAGTCGAGATCTCTGCGAATGTCGCCGCTTTTGATTGCGCGCTTCACCAGCGCATCGATCGCTGCCCGGATCTGGCCGCGCGAGCCTTCGTAAAGTTTCGCGGCGCCGCCGGCCAGCGTATTCAGCGCAGGGGCAATAATCTGCTTCGCTGCAATGTGGTCGACGAACAGCAGCATCCAGGCGCGCAACGCCTCAATCGGCGGCATGGCCTCGGCGAATCTGTGTTCCGCCGCCGCCAGCTTCTCGACCTCTGTCCGATAGACCGCCTCGATCAGGGCATCCCGGCTGGGAAAATGGCGGTACAAAGTTCCCGGCCCAACGCCCGCCCGTGTCGCGATCTCGTCCAGGCTGGCGTTCGCGCCGTATCGCGTAAAGACCTCCTTCGCCACTTCCAGAATGCGCTCACGATTCCGCTGCGCATCGGTGCGTGGCTTTCGCGCTGAACCTGGTGAACGATTCGTAGTCATCCGCGACGTATCCGCAACCAGCGGGCAGGCTCCGGCAATTGCCTCTGCGGAGACTATCTCCGATTTATCAAACCGGCAACAACCCGTCAATCTCCTTTGCGGAACGCCTATGTTGCAGGGCGCCCGAGGACGATGCCCAAAAGAATGATCGCCAGGACCGAGGCGGCCACGCATGCAAAGCGAAAATCGCGTTCACGAAGGAACACAAGGAACATCACCAAAACGCGAAGCATGGGGAGCAGAATAAAGAGTACGATGCCGATGGTGGCGATTCGGTGTGCCGCAGTCGCCGGATTTCGTGCGGCCGAATCAGAGCCGACCAGCGCAAGCAGGAACCCCAGGCCGATTGCCGCGGACGCCGACCAGCTCCCATAGCGAAGCAACCCGGCCAGCAATTCTTCCAGTCTCCGAACCCTGTTCATAACGACCTCAGGTGGACACCGAACAACGTGAGGAGCATTTGTGCCCCAAGGATCACCAGAATGCCCACGAACAAAAGCCGAAGCTTGTCGTTCGGGACAACCAGGAGAATGCGCGCCCCGATGATGGCGCCGATGACCGATCCAAATGCCACCGGCCCCGCGACTTCGGTGATAATGCTGCCTCGCAGAAAATAAACACCGGCGCTGGCCGCAGCCGTCACCCCGATCATGAAATTGGATGTGGCCGATGACACTTTGATGGGCAGCCGCATCGCCGTATCCATAGCCGGGATTTTCAGAACGCCGCTCCCGATACCCAGCAACGCTGAAATCAGGCCGGCGCCATACATCAACAGCATGCCGAATCCCAGGCGATCCACACGATATAAGACCTCGCGGCCAATCTCCCGATCCGGATAACTCGAGTCCAGCCTCAGCGCGTCTCTTCGACAACTCGCGCCCTGGTTTGCAAACGCAGGAACGGGGTTCCGGCGCCTCGCGAGCATCTGATACGCGGAAACAAAAAGAATGAGCGCGAACAGAAGGTAGAGATACGAGACGGGTACGATTCCCGCAAGCAGCACTCCGGTTAAAGCGCCCGCCGTCGTCGCGGTTTCGAGCACGATGGCAAGGCGAATGTTCGTGAGCCGATTCTTCAGAAACGGCCCTGCTCCGCCGCAGGAGCAGGCAATAACCGAAACAATGCTGGCGCCGATTGCCGTATGCATTTCGATATGGCCGAACAGCGTCAGAATGGGCACAATGAAAATCCCGCTCGCCATGCCAAGCATGCCGCCGAGCGCGCTGGCCCCCACCGAGACTGCGAACAGCCACAGGCTGAAGCTGTCAGCCATCTCAGCGGGCTGCGCTTTCCGTTCGCGGCTGGCGCGCGAGCCGGGTAACGAAGCGGATCTGATCGCCGCGGTAATAAAGTCTTTCGTAATCGATGGGGTGGTGACCAGTGGTATACGATGTGCGCTCGATCAGGAATATCGGGCTGCCCACCCCGATACCCAGAGCTCGCGCGACCGTTGCATCGGCGGATACGGCTTCGAGACAGTACTCCGCTTCCACCAGCGGCGTATCGTACTTCTGCTCGAGCAGCGAGAAGATCGGTTCCGTTTCCAGATCATTCTCGAGAATTCTCTCCCCCGGTTCCCGCGGCAGATACGTTTCGTCAAAGGACAATGGAGAATTGTCCGCCAGTCGCACGCGCTGGATGCGGACCACCGGGGTTCCTGCGGGAATCGCGAGTTGACGAGCCGCGGATTCACTCGCCGGAACAGTCTGCTTATCCAGGACGCGCGCGGAAGCGTTACGCCCGAGAGCCTGCATATCTTCCACGAATCCGCTCAGTTGAGTCAGCTCCGCCGTGATCTTGGGCTGTAAAACGAAGGTGCCCCTGCCACGCCGAATCTCAATCAGTCCGCGCCGTACCAGGTTCTGAATTGTTTGTCGGACTGTCGTGCGGCTGACCCCATAACGTTCCACGAGGTCCTCTTCGTTTGGCAACCGGCTCCCCGGCGGCAGTGCGCCCTCCGCGATTTGGGAGGCAAGAAGCGATTCGAGCTGAGCATATAAGGGTACGGGGCTCTGCGGGTCGATTGTCACTACTGACATAGTGACATCGTGATGTCATTATGTCAATCGCGCCCGCCAGGATCCAGGATCGCTGTAAATTTGCCGGAGCCGAGGCGCCAACCAGCTTAAGGACGCCAGCTGTCAAAAACGCTTGCTCGCTCCTGGGGAGCACCCCGTAAGGTTCGTTCCAAACCCATGGATCCTGACTTTTTCCGGATGGCAGAATCGAATCCATGAGGTCCATATCAGCAGCTATTTCG
>Ga0068855_100010910_pt1 | contig 10968 bp, 11 predicted proteins | sample KBSCornC52_FD_66592 | JGI IMG/M metagenome (GOLD analysis project Ga0068855, IMG submission 66592) | Corn rhizosphere microbial communities from Kellogg Biological Station, Michigan, USA - KBS Corn C5-2 | ecosystem: Host-associated > Plants > Roots > Rhizosphere > Soil ... | reverse complement strand
CCCGTGCCGAGGTCGTAGTAGTGCAGCGGCGTCGGCGTCCGGTCCATGCCGGTGTCCTCGCCCTTGAGCCAGGTGTCGAACCACTCCAGCTCGAGCTGGTTGAAGTTCGAGCCGATGCCGCCACCGGCGAGGTGCGTGTAAGGGCCGTCGAGCAGTTGGTAGCGGCCGGTCGTCGCCTGCCCGGGCAGCATCGGCGCGTCGGTTGGGCGCCCTGCCCACGCGTTCTGCAGCCCGGCGTAGTTCAGCGGCTCGCCGCGCTGGAACAGGTCGTATTCGCCGCCGATGAGATAGGCCGGGATGCCGTTGGCGACGATGCGGTCGAGCACCGTGCCCGGCGACTTGGCTTGCCAATAGGACGTGTCGTAGGCCTGCGGACCGCCGAGGTAGGTCTGCAGCAGGAACAGGGCGTTGTAATCGAGGGTGTTGCCGGCGTGCTGCAGCAGCACCTTGACCGCGTCGAGCAGGTTGGCCGGGTTGCGCAGCAGGGTCAGTGGGTTGAGCAGGTTGACGACTGGCAGCAACGCCCCGAGGTAGGCCACGTCGAACTCGGCGTCCGGGATGCCGCCCATGAACGCGGTGTCGCGGTAGACCTCGTTCGCCGACACGATCGGGAAGATCGCCTTCAGTGGCGAATGCGGGCCGACGGCGCCGGCGGTCAGCATCTGGTCGATGCCGAGGTAGGACGCCCCGTGCAGGCCGACCTTGCCGTCGGCGTGCGGCAGCCGGGCCGCCCAGTTCACCAGGGCGACGCCGTCCTGCACTTGCTGCGGGTCGAACAGGTCGAAGCGGCCGCCGGAGCTACCGGTGCCCCGCACGTCGACGGCGACGTCGATGTAGCCGCGCTTGACGAAGTAGGTGTCGATGCCGATCGCGGCCGAGTCGAGTGCCCCGGCCGTCCCCTTGCCGTACGGGGTCTGGGTGAGCAGCACCGGGAACGGCCCGCTCGCCGCATGGCCGGTCTTCGGATCGGCCGGGGCGGCGATGTCAGCTCGCAGGACGGTGCCGTCGGCCATGCGCACCGGGACGTCCGTCTGCCGGGCGACGCCGTAGGTCGCGGCCTCCGGCTGCCAGTGGTGACCGGGCGCGGCGCTGGCCGCGACCGCCTCCTCGATGGGGTCGTGCACCGCGGCCGCGGTCGTGGCCGGGCCGGTGAGCACGCCCGTGGCGACCAGAGCGGTCGCGGCCAGCGCGCTGGCGACGGCGGCGGCGAGCGGACGGGCTGGACGCATGGCGAAGCTCCCCGGGTGGGCTAGATGTACCGGTTAAACGAGGTACACCATGTCCGGGCAACGCCGGCGCCGGAGCGGAAAACTAAAACGTGTTCTAGTCTGACCGCCGTGGACCTCGTGACCCTCGAAGACGTGCGCCAGCTGAAGTACCGCTACCTGCGCACGCTCGACTCCAAGCAGTGGGACGACTTCGCCGACACCCTCACGACCGACGTGGACGCGACGTACGGCAAGCGGCTGGCGTTCACCGGCCGGGACGCCGTCGTCGAGTACATGCGCACGTCGCTGCCGCCGACGATCATCACCGTCCACCAGTGCCACCACCCTGAGATCACGCTCGACGGCGATCGCGCCCGGGGCACCTGGTACCTGTACGACAAGGTGCTCGTACTGGAGCACCGGTTGATGCTCACGGGTGCGGCGTTCTACGACGACGACTACGAGCGCGGCCCGGACGGCACCTGGCGCATCGCCCGCACCAGCTACGTGCGGACGTACGAGGCGATGGAGAAGCTGGACGACACGTGGCACCTCACCGCCAACCGGTGGGCGCCGGAGGGCGAGCCGGAGGCGGCGACGACATGAGCGAGGCACCGGCTCGGGTGAAGGTGAAGGCCAAGCCGAAGGGGCTCGACCGGCCGAGCACGACCAAGGTCATCAAGACCATGTCGAGCCTGCACACCCGGCTCTACCGCGTCACCGGGGGGCGCATCGGCAAGAACTGGCGCATCGGCGCTGCCGCGCGCAAGGCCGTCCCGGTCTGCCTGGTGACCACCGTCGGGCGCAAGTCGGGGCAGCCGCGCACCGTCCCGCTGTGCTTCCTGCGGGACGGCGACGCGATCGTCCTCGTCGCGTCGCAGGGCGGCTTGCCGACCAATCCGCAGTGGTACTTCAACGTCAAGGCCAACCCTGAGGTGCAGATCGAGATCGGTCGCCAGCGCCGCGTCTACCGCGCCCGGATCGCCGGCCGCGAGGAGCGGGCCCGCCTCTGGCCGCGACTGGTCGAGCTGTACGCCGACTACGAGTCCTACCAGTCGTGGACGGACCGCGAGATCCCCGTGGTGGTGTGCGAACCGGCCTGACCCGCCGTTCCCGCGCCGACCTTTCCCCGGAAATGACCGCTTTCCGGCGCCCAACCGAACATCTCCGGGGAAAAGTACGCGCGAGCCGTTCCGAACCACCGCACCCCCACGCGACTCTTCCCCGGAAATGACCGCTTTCCGGCGCCCAACCGAACATCTGCGGGGAAAAGTGCGCCCCGCGGGGACGGGGACGAGTGAGCGCGATGCCGAGCGCGGGCGGGGCGCACCAGCAGACCGAGACCGGGCGCCACGGCAGTAGCTCGGACGATCCGCGAATCCGGGTTGCGGGGGTCGGGACGGTGGAAGGCGTGCCAACCGATCACTTCGGCGCCGACGTCGCCGCGCGCTACGACGACACCCTCGAGACGATGGGCGAGCCGGCGACCATCGCCCGCACCGCGCAGTTCCTGGTCGACGAGGCCCGCGGCGGTGCCGCCCTCGAGTTCGGCATCGGCACCGGCCGCATCGCCCTGGCGCTGGCCGAGCGCGGCGTGGACGTGCACGGCATCGACCTGTCCGAGGCGATGCTGGCCCGGCTGCGGGCCAAGCCGGGCGCGGAGAAGATCACGGCCGTCCAGGGCGACTTCGCGACCACGAAGGCGGGCCGCACCTTCCGCCTCGCGTACCTCGTCTTCAACACGATCGGGAACCTGACCACCCAGGACGAGCAGGTCGCCTGCTTCCAGAACGCCGCCGACCACCTCGAGCCCGGCGGCCGGTTCGTGATCGAGGTCGGCGTCCCGGAGCTGCAGCGGCTGCCCCGCGGCGAGCGGTTCGTGCCCTTCTCGGTGACCGCGCGACACCTCGGCTTCGACGAGTACGACCTCGTGGAGCAGGGGTTGGTGTCCCACCACTACTCGATCGACGGCGATCGGGTGGACGTCCGGCCCATCCCGTTCCGTTACGTGTGGCCGGCCGAGCTCGATCTCATGGCGCGGCTGGCCGGTCTGCGCCGCCACGCCCGGTACGCCGATTGGGACCGCTCGCCGTTCACCGCCACCAGCACCAAACACGTGTCGGTGTGGGAGAAACCGGCCCGTTGACGGTGTCGCCGGTGCGGTGATGGTGCAGGCCACCGCGCGTGCGGTAAGACTTGGCCCATGAGCCGCAATCCCTACGAGGATCTTCCTCAGCTGCCCTCGTTCGACCTGCGCAGCGACGACGTCGCTCACGACCAGACGCTCGCCAAGCCGCACGTGTCCGGCGTCTTCGGCGCCGGCGGCGAGGACGTCTCGCCGCACCTCGTCTGGAGCGGCGCGCCGGAGGGCACCCGCAGCTACGCGGTCACCGTGTACGACCCGGACGCGCCGACGGCGAGCGGCTTCTGGCACTGGGCCGCGTTCAACATCCCGGCCGACGTCACCGAGCTCGCGGCCAACGCGAGCGCCGACGGGATGCCCGCCGGCACCGTCCAGCTGAAGAACGACGGCGGGACGGTCGGGTACATCGGCGCGGCGCCGCCGCCCGGACACGGCCCGCACCACTACTGGGTCGCCGTCCACGCCGTCGACGTCGAGACCCTCGACATCCCGGCCGAGGCGTCCTGCGCCTTCCTCGGCTTCAACCTGTTCAGCCACGCGATCGCCCGGGCGACCATCGTCCCCACCTACGAGCAGCAGGGGTGAGCGAGCGGAGGCGCGGGCGCGCCTGGACTGACGAGTCGAGCGAGGAACGAGCGAGCGAGGAGGGAAGGCGCGACCTGCAGCGCCGACTCGAGCGAACAATGGGTACAGCGCAGTGAGCCACTCCGTCCAGGGCGTCGTCGCGCGCAGCGTCGGTGCCCCGGTCGAACTCGTCACCGTGGTCGTCCCCGACCCCGGCCCCGGTGAGGCGCTGGTCCGGGTGCAGGCCTGCGGGGTCTGCCACACGGATCTGCACTACCGCGAGGGCGGGATCAACGACGACTTCCCGTTCCTGCTCGGCCACGAGGCCGCCGGCGTCGTCGAGGCCGTCGGGCCGGACGTCACCGACGTGGCACCGGGCGACTTCGTCGTCCTCAACTGGCGGGCCGTCTGCGGCCAGTGCCGGGCCTGCCGCCGCGGCGAACCGCAGTACTGCTTCGCCACGCACAACGCGACCCAGAAGATGACGCTGGCGGACGGCACCGTCCTGTCCCCCGCCCTCGGCATCGGCGCCTTCGTCGAGAAGACGCTCGTCGCCGCCGGGCAGTGCACCAAGGTCGACCCGTCCGCACCGCCGGAGGTCGCCGGACTGCTCGGCTGCGGCGTGATGGCCGGTCTCGGCGCGGCGATGAACACCGGCGGCGTGAAGCGCGGGCAGAGCGTCGCCGTGATCGGCTGCGGCGGGGTCGGCTCGGCCGCGATCGCCGGCGCCCGGCTGGTCGGCGCAGCGAAGATCATCGCGATCGACGTGGACGAGCGGAAGCTGGCGTGGGCGAAGGAGTTCGGCGCGACCGACGTCATCCACTCCCGCGGCCTCGACCGGGACGCCGTGGTGAGCGCGATCCAGGACCTCACCGACGGCAACGGCGCCGACGTCGTCGTCGACGCGGTCGGCCGGCCGGAGACGTACGAGCAGGCGTTCTACGGCCGCGACCTGGCCGGCACCGTGGTGCTCGTCGGCGTCCCCACGCCGGAGATGCGCCTCGACCTGCCGCTGCTGGACGTGTTCGGCCGCGGGGGCGCGCTCAAGTCGTCCTGGTACGGCGACTGCCTGCCGAGCCGGGACTTCCCGATGCTGATCGACCTTCACCAGCAGGGCCGCCTGCCGCTGGAGAAGTTCGTCAGCGAGCGCATCGGCCTGGGGGACGTCGAGGCGGCCTTCGCCAAGATGCACCGGGGCGAGGTACTGCGCTCGGTGGTGATGTTCTGATGCCGGCCCGCATTGACCACGCCGTCACCAACGGCACGTTCAGCCTCGACGGCCAGACCTGGTCGGTCGAGAACAACGTATGGGTGGTCGGCGACGACCAGGAGTGCGTCGTGATCGACGCGCCGCACGCCGCCGACCCCATCGCCGAGCTGATCGGGGACCGGCGGCTGGTGGGCATCCTGTGCACGCACGCCCACGACGATCACGTCACCGTCGCCAACGAGCTGGCTGACCGCTTCGACGCGCCGATCCGCCTGCACCGCGGGGACGACCCCCTGTGGCGGATGAGCTACCGGCACCTGGCCTACGAGCCGTTGGTGGACGGGCAGGGCATCGAGGTCGCCGGCATGGCGTTGCACGTGCTGCACACGCCGGGCCACTCCCCCGGCGCGGTGTGCTTCAACGCGCCGGCGCTCGGGGCGGTGTTCACCGGCGACACGCTGTTCCAGGGCGGCCCGGGCGCCACCGGCCGGTCGTACTCGAACTACGAGACGCTGATCAGCTCGATCCGCTACCGGCTGTTCGTCCTGCCCCCGGACACCGTCGTGCACACCGGTCACGGCCCCGACACCACGATCGGCGCCGAGGCGCAGGCCTCCTTGAACTGGAACCCGCCGACGTAGCGGTCAGTCCTCGCCGCCGGCGGCGGTGAGCTCCCGGATCTCGTCCCGGCCGAGCTGCTCGTACAGCCCCGCTGCGGCAACGTTCTCCTCGAGGTGCGCGACGCTCGAGGTGCCCGGGATCGGCAGCACGTTCTGCGCGCGCCCGAGCAGCCAGGCCAGGGCCACCTGGGCCGGGGTGGCGTCGTACTTCTTGGCCAGCTCGTCCACCGGCCCGCCCGGCTCGGCGAGCTTGCCGGCGGCGATGGGGAACCACGGGATGAAGCCGATGCCTTCGGCGACGCAGCGGTTGAGGACGTCCTCGGACTTGCGGTTGGCGAGGTTGTACAGGTTCTGGACGGTCGCGATCTCGGTGATGCCGCGCACCTGCTCGAGCTGCTCGACCGACACCTCCGACAGCCCGATCGCACCGATCTTGCCCTCGTCGCGCAGCTCGACGAGCACGCCGATCTGGTCCTCGAGCGGCACCTTCTCGTCGATGCGGTGCAGCTGGAACAGGTCGAGCCGGTCGAGGCCCAGCCGGCGCAGGCTCAGCTCGGCCTGCTGGCGCAGGTACTCCGGGCGTCCCACCGGCAGCCAGACGTCCGGGCCGTGGCGGACCAGCCCGGCCTTGGTCGCGACGAGGACGTGCTCGGGGAACGGGTGCAGCGCCTCGCGCAGGATCTCCTCGCTGACGTGCGGGCCGTACGAGTCGGCGGTGTCGATGAAGTCGACGCCGAGCTCGACGGCGCGGCGGACGACGGCGACGCACTCGGCGCGATCGTCCGGCTCCCCCCAGATGCCCCGGCCGGTGAGCCGCATCGCCCCGAACCCGAGGCGGTGCACCTGCTTGCCGGCGATCTCGAACGTCCCTGACTTGTGCGCGATGGGATCGGCCATGTCTTCATCTGTACCCCGAGAAAGTTCGCCCCGTCACAGCGGGGGCCCGGTGACCGCTCGGCCGGTGTTTCATCGATCAATGCGCGATGCCTCCTTCGACGCGGTGACCGCGGTGCGCCCACTCGGCGACGGCCGCTTCGCCGCGGACGTCCACCCCGACTGGACGATCGGCGGCAAGCCCAACGGCGGCTACCTGCTCGCGCTGCTCGGCCGCGCCGTGGGCGCGGTCAGCCCGCACCCGCACCCGATCGCTGCCAGCGCCCACTTCCTGCACTCCCCCGAACCGGGTCTGGTCGAGGCGCGGATCGAGGTGCTGCGGGCCGGCCGCTCGGCCAGCCAGCTACGCGCGCAACTCGGCCAGGAGGGCCGGCCCTGCATCGAGGCTCTGTTCACGACCAGCCGGCTCGACCCCGACACCAAGCCCCACTGGGAGGCCGGCGTCCCCGACCCGGGGCTCGAGCGGTTCGACGACTGCATCCGGATCCCCGCCGCCGGCCCGAACGGCCTCCCCGTCACGATCATGGAGCAGGTCGACCTGCGGCTGGCGGCCGATTCGCTCGGCTTCGCGGCCGGACGGCCCTCCGGCCGCGGCGAGCTTCGCGGCTGGCTCGGCCTGCTCGACGACTCGCCGTTCGACCCGCTGTCGCTGATCTACGCGGTGGACGCCTTCCCGCCGGCCACGTTCGACGTCGAGCTCAGCGGCTGGGTGCCGACCCTGGAGCTGACCGTCTACGTCCGAGCCCTGCCGGCGCCCGGGCCGGTCCAGGTGCGGCACGAGGCCCATTTGATCGACGGGCAGCGTGTGGACGAGGCGTGTTGGGTATGGGATAGCACGGGACGGCTCGTCGCTCAGGGCACCCAGTTGGCCGGGATCCGCCTCGGCTGACGCGGCGCGCAGGCAGTTCCCAGGAAAAACCCACGCACCGGGTGGGGGACGAAGGGGACAATGACCTCTGTGCCCAGGCTCCCCCGCAACCGGCTCGTCATGGCCGCGCGGGGCTGGTGGACGCGCAGCATCGGCGGCTCCGGCTGGCGCCGCATGCGGGAGATCGACCTCGACACCCACGCGCTCGCCCTCTGCGCCCAGCAGGTGCTGTGCACGGCGCCGCTGATCGTGGCGATGTCGGCCGTGCTCCAGCGGCTGACCGGGCGGCACCCCGGCTACTTCATCATCCGGTTCTTCGGCCTGTACGGGGATTCGGCCGACGCAGTGCTGAAGCTGTTCGGCCGCAGCTCCCCCACGATCGGCACCCCTGCTCTGGTGTTCGCGATGATCACGGCCATCGTGTTCACGACCAGCGTCGCCGCCGTGCACCAGCGGGCGTTCGAGCTGATCTGGACGCTGCCGCGGGTGATCGGGGTGCGGACCTACCTGCGCCAGCTCGGCTGGGCCGTGCTGCTCGGGATCTACTCCGTCGTGATGATCGCGCTGGGCCGCTTCGCCCGCGAGCTGGACGAGCACGCCGGACGTCCCTACATGCTCTGCGTGATGGCCTTCCAGGGCGTGCTGACGTTCCTGTTCTACTGGTGGTCGCAGCACTGGCTGCTGGACTCCCGCGTCACCTGGCGCGCGCTGCGGCCCGGCGCCGTCTGCGTCGGGTTCCTGACCACGGTCCTGTTCCGGCTGACCCGCGTGATCATGCCCGGGCAGGTGGCGTGGCAGGTGCACGCCTACGGGCTGATCGGCGCCGTGTTCGTCCTGTCCGTGTGGCTGATGATCCTCAGCGGCGTGATCTTCACCGGGATCCTGCTGGGGGCGGTGCTGACCGAGCGGCGCCTGGACCGGCAGCACGCGGGCGACCTGGCGAGCTCGCCGCTCACCGTCGAAGGGCTGACCTCCGTGGCCCGCGACGTGCCGGAGCGGGCCGGCACCGGCTGAACGCCTACTCGTGGGCGGTGAGGTACGCCTGCGGGTCCTTGTCGGACGTGTCGATGCCGCGGCCCTCGCGGTGGGCGTAGTAGAAGCGCAGCCACTTCATCGCCAGCTCGTGCCGCAGCTCGGGCGACGCGCTCTTGCGGAAGTCCGGCAGCGCCTCCCGCTCCTCCTCGTCCAGGTGCTCGCCGTTCTCGGTGCGGGCCTTCCCGACCGCGGCGTACCACTCCGGCGAGCCGACCGGGTGGCCGGCCGCATCCCGGATCGCGTCGCGGATCGCGTTGTGGTCGTCGATCGCGTCCTCGGTCTCGTCCTCCGGGTCACCGGCCCGGCCCTTCTTCAGCAGCGCCGGGTAGAAGATGCGCTCCTCGGCGTCGGCGTGGATCTCCAGCCGCAGCGCGAGTGGCTCCCAGATGGCGGTCAGCTCCTCCTCGGTGCGCGCATCGTCCAGGTAGAAGAAGTGCCGGCGGAACCAGTCGTGGTCCTCGTAGATCAGGTCGGTGATGTCGGCCATCCCATGCAGATACCCGGGGACGGCCCGGCTGACACCGTTTTGATCGGGTCGGCGGCCACCACCTACGCTGCAGGACATGGTCGACACCGCCGTGACTCCCGTCCCGGCCCCGACCCCGCCCCGCCGCCGGCCGTGGTGGCGCACCCTCTGGTTCCTGGCGCCGCTGCTGTTCCTGGTCGTCCTCGTCGTGTCCCGGGTCGTCTACTGGCGCACCTCGATCGCCTACCACCCGCTGCGACTGGCCGGCCCCGGCGCGGCCGCCGTGGGGCAGCCGACCTCCGTCATCACGACCCCGACCGGGCTGCGCTCGAGCGCCGCGACCGGCACCGCGCAGCTGTTCGAGTTCCCGCTGCGGAACGACGGCATCCACGCCCTCGACATCAATGGCGTGACGGCCGCGGATCAGGCCGTCGTGGGCGTGCAGTGGGCGGCGAACTTCGTCCAGGACGGCAAGCGGGTGGCGTCCCCGACGCACCCGCTCCCGGTCCACGTGCCCGGGCACGCAGTGGTGAACCTGCAGCTGCTGGTGCGCCAGCCGGCCTGCACGAAGGGCACGCCCCGCTACCTCTCGGCGGTCGTGACGATCCACTGGCACGCGATGATCAGCCCCCACGCCACCCGGCTGAACCTGCTCGCCGGCCAGCCGCACCGCATCGCCCTCTGCGCCGGTTGATCCGTCCGGTTCGGGCGCCGCTGCTCAGAATGGGACGGCCGCGGCCGATCACGTAGGCATGACGTCTCGCAAGGCCGCCGTGCGCGCCGCCGACGACGCGGACGTCCTTGCCCTCGTGCAGTCCTCGCCGGACGCCATGGTGGTGCTTCAGGAGGGTCGCCACGTCTTCGCGAACGACCGGGCGCTCGAGCTCTACCGGGCGGACGACCTGGCCCAGCTCGCGGCCAAGCCCGCCATCGAGTACATGGATCCGGCGATGCTCGGGCCGGCCACCGGCCGGCTGCACCAAATGACCGACGATCGGCAGCAGCTGCCCTACGTCGACGAGGCGATCATCCGGCTCGACGGCACCCGCTGTGACATCGAGGTCGCCGGGAACCCGATCGTGTTCGGCGGGGAGCCGGCGGCGCTGGTCGTCATCCGCGACATCACCGCCCGCAAGGAGGCCGAGCGGGCCCGGCAGGCGGCCGAGGAGCGGTTCCGCGCGGCGTTCACCCACGCGCCGGTCGGCATGGCCGTGCTGGACACGAAGGGCCGGATCACCGAGGTCAACTCCGTGCTGACCGCCATCACCCGCACGCCGGACATGGTGGGCAAGGCGATCTTCAAGTGGGTCCACCGCGACGACCGCATGGGCTCGCGCACCCGCTTCACCCGGCTGCTGGAGAACCTGAGCAGCGTCGAGACGTCCGAGGTGCGCATCGTGCGGGCCGACGGCGAGGTCGTCTGGGTGCAGGTCTCCACCTCAGCCGTGCGCAACGAGGACGGTGAGGCCACCTCGTTCATCGTCCAGGTGCAGGACGTCACCGCGCGCCGCAGCGCCGAGGAGCAGCTCAAGCGGCAGGCGAGCCGGGACGAGCTCACCGGGCTGGCCAATCGCAGCTTCTTCACCGCTCGCCTTCAGCAGGCGATCGAGGACCGTCGGCTCGACGCCGGCGTCCCGGCCGCGCTCATCCTCGACCTCGACCGGTTCAAGATCGTGAACGACAGCCTCGGGCACAGCGCCGGCGACCGGCTGCTCGTCCAGGTCGCCGACCGGCTGCGCGACTGCCTGCGCCCGACCGACTTCGTGGCCCGCCTCGGCGGCGACGAGTTCGCGGTGCTGCTGCAGTCGGTGACCTCCCCGGCTCAGGCGGCCCGCGTCGCCCGCCGGCTGCAGAGCTCGCTGCGCGAGCCGTTCGTCATCGACGACGCCGACGTCTACGCCAACGCCAGCACCGGCATCGCGCTGGCCGAGGCCGGGATGAACGCCGAGGCCGTGCTGCG
>Ga0068855_100010908_pt1 | contig 10969 bp, 11 predicted proteins | sample KBSCornC52_FD_66592 | JGI IMG/M metagenome (GOLD analysis project Ga0068855, IMG submission 66592) | Corn rhizosphere microbial communities from Kellogg Biological Station, Michigan, USA - KBS Corn C5-2 | ecosystem: Host-associated > Plants > Roots > Rhizosphere > Soil ... | reverse complement strand
CGAACATCTCCCCGATCAGCACGCCGAGCAGCGTCACCGAGAAGCCGATGCGCAGGCCGGAGACGATCTCCGGCAATGCGCCCGGTACGACGACGGTCGCGAGGGTCTGCCAGCGCGTCAACTTCAACACACGCGCGGTCTTGAGGTGCACCGGCGCCAGATTTCGCACGGCGTTCATCGCGAAGATCGCGACGGGGATGATGCCGTGGATTGTGCCAAACGCGATCTTGGCTGAAATGCCCAGCCCGAATATCAGCAGTATGACGGGGTAAAGCGTCACCTTGGGCAGGCTGTAGGCCGAAATCATGATCGGCTCGGCCACCTCGGCGCTGGTGCGGTTGAGCCCGAGCGAGAGGCCGAGCGCCAGTCCGCCGCCGACCGCGAGCAGAAGCGCATAGGCGAAAGCCTTGGCCGTCTCCGCGGCATGCGGCCAGAAGACGGGACTCAGCACCATGCTCCAGGCCTTGGCGAAACTCTCGGCCGGCGATGTCAACGCGAAGGGCGCCGCGACGTGCATCACTTCCCAAGCGACGAGGCCGGCGGCGACCAGCAGCGCGAGATCGAGCACGCGTTTCATGTCAGCGCCCCCACCGCCGCAATAAACGCCGCTCCATAATGTGGAAAATCGCGTTGATCGCGGTCACGAACACGATCACGAACAGCATCAACCCGTACATCGTGCCGTTGTCGAAATTGTTGAAAGCATAGGAGATCGAGTAGCCGAGCCCCGACGTCGCCATGATGAATTCGGCAGCAATGACGCCGATGAAGGCGTAGGCAATGGCGAGTTTGAAGCCGGTGAACAGATACGGGATCGCGCTCGGCAGCTTGACGCGCAGCGCCGCCTCGATCGGCCCCATGCGATAGATCGAAGCGGTTCGTACCAACACGCGCGGGATGCGATCGAAGGCGGTCAGCGTCGAGATGATCATGGCGACGATGCCGAACAACACGCCGATCGCCACGATGGCGCCGCGGCCGAGGCCGAACAGCACGATGAACAGGGGATAGAAAGCGAAGAACGGCAGGGCGTAGTAGCTCGCCAGGAACGGATCGATGGCGCGCCGCAGCCGCGGAAACGAATGGATCGCGGCCCCAACGGCGAAGCCGCCGATAACGGACAGAAGCACCGCGATGACGACATTGGTCAACGATTCGAGAATGTCGGCGTCGGCCTTGCGCGACATCAGAATGCGGAATAGATGGATCGCCATGTCCGACGGCGCGATCAGCACCAGCTTGCTGATGATTCCCGTCCGGCACAGCACTTCCAGTGCGACGACGAAGCCGCCCACGACAAGCAGCCGCAGGGCGCTGACGCGGCTCATACGCCCCCGCCCTGCCTTACCGATTTAAGCGACTCCTCTCGCAGCACCGACCACAGGCGCGTGGTGACGTCGCCGAACGAGTGCTCCGCCGCGATGCGGGAATCGCGCTCGCGCGGCCAATGCGTCACGACCTCCTCGATGATGCGGCCGGGCCGCGCCGACATGATGCCGATGCGGTCGGACAGCATCGCGGCTTCGTCGAGCGCGTGCGTGATCAACAGCACCGTCGCACCGGTCTCGCGCCAGACCTTGAGCAATTCGTCGCCCATGATGAGGCGCGTCTGCGCATCCAGCGCGCCGAACGGCTCGTCCAGCAGGATCATGCGCGGCTGCATGACCAGCGTGCGCGCGATGCAGACGCGCTGGCGCATACCGCCGGACAATTGAGCCGGATAGGATTTGGCGAAGTCGACGAGACCCATCAGTCGCAGGGCATAATCGAGACGCCGCGCCACCTCGGCCGGATCGACGCCGGCGCGCCGCAAGCCGAAGGCGATGTTGTCGGAAACCGTGAGCCACGCGAAGGAGGCGTCCTCCTGGAAGACGACGCCGATGCCGTCCGGCACGCCGTCGAGGACCCTGGCCTCGAATTCGATCGTGCCGGTGGTCGGCCGCGACAGGCCGGCCAGCACATCGAGCAAAGTCGACTTGCCGCAGCCCGACGGACCGATGACCGAATAGAATTCGCCACGGCGCAGGTCGAGATCGATCTCGGCGAGCGCGCGAACGCCGCTCGCCGGATCGCCATAGATCCGCGTCACACCGCGCATGCGTGCATGCACGGGTATACCGCCGTCGCCAAGAGCGGCGACGGCGTCGCTGCGAAACGCAGCCGTCACTGGAGGAAGCTCTTGTCGACCACCTTGCTCCAGTCGACCTTGCCGTCGACTTCGCCGACGATCTGCAAGCCCTTCACCATGTTGTCCATGGCGTCGTATTCAAACTCGCCTTCGCTCCAATATTTGATGGCGATCAGGTTCTTGATCGAGGCGAGAATGATCTTCTCGTCGGCATTGTAACGCTTCGCCACGATCTGCGCCGTCTCCTCCGGATGCGCATAGACGAATTGCACGGCCTTCTTGCGGGCCTGCACCAGCTTGCGCAGTTTGTCACCGTGGTCCTTGGCGTATTCGACGGTCGTGACGCCAACCGATTGCACCATGGCGGGCAACTCGTCCTTGACGAAGAAGACGGGTTTCAACTTGCCCTGCACCTTCGGCCAGATCGGATCCATCACAGGGGCGGCGACGACCGCCTTTTGCTCGACCATAGTGAGACCGGCGCCGATGCCGCCCGCCGCCACGGTCTGCATCTTGATATGATGCTTGTCGGCGACCATCGTCAGCAGCATGTCGGTGACAGACTTCGGCGAGGTGAAAGCGACCTTCTTGCCGTCGAGGTCCTTGACCGACTTGATGTCGCTGTCGGCCGCGGTCGCCCACAGAATTTCGCCTGCCGTGCGCACGCCGGTGTGAATGATCTTCAGCTGGATGCCCTGCTTCATCGCGGCAATCGCCGCCGAGAGCGCAACTTCGCCATAGGGCAAGCTCGAGGCCATGACGTTGCGCATCGTCGTGCCGCCGCCGTGCGAGGTTATCACACCGTCAATGTCGAGGCCGGCTTCCTTGTAATAGCCTTTGTCGATCGCGACGGCGTACGGCGTACCGTACAGCAAAACGCCCCAATGGGTAACCGTGACCTGCTCGGCCCTCGCGGCGAGGGGCGCCACCATTACGACGGCGGCAACCAGCAGAAGCCTCTTCAGAATTGACATGACATCCTCCCTTGGAGCGGCCACCATTACGATGTTGTTGTGTGAATTGTCCGGCCGGCGACCCCATCATGAATACAGCCGAACATCGTGTCTATTGGTAAGTATGGATTCATGGCGCACCGCGGCGAACACTGTTCGCAGTCGGGGATGTTGTGCCCGCGCGCAGGCATGCGATAAACAACGAGACGAAACTCGGAGGACGGATCATGAGCCAGCAAGCGCAGAAGTTGCGCGCTCTTCTCGCCACCAATTCGATCATCCGCATGCCGTGCGCATGGGATGCAATCTCGGCTCGCATGATCTCGCAGGCCGGCTACGGCCTGACCTTGATGAGCGGCTTCTCCGTGTCCGGCTCCAAGATGGCAATGCCAGATACCGGACTGATCTCGTTTGGCGAGATGGTCGACCAGTTGCGGCTGATCTGCGAGGCGGCGCCTGAACTGTTGGTGATCGGCGACGGCGACACCGGTTACGGCAATGCACTCAACGCGCAGCGGACCGTCCGCGAATATGCGCGCGCCGGGGCGGCCGCGATCATGATCGAAGACCAGGTCTCGCCGAAACGGTGCGGTCACACCAAGGGCAAGCAGGTTATCTCCAAGGCCGAGGCGCGCATGCGCATCCGCGCCGCAGTCGACGCCGCGCACGAAGGCGACAATGACATCCTCATCCTCGCCCGAACCGATTCGCGTGCGGTGCACGGTTTCGACGACGCTATGGAGCGCTGCTCCATCTTCGCTGAGGAAGGCGCCGACATCCTCTTCCTCGAAGCGCCCGAGAGCGTCGACGAGATGCGCGCATTCTGCGCAGGCTTCAACGAGCCCAAAATGGCCAACATGGTCGGCGGCGGCAAGACTCCGATCCTGCCGCCGGAGGAACTGGAAAAAATCGGCTACCGCATCGCCGCCTATCCGGTGCTCGTCTTCAGCGCCGCGATCAAGGCGGCGCAGGCCGCGCTCGTGGCACTGAAGAACGGCGGCGCCGATCGCATACCCCAGGTCACCTTCGACGAGTTGAAGACCCTGGTCGGCTTCGACGACTACTACGAGCGGGAGCAACGATACTCCGCCGAGTGACGATCCAGGGATAGTCACATCGGCGGCGACCGTCGTCATCAGCCGATGTGACTCTTGTGGTTCTGCATGTACCACTCCGCAATCTCCTCGCGGGTGGCAAACCAGACGTCGTCGAACTGTTTCGCATAGGCGACGAAATCGCGCAGCGCCCGAATGCGGAACGGCTGGCCGATGACGTGGGGATGCAGGCCGACGTTCATCATGCGGCCGCTCTTCTCGCCTTCGCGGTACAGCCAGTCGAACTGCTCCTTGAACACCTTAAAGGCGTCATCGACGGTTAAACCCTGTCGCATGAACACGGTGAAGTCATTGACTTCCGACGTGTACGGGATCGAGACCATCGGCCTGCCCGAGCGCGTCTCGACCATGTAGGGCTGGTCGTCGTTCAGGAGATCGGTGACGAAGATCAGCCCCTCCTCGGCGATGAGATCGATGGTGTTGAGCGTCGACCGCAGCGAGCAGGACAGCCAGCCTTTTGCCGGCTTGCCACAGACGTCGCTGTAGACCTTGAGCGACTTGCGGATGACCTCGCGCTCCTGCACCTCGTCGAACATATAGTCGGTGAGGAGCTCGGTCTGGACCCAGTTGTGCGCGACGATCTCCCAGTTCCGCTCGAGCGCGGCATCGATGACGGCGCGGCGCTCGAGCGCCATCTTGGCGTTCATGGTCGCCGTCGAGCGAATCTTGAACTCGTCGAAGATGTCGAATATGCGCCAGACGCCGACCCGCTGGCCGTATTCGCGCCAGGTGTAGTTCGGGTTGTCGTAGACGTTGCCGGGGAGATCGCCGCCGACGATACCGGGGCCGCCGGGGTAATACGGCTTGTTGCTGTCCTTGACCGGATCCCAGTACTCGAAATTGGTGGTGAGCATCAGCGCGAGGCGCTTTCCGTTCGGCCAACGAAGCGGCTTACGGTGCGGCATTGGCACGAACGGATAGCGCATTGATGAGCTCCTTCGATCCGGCCGCGACGGCCGGACCGGCACTCAGGGTTTCGGGATGCCGGCTGCTTTCACCGCGTCGGCGAAGGCCTGCCGGTCATGCGCGAACACCTTTGCGACCTCCTCCTTGCTCTCGCCGCCGGGAATGATGCCGAGCTTGGTAAGGCGCGCCTGCATCTCCGGGGTCTTCACGAAGGCCGCTACTTCATTGCGCAGCTTGTCGACGACATCGTCTGGCGTCTTAGCTGGAACCATGAAGCCGTTCCACGAAGCGAACGAGAAGCCGGGAACGGTCTCGCCGACGGTCGGGATGTCGGGCGCCGCCGGGACACGCTTGGCCGTCCCCACGGCGATCAGCTTGAGTGCGGGATCGTCTTTCTGCGCCAGCAGCACCGACGTGTTGCCGAAATAGAAATCGACGTTACCGGCCTTCAGGTCGGTGATCGCCTGCGGCTCGCCGCGCGACGGCACCATCACGACATTGACGCCGGTCTGCTTGAACAGCAGCAGCGGCGCGAGGTCGCTGATGTTGTGCGTGCCGGCGGCGGCGAAGTTGAGCTTGCCGGGGTGCGCCTTGGCGTAGGCGATGAATTCGGCGATGGTGTTGACGCCGAGGCTGCGCTTGACGGCCACGACCTGCGAACCGGTGCCGACATTGGTGACCGGCTTCAACTCCTTGTCCGGATCGAAGCTCATCTTCTGCACGAGCGGCGTCAGCAGGATCATCGAGTTCGGCGTGAACATGATCGTGTAGCCGTCCGGCGCGGCATGAACGACCGCACCGCTCGCCAGGGCGCCGCCGGCGCCCGGCCGGTTCTCGACCACGAAGGGCTGGCCGAACTTCTCCGCCAGATGCTTCGCAGCGAGCCGCGCCATCATATCGGTGTTGCCGCCGGCTCCGGTCGGAACCATGATCGTCACCTGCCGCGTTGGCCAGTCGGTCGCGGCGCGAGCAGAAACCGAACACAGGGACGTAGCGGCCAGTGCGGCGAGCAGAATTCTTCTATTGATCATTGTGTTTCCCCTTTGATGCGGTGCTTTTGCACTCGCGGTTGTGCGCCCCACTTGCGTCGATGCTCATGCATTCTTTGCACTTGCGACATAGCCGATGGCTTCGTTCTCGCCGACGACGTCAGCATACTTTGCGTTCATGTCGAACAGGTTGGCTTCGTGCGGGGCCTGATGCCGGTCGCCGCAGGCCTCGCGCACGACGATCGGGATAAACCCGTGACAGCAGGCGTCGAGGCATGTCGCTCTAACGCAGCCGCTGGTGGTAAGGCCCGTGATGAGAAGCGTGTCGATGCCCCATGTGGTCAGCGTCGGCGCGAGCGAGGTGCCGAAAAAAGCGCTCGGATATTGCTTGGACACGACGAGTTCGTCGTCACGCACGTTAAGCCCCGCCGGCCACGCCCCCATCGGACTGCCTTCGAGGAAGTGCCGCAACGGCTTGGCCTTCTGGTAGAAGCGGCCGCCGTTCAGTGCATGTTTCTGGTAGACGACATTGGTGTAGATCACCGGCACGCCGTTTTCGCGGGCGGCGTCGCGCACGCGGATCGCCGAGGCGAGCGCCGCATCGACGCCAGCGTATAGATCGCAGGACGGCTCGAAATAGGCCTGCACGAAATCGACCAGGATCAGCGCCGGCCGCTTGCCGAAGCCGAGCCGGTTCTCATAGACGCCGCTGTAGTTGGCCTGGAGATCGCCGCTCAATGATCCGGTCCCTGCTCGTCCGCCCGCCAGCAAAATTTGTACGGACAAGTGCGATCGGTCAACGTGAATCTGACGCAGCAGGTTGCGCCGGCGGTCGCAACAACCGCGTCTGCGCCTGTTCGGCCGATGCTGGCTGGGGTTAGGCGGCGGGGGGGACCGTCTGGTAGATCCAGGGACGTGCCACGCGGTCATGACTCTGGAACGCGGCGATATCGGCGTCGCGCAGCAGGGTCATGGCGATCTCGTCCCGCCCCTCGAGCAGGGCCTGCCGCCTTTCGCCGTCGATCTGGAACTCGAGCTGCCGCCCGGCCGGCGTCGTAATGGTGCAGGATTGCAGGTCGATCGCCATGGCCGGCGACGGCGCGCCGCCCAGTTCCTCGGCGATCCGGTCCACCTCCTCGCGCGGCAACCGGATCAGCAGGAGGCCGTTCTGGAAGGCGTTATTGGTGAAAATGTCGCCGAAGCCCGGCGCGATGACGCAGCGGAAGCCGTAGGCCATCAGCGCCCACACCGCCGACTCCCGCGACGAGCCGCAGCCGAAGTTCTCCGCCGTGACCAGGATTTTCGCGCCGCGATAACGTGGCTGGTTGAGCACGAAGTCGGGGTTTTCCGAGCCGTCGGCGCGAAAGCGGTAAGGTTCAAGTGCAAACGCGCCAAGTTCGTGGCGCTGATAGCCGATCAGCCTTTTGACCGGGATGATGGCGTCCGTGTCGATATTCGGCCGCATCAAGGGGGCGGCCAAGGCGCTGAGCTGCGTGAACTTCTCCATCAGGTCACCCGATCTTGCGCGCGTCGGCGATGCAGCCTGACAGGGCCGCCGCGGCCGCCATGGCCGGACTGGCCAAATGGGTGCGGGCGTTCGGACCCTGCCGGCCAACAAAGTTGCGATTGGTGGTCGACACCGAGCGCTGGCCCGGCGCGATGATGTCGCCGTTGACGCCGGCGCACATCGAACAGCCCGATTTCCGCCATTCGAAGCCGGCGCTGAGGAAAACCTTGTCCAGCCCTTCGCGCTCGGCGGCGCGTTGCGTCGCCTCCGATCCGGGCACGACCCAGGCGCGGACATTCGGCGCGATCTTGCGCCCGGCAACGATGCGCGCGGCCTCGCGGATGTCCGAGAGCCGGCCATTGGTGCAGGAGCCGATGAACACCCAGTCGATCGGGGTTCCCTCGATGGCCGCGCCGGGCGCCAGGCCCATGTAAGCGAGGGCGGCCTCCATCGCCTTGCGGCGTTGCGGGTCGGACTCGCGGGACGGATCCGGGATACGCGAATCGACAGCGATCACATCCTGAGGGCTGGTGCCCCAGGTGACCTGCGGCGCGACTGTGTCGACGTCGATGCTGTGCTCGACGTCGAACCGCGCGCCTTCGTCGGTCGGTAGGCCGCGCCAGTAGCCGAGCGCACGCTCGAACATGTCGCCCTGAGGCGCATAGCGGCGGCCCGCGAGGAATTCGAACGTGGTGTCGTCCGGCGCGATCATGCCGATCTTGGCGCCGAGTTCGATCGACAGGTTGCAGACGGTCAGCCGTTCGTCGATGCTCATCGCGCGGATTGCATCGCCGGCATACTCCACCGCATGTCCGCGCCCCGCCCCGGTGCCTATTTTTCCGATGGTGGCGAGGATGAGGTCCTTGGCCGTGACGCCCGCCGCCACCTTGCCATTGAAGTTGACGCGCATCGTCTTCGGTCTGGTCTGACGCAATGTCTGCGTCGCAAGCACATGCGCCACTTCCGTCGCGCCGATGCCGAAGGACAGCGCGCCGAGGCCGCCATGCGTGCAGGTGTGGCTGTCGGCGCAGACGATCGTCATTCCAGGCTGGGACAGGCCGAGCTCCGGGCCGATGACGTGGACAATGCCCTGCCCCTCGGTGTCGAGATCGAAATAGGTGATGCCGAAGGCGTCCGAGCCTTCCTTCATCTCGCGCAGCAGGCGCTCGCTGTTCGGCGTCGAGTTGGCGCGGCGGCGCGGGTCGGTTGCGACGGCATGATCGGGCACACCGAAGGTCAGCTCCGGATTGTGCGGCCTGAGCCCGCGATCCGCGATCCGTTTGATGATCGCGCCCGCTTCGAGGTCGTGCATCAGATGACGGTCAATTGCCAGCAGCGACACGCCGCCGCTGAGTTCGGCGACGACGTGCGAGGCCCATATCTTGTCGAACAATGTTCGTGGTTGTGCTTGCGCGGCCATTCGCCTGATCGCTCCGTCCGACGTTCCAAAGCGGACGCAGCTTAGATAAGCGGCCGGGCTGAGACAATGCTGCCGAGAGTCAGCTCCCGGCCGCCTCAGGCGCGACGGCTTTTTTCAGGGCGAACCTGAGGCAGACTGAGCCGGGGTCTTCCGCGCGAGCGAGCGCACCGATCATGGTCACCCATTCCTCGTCGCTTGCCTCCGCCGCGAAGCGCTGCACGGCATTGCGCGCGAACTCGCCCAGGCTCTCGCCCTCGGCTTCCGCCCGCACGCGCATGCTTGCCAGCAGATTGAGATCGCCGAGCGCCAGCACGGTCTCTTCGGCAAAGGATGGCGTATCAAAACGCGCAAGAACGTCGCCGAGCAGCATCGAACGGCTCCTTCAGTTCACGCGGTGCGCCTCGGCGCCATCGAGCGCGATGCCTTCGATGGCGGCGGCGGAGGCGAGTCTTGCCACGTACTGTGCGTGGGCACGCCGGCGCACGCTTTCAGCGAGATAGTCGGCGATGCGATCGGCGACGAGTTCATAAGGTAACGTCCGGCCCTCATGCTTGCGCTCGAGGCGGATGATGTGGAAGCCGTAGGGCGTCTGGACCGGGTCGGCGCCGATCTCGCCCGGCGCGAGCTTGACCATCGCCTGTTCGAATTCCGGCGTTGTCTGGCCGCGCGTGACCTGCCCGAGATTGCCGCCTTGAGCCGCCGACGGGCAGCGCGAATAGGCCTGCGCCAGTGCAGCGAAGGTTTCTGGACGCTCGGTCAGCGTCTCGAGCACGGCGATGGCGTCCGCGCGTGCCTGCGCAAAAGCCGGCTTGTCCGCCGGATCGGCGGCGAACAGGATGTGCGAGACTTCGTAAATGTCCTCCGAGCGGAAACGCGCGATGTTGTTGGCGTAGTAGCGGCGGCACGTCGCATCGTCGGCCAGCGGCAGAGCGACCTCGCGCTCGACCACGGCGCGCATGATCGCCTCGTCGTCGGTCTCGCGCCGTCCCTCCTCGTCGCTTGCCGGCTCGGCCCCAATATCGAGCGCTCGCGCGCGCTGCATGAGCAACTCGCGTACGACCAGCGCCCGCGCCGCATTCTGCCAGGCTTCGAGCGGCTTCTTCGCCGGGTGGTGCTGCATCTCGCGCACGATTGCGTCGCGCGCGATGGTGACGCCGTTGACGCTGACCGGCATCGGCTTGCCGGCCGGGATATTGGTATGGACCGAACAGCTCATCGCCGTCACTCCGCCGGCATGGGCGCGCGCACCGCGCCGGGCGCGACCGCCTTCGCCTTTCCGTTCCGGCGCGTCCGCACCACCTGGTAGCCGGTGCGGCCGAGATACCAGATCGGCGCGCTCCAGACGTGCACCAGACGGGTGAAGGGGAAGACGAGAAAGATCGTCATGCCCAGGAACAGGTGAGCCTTGAAGACGGGACTGACGTCGGCGACGAGCGCCGACACGTCCGTCTGCAAGGTCAGTATCCCCTGCGCCCAGGTCATGAACTTCACCATCTCGTGGCCGTCGAGATGGTTGAGCGAGACGAAGATGGTGCCGAGGCCGAGCGTCAGTTGCAGCCAGAGCAGCAGGAGGATGGCGATGTCGCCGAACGACGACGTCGTGCGAATGCGCGAGTCGAACAGACGGCGATGCGCAAGCAGCGTGATGCCGATGAAGCAGGCGACGCCGGCCACGCCGCCGAGGATGATGGCCATCCACTGCTTGAACGTGTGCGAGACGCCGAGCGCGTCGAACACCCAGATCGGCGTCAGCAGGCCGACGAAATGACCGGCGAAGATGACGAGAATGCCGACATGGAAGAGGTTCGAGCCCCACATCAATTGCCGGCGCCGCAGAAGCTGGCTGGAGCCGGAGCGCCAAGTGTACTGCTCGCGGTCGAAGCGCAACAGGCTGCCGAGCAGGAACACGGTGAGGCAAAAATAAGGATACCAGCCGAAGACGATGGAGTTG
>Ga0068855_100010907_pt1 | contig 10970 bp, 7 predicted proteins | sample KBSCornC52_FD_66592 | JGI IMG/M metagenome (GOLD analysis project Ga0068855, IMG submission 66592) | Corn rhizosphere microbial communities from Kellogg Biological Station, Michigan, USA - KBS Corn C5-2 | ecosystem: Host-associated > Plants > Roots > Rhizosphere > Soil ... | reverse complement strand
CGGTTCTTCCCGCTGGAGTACACCAAGCTGACGCTGGAGATGACGTCGCCGGATTACGTCGACTACTTCCACGCGCTTCCCGAGGCGACGAGGTATCGGCTGGAGGCCGAGCAGAAGGGGCTGTTCAAGGGCATCGACGCCGTGCTGATCAACGAGATCTTCGACACCCTCTACCTCAAGAGCGTGCGCGGTCCGGTGGCCACGCGGCTGGTGACGAACACCGAGCTGCGCGGGGCGTCGTATGACGAGGCCGGCGGCACCTACACGCTCGATCTGCACCACGAGGAGCAGGACCGCGGGTTCTCGCTCGCGACGCAAGGGCTGGTGCTGGCGACCGGGTACCGCTATCAGTTCCCTGCCTTCCTCGAACCGGTGCGGGACCGTATCCGCTGGGACGGCAGCGGGCGATTCGACGTCGCGCGCAACTACTCGATCGACGTCGCCGGGCGAGAGATATTCCTGCAGAACGCCGGCACGCACACGCACAGCCTCACGTCCCCGGACCTGGGCATGGGGGCGTACCGGAACTCGTGGATCATCAGCGAGATGCTTGGCCGGGACTACTACCCGATCGAGAAGTCCATAGCGTTCCAGGAGTTCGGCGCGCCGGACGGACTGCTCACGTGATCACTTTCCGTCCGCTCGATGTGGGATCCGACGCCGAGATGGCGATGCTGCACCGCTGGGTCACGCACCCGAAGGCGGGCTTCTGGATGATGCAGGACTGCGATGTCGAGCAGGTGCGCCGCGAATACCGCCGGATTGCCGAGCATCGGCATCACGAAGCGTTCCTCGGGCTGGTGGATGGAAATCCGGCGTTCCTCGCCGAGCGGTACGACCCGCGCCACGTGGAGTTGGCCGGGCTGTACGAGGCCCAGGACGGCGACGTCGGGATGCACTTCCTGTGCGCACCGACCGACACGCCGATCCATGGCTTCACTCGCGCGGTGATCACGGCCGTGCTGGGCTGGATCTTCTCCGATCCGGGCGTGCTGCGCGTGGTCGTCGAGCCGGACGTGCGGAACACCGCGGTCCATGCGCTGAACGCGGCGGTCGGGTTCCGTGTCGTCGGTCCGATCACCAAGCCCGAGAAGCAGGCGCTGCTGAGCGTTTGCACCTGGCATGACTTCCTAGGAGCCACCCGATGAACCCCCGTGACGCCGTCCGTCATCTGACCCCCGACAATTGGGACCGCGCCAATCGGCTCCTGCTGCGCAAAGCCATTGCAGAGTTCTCCCATGAACGGCTGCTCGCACCGCAGTTGCTTGCCGGATCTGACCAATCGTTCTCCGTGCATAGCGACGACGGCACCGTGGAGCACCGCTTTTCAGCGCAGGTGCTGGAGCTGAATCACTGGCAGGTGGATGCCGAGAGCATTGTTCGCATTCGCGACGGCGAGGAAGCGCCTTTGGACGTCGCAGACTTCTGCATCGAGATGCGCGGCGCCCTCGGCCTCAGCGATCAGGTTCTGCCGGTCTACCTGGAGGAGATCGGCTCCACGCTGGCCAGTACCGCCTACAAGCTGAGCAAGCCGCCGGTCACGGCTTCAGAGCTGGCGCGCGCCGACTTTCAGCGGATCGAGACGGAGATGACCGAGGGACATCCCACGTTCGTCGCCGGAAGTGGCCGGATCGGGTTCGGCGTCGACGACTTCCGGCAGTACGCGCCGGAGGCGGCGTCTGCAGTGCATCTGATCTGGGTGGCTGCGCATCGGGACCATGCGGCTTTCTCGGCTTGTGCGGACACTGAGTACGAGAGCTTCATTCGGGCGGAGCTCGGAGAGGAACTGCTGGGGCTGTACGGCAAGGTGATGACCGGCCTCGGCCTGGATCTGGATGATTATCTGCTGATCCCGGTGCATCCCTGGCAGTGGTGGAACAAGCTCTCGGTGACGTTCGCCGGGGACATCGCCCGGCAGCTTCTGGTGTGTCTGGGCCCTGGCGATGATGAGCACCTGGCGCAGCAGTCGATCCGAACGTTCTTCAATGTCACTGATCCGTCGAAGCACTATGTGAAGACCGCATTGTCCGTTCTGAACATGGGGTTCATGCGCGGGCTGTCAGCGGCCTACATGGAGGCGACTCCCGCGATCAACGACTGGCTGGCCGGACTGATCGCCGACGACGCGGTGTTCAAGCGGACACGGCTGTCGGTGATTCGTGAGCGCGCGGCGGTCGGGTATCGGCATCGGCAGCTCGAGGCGGCTACGGGGCCTTCGTCGCCCTATCGGAAGATGCTGGCCGCTTTGTGGCGCGAAAGTCCGGTGCCGGCGCTGGAGCCCGGCCGGCGGTTGGCGACGATGGCCGGCTTGCTGCATGTGGACCGCGACGGCGGTTCGCTGGCGGCGGCACTGGTCGCGGAGTCGGGGCTGGCTCCGCAAGTGTGGTTGCGGCGGTATCTGGATGCTTATCTGGTGCCGTTGCTGCATGCGCTCTACGCCTACGGCTTGGCGTTCATGCCGCATGGCGAGAACGTCATTCTGGTGCTGGACGAGCGTGGCGTGGTCGAGCGCGTCATCTTCAAGGACATCGCCGAGGAGATCGCGGTGATGGAGCCTTCGGTTCCACTGCCGGCCGGGGTGGATCGGATCCGGGCGGACGTGCCGGAGGATCTCAGACTGCTTTCGATCTTCACCGATGTGTTCGATTGCTTTCTGCGGTACTTGAACGCGGTGCTGGCTTCGCGGGGAGTCTTGGCCGAGGACGTCTTCTGGCGGACCGTCGCGGAATGCGTTGAGGCTTATCAGGACTCGACCCCTGAGCTGGCCGAGCAGTTCCGGCGCTTCGACGTGTTCGCTCCTGAGTTCGCACTGTCGTGCCTGAACCGTCTTCAGCTGCGGAACAACGAGCAGATGGTGGATCTGGCCGATCCCTCGTCGGCGCTGCGATTGGTGGGGACGTTGGAGAATCCGATCGCGCGGGTACGAAGGGGTTGATGTCCGACCTCCGCGTGGCGAACGATCACCTCGGCGATCCGCGGCGTCTTCGAACCCTGTTCGACGACGAGGGCCATCTCTTCTTCCGGGATGTCCTCGACCGGGATGCGGTCCTGGAGACCGGTCGGCGGGTGATGCGCACGGTCGATGAGCTGTCGGGCTGCGAGGACAGCGAACTCCAGGACGCGCTGAACGAGCAGCGGCTCTGGGAACGCCTGGTCGCGGTCCCGTCGTTGGCGACCTTCTTCGCCACGATCGCGGGCGCGCCGGTCGGCTTCATCCCGCTGGCGCGCTACCGGATCATGCCGCCGGGCGGCGTGACGCAGGTCCACCAGGACGCACTGCTCAACCCGGGCTTCGACATGACGACGGCCTGGATCCCGCTCATGCCGATCAGCACGGAGCTGGGCGGCTTGGCGGTGGCGAGCGGCAGCCACCGCCACGGCTGCGTGCCGCCCGAGTCACTGCCGCCGCTGGACGGTTCGTGGCGCTCAGCTGCCTACGAGCCCGGCGACGTCGTCCTGATGAACGAGGCGCTGGTCCACACCGGCCTGCCGAACCGTTCCCGCGACAGCCTGCGGGTGTCGGTCGACGTGCGCTTCCAGAGCCCGACGGCCGCTCCGGCGGTGGTCGGACGCATCGTAGAGGTGGACACAGAATCGGTGCGGATCGCCAGCGAGGCCGGCGGGGAGGTCGTGACGCTCGCCGTGGACGACTCGACGCTGCTCCGCGCCGGCTCCGGTCAGCGAATTCCGCTCGCGGAGCTGACCGCGTCGGAGCTGGCGCCGGGACAGCGCGTCATCGCCTCGCGGCGGGAGGAGCTCGCCGTCATGATCAAGAGGCTGTAGCGGTCTCGCGGTCAGCGGCGCGCGGAGGGAAATCGGCATCTCCACCCATGGGGACCAGCCGTGCAGGTGGGATGCGGGGCTCCGCCCGGGGGTCGAGACGGCCGCTGCGGGCTATTCCCCGACAGCTCGCATGAATGATATATGAGGTCGTATGCATCTTGGCTCACAGCCAGACAGCGCCTCCCCCGATTCAGAGCCCGTATTCGCCCCGTACGACGCGGTCGATCTCGACGGGGACCACCTGTTGCGTCCCGCGGAGATCGAGAAGCAGATCCTGGACGTCGCCCCGCGGGTCCGCGACTGCCTCGTCGCCTCGGCCCGGCTGCGCGGCCGCGTGCAGACCGACGTCCTGCTGGTCCTGCAGCCCGGTGTCGATCCCGACGACGACCACGAGACGGCGATCCGGCCGGCCTTCACCGACGCCGAGGCCGCGACGATCCGGCGGGTGTTCGTCATCGGCTCCGACCGGCGCATGCCGGCCGACGCGCTCGAGCGGGACCGGACCCTGATATGGCTGCACCAGGCTGCTGAGATGGCCGGTGCGCGGCTGCCGGGCCTCGGGCGCAAGGTGGATCCCGTGCCGGTGCCGACGGAGCGGGTTCCGGTGGACTTCGCCGGCGACGGCGAGGGCGTCGCCGCGCTGACGTGGGGGCAGCACGAGATCTGGCAGTCCATGACCCGGCAGGGGAACTGGCTGCCGCTGGGCGGCTGGCGGCCGGTGGATCCCGGCACCGGGGTCGAGGCCATCGCCGACGAGCTCGCGTACCTGCACACGCGGTTCCCCTCGATGCGGACCCGGCTGCGCTTCGACGAGGACGTCTGGCCGTACCAGGAGCTGTTCGCCTCCGGATCCACGCACCTCGACGTCTTCGACGCCGAGCCCGGCCAGGAGCCGGCCGACCGGCTCGCCGCGGACATCTCGGACAACTACCAGTACCAGCCCTACGACCTGCGCGCCGAGTGGCCGGTCCGGATGGCCGTGGTGCGCCAGGGCGGCGAGGCGACCCGCCTGGTCGTCGCCATGCACCACCTGGCCCTGGACGGCGGCGGGGCCGAGATCATGTTCCGCGACGTCGCGGTGCGGGCCACCGAGCCGCCCTCGGGCCTGCAGCAGCTGGAGCAGACCGCCTGGCAGAGCTCGCCGGCCGGCCGCAAGCACAGCGACAGGACTCTGCGACACTTCGGCGACGTCCTGCGGACCATGCCGACGCCGACCTTCCCGCCCTCGGACGACCCGCGCCGCCCGCGCTACTGGAGCGCCGAGTACTACTCCCCCGCGCTGCGCCCGGCGCTGGCGGCGATCGGCGAGCGCACCGGCGCCGACGCCACGCGCGTGCTGTTCGCGGTCTACGCCATCGCGCTGGCGCACGTCACCGGCGTCCACCCGGCCCTGTTCCGGCCGGTGATCGGCAACCGCTTCCGGCACCAGCTGGCCGACGTCGTCTGCCACGCGGCCCAGGCCGGCGTGGTCCTGCTCGACGTCGCCGACTCCACGGTCGAGGAGGTGATCGAGCGCGCCGGCCCGGCCGCGATGAACGCCCTCAAGCACAGCTACTTCAACCCGAGGCAGCTCAACGAGATGATCGAGGACATCGGCCGCGAACGCGGCGCCGACCTGGACATCGCCTCGTTCTTCAACGACCGCCGAGCCCCGGTCCCCGCCCCGGCCGCCACCACCGCAGGGCCCGAAACCCCGACGGCCGAAGACTTCGCCGAAGCCCGCGCCGCCAGCCGCTTCCGCTGGACCCAACGCCGCAACGACCCCGTGGAACGCCTGTTCCTGCACGTCGACGACGGCCCCGACGCCGTCACCCTCCTCGTCGAGGCCGACACCCGCGGCATGTCCCCCGCCCAGATCGAGCACCTGGTGCGGGAGATCGAGGAGGTCGCGGTGAGTGCGGCGGTGCAGCCCGGGTTGCGGTCGGGGGTATCGGGGCGCTGATACGTGTCCGCACGGCCCCGCGCAGCAAGCACCCCCAGACCGGATCCCGCCGGTCCGGGGGCGCCCAACGCACAACCGCTCAGGAGCTGTACGTCGTCGTGCAAACCGTGCCGTTCAAACTGATCGCCGCGGGCGAGGGATACGCCCCGGTGTTGTTCCCGACGAAGCCGATGCTCGCCGAGTTGCCACCGCCGGCGGCCAGATCGGCGTTCCAGGTCAGGCTGGTGGCCTCGACGTTCTGGCCGGAGCTGGTCCAGTTCGCGTTCCAGCCGGAGGACAGGGTCTCGCTGGTGCTGGGGAAGGTGAAGGTCAGCGACCAGCCGTTGACGGGGCTGGGTCCGGTGTCGGTGACGGTGAGCGCCGCGACATAGCCGCTGCCCCAGCCGGTCGTCACCTGGTAGTCCACGGCGCAGGTGCTGGCCGCGGGCGTGCCGGTGGTGAAGGTGAGCGGATCGGAGGCTGGCGAGAGGTTGCCGTTCTGGTCGGTGGCCAGCACGTTCAGGGTGTAGCCCGTGCCCGGCACGAGGTTGTTGATCGTCGCCGAGGTGGAGGTCGACTCGGCGAGCAGCTCACTGGTCGTGCCGAACTGCCGGTAGACCTCGTAGCGGGTGGCCGGGCCTCCGTGGGACGGGGTCCAGCTCACCGTCGCCTGCGTGCCGGTGACGTGCGAGACGCTGGGTGCGGCGGGGGCCGTCAGGGTGCTGACGGGGGCGCCGGACGGAGTCAGCACCACGGTCTCGATCGAGTACGGCGGCAGCGTCTGAACTGCGCTGCTCCCCTGCGCCGCGGACGTGATCGAGGTGGCCTCGTCGCCGTACGTGTAGACGGTCGGCGTCGCGGTGCTCGGCGTGTACCCGGCGTAGTGCAGGTTCACCGAGTAGGAGTTCGCAGGGTCCTTGTTCACCAGCATCACGGCCAGGTTCCCGTTCGCCTGCTTGACGGCGTGCGCCGCGACGAGTTGCTGGTCGGTACCGGCACGCACCATCTGGTCGCCGGGCCGGCCGAGCTTGCTCAGCATGCTGATCGCGTGGTAGCTCGGGAACGGCGTGTTGAGTGCCGGCTCGCACACCGTCCCCACACACGTCCCGCTCGACAGCACGCCCCAGTCGTCGTAGTCCGTCGCGCCGTCCGGTGCGGTGCTGATCTGCGTCGGACCGTTGTGCGTGTCCCACCAGTCGACGGTGAACACGCCCTGCTCCAGCGCCGTGAAGTACGTGTCGGCACCGAACAGCGCATCCGGCTGCGTGTCCTCATCGACGCCGGCGTTCACCTCGGTGAGCGCGACGCCGAGATGCGAAGCGTTGGCCCCGCCGTACTCGGCGATCTCGGTCCGCAGCTGCGACAACTCCCCGGGCAGTTGAGCCGGCTCGGTCAGCGCCGTGGACGCGCCGGTGCCGTTGGGATACCAGTGCACGATGACGAAGTCGACCGCCGAACCCGCGATCGACAGCACCGTCCGGTTCCAGTCGGCGGAGTCGCCGGAGGCCACGACACCGTCCGGCCAGTTCCCGGGCAGGGTCAGCACCGCGCCGACCTTGATCGTGGGGTCTACGGCCTTCATCGCCTGGCTGTACTGGACGACGTTCTGCGCATACGTCGTCGGGCTCTTGCTCGCGTGGTTGTCGGCTTCCCAGTCGCTTCCGTAATAGCCGTTGCCGTAGTTCTCGTTCCCGACCTCCCAGTACTTGTCGCCGTAGCCCTTGGTGACGTTGGCGTACTGGACCCAGCCCGCGGCCTGCTGAGGCGTGCCGGTCCCGTAGTTGGCGATGAGGATCGGCTGGGCCCCGATGGTCTTGACGGTGCCCATGAACGCGTCGAAATCCGTTCCCGGAGCCACGTAGCCGCCGGGCGCGGTGTTGGTCTGCCAGTCGTACATGTCGCCGTAGGAGCCGCCGGGGTAGCGCAGCATTCCGATGCCGGCCTGGCCGAGCAGGCCCTGGACCGCCGGGACGTTCATCTGGCTGTCCCACACGGCGCTGTTCAGGCCGTACCCAGTGGTCGGGATCGTGCCGAGGCCTTCCAGGGTGTTGACGGTGACGTCGACCGACGTGGCGGCGGCCGGCGCGGTCGTCGCCGCGGCGCTCCCGCCCGGCCCGGACGCCGCGACGCCGGCCACGGCGAGCAGCCCGGCCGCGCCGAGCGTGCCCAATCTGCGCACTCTCAAAGTGCTGGCTCCCTTCAAATGACATGGCTATCAGGGGACTGAAAAGCGGACAGAGACTCTCAACACCCGATCCGGCTGGTGCTCAGCGCCACGTCGTCGAACCACAGCGTGTCGTCGCCGCTGCTGTAGTTCTCCCAGCCGAGCTTGAGATCGGTGAGCTGCGGACGCCACGACGCCCCGGACCCGCCGAGCCACTGGTCGTCGATGTCGGAGGTCGCCACGCCGTCCTCGGTCAGGCCCGGGACGGCGGCGCCGTTGTACCAGGTGTGGATCTGGCCGTTGGAGCCGCTCACGGAGAACTCCAGGCACTCCCAGGCCCCGGTCGGCAGCACGACGCTCTGCGCGACGCCGGCCGGGCTCTGGTCCGGCAGCGTGGCGTCGTCGGACTGCCGGTTCCACATCAGCGCGCCGTTCTGGGCGCCGAGCCGCAGATCGGTGTTGCCGTGCGCGGAGTCGTTCAGCGCCAGGAAGGTGGTGTGGTTGGTCGGCAGCGGCGCGGTGTGCTTGATCCAGAAGCGGACGTACCAGGTCGGGGCGGCGGTCGCCATGTCGGTCGTGTCGTCGGCGAAGACGTGGTTGCAGTACGTCCCGCGGCCGTCGATCTCCAGGGACTTGACCCCGGCGTGCTCCTGCGCGCCGGTGATCGTGGCGGCGCCGGTCCCCGAACAGCTCGGCGTGACCACGGACCAGCGGCCGGCCGGCGTGCTCGAGGTCTGATTCTCGAAGCCGTCGCAGAACACCGCACCGGCCGGACACGGCCCGCTGCTCGGCGTGGTCGACGGCGAGGTGGAAGGCGACGTCGACGGCGAAGTCGAGGGCGAGGTGGAAGGCGACGTGGAAGGCGACGTGGAAGGCGAGCTCGACGGCGAACTCGGCGTCCCCAAGCCGCTGCACGGCACGCCGTTGAACGCGAAGTTCACCGGGGCGCTGTTCGTCCCCGAATACGTGGCCTGAAACCCGAAGGCGACCGTGGCCCCGGCGGCGACCGCGCCGTTGTACGGCTCGTTGGTGGCCGTGACCTGCTGACCGCTTTGGCTGACCTGCGCGTTCCACCCGGACGTCACCTGCTGCGTCCCGTTCCAGGACCACGTCGCCGTCCACGCCGACACGGCCGGACCGCCGTTCGTCACCGTCACGTTGGCGGTGAACCCGGTACTCCACTGGTTCGGCTGATAGGCGACCGAGCAGCTGGTGTCGGCACCCGCGGCGGGTCTGGACCCGAGGATGAACATCGCGGACAGCGCCAGGACGGCCGCGGCCACCGCGGCCAGAACGCGGATACTGCGCAGGAAGGAATGATCGCGGTACATCAGGGCACCTCCACCGTGAACGCCGCCGTGTGCTCGACCCCCGACGTCTGGAACTGGACGAACAGCCGCCACGCGCCGGACTCGGGGAACCGGATCGTCGCCGTCAAAGCGCCCGCGCCGCTCGTCCCACCGGCGGAGCGTCCGGTGGACAGGGCTCGGGCGAAGGCCGTGTCACCGCTGTGGAACGCGGTCAGGTGTGCGTAGCCGTCAAGCAGCCTGTCGAACTGCTGGACCGGTTTCCCGTCCTTGGTGATCGCGACTCCGAGGTCTGATTCGGTTCCTTCGCGCGCCGGGCCGGTGAGCCGAAGCGCGTAGCCGTCGGCGGTAGCCGTGTCGGCCGCGGCGGGCAGCGCGGCGACGGTCGCGGGGCCGGGGATCGTCAAGGGTTGGGACAACGAATACGACAAGGGCGTCCCGGCGCTGGAATCCGGCGCCGCGAACGTGACGTAACTACGGTAGGAACCGCCCGGCAGAGCCGGGATCGGCACGGTCCAGGAACCATCGGCACGCATCGACGGAATCAGCTGACGGAAGTCCCCGAGATCGCTGCGCACCAGGTAGAACACCAGAAGCTGGCCCTCGTACGGCTGGAACCGGGTGACGGTCTTGCCGCTGGGGCCGGTGATGTGGAACGTGAACGGCGCCGTGGAGTCGACGACGTACGAATAGCCGCCGACGGCGGCGTGAAGCCCGTTGTCGGAGGCCGCCGCGGCGGCGATCTTCGGACCGCTGGGCTCTCCCATCCCCGGCATGTCGTCGCCGGAGCCGCCCATGTCCATCCCGCTCATGCCGCTCATGTCGCCGGCGCCCATCGCCATTGCGTCGCGGCTGATCGAGGCCGGCGGCGTGTTCCGCGGACCGGAGGCGGACGCCTGGCCGCAGCCCGCGAGAGCCGCGGCCGCCGCACAGGCGGTCGCAGCCGATATCAGAGCGCGTCGAAGCGCAGGCATGACAAGACCCTTCATCGAAGGCGGCGGCGCGGCCGGCGTTGCGGCGGCCGCACCGCCACGGAGCACTACGGACTCGTGCAGGACAGGCTCTCCGGTTGGACCGGAGCAGTCGCCTGGTTCGCCACGAAGCCGAAGTTCGTACTGGCCCCGGCCGCCAGTTGCGCGTTCCAGTCCGCCGACTTCATCGTCGCCAGCGACCCGGATTGCGACAGCGTCCCGTTCCACGCGCTGACCACGCTCTCGCCGTCGGCGAGCACCCAGCCGACCGTCCACTTGGTCAGCGGGGTGTTGTTCGGGTTGGTCACGGTGATCTGCGCCTGGAAGCCGCCGCTCCAGGTGTTCGTCACCGCGTACGTGGCCTTGCACGGCACCGAAGGCGGCGGCGGGGCCGTCGCGCCGATACCGGTGACCTGGCCGCTGCCGCCGTCGAAGACCACGTCGGAGCAGCCGTAGAAGGTCTCCGGGCTGTCCGAGCGGGCCCAGACCGAGTAGATGATGTGGCGCCCGGTCTTGTTCGCCGGCAGCGTCGTGTTCCAGGAGTAGTAGCTCTGCAGGGTGGCCACGGTCCCGGTGTTCGGCGGGTCGGTGACCTTGGAGAACGGCACCGACTCCAGGTCGGCCCAGGTCAGGGGCTTGGTCTGGTCCCAGCCGTCCTTGGTGACGTACAGGCTGAACGTGCCCGGGTGCGCGGCCCACCGGTTGTAGTTGATGGTGATGTTCGCCCCGGAGGTCAGGTGCGTGACCGGCCAGTCGGCGCTCACCTGGTCGAACCCTGAGAAGTCGTAGTAGTTGCTGTTGCCGCTGCACAGCTTGCCGTCGGG
>Ga0068855_100010906_pt1 | contig 10970 bp, 10 predicted proteins | sample KBSCornC52_FD_66592 | JGI IMG/M metagenome (GOLD analysis project Ga0068855, IMG submission 66592) | Corn rhizosphere microbial communities from Kellogg Biological Station, Michigan, USA - KBS Corn C5-2 | ecosystem: Host-associated > Plants > Roots > Rhizosphere > Soil ... | reverse complement strand
TTCCACATTAGCGGGTGGAACCTCCAGGCGCTGCAGGAGGCGGGGGAGGAGGCCGTCGGGCTGTTGGAGGAGGGCGAGCAGGAGGTGTTCGCCGTCGACTTCGACGTGTCCGTAGCGGACCGCGAGGGTCTGCGCCTGCGCGAGCGCCTCTTGTGACTTCTCGGTCAGTTTGTTAATATCCATATCGTGTGCTACCTCTGGAATCTATGGTGAGTTCGTAAGTTGCTTTAGTGTATCACGCTAAAGTATCACGAGTCAAGTACGGAATCGCCCCTGTGGGCTGTTTCGTGATTCATGAAACGAATCGCAGGGTGGAGGGGTTCGCGCGATGGGACAATTTGGGAGTCAGGGAGCGGCGAGGATGTCGTCGAGGAGGATTACGGGCAGGCCGGGAATGCGCCTGAGGTCCTTGTCGTTGGTGACGAAGAGGGTGCATCCGTGCAGCAGGCATGTGGCGGCATGGATCGCGTCTGGCGTTTTCAGGGAGCCCAGGTCCGCGCGGAGACGCGCAGCTTCAAGCAAAACGGCCCTCGAAACGGGCAGCAGGTGGTTGCTGGCGTGGTTCCAGAACTCCTGCCGAAGCGCGATTTGATCGGAATTCCGCTCACGCAGCGGAATCACAAGGGTTTCGAGCAGCACTAGCTCACTGCTGGCAATCGTGATCGTTCCCTGCTGGGCGGCCTGCCAGAGCGGGGCAAGGAGCGGCCCATATACGGGATGCCGATTGAGTGAGTAGAGCACGGGATTCGCGTCGACGTAGACACTGCCCGACGCAGGAGGGACTAATTGTCCCATGCTTCTTTCTCCCGGCGCATCTCGGATTCGATTCGCTCCCAGTCTTCGTGGGAGAGATTCGACGGCGGCAGGGATTGGAGCCAGTCCCAGATTCCAGTGGTCGTCGACTGCCCGCTGATGTCGGCCGCCAGGTCCGGCAGCACAATCAGCTCGACCGGCGTCCCCTCCGCCAACTCAGACGAATCGACCTGAATCCGTCCTCCAGATTGGACCGTTGTTCTTAGCTTGAGCGCACTCTGCATGATTCACCTCGCGATCCCATTCTATCACGCCACAGCGCAACCGGCAATGACTGGCATTGGAGTGCGGACGCCAAGTTGGTGCGGCGGGCCACGGAACGGGCCGGGGGACGGCGGGGTTTCTGTCGGAACCGGGATTACGCGGACCTTGGGATTGAGTTTGATTTGGGCGGTGGTGGTCGGGAGACATGGTGTGAGGGCGGTGACCGGGAGAGTGGGAACGGCTGAGGCGGCGTGAGTATGCTGACCGGGGTCGAAGGTTAGCAGCTCGGCGGGACCGCTGGCGAGGAGGCGGGCGGCGAGGGCGATGTAGAAGCTATCGTCGGAGCGGCTGCTTGCGAATGGTTAGCAAACTGTTCGGCGGAGTGGACACCGGTAGCGACCGGCTAGTGCTGCCGGTCTTCAGGGTCAGTGACGCTGACCTCCAGCCGTGTAATCTGAATAGACGAGCGGTCAAGACGCCGCAAAACCAGCCCAATTACGTCTCTTGCTTTCTTATTGCGTATCTTCAGCGTATCGGGATCCGATGGGACGGACGGATCGAGGTCGATCTCAAAGGTCAACCGACGTAGAGAAGTCGCAGCCATTCCTAACGGACCGTCCGTCGTTGCAACGCCGTCTTGGACTCGCATCAGAGACTGGGCTTGTGCATCATTGAGAGCGCGTTGTGAAGCAACTAAGGGCAACTCACCGATGGTTTTTAGTGTCGACGCCTCGACCTGGCGTGTTTCCGCATCCGTTTTCCTCGTTTGCGCCTCAACATACCTTCGGTCCGCTTCGCCTTTTCTAAACTTTTGGATCACGAACGCGAACGCTCCAATGGCCACCAGTGCCTGATAGCCATCAGTAAGGATCATCTCGAGCGAGAGCGGCGATTCGTGAGTGAGCCGTCTAACCCTCAATCGATCTTCTGGTCTCAACGGGAATGTGCGTCGGTAAGCGGTAGCAGCGGAATATCGGAATGTGCCATACGACTTGTCTGTAGCTAACCGAATTACCGAATAGAGGGCGTCCAAATCCCACAAAAATCGCGCGATCTCGCGCGTCTCGGTCAGTTCATCTTCCTCCGTCTGAACGACTATTCGAATCATTGCTCTAGCCCGTGCGGCAGTTCCTGACCGGTGGTGTGGGGCAACAATTATGCCCTCAGGGACTGAAGGTGCTTAATACCATCTGGGGATACCCGAAAAGCTCCCTTCGAAAGCTTTATTGCCCTTTTCCCTGTGACGTTGTTAGTGACACTCTGGGTAGGGTTAGCCAACTTTATTCCCTGGTCAGTCAGTAGCTTGTTCGCATCTCGCGTCGTAAACTGGTTGCTAGAATTATGCTGCTGAGCGAAGTGCCCGGCTGCGAGTATCTGGTCAGTTCCGGTTATTCCGTTGCGAAGCGTGTGCAGGTACTCCCCAAACGTCGCGTGGAGTCCCTCTGGATTGAGCTTGTGTTGGGGGCCCGTAGGATGCCGAGGGCTGTCGGAGGGAGATGACAACGGTGCTTTCTCTGCACGGTCGGCAAGCATCATCAGCACGGCGTCAATGCGATCTGCGTACCCTTCTATGAACTCCTGACTCCCTGACAGTTCCAACTCGCCGGTCGTCACGTTTACACGGATGCTGTTGGTTATGGCTTCCAAAGCTAACCTCCTTTGTTTAACTGTGCGGTCCAGCTAGGTATGTGCTGTTCCACGTACTTCGCGCCGGGTGGCAGCAAAACAAGCGAGTCCGGTTCCGATGCATCAACCATTCGCTCCTGATGCAGTGGCCGTATGACTCGGCGAACATATGCCGCAGGGTCTTTCGGTTCCACGTCTCGTATAAGGTCAGCAACGGTCTTGCGGCCGGTCGCACAGTTGAAGAGAAGTACCAATGTCTGTTGCTTCAGACTAAGCGATCCGAGCAGAACCCGCCTTAGGTCTCCGACCTCCGCTACCAAAGGAAGATCACGCTGGACAATGGAATCTACGATGCCTTGCGCCTCCGTGAGGGTGCATTCATAATGAATCCTGAATAGTTCGGCAACAACCCAATCCGCGATACCGGCAAGCAATGTCGCGTCAGCGTGGTTAGGATTGACGTCGCCACCCAAATGGCCTACACCACGCTTATTTCGCACGTTATATATCGTCAATAGTGCGCGCGGAATATGAATCCTGTAAGCTTCGTTCGCTGCCGCCACAGGCAGTTGCTCGATCGCCCGCAGCTTGCCGATCATGTCGTTGATTGACACACCAACAGGCGTGAAGCTCCCACCGCCTGAAACTGCTTGAACGATTCGGTAGCATGCCTCGACGAACTTTCCGCCGTTCAACTCTGCAGGCTCATGGCGATCAAGCATGTAATTTCGCTTGATCTCGACGTACGAGTCAATCAGCGCGTCAACCAGTGCTGCAGGTAGGGCGACAGCTAGGTCCGTCCGAATTTGGGAAATAGCGTCCATGGCTCTTATTACTGAAAGGGGATAATTGCTCGGTTCACTGTTAATTATACGCGACGTATGAAGGTTTGTCTAGTTAAACGGACAGCTATCAAGTCGAGCAGTTGCGCATATCGTCGAACCGCCCCATGTTCTCGTCAACCCTAATCGAATGAACTCGTCGGCCAACTTCGTTAGTATTATGTGGCCACGGCTGTATAACATAACGTCAATTGAAGAGCATACGAAAATAAGGGGAAATCAACTTCAAGAACACTATATGCAGACCAACGTCGCGGCGTTCTACACTAAATATGGAATCTGAGCGCGAAAATTGCGATACGAAGGAGATATGGACGTGATACCAACTTCGGTCAATCGGCCCCGACTAGGTGGTTAGGCGGGCGACCAACAGCATTCGAGGGAGGGGGCGGTTACCTCGCGGATGCGGGAGAAGTGGGAGTCGGCGCTTACGACGGTGAGGTTGTGGCGGAGGGCGACGGCGGTGGGGCGACTGGGTGGAGTTGCGTTGTCTATGGAGCCGTCGTTTTCTGTGTACTTCGGGGTCGCAATGCATAGGTAATACCTGGAATCTATGCATTGGCGGAGGTGAATGTATAGAAAACGGCGATTCTCTATACATTCGGACCTATAATACTTCTGTGCTCGCGGCGAATCCGCGGGCCGGGAGAGCGCCTTGGACCAGATTCGACCCCTCACCGATATCGACCCCGGACGGTTTGCCACCCCCGCGATCGTCCGGAGGCTGACCGCGGCCAGCAGACGGCTGGCCGAGCTCAAGGGAGTCGCGCTTTCCATCCCGAATCAGGCAATCCTCGTGAACTCGCTCGGCATGCAGGAGGCGAAGGACAGCTCTGCCATCGAGAACATCGTCACGACCCACGATGAGCTGTTCAAGGAGGACGCGTTTCCGGAGCTGCTCCACAATCCCGCGGCGAAGGAGGTGCGCGGCTACCGACAGGCGCTGCTGCTGGGGTTCGATCTGGTACAGTCGACCTCGCTCATCACCGTCAATCACATTCTCGCGATTCAGGAGGAGGTCGAGGGGAACAGTGCCGGATTTCGCCGCCTGCCCGGCACGGTGCTGAAGGACGGCGCGGGCCGAACGGTCTACACGCCCCCGCAGGATCACGACGCTATCGTCCGGCTGATGCGGGACCTGGAACGCTTCATCAACGACGAGTCACTGTATGAGGCGGATCCGCTCGTAAAGATGGCGCTCATCCATCACCAGTTCGAATCGATTCACCCGTTCTATGACGGCAATGGAAGAACGGGCCGAATCCTCAACGTCCTCCACCTCGTGCAGCAGGGATTGCTGGACACGCCCGTCCTCTACCTGAGCCGGTATATCGTTCGCAACAAAGCTGCGTATTACCAACTTCTTCAGGATGTCCGCAACAAGGATGCCTGGGAGGAGTGGGTCATCTACATGCTCGAGGCGGTCGACCGGACCGCCGGGGGGACCATGGCAACTATCCATGCCATCGGAGCGGCTCTTCTGGATTACAAGCGGCGCATTCGCGCGGGATTCCGGTTCTACAACCAGGACCTCATCAACAGCCTCTTCTCCCACCCGTACTCAAAAATCGGCCATCTCGAGCGCGAGCTGGGTGTATCGCGGCTCACGGCGACAAGGTATCTGGACCAGCTTACGGCCGCCGGTTTCCTGACCAAACATCGAATCGGCACCTCCAACTACTACGTCAACACGGCACTCTATGGCATTCTCACGGTGGCGGACGAGCATGCATAGCAGGCGTCATACGTCGTTGTTGCCCGCTCTCGGAACCTGCTGCAATGGGGCCGAGGCTGACGTCAAGGCGCGTGTATACGAGTCTGCGATTCCATACGGGAATCACCAATCGGGCTCTGGCTCGGGAGTCCAGCGGCCGATACTGCGGAGCTTGCCCGCCCGGTTATGCGGGTGACCACCAGGATTCGGTGTAGAGCGGGGAGACTTCGCGGATTCGGGTGAAGTCGAAATCGGCGCTGACGACGGTGAGGTTGTGGCGGAGGGTGATGGGAGGCGGTTACAGTTTGTCGATGGTGACAGGGCCGCCGTCAATGGCATCGAGGCAGAGGCGGAAGCCGCGGAGGAGGGACATACCCACGAGCGGATCGCCGTCGGCCTCGAAGAAGAGAATCCGGCGGAGCGAGCCGTCCCAGTAAACGTACGCTCCGTAAATGTCGAATTCCGCCTGCACGTCCCCCGCAAGGAACATCGGCATCCGATTGACGCGCAGAAGCGAGAGCGACGCTGCAACGTTGGGCGGAATGGTGAGGGTTTCGGTGAACCCGGTATCGACGACTGCTCGGATAGTTTGGGCATCGGCCGCCGCGTTCTGCACCTGCAAGTCTATGACTGCCGCGCGCTTGGGTGTTACCTCGCCGGTTATCATGATCGCGCCGGCCTCGCGCGGCCTCCGATTCTGCCTACGGCCGGAAATCCTATCCGCAGTGTGAAGAGTTCCGGGTCCGGGTGGCGCGCGCGCACGTGGTCCGTCAGGACGGTGTAGTCGTCGCCCACTTCGTAGTCCCCGGAGTTCACGTCGATTACGACGTAGCGGCCCCTGTTTCCGGCCTCGACATTGTGCCGAATCCGAGCCTCATAGAGCTCGCGCGCCTTCCTGCCTACATCGGACTGAAACATTCTTGTCGCCTCCAATCCCATTCTACCACTGGCCGCGCGAATCACCACTCGGGCTCGGTTTCGAGAATCCAGCGCCTGGCACCCTTGAGACGGGCGGCCTGACGATTGCGGTAGCTGACGTAGTCGCTGTCGGCGAGCAGGTTATAGACGTCGTCTCTCTTGTAGAACCACCATTTCTTCCCTCCTCCATCCCCCTTTCGACGCGGTTTCCGGTAGCCGCTTATCCTCCCTCTTTCCCGCAGTCCGTGTAGAGACCGCGGAGTTATGCCCAGCAATCTGGCAGCCTGCCGGGTGTTGACGAATTCGCTTTGCCGCCGGTCTTCGCTGGTCTTCTCGGCCATGCGCAGCTCCTCGGCCACGCCGTTGTACTCCAGCCAGAGCTCACCTTCCGTCTCCTGACCGAGCGGCGAGGGTGGCCCTCGGCCATGGTTTACCGCGGCGCGCCTCCTGAGGCGGGCGGGATCATCTCGGTATCGGAGGACCTGGCGGGCGCTGAGGTAGAGCGGGCAGCCATGCCTGCCCGGGTGGGTCTGCCATCCGAACAGCCGGCCCTTTGCGACAAGGTTCGAAACGCCGCCCACGGAGATGCCGAGGATTGCCGCGGCTTCGGCGCGGGTGAAGAGCGTGTCGCCGGGAGGGGCTCCATCGTGGTGCGGATGAAGGGCTTTACCGTGCGCTCATTCCAGTCTTTCGCGGTGATGGCGGAACGCGACTTCTGCTCGCGCTTTGCGGCCAGGGCGTAGATTTCACGGGCGGAGTAGCTCCAGAATTGCCGGACGATGCGCCGATTCCATCGCTTCTCGCGGTGCGCCAGTTGTCGGACGATCGGCTCGGGCTTGATGCCGTTCTGCTTGCAAAGCGCGTGGCAATACCGAACGCAGACATCGAGAATCCGGGCGGCCTGGGCGGCGCGCGGTGTCGTCGGAGGTGTGGCGGGCCTCACGGCGGATTGCGTCGATGTAAGCGCGGGATGCCAGGGTAGTGGCCAGTTGGTTGTGGAGGTCGTGGCGCCATCGGTGCCAAGAAGAGTTTCGTGAATCATGAAACGAACCGCAGGGTGGCGGGGTTCGGCGGGAGACTGGCAATCTCAGCGAGCGGGCTGTTTAAGATTTATTTCGCTTAAAAGAATACGAATGGCTTGACACGCAGGATTGAGCCCTGACAGTATAGCCCGGCTGAGTTCACTAAGACCCGCGTTTCAACGACGAGTAGGAGAGTGGCGCTCACAAGTTGTAGTTCGGAATCAGAATCCCGCCTACCCACTTGCCAACTCCGAAGCCACCGAGCATCCTTCCCCGACAAGGAATCACCACATGATTGCGTCTTCTCGCCCACAACGTCGTATACCCATGCTTGCGCGAATCCCTCGCGCCGTAAGGAATCGCGCGGCACTGCCATCCATCCTTGTTCTCCTTCTTTTGTTTGCGTCCGGCACTGCGCGTGGCGAGGGTTGGACCGTATCGGTGGTCGCATTCGGGCAGGCGACTGGCACGACAACTGTTAATCCGATGTGGCAGCAGGCAGCGTCCAGCAAGTACGGATCACAGGTCGTTCCAGTAACACTGACGGGCAGCAGCGGGGCTGCTTCGCTCTCGACGAGTGCCGGGACCGGACCGCAGGATAACAACCCCAGCGCAACCGGCACGACCAGTGGGTCACTGGTAACAGTCACTCTTAGCTGGACTCCGAAGAACGGCGATTGGAACTTGGATCCAGCGCCAAGCCTGGTTTGTATCGGTCTCTTGCGACGGGTCGAGGCCAAGGGTTACGTGTACGCCAACGCAATTGCCGCGCGGTCTTCACTGACGGCGAATAGCAACGCTTCTGTTAGCCTGGCCGGATTTACGGCGACTATCGCGAACCTGAGCGTCACGGCCACAGCTCCTGGATATCCGCCGGACAACGAAACGCAGAGTGATGACGTCCCTTTATCCGACTCCTTCCCATTGGCGGATTACGTGCCGGTTGTTAACGGGGTTGCGACCAAAACCTACAACTTGAGCTGGAGCATGGGTTGTGGCTGCGACGATCCGGTGCAGTCACCATCAAGCTCAAGCGCAACTGCCGATATCAGCTGGTCGTTGAGCGTAATCCCGGGCTACGTCGACCTCGCCCGTGGGAACGGCGTCGTGGGCGGGCACCACTTTTCCTCGCATTCCTCGGTACGTATCGGTCTCGACGGGAACGTGCAGGCCAACATAGGCGACCCGACGTTCACGCGATGGCTGCCGCTCACGTATTCGCCCGTTGTAAGCAGCCAGCCTGTTCGAAACATGGCAGGTTCGCTGCCGGCTCCCTGGGGCAATGTCAGTTGCCTTTACTCCATCAACCTGCACAGAGAGAACAACGTCGACGTAAATGGCGGATTTCTGCGATATCTGATTCCATCCGGCGTCCCGGCGAAGACAATCTCCAATACGGTCACGAGTAATCCTGGCTACGTCATCACCGACGCCAACGGCAATCGCCTGACATACGACAACAATTTCGTCCGCAACACCGACATCTTTTCGGATCTCGTCGGGATAGCGGGAGGCGGATATGAGCTACGGAATGCGGGTCCTGCCGGAGCAATCGCATCGCGCGGCAGGTATACCTATCGATTCGAGCCACTTCCCTCTACCGACCCGAATAACTTCCAGCCTGCCCGCCTCATAGCGGTCATCGACGATATGGGGAATCAACAGTCGCTGACGTGGGGAAGCGGCCTAACCGTGACTGACAGCTCCTCCGGCAGGCAAAGGACATTCGTTGCCGGGACCGGCGGTTACTACACGACCGTCAATGCGCCAGGCAGCCCCGGCACGAAAACGACCGTGACCTACGACGGTAGCGGGCACGCCACGCAACTTCAGGTATTCCTCTCGACCGGCGGGCTGGCGGTCCGGAATGATCTGTTCGGGTACAGCGGCGACACGATCAACTCGATCCAGCAGCTTGGGTTGACTTCGACTTTCACTTACCTGACCACGGGAGCGCCAGACGCGTTGGGGAGTCTCATTCCCCGTATCGCGACTGGCGTTTACGGATCTTCCACCGACACTACGAGCTCAGACACCGGCGGATCCGTTCAGGGAACATACAGTTTCACCTATGGCACCCAGACGAATCCGTATGGGGGAGTCGACGCGCGCAAGAATACGGTAACCGATCCGCGGGGCAATATTTGGACGACGTCCTGGAACGACGTAAACGGCGCCATTCACACGCTGACCTCCACCGGACCGACTTATACGGGCGCCGCGGGTGCGAATCAGACATCGGTGAACTATTCACCGGATATCAACCATCCGACCTCCATCGCAGCAACCGATGCGCTGAATCAAATATGGCAGGCGAACGTGGACGGGAATGGGAATCCGACACAATTCGTCGACCCGCTCTCAAACATTGTGAATCTCGGCTGGAGCGCGGATGGCAAGTATCTGACGAGTGTGCAGGATCCGACGGGTCTGTCGTGGCTGTTCGGTTACACGGGGAATCGGGTCACGAGTGTTACGGATCCCGGCAACTCCACCAGGCTCACAGCCATTTACAATGCATTCGGACAGCCGACCAGCGTAACCGTGCCCGCGGCGGTGGCAGCGTCGGGCACAGCGGAAACCTCAGCTCTCACGTATGACGCGATCACGGGCGATCTGACGAAGATTCTATCTCCAGGCAGCGATGCTTTTACGATTGGAACTTACGATTCTCTTGGCGATCCGGTGTCGGCCAGCGCCTACCCCGACACGGGGAATCCCGCGACAAGCACCTCCCCGCTTACCGCAAGCATGAACTGCGACGCGGCGCAGAATCCGATTCAGGCGATTCTCCCGAACGGCGCGGCGGTCAACCTCACCTGGACCAACGGGGTAGCCACGCTGGCCAACTCTAACGCTCCTTCGTGGGCGGGAGGCGGCATTCTCCTTCAGAACAGTAGGAGCGTGGACAGCCGGGGCCGGCCCTACGCGTTATCCGATCTCGTCGGTTCCCGAATTCAACTTCGGTATGACAATAACGACAACGTCAAACAGATATGGGACGGCCGGGGCAACAAGACGCTTGTCAACTACGGCCCGGCAAACGAGCCTACCGGCATTACGTGGCCGGGCGGACAGGGACAATCCTGTACGTACGATTCGGCGGGCCGGGTGGCGAGTGCAACGGACGAGCGGGGAGCGGTGGCGAACTATGGCTACGATAACGCCAATCGCCTGACCGGAATCACCTTCCCCGCATACTCGACTCAGAATTTAACGTTCGGTTATGACAATGCGGGAAGAATCACATCCATTAGCCGGGCGAACGGCGACGGCGCCACTATCAACTATGACAGCATCCGAAAGCGCCTGACATCGGTCGTCACCACCACCAGCGGATACACCTATACCATCTCGTATGGTTATTATGCCGACGGCAAGCTGCAGACCATGACCTCTCCGGTCGGCACGACCACCTACCTCTACAATGCGAACGGGCAGTTGTCCAGCATCAGCGATCCGTTCAGCCAGAATACGGGATTCGGTTTCGACCACGCAGGGCGGATGACCGGCCAGACCAGCACGACCCGGCAGGCGAAGACGATCCAGACCACCTGGACATATGGAATCTCGGGACAAACCGGCGATACGTCCGCGGCCCCTGCCTATCTCCGTACGATTACGCAGGTGGCGAACGGCACGACCGTCCGCCAGTATACGCTCATACACAGCTATCTGGGCCAGCTTCTTTCCCGCACGGCGACGGGCGCGGGCGGGTTCAGCGAGACGGACAGCTTCGGCTATGACAACCGGAGCCGCCTGGCCTCGGAATCCAACCAGGTCATCAGCGGCGGAGTGACTTACTCCTCGTCCGGCAGCTACTCTTACGAC
>Ga0068855_100010900_pt1 | contig 10972 bp, 9 predicted proteins | sample KBSCornC52_FD_66592 | JGI IMG/M metagenome (GOLD analysis project Ga0068855, IMG submission 66592) | Corn rhizosphere microbial communities from Kellogg Biological Station, Michigan, USA - KBS Corn C5-2 | ecosystem: Host-associated > Plants > Roots > Rhizosphere > Soil ... | reverse complement strand
CCCGGGGGTACCGGCGCCCTTCGGCGGCGAACATCCCGGCCAGGATGGCCGCGACCTGCTTGTAGGCGCGGTACTGGAGAAGCCGCGCGAAGAGCAGGTCGCGCGCCTCGAGCAAGGCGAGATCTTCCTCGTCCTCGACATCGGCCGCTGGGAGCAACCGGGCCGCCTTGAGATCCACCAGCGTCGCGGCCACGACGAGGAACTCGCTTGCCTGCCCGAGGTCCCAGGACGGCCCCATCTGCCGGATGTAGGCGATGAAGTCGTCGGTGACCTTCGACAGCGCGACGGCGGTGATGTCGAGTTCGTGTTTGGCAATGAGGCCGAGCAATAAGTCGAACGGGCCCTCGAAGATCTCCAGGTGAACCCGGAAGCCGCCCGCCTGATCCTGCTGCCGATCATGCTGCGGATCCTGCTGGGGAGCCTGTTCGGCTGACTCCGCCACGACGTCGTCGACCGCCATCATCAGGTGATCAACCCTACGAGCGGATCGATGATGTGGCCGAGGAACTGCACGAGGAGCGGCGTCCGGACGATGATCGGCAGCGCGAGGATCAACAAGATCAGCGCGCCCCAGTTCTCCTCGTCGAGCCGGTAGTGCGCGCGCTGCCAGCCGAGCGTGCGCGGGGCAAGCGCGAACAGCAGCTTCCCGCCATCGAGCGGAGGCAACGGCATGATGGCCAGGATTCCCATGGTCAGCCACTCGACGCCTGCGAGGAACAGCGCTACCTGCCCGAAGTTGATGGTGTAGTGCACGTGCGAGGGGTGGGCCACGAAGATGTCTCCGCGGTAGGCCGCCAATAATTCGCCAGAACCGCTGAGGTCGAACCGGCTCCACTGGTGGAACGCCGACAGTGCCGCCACACCGAGGGCGCACAACACCACCGGCCCGACGACCAACTGGGCCACGACGCGCCCGCCGGGCTTGCGAACGAAGTTGCTGACATCGATGGGGGTGCCCCAGCCGGGCCCGCCGATCGCCGCACTCACGCAGCCATAAGGGTCGACATAGGGCTTTAGCCACATGAGGCTACGTCGACGCACCGCCTTGCGCGCCCACGCCGGACGCCGTTGCCCGGACACCCAGCGCTGGGCCAAGCCGCGTGCCCACAGGCCGAGCACGAACGCCACTACGAGGACGACGAACGACAAGGGGTACCGCAGCGCGTAGAGCACGGATCAGCGCCCACGCAGCCGGCGCACGAGAATGCTGGCGTCGCCTTTGGCCTCGAGATCAGCGAGGACGACGGCAACCGCCTCACGCACGATGCGCCCGCGATCGACGGCCAACCCGTGCGAGCCGCGAAGCGTCAATCGGGCGTGCTCGAGTTGGAGCAACTCCTCCGGCGAGCAGTAGACGGTGATCTTCTCGTCATGCCGTTCACGGCCGGTGGGCCGTGCGTCGCCGCCGCCGCGGCGCGCGATCCGGACCGGTCGGGTTTGCGCCGCCGGCGGCTCGTCCCACGAATCGTCGTCGGGAACCGCAGCAGCCGCACTCGTCGCGCGCGGGCCGACCCGGCCCTCCCCGCGCGATTCGGCGGCCACCGTTCGCCGGCCAGTGGCTGACGGGTCGGTGTTCACCTCGGCGAGCGCGGCGGTCTGCGCCGCGCCGCCGGTGGCCCTGAACAACTCGTCGGCTCCGGGAAGTCGGGGTCGGCGATTCATCGGGCCAGCACCTCCTTGGCGAGCTCGCGATATGCGCGCGCCCCCACCGAACTCGACGCATACGTCGTGATCGGTTCACCGACCACGGTCGTCTCCGGAAAACGTACCGTGCGGCCGATGACGGTGTGGAACACCCCGTCGCCGAAGGCCTCGACCACCCGCGCCAGCACTTCGCGGCTGTGCAGTGTGCGCGGGTCGTACATTGTCGCGAGAATTCCCTCAACCTCAAGTCGAGGGTTCAACCGCTCGCGGACTTTCTCTATTGTCTGCATCAACAGTGCGACGCCTCGCAGGGCGAAGAACTCGCATTCCAGCGGAATGATCACGCCGGCTGCGGCGGTCAGCGCGTTGACGGTCAACAGGCCGAGTGACGGCTGGCAATCGATCAGCACGATGTCGTAGTCGGGCAGCACCGGCGCCAAGGCCCGGCCGAGAACCTGCTCCCGCGCGACCTCGTTCACGAGCTGAACTTCCGCCGCCGAGAGGTCGATGTTGCTGGGCAGCAGATCCATGCCAGGTGTGTTCGTCTTCAGCAGCACATCGTCGGCCGAGACGTCCCGTTCGACCAGCACGTTGTAGATGGTCCGGTCGAGATCGTGCGGATTGACGCCGAGCCCTACCGACAACGCGCCCTGCGGGTCGAAGTCGACGAGCAGCACGCGCCGTCCCCACTCGGCCAACGCGGCGCCGAGGTTGATCGTGCTCGTCGTCTTGCCGACGCCGCCCTTCTGGTTGCACATCGCCAGCACCCACGCCGGCCCGTGCCGGTCGACGGGTGGCGGATCCGGAAACTTCGGCATCGGCCGTCCCGCCGCGTCAACGTCATCGCGGCCTATCCGCAAGTTCTCGCCGCTCTCCCCCGCATCGCCGGCTGCCCCAGCACCTCGGTCCACCCGAACGCCCTGAACAGGCCTGCCAGGTGCGCCGTCGGACCCTGCGTCCTTTGTCGACTTAGCCATGTATCGGTGAGCCTCTCTGGCGATGAGCCGATGGACGGACGTGTCGCCCTGCCGTCATGCCGACGAGTCGAGAACTCTAGGGCCCCGGATCGCATCCGAGCAACCTGAACCCCGATACCTCAGGGAACTCGTCGCCACCGCGACGCTGCGTCGATCCCTCACGCGAGCGCGCGTGGATGAGCCGACGCGTACACCTCACGCAGCCGGTCGACTGTGACGAGCGTGTAGATCTGCGTCGTCGTCACAGAAGCGTGCCCCATTAACTCCTGCACCACCCGGACGTCCGCGCCGCCGTCCAGCAGATGCGTGGCGAACGAATGCCGCAACGTGTGCGGCGAGATCGCGCCGGTGAGTCCGGCACGCTCGGCTGCGGTGCGCAACACCGACCACGCGCTCTGCCGCGACAGCTGCCCTCCCCGCGCGTTCACGAAGACGGCCGCGCGCGCTCGCTTCGCCGCAGCGCCGACACCACCGGCGTTGCCAGCACCGCCCGAAGCGCCGGCAAGCAGCGATGGCCGCCCCGACTCCAGATACGCCACGAGTGCGCGGCGAGCGAAGCTGCCGATCGGCACGATCCGCTGTTTGGACCCCTTGCCGAAGAGCCGCACCACGCCAGACTCGAAGTCGACGTCGTCCACGGCAAGACCGACCGCCTCCGAGATGCGGGCGCCTGTTCCGTAGAGCAGTTCGAGCAACGCGCGGTCGCGCAGCTCGCGAGGTGTCCGGCCGCTCCCGGCGGCGTCCAGCAAGCGTTCGACGTCCTCGACGGGGATGGCCTTGGGTAACCGGCGTGCCGGAGTGGGCGGCCGGACGGCTCCTGCGGCGTCCGCATCGACCGTGCCCTCGCGGACGGCGAACTTGTGCAGCCCGCGCACCGCCACGATCGTGCGCGCTGCGGAGGTGACGCTCAACGGCGGGTGCTGCTCACCGCCCTGCCGCAGAACCGCCAGAAAGTCGGCGACGTCGCGCTCGCTCACCTCGACGAGCGAGCTCTTCCCTGCTGCTACGAGGAATTCGAGGTACCGGCGCAGATCGCGGCGGTAGCTCATGAGCGTGTTCTTTGCGAGCCCGCGCTCCACCGCAAGGTGGTCGAGATAGCCGCGCACCTGTGCCTCGAGAGGCAACGGCGGGTCGGAACTCATCGCGCCGGACACCTCCCGCAGTTACCCGCCAGCCCGCGGCTCGGGGCCGGCCCGCTTCAGGCTAGGACGTCGGCGAGCGCCGCGGCGTCGAGGTCGTGCGCCTGCGCGACGGGCACGCTGGTGACTTGCCCGTCGTGCACGTTGAGGCCCAGCGCAAGAGCGGGATCGGCGCGACAGGCCTCGCGCCAGCCGCTGTTGGCGATCGCACTCACGTACGGCAGCGTCACGTTGGTCAGGGCATACGTCGAGGTATGCGGCACCGCACCCGGCATGTTGGCGACGCAGTAGAACAGCGTGTCGTGCACGCGATAGGTCGGCGCGTCGTGCGTCGTCGGGCGCGACGACTCGAAGCACCCGCCCTGGTCGATCGCGATGTCGACGAGCACCGCACCGGGCTTCATCCGCGCCACAAGATCATCGCGCACCAGCTTGGGCGCCTTCGCCCCGACGACGAGCACAGCGCCGATCACCAGGTCGGCGTCGATGCAGGCCTTCTCGATCTCGTACGCGTTTGAGGCGACGGTCTGCAGATGGCCTTGGTAGATGCGGTCGGCCTGCCGCAACTTGTCGATGTTGTTGTCGAGCAGCAGCACCTCGGCCTGCATGCCGAGCGCGATGGCGGCGGCGTTCATGCCGGCCACGCCGGCACCGAGCACCACGACCTTCGCCGCGTAGACGCCAGACACGCCGCCCATCAAGATGCCGCGCCCGCCGGCCTCCCGTTCGAGGCAGCGTGCGCCCACCTGCGGCGCCATCCGCCCCGCAACCTCGGACATCGGCGCGAGCAGCGGCAGCGCGCGATCGGGCGTCTGCACGGTCTCGTACGCGATCGCGGTGGTGCCGGACTCGATCAGCGCATCGGTGCATTCTCTGGAGGCCGCCAGGTGCAGGTATGTGAACAGCACCTGGCCCTTGCGCATGCGGTGGTATTCCTCGGCGATTGGCTCCTTGACCTTCAAGACGAGGTCGGCGAAGCCCCACACGTCGTCCGCTGTCGGCAAAATGCCTGCACCTGCGGCTGCGAAGTCTTCGTCGGGTATCGACGAACCGACTCCGGCGCCTCGTTCGACCACGATCTCGTGACCGAGCCGCACCAGCTCGTGCACGCCGGCCGGCGTGATCGCCACCCGATATTCGTGGTTCTTCACTTCACGCGGTACGCCGATCTTCACGACGTGCTGCCTTCCGCTTCGTTCGGACGGCGACGGGGTGTTGCGCCGTTACCGAGAGCGCCAGGGTGCCGGCACCATTGCCGAGTGTAGGCGTGCCACGCGCTTCTCGATCACGCCGACACCACAGGCGAAAAACACCAAGAGGGACGACGAACGTCAGCGCGGCCGGCTGTTGCTGCGAAGCCACGGCGCGCCGGCCGGCCGGGGAGGCGCAACCGGCGAATCGCCGAGCAGCACGTGCGCGGCCGACAGGATGCCCATCACCGCGAGCGGGTTGTGCAACCGGCCACTGAGGACCGCATCGCGCGCTTCGTGGAGCGGCAGCCAGCGGGTTGGCATGTCGCGCTCCTCGCCTTCGCCGACGTGGCGCTCGTCGCCGTCAACTTCCGTGAGATCGCGGGCCAGATAAATGCGCACCGCTTCGTCTGACCCTCCGGGTGAGGAGAAGGCATCGACCAGCACCGACCACGTGCGGGCTCGATACCCTGCCTCCTCGAACAGCTCGCGGGCGGCAGCGTCGAGCGGGTCTTCGCCGTCGACGTCGAGTAGCCCTGCCGGCGGCTCCCACAACAGCGCCCCGACCGGGTGCCGGTACTGCCGCACGAACAGCACGCGCAGCTGCTCGTCGACCGCGATGATGCCAACCGCCCCGGGATGAGTGAGCACATCGCGCTCGACCTGCTCGTCGCCGTCCGAATCACCCAATTGCACCAGGTCAGTGCGTACGCTCCACACGTGTCCGGTGAACCGGGGCGTGCTGCGAACGACGCGCCGCTTGACCGCCGCGTCTGCGAACTCCTCGCTCATGCCGAAGCGACCGGCTGTGCCTCCGGCACGGTGACAGTGTCAGCCGGCTCGCTCCACGCCGTCCGCGCCAGGGCAGCCGCGATCAACCCGCGGAAGAGCGGATGCGACCGCGCGGGCCGCGACCGAAGCTCGGGGTGCGCCTGCGTTGCTACGAAATACGGGTGGACGTCGCGGGGCAGTTCGACGAACTCGACAAGCCGGCCGTCCGGCGAGGTGCCGGAGATGACGAGTCCCGCGGCCTCGAGTTGCGCCCGGTAGTCGTTGTTGACCTCGTAGCGGTGGCGGTGGCGTTCTTTGACGTAGGGCTCGCCGTAGACCTCACGCACGATCGAGCCTTCGAGCAGCTCCGCGGGGTACAGGCCGAGGCGCATGGTGCCGCCCATGTCGCGCTCGCCCGCGACGACGTCGCGCTGGTCGGCCATGGTCGCAATTACCGGATGTGGAGTGGCGGCGTCGAACTCGGCCGAGTTGGCGTTGTCGAGGCCGGCGAGATTGCGCGCGGTCTCGATCACCAGGCACTGCAATCCGAGGCACAAACCCAATGTGGGAAGCAAATTCTCGCGCGCATAACGAAGGGCGCCGACCTTGCCTTCGATGCCGCGGACGCCGAACCCGCCCGGGATGAGCACACCGTCGACGCCGGACAGCGCCTTTGCCGCACCCTCGGGTGTCGAGCAGTCGTCGGAGGGCACCCATCGGATGTTGACTCGCGCGTCGTTGGCGAAGCCGCCGGCCCGAAGCGCCTCGGTCACCGAGAGATAGGCATCGGGCAGGTCGATGTACTTGCCGACCAGCGCGATCTCGACTTCATGTGCAGGGTGATGCACGCGGCGCAGCAGGTTGTCCCACTCGGTCCAGTCGACGTCACGGAACGGCAGCCCGAGCCGCCGTACGACGTAGGCGTCAAGCCCTTCGGAGTGCAGCACCTTGGGGATGTCGTAGATGCTCGGTGCGTCGACGGCAGCGATGACCGCTTCCTCGTCGACGTCGCACATGAGGCTGATCTTGCGCTTGACGTTCGCGGGGATCGGTCGGTCGGCGCGGCAGACGACGGCGTCCGGCTGGATACCGACTTGGCGCAACGCCGCGACCGAGTGCTGCGTCGGCTTGGTTTTCAGCTCCCCCGAAGGCCCGATGTAGGGCACCAGCGACACGTGCAGGAAAAACACGTTGTCGCGCCCGACCTCGTGCCGTACCTGGCGGGCCGCCTCGAGGAAGGGCAGCGACTCGATGTCGCCGACCGTTCCGCCGATCTCGGTGATGACGATGTCGACGTCCGCACCGCCCATACGCCGGATGCGCGACTTGATCTCGTTGGTGATGTGCGGAATGACCTGCACGGTGTCGCCGAGATACTCGCCGCGGCGCTCCTTCGCGATCACGGTCGAGTAGACCTGGCCGGTGGTGACGTTGGCCGAGCCGTGCAGGTCGGTGTCGAGGAAGCGTTCGTAGTGCCCGATGTCGAGGTCGGTCTCAGCGCCGTCGTCGGTCACGAACACTTCGCCGTGCTGGAACGGGTTCATCGTTCCGGGGTCGACGTTGAGGTACGGGTCGAGCTTTTGCATCGTGACCCGCAAGCCACGCGCCTTGAGCAGGTTGCCGAGGCTGGATGCCGTAAGCCCCTTGCCGAGCGAGGAGGCGACGCCCCCGGTGACGAACACATGCCTTGTCTGCTGCGGCGTTGCCAAGAGGGAGCTCCCGTGGTCCGGTGTCTGAGCTTCAGACAGTCGTTTGCCGGTCTGACTGGCGCCAGACAGACGATCGGCCGGTGCTCGAGTGGTTCTCGAGACCGGCCGGAGTTGCGCTATCCACGGACTCTCAGCGTAACAGGCTCGGCGGCGGTTCGGGCACTCCGCCGTCCGGGTGGGCCGGCACCCGTGGCGAGGTCGTCGCCACGACGACTGCCATCGTGGCCGGGAGGACGACGACGGCAGCGAGCGCCGGGATCACGATGCCGGAGTCGTTGAGCACCGCCCCGACGACCGACATCACGAGCAGCGCGACGAGTGCCGGCCGCAGCACGGCGACTCGCGAGAAAGCGACTCGCAGCAGCAGCGGCGGCCGGCGCACCCACCAGATCGCCACGATCACGAGCAGCGGGATCAGCAGCGTGAGCGCGCTGTAGACCAGGAGGTGCACGTCGGCGAGCGCCTTGCGGCGGACGATCGACCACGCGCCGCCATGCAGCAGATCACCCACGAACCGCCCGAGGTGGGTCTGATGCGCCGGGGGCCGGGCGTAGTCGACGAGCGCGAACAACACAATGACCGCGATCGTGCCGAGCGCGACCGCGAGGGCCTTTCGCCAGGAGACCCGCGCGCCCGCAAGCAGGAATGCGAGCACACCGAACGCGGGCACCAAAGCCAGTACACCGCCGACGTCGCTCCCCCAGGGCGGCGCCCCGTCAATCGCGACGGCGATGACACCGACGCAGGCTGCCAGCAAACCTGGTCGTATCCATAACGAGTCGGGCCGCGCCGCTGGGGCCTCGCGATCGGCACGCCTCGCCGCCGGATCGATGCCGGTCGCGGCGAGCAGCGCGCCGGCCGCGTAGACGCCGAACGCCACGTTGCCGATGCCCGCGAACCGCCCGGCGACGAGCGGCGAGTAGCCCGCCATCGTGAAGATCTGCAGATGGGCGCCGGTCACCAGATCGAGCCCGATGACGACGAAGGTGATCGTCCCCACAGCGGCCGCGAGGCCGAGCGGCCGCCGCTTCCAGATCCACCCCTCGAGTGCGACCGCGAGCCGGGTCGCCGCGGTGGCCGCAACGACCACGGCGAGCGCGAGCACCGGCAACGGCTTCGGCGAACTCCACCACGACACGATGCCGGCAAGGAACGAGGCGGCGGGCAGCAGCGCGCACCAGGCGCAGGCCAACGCCGCGTTACGTGCCAGCCGGTCGGACGGCCCCGGGCGCGCGCTGGCGCCGTCGTCCGCCTTCATCCGGCGCCGGGCCACCCACCACGCGAAGGCGGACGACGCGACCATCAGCGCGACCAGCGTGACCCAAAACGGCACGATGGCACCGCCCTGGCGCTCGGCGGCGACGTCAAGGTCGGCGAGCTTCTCGACCTCATCAGCAGTGCTGCCACTCGACGGGCGGCCCGACGACCGCCACGGCTGGCCGATCATCGATGCGGGTATCCGGTCGCCGCGCAGCGACAGAATGGTCGGCGCGACATCGACGAGCTGCACGAACGGCGGACGTCGGGTCGACGCGCTCACGAGTGCGTCGTTCGCGAAGTCGTCGCCGTGCGCTAGCGCGACATGCAAATGCGCCTTACTAGCGCCGCTCTCCGCGACCCCGACGATGAGGAGGACCGCATTCGCCGGGGCGTTCGCCATCACCGATGCAACGATCCCGTCAATGGTCGACGGGGTCGCCGCAATGAGCGTGACCGGGCATTGCTGCAAGAAGGCCGGCTCGCCGGCGGCTGCACCGACGTCGTCGCGATAGTGAGCGACCCTGCCCTGCCGATCCGCGGCGCCCAGCGCAGCGTCAGCGCCGGCAGCCGACACACAACCGGTGAGCGCATCGGCGAGCGCGCCGAGTTTTGTGTTGTCGTCGCGATGCGCATTTTTGGTGTAGGCGTCGGAAAATCCGGCCACGACGGCGCCCGATCCAGCTGGTTGCACCTGGAGCTTCGAAGCGACGCAGTGTTTGCCCGAGACGTCGCGCGCCTTCGCTCTGTTGCCCGCACCGAGCGTGAGCCAGCCGTCGGCCGCGCAACTGACCGGGTCGGCAGCCTTCACCGAGAGCGAGCCCAGCGCAGACTCACCGGCCAGCTTCCAGAGCGTGGGCGTGCGCGCGGCGTCGACGTCCGACCACAGCAGTTGTGTTGTGCCGACGACGATGACGTCGGGCGACGCGGGCGCGGCGTTGGCCGCCGGCGCCACCCCGACAGCTCCCGCAAAGACGCACGCCAAGCCGCACACGAGTGCGCAGCCCAGCTGCGGCATCGGGCTCACCGCAACACTCGTTCGTAGTACGCCGATAGTTGCTCAACAACGTCGGCGTCCCGCGGTAGCCCGGCGGCCCGCGCCAGCGCCCTGGCCGCTAGGTCGTCTGCGAGCGCGGGGTCGTCGACGACGCGCTCGATCGCCACCGCGAGGGCTTCGGCATCTCCGGATTCGACGAGCATCGCCGCATCGCCGACCAACTCGGGAAGCCCGCCGACCCTGGTGGCGACGAACGGCTTTCCCGCGGCGAGTACTTCAGCCGCGGCGAGGGGCCAGCCTTCCCAGCGGCTCGGCATCACAACGACGTCGGCGGCAGCCAACAGATTCGCGACGTCGTCGCGGTCGCCAAGAAGCCGGACGTGGACACCCGTCGTCTCGATCTGCCGCTCGAGATTGCTCCGCTCCGGGCCCTCACCCGCGATCGCGATCGTGATTTCCCGCCCCCGCAAGGCCGTGACGGCCTCGATCAACACGTCGAACCCCTTCTGGCGGTGAAGCCTGCCGACCGCGAGCACGAACCGCTCGCCGTCCGGAATGCCCAACGCCGCACGGGTTGATGCACTATCACAGGTCGGCTGCTTGACGGCTGCCGCGACGAGCGCACGACCCACAACGGCCGGCCGTAGCGACTCGACAAGATCGGGACTCACGACCAGCACGGCGTCGGCAACGCTCCCCAACCGCCGCATCATTAACGTGAGCAGGCGCGTGCGAAGACCGCTGCCCAGGGCCGCGTTGTGCAGTGTCACAACCAGAGCCGGACGACGCCGAGCGGAGCCGGCTCGGAACCGACCGAGCGCCACCGTGCTCACTATCGCGGCCCGCAGCCCGTGCGCGTGCACGATATCTGCGGCCCGAACATAGCGGCGCAACCGTAACGCAGCGCGGAGCGCGACGATCGGCCGAAACCCCGACGAGATCTCCACCGGCCGAAATCGCACGCCCGCGTCGGCGTCGAAACCGAACTTCGAGTTCGTCGAGGCCGGCCCCAGTACCGCCACCTGCTGCCCACGCGAGACGAGACCACGAGCGACCGCACCGACATGGCGTCCGACCCCGCCGGTACTGGTGGCCAGCACGAGCGCGATGCGCTGCTCAGCCAACGGTCTCACCGCCGTGGACGCCGGCTTGCCCAAAAAGCCTGTTACGTAGGCGATTTCGTTCCTGTGCCGGCTCGAACGCCATCGCGATGGCGACCGCTCCCGCGATGGCGATTCCGCCGGTCACCAACGCGACGAGCACCGAGACACCGACGGCGTGCTGCCCG
>Ga0068855_100010896_pt1 | contig 10974 bp, 8 predicted proteins | sample KBSCornC52_FD_66592 | JGI IMG/M metagenome (GOLD analysis project Ga0068855, IMG submission 66592) | Corn rhizosphere microbial communities from Kellogg Biological Station, Michigan, USA - KBS Corn C5-2 | ecosystem: Host-associated > Plants > Roots > Rhizosphere > Soil ... | reverse complement strand
CTTTGGGATCAGCGTGCCGCCGGAGGTTCCTGATCCGTCGGAATCCCGGCAAAATAGCGGAAGAAGGCTGCTGCCCGGTTAATCGTCGAGGAGTCGTGGCCGGCGGCAAGGCCGTTGGCATTTTTGCCGGTCCGCGCCACGCTGTAATATCGCCAGACCTCGGGTGACTCCTGCTCCATGAAATAAGCTGCCTGTAATTCGTGGGGCGGAAAGATCGGGACCAGGAAATAGCGCAGCGCGGTCATATTTTCGGTTTCGAAAATCAGACGATTGGGCGCTACACTTACGATGCGCAAAAGGTAAGTTGCCTTGCCCGAGGTGTTGTCGCTTTGCTGAAAATAAAGTGTACTCCCTGGCGCGAGTTCATTCTTCGAAAAGTCATGGCGGTGCCGCGCGCCCTGCGGCCCGGCGAGAGCCGAGGCGCTTAGGACTAGCGGCGCCCATCGCTGGCGCGTCGTAGACCAATAGCGGATTCCGGTGAGTCCGGAAATCGCACTGACGCGATCGAGCAATCCGTCCACTCCCGCGAAATTGCGAAATTGGGCGACAGTTGTCACCAGCGTGGCAAACCCGGTTGCGGACCATCCGAGGCAGGCCGGCGGCATCCATTCACGACCCAGGCTGGCACGATCCCAGACCTTGAAAGTAGGTGAATGTTCCACGTCGGGATAGGACGGTACCGATTCGCCGCCGCAAGGTGGCTGCGGTCCCGGCTCGCCCAGTGCCACCGCCTGGCAACAACTGAGTACCAACAGCGCGAGGCTAGCACCGGCGACTCTCACCGACCATAACTGTAGCACTTGGGTTGCCCAAACCAGCATGAGCAAGGCTATTGCCGCTGATTTACTCCGGGCAGCGGCGTCGTGCCGTCCAACACGAATGTCAGAAGAGTAGGCTGGTTCGGCGTCGACACATTGCCGGGACCGGCGTTGCCGCCGGAAATTCCGCCGACGCCCCCCATAACCGATACATATTGCTTTCCATCGAGCTGATAGGTAATCGGCGGACCCATGCCGCTGCGCAATCCGGTCTGGATCTCCAGCAGTTTTTCACCCTTGTCGGCGCTATAAGCCAGGAGCCGTCCATCGTTGACCACCTGGAAGACCAGATTCCCCGCGGTAGTAAGGGTTCCTCCGCCAATACCGCCGCCGCCGGGCATGCGCCAACGCATTTGTTGAGCCACCGGATCCCAGGCCACCAGCGCGCCGCGGTTGCCCGGTCCTTCGATAGGATCCGGGCCCATCGAGGGCGGAGGCGGGCGGGTCGCCGTAGGAGCAGGACGCACAGTGCCGGTTGTTTGGCCCGGTTTAGGGGAAAAATCGGGCGTCATCGCGTAAGTGAAGCTATTGGCCGTGGAAGTCGGAATATACACCAGTCCAGCAATCGGATTGAAGGACATCGGCGACCAGTTGTGAGCGCCCCCACCGCCCGGTGAGATCAAAATTGGGTCCGCGCCATAGAGGGCTTCTGGATTCACCATCGGTCGGCCGGTTTCTTCATTCAATCCCTTGGCCCAGGTCACGTGAGAATATGGTTGGCCCGAGATAAACTGTCCGGTCAGCCGGTCGATCACATAGTAGAAGCCATTCTTGTTGGCTTGCATGATGACTTTGCGCGGACGTCCCTTGATGGTAAGGTCGGCCAGAATCATTTGCTGGACGCTATCGAAATCCCAGGAATCGCCAGGCACCATCTGGAAATACCATTGCAACTCTCCGGTGTCCGGCTTCACGGCGAGAATGGAACAAACGTAGAGATTATCCTTGCCCTTGGACTTGCGAAGTTCCTCAGGCCAAGGCTCGGCATTGCCGGTGCCCACGTAAAACAGATCCGCTTCCGGGTCATAGGCCATACCGTCCCAGACCGCGCCGCCGCCTCCCTGCTTCCAGGCAGCGGGATCCCAGGTCTCCGAGGCGCGCTTCATCGCGGCATTTTCGAAGGGCTTGGACGGATCGCCTGGAACGGTGTAGAACTTCCAGGCGAGACGTCCAGTCCTCGCATCGTACGCGGCGAAAAATCCCCGAGTGGGGCGATCGCCGCCGCTCACGCCGATAATCACTTTGCCTTTGGCAATACGAGGGGCCATGGTGATGGTGTAGTCGTCTTGCGGAAACGCAACGCGCGCTTCCCACAGCACCTTGCCGGTCTCCGCGTTCAACGCCTGCAGTCTCCCATCAATCACTGGCGCGATGATCATCCCCTGGTAAATTGCCAGCCCGCGATTGACCACGCCACAACAAGCTTTGGGCCGCACTGCGGTCTGGTTCACTTCCGGGTCCCAACGCCAGCGCTCCTGACCGGTGCGGGCGTCCAACGCGAAGACTACACTCCAGTTGGTGATCCCGTAGATGGTGCCGTTCCACACCAGCGGCGTGGCCTCCTGTCCGCCGCCTCCCGATCCGATTTCATGAGACCATGCGAGCCCTAGCCGGCTCACGTTAGTGACGTCGATTTGACGGAGCGCACTAAAGCGGGTTTCGCCCGGCGTGTGTCCGTAGGTGAGCCATTCCTCCCCAGTTTTACCGGCGTTTCTTAGGGCCGCGTCGTCGACCACCCGGACCGGCTGTCCCACCGCCATCACAGCAGCCAGCACCAGCCCGATGAGTGAAATCCGGCATTCAAAAATGGTGGTCTCGTTCATGGAGAATCAAAGGATATCAAAAAAAGCTGGTGATCAAACTGCACCCGCCCCCGTTACTTCTGTGGCTTCGGCTTCCATTCCCGCACTAAGCGCTGCGCCTCGGCGAGTTGATCATTGCTTAGCTTACTCGCTACCTCATCTCGTGCCTTGGCCCTTCGCTCCTGAGTCTCGCCGCCGTTGGCAGCGGAGAGACTGAGCCACATGTAAGCGGCAACTTGATCCTCGCGCACCCCGCGGCCTTGTGCGTACGCCAGTCCCAGGTTATATTGAGCGCCGGCATATCCGCTGTCTGCGGCTTTGCGCCACCACCCCGCGGCTTCGCCGTAATCGCCGACCACGCCCTGACCTCTGGCGTACATATTACCGAGGCCGGTTTGCGCGGCAGGGTCCCCTTTGTCAGCGGATTTGCGATAGGTGTCAATAGCTTTGCGATACCACTTGGCAGCTTCGGCGTCGTCGTGTGTCACACCTTGACCGCTTTCATACATGAGTCCCAGGCTGGACTGAGCTGCGGGATCCCCTGCATCAGCAGCTTTGCGAAACCATGTGGCAGCTTCAGCAGGTTCTTTGGTAACACCTTGGCCGTTGGCGTAAAGCATCCCAAGGTTGTACTCTGCGGCCGCCAATCCTTGGTCCGCCGCTTTACGCAACCAACGCAATGCGGCTGCATAATCCTGGGGCACGCCTTCGCCAAAAGCATAGCGGCGGCCGAGGGTGTACTGCGCCATGGCGTCCCCACCGTTGGCCCGAGCGATCAATTGTTGCAACTCCTTGGTCTGAGATCGTTGCACTTCCTTTGATCCCTGAGCAAAGCTATGCTGCGAAAACCCAAACAGCACGGCCACCATCAACAAGAGTTTCCACGGCATCATCGCCACCATTCTGTAACGGCTGGCAAGGGCGCTGCAACTGTGGGTCCCGTGGGCATAGTGCGAAGGTTGCCAACCGGGGTTCGGGCGAAAGCTTGCATTTCCCCGGTTGCGACGCGCGTTATGATGAACCAGATCTTTCAAAAAGGAGCTTTGGCATGGACAAGAAAAATCGCGTAGTGAACCGAAGAAGTTTCCTGAAGGGCAGTGCAGCGGCCGGCCTCGGGGCGGCCAGCGCAGCGGGACAGGAACTCAAGCCTAGCCAGATTCGCTTCGACCACACCGCCGACGTCGTCATTGTCGGAGCCGGGGCTTCGGGCCTTCCAGCTGCCATCATGGCGCGCGATCACGGTGCGTCGGTAATCGTTATCGATGCGAACCACGATATTGGCGGGCACGCCATGCTGAGCGGCGGGCGCATCCCCCTGGGCGGCGGCACCAGCTTGCAGAAAAAATACGGAATTGCGGATTCCGCGGACCAGGTCTATCTGGACCACACCAATCATCGGAATCTGGAATTCCGTTACGCCGATCGCGAATTGGTGCGCGCCTGGGCCGATGAGAATGTTGCGTCCTTTGAATTTTTGCTTGAAAACGGAGTCATCTTCGAAGATGTCGCGCCCACGATTGTGAACGGCGGAACCGTTCCCAGATTGTTTGTCACGAAGGTATTCTCCGATAATTACAGCGAAACCATCAATGGGAGGCCTGGTTCCGGCTTGGTTCGGCATCTGGAGGCCAGTGCCAGAAAAAAAGGCGCAACCATTCTCCTGCGGCACAAACTGACGCGCATCCTACGCGAGACTCCTACCTCCGGACGGGTCCTCGGGATCACGGCGCAGTTTGCAGGCAAAGATGTGAATATCCGGGCGAAGAATGGTGTCATCCTAGCGACCGGCGGCCACACCAGTAACGTGGAATTCCGCCGGCGCTTCGATCCGCGCTTGACCGAGGAATACCAGACCACCGGGGAACCTTGGACCCAGCAAAACGCCGATGGCGAGATCCTGGCGCTGGCCATGGGCGCGACTCTATGGTCCACCGCGAACCAGGCTAATCCGCGAGGTCTGGCGATCACCAAAACCATCCACATCGGGTGCCGCTATGGGTATCGCAACTTGAAATGGGAACCCCAGAGTCCGATGTTCAAGCTGGCCGGAGCTTCCGGCTTGACCGTGCGCGATTTTCAGGACGTCATTCTGGTCAATCAAATCGGGCAGCGTTTTTGGAATGAGGTGGATGAGACTTACGAATTCCTGAGTGCATGCATGGGCACCAACGGCGGCCTCGGCAAGAACGGCAGCAAAGCGAACGGGGGCGGCCCGATCTGGGCGATTTTCGATGCCGACGCCGTTAAACGCGAACACTGGGACCCGCAACCACCTAACGTGGATCTCAACGGCTGGTTCTTTAGTGCGGCGAGTATTCCTGAACTTGCCGCGAAAATCAAGAATCCTTATCAGTTTCAGCCGGTGCCTGCCGGAGCTCTTGAAGAAACGGTAGGCCGCTACAATTCCCACGTGGATTTGGGCAAAGACCGGGATTTTGCGAAACCGGCGCCCAAATATAAAATTCAAACACCGCCCTTTTATGCGGCATGGTCCACGCCCATTCTGCACGATACCTTGACGGGACTCAAAATCAACACCAAATGCCAAGTTGTGGACCTACATGGAAAGGCTATAGCGGGGTTATATTGCGCGGGAGAAACGGCTGGGGGCTTCGCGCTGCACGGCCTGCCCAGAGTGATTGTCTTCGGCCGTATCGCAGGGCGGGAAGCCGCCCTAGCCAAGGGCTGACTTCCCGCACCGGTCAACTTAAGGGATCTGGAAATCTACGTTCCGATCGCGATTGATTTGCTGGCTGAAAGGGACGTCAACTTTAGAAAGCGAAACGTGATGCTCCTTATTGTCGCGATCCTGCCAATAGAGTTGGTCGCCCTCAACTTTATACGCGGTTGCCGCCTGGATGGTGTGATCGGTAAACGCGATCAAGTAAAACTGCCCTGCAGTGCCCTCGTTCGCTGATTGGGGCTGCGTTTGAGCCGGCGGTTGCTGCTGTTGTTGTTGAGGCGGCGGGCCAACCTGCTGCTGCCCCTGCGGCGGATAGCCTTGCGGGTAGCCCTGACTATAGTCGTAATTCTGCGGCGGAGGGGGTGCCGAATAATAGCCGCCATCGTAAGCGTAAGGATCGTATCCATAAGCATACGGATCGTATCCGTAATAATACGGGTACCCGTATCCGTAGCCGTAATACGGGTAGCCTCCAAATCCTAAGAAGAGGCCCGACCCGCCGTACCAACGGCCGCCAGAATAATAGCCACGGCTTCCGCCACGAAAGCCACCGACGCCACTGCGGAAGCCGCCCACACCACCACGGAAGCCGCCGACACTGCCTCCCCGGACGCCACCACCGCCGGAGAATCCCCCACCACGAGCGCCTCCGCCTGAAAATCCTCCGTGAGAGCCACCACCCGCATGGCCGCCGCCTCCTCCGCCGTGTCCTCCGCCGCCATGCTGCCCGTAGGCCGTAGCGATCAGACCCGGGGTGGACAATGCGGCGAAAAGAGCAAATTTTGACAGTGTCATATTTATATACCGCCTCTGGAGCATTGGATGTCGTAGTTTACCGTTGGGTTCCAGTGTATCGGAGTCCGCAGATGTTTAACTAAGGTAACTGTCTGTTGGAACCACAGGGATTGGGGGCGCATCGCTACAATAGTGGTGCATTACCACCGTATGTTCCCTTTTCTACCGCCGGCAATCGCTCCGACGCGTCAGTCCAGGCGTCGGTTTCTTGTCTCGACTGCTTCGCTGCTCGGCGCTGGCGCTCTCGCCTTCGGGCAGGAACAGTCCACCTTTTCGACTGCCGTGAATGTGGTCGATGTCCTGGCCACCGTACACACCAAGAAGAATGAGATCGTCCGCGATCTCACTAAAGACGATTTCGTCCTGACTGAAAACGGACGGCCCCAGATTATCCGCTATTTTTCCAAGGAATCGGAACTTCCTCTTACTGTCGGCCTCATGATCGACACCAGCATGAGCCAGCAGAAGGTGCTGGACTCCGAGCGGACTGCCAGCTTCCGCTTTCTCGATCAGGTATTGCGCGAATCCAAAGACAAGTTATTCGTCATGCAATTCGACATGGCGGTGCAATTGCGCCAGCCCCTTACTTCCTCGCGCCGGGATTTGGAGGAAGTACTGCCCTACGTCGATACGCCCACCCGCCGGGAACTAGGCATGCAGGACGGCGGCGGCACGCTGCTCTATGACGCGGTCGTGCAAGCCTCGAACAATGTCCTCAAGAATCAGCGAAACCGGAAAGCCATGATCGTGCTTTCCGACGGCGGCGAAAACGGCAGTATGGCCACTTTGATGGATGCGATTGAGGCAGCGCAACGCGCCGACACACTCATCTATTCCATACTTTTCTCCGACTCCTCTTTCCCCGCGCCCCCGTTTGGATTCGGCGGTCTGGACGGGAGGAGCGTGCTAATGCGACTCTCTAAAGAAACCGGAGCCTCGTATTATGAGGTTTCGAAAAAGCGGGGGATCGAACAGATCTATCAGGCGATTGAAGACGAACTCCGCAGCCAGTACAGTATGGGTTTTGTTTCTGACCAGCCCCCAGAGATCTCCGAGTTCCGAAGCCTGAAGCTGTCGACCAAACAGAAGGGCCTGATCGTGCAAACCCGCGAGCGTTACTGGGCAAAGGCCTGACAATGGCCGCGACGCCCCTCCCTTTCTAAAGCTCAAGCTTGCCGTGGATAGTCATATCGTCCGTAGAAAACTCCTGCGAGAATTTCAGATTGGCGACTTTACCGGCAAAGTCGATTCGGTGATCTCTCCACGTAAATTCAGCCGACTTCGGAAACCGGTAGACCACCACGGGACCATCTTCGCGCAGGAGAAGTTCTACGCTTGATGGCTTGATGTCCTTTTTCCCGTCCCGCTTCAAAACAGCCTGCTTTTTGATTTCTTCCACCACTACTTTGGAATTATCTTTCAGGAAGCTCCGGGAGATTCCATAGAGCGCGATAGCGTAATGATCAACATCGACGCTGGGCGCCCCGGTATCGCGGGCTTTTAGCTCTGCTTCCCGAACCGGAAGGGCACTCTCCCAGCGGAGCGTCAGAATCGGTGGCGGGAGCGGCGCCCCTTTTGGACCGCTCTGTTTACCTCTGCTGTGCACCCTCGCGGCGGAAACCGGAGGGTTGATCACAGTGGCGGCTACTGTCTTCACCCAAGGCGAATCTTTCAGGACCTCTTTGGCATCGTCCTCAGTCCATTCGGAGAATTGCTTATTCTTCCATGCCTGATCCCCGGCGGTGAGAATCAATGCCCCCAGTACGAACGGCGCCATCCACGAATCTTTAGGCACTCACAGCCCTCCGCGCGATTACCTCTCTCAGACGCCACTCCTGCGATCCCGGTTACTCCATCCACGTTACCCCATCCACGTTGCGCCTCCCACCCGAGGAGTTCTCGAATGGCCAGCCAACTGCAAACAAGTGCATGTGAGTAGAACCTTGACCACCATGTGGGAGATGGCCGATGGGAAGAGTGCTCTCCGTCCGTGACCCGGCCCCCACGATCCTCCGGCATTCGCACCGCAGCTACCCTGATTGGCGTGATTGCGGTATTGTACTTGGCCCGCGAAATTCTCATCCCCCTGGCATTCGCCATCGCTTTGACATTCGTGCTGGCGCCCGCGGTGGGGTGGCTGCAAACACTTCATATCCGCCGCTTCCCCGCGGCGCTGCTGGTGATGCTGGTGTCGGCGGGCGTGGTGGGAGGCATTAGTTACGTCATTTTCAACCAAGTGCTGCAAGTCGCCACGGAGTTGCCTAGCTACCAACAAAATATCGATTCCAAAATCAAAGCCCTACGGATGCGCGATACCGGAGCACTGGGACGGGCCGCGCAAAGCGTTCAGAAGCTCGGCAAGGAACTCGATACGGTCCAGGAAGCCTCGACGCCCTCGGCTCTTCCCAGTCGCACCGCGCGAGTCACCACTCCGGCGAACCCGCTTCCGGTCCAAGTCATCGACCCGCCTGTCAACGCGCTGGTTTATATACGCGAACTAACTCAGCCCTTTCTGGCGCCACTGGCGACACTCGGAATTGTTCTGGTATTCACCCTCTTTCTGTTAGTCGAAGAAGCCGATCTGCGCAACCGGCTCTTCCGTCTGGCGGGATTGAGCCGCCTCAATCTGATGACCCAGGCTCTCGACGACGCCACCCGTCGAGTCAGCCGCTATCTTTTACTCCAATTCCTGGTGAATGCCGGATTCGGACTCCTTTGTGGCGTGGGCTTATATCTGATCGGTGTTCCTTACGCAGCCTTGTGGGGGACCGTAGCGGCGCTGTTTCGCATTGTTCCTTATATTGGATCGGTGGTGGCGGGCCTGCTGCCGCTGGTGCTCTCGCTGGCGGTGTTCAATGGCTGGGTTCCGCCCCTCATGGTGTTCCTGCTGTTTACCACTCTTGAACTGGTCATCGGAAATTTGCTCGAACCCCGCCTGTATGGGGCTCACACCGGAATTTCCTCAATGGCGCTCCTTCTGACAACGGTGTTCTGGGCCGCTTTGTGGGGGCCCGCCGGCCTGATCCTTTCGACGCCGCTCACCGTTTGTGTTGTGGTTCTGGGGCGCCACATACCGCATCTGGAATTTCTCCATATCCTGCTCGGAGATCAGCCTGTACTGGCGCCCGAAGCGCATTTATATCAACGCCTGCTAGCCTTGGACGACCAGGAGGCGCGGGCTGTTGCAGAGGCCTATCGCAGCGAACATTCGTTGCTGGAACTGTACGACGGCGTGATCCTTCCGGCGCTGGCGATGGCCGAACAGGATCGTCATAAGGGCGCTCTAGACCCCCAGCGCGAGGATTTTCTTTTCCTTAGTCTGCGGGAAATGCTGGCCGAGTTTTCCGTGAGCACGCAAAATATCTTGTTGGAGAAGGCGAGTGAGGTTGCCGGACCAGCAGTGCCGCGACGTATGTTATGCTTTCCCGCTCACGATGAAGCCGATGAGATCGCCAGCGCCATGCTGGCTCAATTATTGGAACATGCTGGATGCCCCACCGTTTCCTTCCCCGTAAGCTCCTCGCATCACAATATGCTCGATTTGGTGCAGCCGACCGGAAACGATGTTTTTTGTATTTCGTCCATCCCACCGTTTGCGTTTTCTCATGCGAGAAATCTCAACCGGCAACTCCGCACGAGATTTCCGCAAACTAAGATCCTGATTGGAGTGTGGGGTTATACGGGCGAAATGGAACGCGCGCTCCAGCGTTTCCAACCCGCCCCTCCGAACAAGTTCGTGAGTAGCCTGGCCGACGCGTTGGAATACTTGGGTGTGGCTGCACCGGTAGCGGAAGCAGAGGCGGCTAAGCCGGAATCTTCGGCAATCCTCTCCGCGGTCTGACCCTCTGGCGCCAGGTGACCATGGGCCGTCACCGAATTACGGTGCCGCAGTTGCTTTGACGGACGTCTGATAGCTCACCGTTTCCACCCACCAGCCGTCTCGCTTTACCCAGATGCGAGTCACGTGGAGCGGCTTCCCGCGGTCAGGGCGATGCTCTGACTTCATCAATACGGCATCGCCAAAATCGAACAAGCGTGCTGCTGTGAGCGGCGTGGGAGCGACTCCTGCCATGCGCGAATGATCGAAGTCTTCCATCCGGCCGCGCTTGTCGTAGAGCTTGTTGCTATTGGAACTCGCCGCCACGAATTCATCGCCTACTATCGTCGCGAAGACGGCCGAATTGTGGGCCATCGCGGCGGTCTCAAGTTTCGAGTACCTGGCAATAACTTGGCGTTCGGTTTCATTCTTGGGTGTATACGCGACGGTCCGGCAAGGGTTTTCGCAATTTTTTCCTGCTCCTGGAGCAAATGCGGGAGGCGCATCGAGCGACATCACTTCCTGATATACGATGGCCTTCCAGCCTCCTGGCCGCTTTATCCACACTCGTAACACATGGGCTTTCCCCAGGTTTGTCTGCACGTCCCCGATTTCGCCATAGTCGTATTGCTTCCGCTGCGCAGCCTGCTCGTTGGGGATGGCGGGCTTCGGCGGATCCCGCAGCACCTGAGCCTTGGTCTGAGTTTTCCCCGCAAAATCCGTCCAGGTAAAATCCGCGTCGAGAAGTTGTTCGAGCGCCGTTTTATCGGCCTTCGCAACTGCTGAAACGAAGCTGTGATCCGCCTGAAACATGGCGGGATCTTCGCTGGCCCAAACTGGCCCCCAGATGGAAAGCGTTGCCATCAGTCCCGCGATGATAATCGGCCGCATCAAAACTCCTTCCATCACTATAACCGCGAGCGACGAGAATGGAATCATGACCGGGGTGCGAATAGACCGATGGTTGTGGGCCGCCCGCTTCTTCAAGACTCGCACGCTCGCGGCGAAGGCGTGTGAACTAGGCAGAATTGGGGCTAACGGACAACCGGCCAAGCCTTC
>Ga0068855_100010894_pt1 | contig 10975 bp, 9 predicted proteins | sample KBSCornC52_FD_66592 | JGI IMG/M metagenome (GOLD analysis project Ga0068855, IMG submission 66592) | Corn rhizosphere microbial communities from Kellogg Biological Station, Michigan, USA - KBS Corn C5-2 | ecosystem: Host-associated > Plants > Roots > Rhizosphere > Soil ... | reverse complement strand
GTCATCACCGCCGGCGTGATGCGCTGGCCCGACAAGTGCGAGCAGGCGGTGATCGACGGCGACACCGACATCGTCTCGCTCGGCCGCGCCCTGCTGGCCGATCCGATGTGGCCGATCAAGGCGCAGCGGGGGCTCGCCGACGATATCCGGCCCTGCACCTCCTGCAACTGGTGCATTCGCGAACTCGCCCAAAGCCGCTCGGTCGCCTGTGCCGAAAACCCGCGCTGCGGCAAGGAAACCGAGCCGGAGATCGATCGCTTCGCCAATGGCCTGCGCGCCACGGTGGTCGGCTCGGGACCGGGGGGCATGGCCGCGGCGCTCCTGCTCGAGCAGGCCGGCTTCAAGGTCACCCTCCACGAAAAGCGGCAGCGGCTCGGTGGCAACCTGATCACCTCGGCCATCCCGCCGGGGAAGGACAAGCTGTTCTGGTACCACCGCTTCCTGGTGAACCGCATCGAACGCAGCGGGGTCCAGGTCCGGACCGGCTCGCTCGTCTCGGCCGACAGCCTTGCCGCCGACCGGCCCGACGCGGTGATCCTCGCTGGCGGCTCGCGCCCTGCGCCGCTCGACCTGGCCGCCTGGGGCAACTTGCCGACCGCGCCGGCCTTCGAGGCGCTGATCGGCGAAGCCGAGGTGCCGCCCTCTTCCCCGGAACGCCCGGTCATCATCTACGGCGGCGGCGAGACAGGGACCGAGACCGCCGAACACCTCGCCAAGGCCGGGCACAGCGTGATGCTGGTCACCCGCTCCGACCGCGCCTTCCTCGCCCGCAATGCCGAGGCGCTCTACCGCATCGCCCTGTTGCAGCGGCTCCACGCCAATGCGGCGATCCGCATCGTCGACAAGACCCGCCTCCATGCCATCGACGGCGAGCACGTCATCCTCGCCCAGGGCGGCGAATTGATCGAGCAACCGGCCTCCTCGGTCCTGCTGGCCCACGGGCTCGAACCTGACAACACCCTCTACGAAGCCCTGGGCGGGACCGACGTGCCGGCCATCCGCATCGGCGACGCGATGCAGGTCGCCCGCATCGGCGAGGCCGTGCGCGACGCCTACCAGGCCGTGTTCACGCTGCGGCGTCACTTCGTTTTGCCGGAGCCCGTCGCCTGCTGACCGCGGTGAATCCGGATCCGGGGGAGCGCAAATCACCGTGCGCGGCCAATGACATCAAATAGGCGATATCATGGAGGACGATCTAGGACGGCCGGGATTTGGTAGTAAAACATAGGCCATCCGCCGGGGTGTCCCAACAGCACGGGATCGTTGCTCCGGTGGGCCAGACTTCTGCGGCGGCGATCTGACGATCTCCGGCGTCAAACAAACGAATTTAGGGAGGGCATGCATGAACAAGTCATTCTATCTGCTTGGCGCCTGCGCATTTGCGCTTGTCGGGTCGTCGGCGGCCTTGGCGCAGTCCGCGCCCGCCAGCGGCGTCAACAACAGCGACATCGTCGTCACCGCCACCCGTCGTGAAGAGCGTCTGCAGGACGTGCCGCTCGCGGTCACCGCGCTGAGCAGCGAAACCCTGCGCGACCGCGGCATCGCCAGCGTCGGCGATCTCGGCTCGGGCAAGGTGCCCGGCCTTAACATCAACTCGATGTTCGGCTCGGAAACGGCCGTCGCCCTCAACATCCGCGGCTACGGCACGTCCGACCCGTCGCAGGGCACGAATGACCAGCCGGCCGCCTTCTATATCGACGGCATCAACCTGCCCCGCGCGCAGGGCATGGCGCTCGACCTGATCACGCCGGAGCGGATCGAAGTCCTGCGCGGGCCGCAGGGCCAGCTGTTCGGCCGCAACGCCGAAGCGGGCGCGATCCAGATCGTCTCGCGGCGCCCGACCGGCGAGCTCAACGGCGATCTGACCGGCGGCTACGGCAACTTCAACACCCGCTACGCCAAGGGCCGGATCGACCTGCCGGCGATCGAGGGCTTCAAGATCCAGATCTCGGGCTCCTGGCGCGCGCATGACGGCTACATCAAGAACATCCGCAACCCGCTGCTGGAGAACATCGCGCTCTTCACGAATGCGCAGTCCTCGTTCCAATTCCCGGTTGGCAACTACGACCAGGACCTGAGCCAGCTTGACAGCCACGGCTGGCGCGTAGCGGTGGAGCGTGATTTCGGTCCGCTCAACGTGTTCTACACCTATGACAACAGCTGGGCGAAGGACGACCAGGGCCTGACCCAGTTCTCCACCTCGCCCGCCTTCGGCACCATCTTCAACCCGAACGGTCGCAGCGATCCGTCGCTGATGTTCACCACCCAGGGCCAGTTCCGTCAGGATCCCCTCAACTTCAGCGGCGCCTATCCCACGGTCGTGCCCTACGGGCAGATGTACGTTCCCTTCATCACCAAGTCGTTCGGCCACAGCCTGACGCTGACGATGAGCGCGTCCGACGCCCTGACCCTGAAGTCGATCACCGGCATTCGCACCTCGCGGCGCCAGGGCGGCAACGATCTCTCGATCGCGCTGTCCTCAGTGAACCCCTACGCCAGCGAGTACCTGGATTCCAAGACCTTCAGCGAGGAACTCCAGGCGATCTACACGCAGGACAACTTCAACCTCACCGCCGGCGCCATCTACTTCCGGGAAAAGGTGATCGACGAGCGTGATTCCGGCTTCGCCACGAACTGCTTCGGCCCGCTCAGCCAGCTCAACCCCCTGATCACGTCGGGCTCGGCCCCGTGCGACACCAGCCAGGGCGTGCAGCCGCTGCGCCAAGTGTGGCAGCTCGCCTCGGGCTTCAAGCGCTCGCTGTCGAAGACCGAATCCTACGCGGTCTACGGCCAGGCCAGCTGGAAGCCGGGCGGCTTCGATGACAAGCTCGAACTGGTCGCCGGCCTGCGTTACAGCAACGACACCAAGGACGGCAGCCGCGTCATCAACGGCGGCGTGGTCCTGGCCACCCCGGTGGTGAACCAGGCCAAGACCGACCGCGTCGATCCGGCCTTCATGATCCGCTACCAGTGGACGCCCGACCTCAACACCTATGTCCGCGTGGCCCGCGGCTTCCGCGATGGCGGCGCCAACGTCCGCTCGAACGTGTTCAACGCGTTCGGCTCGGAAAGCCTGATGAGCTACGAAGTGGGCTTCAAGTCGCAGTGGTTCGACCGCCGCGTCACCCTCAACGTCGCCGCCTTCCACAACGTGGTCGACGGGCAGCAGATTCCGCTGCAGTCGCAGCCGGCGATCAACCCGAGCATCACTGAGACCTTCAACTCGCCGGCCAAGTTCAAGACCACCGGCGTCGAGCTCGAACTCAGCGTGCGTCCGGTCACCGGCCTGCAGATCTCGGGCAACTACACCTACCTCGATTCGAACATCCGCTACCTCGGGCTCGACTCGGTCTCGCTGCAGGCCTTCACGCTGAGCGGCTACACCTTCCGCGCCGATGGTGCGCTGATCCCGTCGGCGGCCGATCTGGCGGCGCACCCCAACGCCACCTATGTCCAGCTGGCGCCGGTGGGTTCGCCCAAGCACTCGGGGTCGATCTCGCTTGACTATACCTACCCGGTGGGCAGCCTCGGCAACCTGTCGTTCCACGGCGAATGGGTCCGTGCCAGCCACGCCTATGTTGCGGCGCCCACTCCTCTGGTGACCGTGGCCAGCGCCGGGGTCGCCACACCGCGTCCGACCTATGTCTCGCCCACCCGCACCAATCGCTTCAACGCCCGCATCGCGCTCAAGGACATCCCGCTGTCCAACGGCCTGACCGGCGAACTGAGCTTCTGGGGCAAGAACATCTTCAACCACATCGACATTGCCCACGCCTTCGCGGCCGGCAACCGGCTCACCGTGGTGCAGACGGCGCCGCAGTCGGCGCTCTACCTGCAGCCGCCGCGGACCTACGGCGTCGAATTCCGCGTCAAGTTCTGATGGGGGGTGGCCCGGCGGGAGCGATCCTGCCGGGCCGGACCCGCTCTCACGCTGGAGGCCCGCCGGAAACGGCGGGCCTCTTCGCGTTCAGGGGTGCCTCAGGCCCAGCCCTTGAGGAACTTGCGGGCAATCTGTGCCGATCGTCCCGGGCGGTGCAGGAATTCCCGGTCGTCGACCATCACGCGGAAGCCATGCGTGATCAGTGCCTGCAGGTCGAAGGCCGCCTCCAGCGGATCGCCCTGGCGCAGCACGCCAGCCTTCATCAGCGAAGCGAAATAGTCCGTCAGCGGCTCGAAGCCCACCACGGCATTGTCCATCAGGGTCCGGGCAAACTGCGGCAAGGTCCGCCGCTCGGCCACGGCCACCTGCAGCAGCGTCTGGCCGAGCGCCACGTCGACCGCGGCGCGGGTGTAGGCCTCGACATAGCGGGTCACGGTCCCCTGCGGATCGCCCTCGTCCAGCGTTACCGCCCAGAGCGCTTCGCGCGTGCGCTCGAGGCTGCGCTGCACCAGGGTCTGGAACAGGCCCTCCTTGTTGCCGAACCGGCGATAGATCGTGGTCTTGCTGACGCCCGAGCGCTCGACCAGGCGATCGAGGCTGGTCCCGGCATAGCCGAGCTCGGCGAACTCCTCGACCGCGATGTCGAGCAGGCTCTCGATCCGCTGGTCGACCTCGGCGCGCGGCAGCCGCCCGCCCCGCCAGTTGCCGGGCGTCCTCGCCGCCGCCGCGGCCGCGCCGGCCTCAGGTTCGCTTTCGCTCATCTCGGCGCGATAGCCAATGGCGGGGGTGAAACCAAGCCGGCACCCGGATCAGGCCGCAGGCACAGGGCCTCGACCATGGCCATGCAATCCTGCAGGAATGCCTCCTCACCTGCCACGGTCAGGCCTTCGGCAAGGTCGCGGTCACGGTCGCAGACCATGTCGAAGAACAGCAGCGCGGCGTAGAACAGCCGCCGGTCGAGCACGGCCGGCGCGATCCCGGGCCGCAACCGGTGGTACAGCGCCATGGCTTCCTCGCTGCGCGGCGTCAGCGCGAGATAGTTGCGGCGAATGGCCGCGCCGGGAGCCCAGCGCATCGCATGGCGGTAGAACGCGGCGTAGCGGTGCACGCCGGCGGCATCGCGCAACTGGTAGTTGGGCAGCAGCAATGCGCCGAGCACCCCGGCAGCATCGCCCGACATTTCGCGCCGGGCCAGGTCATCCAGCATCTCCCCGCGCAGCCGGTCGAGCGTGGGCAGGCGGTGTTCCCATATGGCCGTCACCAGCGCCTCGCGGCTCGCGAAGTGATAGCTCACCGCCGAATTGTTGGCCGCCTCGGCCTCGATCCTGATCTGCCGCAGCGAAACGGCCTCGATGCCCTGGCCACCGAACAGTCGCTCCGCCGCTTCGATGATCGCCAGCGGCGTCGGTTTCCGGCGCGGGGCAGGCTGGTCGCTCAACAGTTCACCTCCCCTCGTCCGCATCTTCCGCCCCACTTTGCGGGCAAACGGCCTCGCCGCACAAGTCACAGCCAATCGCATCCGTGATGCCCGGCACCTCGGCCAAGTGCCGGCTTGCTGTCCCGGGTTTAAGATATATGTCTTATCCACGCCGCAGCCAAGCGGCAGGAGAGGATCTTCCGTGGCGATCGAAAGCCTGTTCGCGCTGGACGGCAAGTCCTGCCTCGTCGTCGGCGCTGGCAAGGTGCCCCATGCGATTGCCGACCTGTTCCGCGAGGCCGGGGCAAGCGTCACCCATGCCGCCGAACCCGATCTCAGCGAGCGCGGCGTCGATGAGCTGATGGCCGGACTGCCCACGCTGGACGTGCTGGTCAACGGCGCCGCGGTCATCGGGGCATGGCCGCTCGACCTGCTGGAGATGGCCGAGTGGGACCGCGTTCACGCCACCAACGTGCGCGGGGCCTTCCTGCTGATGCGCGGCGCGGTCCGGGTGATGCAGGCCCATGGGCGCGGCGGACGGCTGATCAACATCTCGACCATCGGCAGTGTCCATCCCGTGCTCCACGGCAATTTCGCCTACGGATCGTCGCGTGCGGGGACCAATGCCCTCACCCGCCAGTTCGCTCTCGAATTCGCCGCGCAAGGGATCCTGTCCAACGCCATCCTCGTCGGCGCCATTCCCTCCGATCCCTTCCCCGACGGATGCCCCATGCCGCCCAAGGGGCCCGGTGTGCGGCCCGAACGCTTTCCTCTCGGACACGGTAAGCCCGAAGACGTCGCCCCGCTTGCCCTGCTCCTTGCTTCCGACGCCGGCCGCTACATCAACGGGCAGGCCATTGCCGTCGACGGCGGGTTCCAGGTCGCCTGAGGAGCCGAAGTCATGGCCACCCTATTCGACGGCTTCTACCAGATGGGTTTCGTGGTCGCCGACATCGCTGCAGCGATGGAAACGCTCGGCCGGGTGCACGGGGTCACCCGCTTTCGCCACCGCGCCGGCGCAGCCTGGATGGATGCGGCCCATGCCTGGGTGGGCTCGACCATGATCGAACTGATCGAACCGCGCGAGGGCGCCCCCGCGATCTACACCGCCGAACCCCCGCCCGCGGCCGGAGCCATGCGCCTTCACCACCACGGCTACCGCGTGCAGGACGAGGCCGCGTGGCACGCGATCTGCGCCCGGATCGACGCCGCCGGCCTCGCCACGCCGATGCGCGGAGCCGTGATGAACGGCGCCCTCAACTACCTCTACGCCGATACCCGAGCGCTGACCGGCATCTACAGCGAATTCGTGTTCCTCACCGGCGAGGCTCTCGCCATCTACGACGACGTTCCCCGCAATTGAGAAAGGACGGGCGATGAGCGAAACCGCCGCCGCTGACCCCTACGCCAGCCACCAGGCGCTCTACAACCGCGTGCCCGTGCCGGACCATGTCCCCGCCGATCGGGTGGTGGAGTTCGACTACATTCACCCCGCGGGGATCGAGGAAGGCGACGTCTACACCGCGTGGGACCGCCTGCACGCGGGGCCCGACATCGTGTGGACGCCGTGCAACGGCGGTCACTGGATCGTCACGCGCGGCGAGGACGTCCGCTTCGTCCAGGAAAACTATGAGGTGTTCAGCCACGAGGTCTTCACCATCCCGCGCGGCTCGTCGCGGGTGCAGATGCCGCCGCTGACCGTCGATCCGCCGCTCCACGCGCGCTACCGCGCGATCCTCAACCCGGTCTTCACGCCCACCCGCGTGCGCACCCTGCAGGATCAGGCCGAACAACTCACGCGCGACCTGATCGCCGCGATCCGCCCGCGCGGCCACTGCGAATTCGTCAACGATTTCGCCCGGGTCATGCCGGTCACCATGTTCCTCGGCATCGTCGATCTTCCGGTCGAGCGCCGCGAACAGTTCGTCGAATGGGGCGTCACCTTCATGACCTCCACCGATTCCCGCACGAAGCTGGGAGCACAGGAGAAAGTCCTCGCCTATCTCAAGGAGGTGCTCGACGAGCGCCATGCCAATCCGGGCGAGGACCTGCTCAGCAAGATCGCGGCCTGGCGCGACAATCCGCGCTATGAGGGCGAGCACGAGGTCATCGGCATGGCCGTGCTGGTCTATTTCGGCGGGCTCGACACCGTCGCCAACATGCTGTCCTTCATCACCCGCCACCTCGCGCAGCACCCGGAAGACCGCCGCCGGCTGATCGAGGAACCGGACCTGATCCCCCAGGCCACCGAGGAATTCTTCCGCCGCTTCGGCCTGTCCAACACCGGGCGCCTGATCACGCGGGATTTCACTTACAAGGGCCTGAACTTCCGCAAGGACGAGATGATCATGGTTCCCATCTCGCTCTCCAGCCTCGACGACCGGCTCTATCCGAACCCCATGGCGATCGACTTCGATCGCGGCATCGGCCCCGGGGATCACAACACCTTCGGCAATGGACCGCACAAGTGCGTCGGCAGCCCCCTGGCCCGGGCCGAGGTCCAGGTCTTCCTGCGCGAATGGCTGAAGGCCATGCCCGAGTTTCGTCTCGATCCGGCCCGCCCGCCGGTCACCCACGCCGGCTCGGTCAACGGGGTCAGCAGCCTTCACCTGATCTGGGACAACCAGGAGCAAGCATGAGCCCTTCCCTCTCTCCCGCCCTTTCCGCCTTCGGCCTCGAGGGCAAGCGCGCGATCGTCACCGGCGCGGCCTCGGGCATCGGTCTTGCCACCGCCCGCCTGTTCCGCGAGGTCGGAGCCCAGGTCCTGTTCGTGGATGTCGCCGCCGAAGCCCTGCGCGACGCCGCTGAGGCCGAGGGCAGTCCCCATGCCGTCTGCGACATCAGCGATGAGGACCAGGTCCAGGCCGTCTTCGCCCGCGCGCGCGACCTGTTCGGCGGTGTCGACGTCCTCGCCAACGTCGCCGCCTATCGCCGCAAGGCCGATACGATGACCATGCCGGCGTCGGAGTGGGACGTGATGCACGCAGTCACCACCCGGGGCACCTTCCTGATGATGCGCGAGGCGATCCGGATCATGCAGCAGCAGGAAGACGGCGGCGCCATCGTCAACGTCTCCTCGGTCAGCGCCAGCCACCCGACGATCTTCAACAACATGCATTACGATTCCGCCAAGGCCGGGGTCGATGCCATGACCCGCGCCGCCGCGATCGAGTTCGCGCCCCACCGGATCCGGGTCAATTCGGTCCAGCCGGGCGGCACGGCCAGCCCCGGCGCGAAGAAGATGACCGACGAGCTGCCCGCTCGCGGGCCCATGGTCCAGCCCGGTCGGATCGCGATCGGGCGGATGTCGGAGCCGCTCGAACAGGCCCGCGCCATCCTGTTCCTGGCCAGTCCGGCGGCAAGCTACATCACCGGCCACCACCTCACCGTCGACGGCGGCTACCTGGTCTCGTGAACCGGCGGTCCGGCACCGTTGCAGTGGCGTTGCAGTGCCGTTGCAGCTTGCAATTATAGGTCCTTGCGAGTACTCATACTGCCAAGCGCCGGGGCTTTCACCGGCAGCCGGAGGGGATAGAAATGCGCAACTTTTTCAGCGGCTTCTTCCAGCTCGGCTATGTCACGCGCAATCTCGACGCGGCCTGCGACACCTTTCGGCGCAAGTTCGGCGCGGTGGAGTTCCTGGTCAATGAACCCGAGCCGATCGACGGCGTCCCCCCGCCGACCAAGCGCCTCGCGCTGACCTGGATCGACGACGTGATGACCGAGCTCATCGAACCCGATTTCGCGCAAAAAACCATTTACGATCATGCAGTTCCGCCAACCGATGGCCCAATCCGTCTGCACCATCTCGGCTACCTGATCGACGACCACCAGGCCATGCTCACCCACCTCGCCGGCATGGGCTACACGGTCCCCCTCGCCGGCTCCCTCCCCGGCGCGCTGGACTACATCTACGCCGACACCCGCGAAGACCTGGGCCTTTTCAGCGAGTTCATCCGCCTCGACGAGGGCGGCCGCCAGTTCTTCGCCGCCGTCCCCCGCACCCGCACCTGACCAGGAGAGCGTCCCATGAAAGCCGCCGTTTTCAAGCAAGCGGGCCAGCCCCTGTCGGTCGAAACCGTTCCCGATCCGGAGCCCGGCGAAGGCGAGGTCGTGATCAAGGTCCAGCGCTGCGGCGTCTGCGGCACCGACCTCCACATGACCTCGGGCCACGGCAACGATGCGCCCGCGAACTCGGTGATCGGCCACGAATATTGCGGCGAAGTCGTCGCCCTGGGCCGCAATGTCGAGAATCTCAGGCTCGGCCAGTTCGTCTCGGCAATGCCGGTCGCCGGCTGCGGCCGCTGCGCCAATTGCGTCGCCGGCTATCCGGTCGCCTGCTTCCAGATGGAGGGCAGGGTCGGCGGCTTCGGCGAATACATGCGGATCGCTGCGCCCAGCGCCGTCGTCCTTCCCCAGACGCTGACCCCGCAGGACGGCGCCCTGGTCGAGCCGCTGGCGGTCGGGCTGCGCGGCCTGCGCCTCGCGGGGATGGCGCCCGGCGCCCGTGTGGTGGTGCTGGGCGCCGGCTCCATCGGGCTGTCCGTGATCTACTGGGCCCGCCTCCTCGGAGCCGGCAAGATCGTCGCCGTTTCCCGCTCCGACCACCGCGCCCCGCTCGCGCTGCAGATGGGGGCGAACGCCTTCGAGGCCCTCGGCGAGGGCGAAGGAGAACGGATCAATGCGGCGCTTGGCGGCATGGCGGACATCGTCTTCGAATGCGCCGGAGCCGTGGGCATGACCCAGAAGGCCGTCGATCTGGTCGGCCCGGGCGGGCAGGTCGTGTCGCTCGGCTTCTGCACATCGCCCGATCCGATCCTGCCCTGGCTGGCGACCTGGAAGCAGGTCACCATGAAGTTCTCCTTCGCCTACGACCTGCGCGAATTCCAGCACTGCGCCGACACGCTCGACGCCGGCCACGTCGAGCCGCGGTTGATGGTCTCCAGAACGGTCGGCCTCGATGCCTTCCCCGACCTGTTCGAACAGCTGCGCGCCGGCGCCAACGAGACGAAGGTCCACGTCGATCCGTGGATCGCTGCTTGAGCGGGGCCGCGGCAATGGACCTGCACGACACCCTCACCCCGGAGGCCATGCTCGCCGCTTCGACCGCCCGGACCGGGCTCGACGACTTCGGCGATCCCGCCTTCCGCGAAGGGCTGGACCGGCTCCTGCGCGAGGTGCGGGCGATGGGCCTTTCCGCCGAATGCGTCGCCGCCAGCGCGTGGCGCATCGGCCAGTCGCTCGATACCCGGGCACTGGCGGTCAGGGGCTTCAAGGAACGGCCCGACGCGCTAGCCCGGCCAATCCGCGAGCCGATCGTGATCGCCGGCCTCGTCCGCTCGGGCACCACGGTCCTGCACCTCCTGATGTCGCTCGACCCGCAGTTCCAGGGCCCGGAACACTGGCTGGCGATCTACCCGCAGCCCCGCCCCCCGCGCGAAGCCTGGGACAGCAACCCCGGCTATGTCGCCGAAAAGGCCTGGCTTGATGCGTTCCTGGCCGCCTCTCCCGAGGCTGCCGACGATCACATGATGAGCGCCGAAGGGATCGAGGAATCGATCTTCATCCTCGGCGCCAGCTTCGCCAACAACATGTGGCCGTCGATGTGGCACGTGCCCGAATACGATGCCTGGTACCTCGGCCGCGACGATACCGACAGCTACCGCTGGCTCGCCGAT
>Ga0068855_100010891_pt1 | contig 10976 bp, 12 predicted proteins | sample KBSCornC52_FD_66592 | JGI IMG/M metagenome (GOLD analysis project Ga0068855, IMG submission 66592) | Corn rhizosphere microbial communities from Kellogg Biological Station, Michigan, USA - KBS Corn C5-2 | ecosystem: Host-associated > Plants > Roots > Rhizosphere > Soil ... | reverse complement strand
GGGCCTGCGCCGAAAGCGTTTGAGAGATGCACGCGTACGGAACTGCCGCCGATGCTGGCGCGCATGAACATACGAACTGTCTCGTTGTTGAAGCTGCGCGGCGGCAAGGGGGCAGGACGAGCCGCTGGTGGAGGCCCCGCGGGTGCAGCCTGAGCAGTCGCGGCGGTTACACCGGTTGCAGGGGGTCGGGCAGTCGCGGGGCGGGCGAAACTGGCGGTCGGCTTCTGTTGCGAGGCTGCCCAGGTTGCCACCCAATGTGTTTGGGCCTGCCCGGGAAGGGTGAGAGCGGTAAACGCGAGAGCGAGATGGCACAACGGTTTATCGAGCATGGCAGCCTTTTAGCAAAGGAGATATTTTGTGCTCCCAAGCTATTTCGGACGGCCTCTGCTGTCAAAGAAGAATTTTGCCAAGGGTGAGTAAGAGAGAGCGATCCGATTCAGCGCGGAGTTTGACCGAGGGCTGGATGCGCCAGTACACTCAAACTGGTAATGCGGCGCGCGCGTCTTCAAGATGCGCTCGCGGCTTACAGTATGGGTACGCGCGTTCGGAGCTGCTGCCCCCTCGTTCAATGGTAGGACAGTCGGCTCTGAACCGATCAATCGGGGTTCGAATCCCTGGGGGGCAACCAAATCAGATTCGTCAGCTGAACTTGCGTTCAATAGCCTGTAAATTCCGCTAGTTACCGGTGTTCCAAAGCTGTTTTGGTCATAGATCAACCCATCAGGGAATAGAGCACGCTGGATGCGCTGTTTCCCGCGTAAATCGCTGGTTTGCCAGATAGTGCCGGTGTTCCAAAGCACGTGATTGAGATAGCCCAGAGCAGTGTCCAGATCAATCTCGCTTCCCTTCGCCATCGCCAGATCGTCGCGAACCTGAGCAATCTGCGCAGCAGTAGCGTCAGCCATCGACTTGTACTCCGCGCCGCTGATGTTGCCCTCCGCCAATTGCTCCAGAAGCCGAGACTTTTTCGCTTCCAATTTGGCGAGTTCTTTGGCCAGCGATTCCGATTCAGTCTGAGCATTCTCCAATCGACTTGCCCAGACCTTGCGGAATATCTCCTCGATTAGCTTCATGCGTTCAGGCAGTGGGGTGAGCCGTTCCAGCAAATCAACGAATGCGCTCTCCATTGTTTCGGCTCTCATGCTGAAGTGCTGAGGCCCGCGGTGACAGTGATAATACCCAAACCTGCCGCCGAGTTTGCCCGTGCTGATGCTTGCCGTAACTGGCTTCTCGCACTTCCGGCAGAGCAAACTGCCGCGTAGCGGGAATGCATCCTCGCGCTTTGCTCGTCGCGCTGGCCTCGCTGCTCTGCCTGAGAGTATGTCTTGCACCCGGTCGAATGTGCTGCGACTCACCAACGGTGTGAAATCGCCTTTGACTGAGTGCCCCCACTTCGGAATCAGTATCTCTCCTGTGTAGATCGGGTTCACAAGTATTTTGCGAATCGTCTCGCCCGTAAGCGGCTTGCCTTTAGCCGAGCGGAGGCCAAGCGCCGTCACCTTGGCAAGTGCAGCAGACTTGGTATAGTCGCCCGTCGCCACAAGCTCAAACAGTTTGGCTATCAGCGGCCCTCTATCCGGATGAGGAACCAACGAGGGGTCTTTATGACTCCCAGAGGACTCTTTTTTGCGACTTCCATTCGTGTAACCAGTTGGCGCCGCCCATTGCCAGCGGCCCGATTGAAGTCGTGCCTTCATCCCACTTAGCGTGCGTTCTGCTCTCTGATCGTTATCGAATTGCCCGAAGGCTGACAGAATGTTTGTAAACAGCTTCCCGGAAGCGGAATCATCGGTCTTCTCCGTCGCAGAACGCAGAGCGATGCCCAGCTTCCTCAACTTCATTCGATAAACGGCACCGTCGTCTACGTTTCTGGCAAAGCGGTCGAACTTGTAGACGATTACGTGCGATATGCTCTCCCGCTTCTCTGCCTCAAGCTGCGCGAACATGGCCTGAAACTGTGGCCTGTCGGCTGATTTTGCAGACTCGCCCTGCTCAACGTACACCCGCTTCACAGCGAGACCATTCGCCCCGCACCACTTGCGACAAATGTCTTCCTGAGAGGCTAGAGAGGTGTTGTCTACTTGACGGGAATCGCTTACGCGGACATAAATTACAGCGTTGCCGCTCATACAGCGTCCTCAGGATTTTCCTGAGCGTAGGCAGCCCAGCGAACGCGCTCCGCTTGCTGCCGCGTTAGGTCGGTATAAATCGAATCGGCAACGCGCTCCAGATCGTCACGTAGCTCCTCAAGCTCGGCATCGGATTTGCCCGCTGCGGATTCTCCCAAAAACGCGCGACACTCAGCGACTGTCAGCTTTTCAGGCAACTTTCTTCTCCTTTCGTGGGAAGCATAGCACCCAAGCATTCACACTATGACAACAATCGAACGCTACACACCCGATCTCTCGCCAGAGAGGATTGAGCAATCACGCACTCTGTTCGCCGACGCCGTGATCGGAACTGCTATTGAGTGCCGAAACAATCAGGAACTAATCGACAGACTCTCCCGAGCACTGCCGAACAACTTCCTCTGCCATATCGACACCGGCAGCACACGCCGGGTTTACACCACACCGCTCGGGGTATGTATCAAGGTGCAGCGCGAGCACTCCATGCAAGATCCGCTCACAGATGCGGAGCTTGAGGCACGCGGGGGCAAGAGCTATCTCCACATCCTAGATGGACGGCGTAGAACTGCAAACCTTTCCGAAATCCTGTTTGCGACAGCTCGCCCGCTGCTCATGCCCAGGCAGTACGGCTTTCTTGGCAGCTTCGGGATAGTCCAGCAGCATCCGAGCGTCATCATTGCAGAGACGGCGCGGCCTCTAAACCGCTTTTTCCCGCACGATGGCAAGGGCGTCCATACAAACGATATCGGGATCGATGCTGACGGATTCCTTCAAATCTTCGATGGCAGAATCACGCCGATGACTCGGCCTGCACACCTGAGACCTTATCGTGATGAGCGAAACGATCCAGAGACGGAGGTTTGGCTGGGTAATCTCGCGGTTACAGTCGGAGGCAAGTTTGTATTCGTGGATCGCTCAGACCACGGCAATACACTCTCTCTGCTGAATGAATGGACGCTAAACCCGCGTGAGTGGGGATGGACTCTGTTCGGCTCATCCACCAGAGCGATGGAATTCTCGCGCACACTATTCGAGCGTTATCAGCAAGCGTGGGATGCAGCAACCAAGACGAAAGGAGAACCAGAATGGGAGAAGGAAGCCGTCCACTAGCGACAATCAGCACACCTTCGACGGGCTACATTCCGTCAGTACCAATGCCGACATACGGAGGCTAGTTTCGCTGCTCCGGTGTCTTGCACACCGGAGCAAACCAACAGGAGAAAGCCAATGCGTTTTGTTCGATTCATGGATAAAGAAGAACGAGAAAAGCTGAAGCCCGTTGCTGGCGACCTGCTGGACTTCGGGGGTGTCTACTACATCGCTGAACAAGTCGGCTTGAAGTACGTAGTTGCGCATCTGGCGAGCGATCCGGGCGCGAGAGCTTGGCTAAAGATTGAGCAGGTGTGTAAGGTCGTGCCAGACGCGCCACCCCCAGCACTGGAAGAACCGTTCGACCGAGAGCAGGATTCCCTCCTTGGATGGCGATTCTCAGACCAGACCAACACCCTAGTACGTTCAAATGGCAGATAGGCTGATGGCTATTGTGTCGCCAAATAGCAACTGGTCGCCCCATTGCTCTCTTGCACGCAGGACATGCCTACGACATTTCCCAGTAGGGCATCGTAGTTCAGGCCCATGACGGCTTTTTTTACATAGATTGTCCCGCTAGCTTTGACAGGATGTGGATGTGAGTACAGCAGGCCAATGAAAAAGCCGACGATGGCAGCGAGCGCGATCCTTCCGTACGTGTTCATTCGCATTTCCTCCCGTTATTCAGCCACAATAAGCCAAAAACCCTGATTTGCCACTCATTTTCGAGCAAAGTACATGCAAACATTCGGCTTTGCTTGCGTACTACCTAAGTACGAACGGGGAATATCAGGCCAGAACAGCGCATATAGGCTGCATACACACCCCAAACCGTACCTGCATCGCGTACCGAGCGGGTTCGATTCGTACCCACGAGAGTCTAAGCCCACAGAGCTTCCCAGTCCGCATCTGACCGCTCCTCAATACTGTTTAGGAATCGAACCAGACCAATGATGCTTGTAAACGCAAGCTGGGCCTCATCCTTCGGAATGATCGAAGGGTTGGGATGAGCCAAACTGAGATCATTACGGATCGGATTCAAGGCTTCAAGGATTGAAATCGACGCCTTCAGTATCCGAATGGTGATCTCCGTCTTTATCAGCCCTGCACTCTGTGCGAGTTTTATGTATTCCCCCAATAAAGAGTGCAGAGGCTTATCGCTGTTAGGAACATCCGCGCCAGACCGCTTCTGAATCAGCAGGCGCAAATACTGGGTGATGAATGTGTGTAGACGATCAATACCAATCTCGGGCTTGTTCTCGGAGATCGCAGTCTCTACTTCTTGCTTCACAAGCCTGAATGATTCAAGCGAATTTCCCAACGTCATGGAAGGCAGGCTATCGATTTCAGCCGCCTTTCTCAATCGGGTGATGACTGCCCAGCATTCAGCGCGATCCGTGTCACTCACGCGTTCGCGTACATAGTCGGTTCGGCCGCTGACTACTAACCGATGTTCGTGCGTCATTAGATGTTCGAGAAGTTTTCCAACGGTGTGATCGGGCTCGTCTTTCCAAATCGTACGGAGCAGATTAGCCTTCGATGTCCCGTTGCGATCATACTTCCCACAGTACGGGTTCAATCCAACCGCATCCTGGACGAATTCGGCGAAAGTATTGTTGCTGAAGTCCAATACATAGCCCGACCCCATGCCGAGCACTCTTTCCAAAGAAGCTTTCTCATGAAAGTTCAGCCGAGCCATACGCGGGAGCATACCATTCGCAGCTCTGTTACCTGTTCAGGTTCTTGAACTCGGTGAATTGGAGTGCTTGCAGGACTTGAGCGCCCGACCAGTCGCCCCCGCGAGCGGTGCGAATACCCCGCTCGTTCAGCACCGATGCAATCTGCCGTAGAGACTTCCCCTCTGCTTGAATGGCGGTAATGACAGGTAATAAGTCTGCCGAACGCTTCAGTGCGGCAGCACGGCGAACCTGAGCGCTCGCCAATGCCCCCTTGCTGGCCTGAGAAGCAATCATCCCTGCTCTGTCACCCCCAAGCCTCACGCCACGCGCCTTGGCCGCTGTAAGCGCGTCGATTGTGCGCTTACTAATCATGCTGGCTTCGTTCTCTGCCACTGCCGCCATGATGTGCAGGGTTAGTTTGTTCGCGGTCGGAAAGTCGCAAGCTACAAACTCGACTCCGCTCTCCATTAGCGTCGCCAGGAATGCCACGTTGCGCGAAAGCCTGTCTAGCTTCGCCACAATCAACACAGCATTGTGCAGGCGGCAGAGTGCCAAGGCGTCTTTTAGCGCTGGCCTGTCGTTCCGCTTTCCGCTCTCTACCTCGATAACTTCAGAGATGAGCTTCCACTTGCCACCATTCAGGTAAGCATCGACCGCTGCACGCTGCGCCTCGATACCCAGACCGCTCACACCTTGCTTCGCTGTAGATACCCGCAGATAAGAGAGAAAGCGTCCGCTTGCCATGTGTGAGGCTCCTGTTAGGTCTACCGCAACGACCGTTGAGGCAAATCTAACACCCAATCCCGATAAGTCAAGCGAGAATATAGAAACCGTAGACAACGCAACTCTGTTGCAGACTTGTTTTTCGCGCTGGTTCTGTTAATTTCCTTGCGACGCCAGATTGTATGAGCGTCGCAAGGAAAGGCACACTCTCATGCACGTTTCAAATCATTCAACTCAGATTCGCTCCCTCACTGTCACCCAAACCGCTCTAGCAGCCGCATACACCCGCAGAGGCCTCACACCGGAATCTGCTGATGAGAAAGCAGCCGAAGCGTTCGATCTATTCGAAGAACTAGCCTTCGAAGCGCAGCACCCAGAACTGCTCGCAGCAACCGTCTAGACGCGTCGCTGAGTTCGTGAGGTTGTGCACGCCTCACCGCTCACGTTCGATGCGCCATAGGCTTCCCACACGTCGCCCATGCATGAGTCATGCTCGGGGTAGATCAGTATGTGGGATACCGCGGCGGTAGTCAGCAAGTTTTTTGTACCGGCTGAAACCGAAATGGTTGACATGGGCTATTGCTTTGGCTTTGGTCGTCCGTGTCTCTGGATATGCTCCATCACCGAAGCTGCGAGCTCCTGAGTTTCTTTTGTTGTCAGAGTGGAGGGAGCCTTCAGGCCCTTTCCGGCGAGCTTCTTTATTTTGGGCGATGTGAGCGACGGTTTATTCGGCATATAGGACTTTAGCATGCGACTATTTTCAAAAACATAAGTGGCTGTATTCATGTGTTTTGTTCTAACAAATGTAACTGATTAAGTATCATAACTGTACGGACGCATAGTATAATGGATATAGAAGATAAATTGAATGCAAGCGCTTCCATACGCCTGCTTGGACGTGCAATCTGGCCTGTCCATTGAATGCCGCCCAGATTCTCCAAAACAACTCAATAGACCAGCAGCCGAGCTAACTACTCGGAGTGTAAAGACGCAACCGCACACTGGTATAACGCGGTGCCTAAACGTGTCTGCTTTGTCCCAGAGACACCTACCCAGATGAGTTTCTGGGGTTCCACGCAGTTGCGGGTAGGTTCTTAGTACACAGGATGTACTAGGGATTCGAGACGGCGATCTGCTAACACATGAAACGCACACAATAGACCGGGGTACAGTACTGCCTGTCCGGCATAAGGGATACGTGACGCACGAGATGTGTGTCATTCGTGCGTGTGGATGAAACGAGCTTGGCGATCAGGCTCGATAAGAACAAAGCCTGGCCTGTGACCTGACTTAGCTGCCTCAAGTCTCTATACCTCTCACCTGACTATCAGGAGGGAGGGTCGGACGTGGATAGCTATATATCCCGAATGGCAGAGGTGTACCCAAAATCAGAATCGACATCCACAGAGCAGCAAACCCAAGGGGGACACTAGCCATTATGGCCTCCACTCCAGTCTGCCTGTGGTGACGGCGGGAAATCATTCCGGTTGTAGATCGGTCTTGCCCTCCTCAAGGCTTTGTCTCCCGGAATGATCCGCCGAAACATCACGCACCAAAATCAATCGCAAACGAAAGCTAATTCCAGTTATGAGTGACACTCCCGAAGATTTGAAACAAGAGACAGACCCCCTCACTTCTCAAACGGCAGAGCCGACGGTTGAGGAGCTAAAACAGCAGCTTGCCCAGATGCAAGCACAGCTAGACGCGAACATCACACGCGGCAAGCAAGCAACAGTAGAGACCGAATCCGGCCCGAAGACTGTGCAGCAACTCTGGAATGAGATCGAAGACTTTAGAGAAGAGCAACGACTTGCCCAGCTAAAGAGTGAGCGATATTGGGCAGCCCAGGAAGCGAAGTCTTACACGACGACTCTTCGGCCAGATGGGACGCTGGAATACCGACCCCTGAATGACGCGAACGCGGCGCTGTATCCCACGCCGGAAGCGGCAGAAAAGTTTGTTGGACGCGTTGCATACGGAAAGATGAGCCCAGAGCAGAGAGCGCAATTGCGGGACGTGAGGCCCAGCGACGTTAGAGTTCTCCGAGTGGAGGACTACTTCGGCCCCGGCACGAGCGCCAAAGCTGTGGAGCTATCGAAAGCCAATCTCGGCCTCTACAAAGTACTCCGAGCCGAAGCCATCAAGCGCGGCATCATCGCCTAGCACCCCCACACAAATGTTCGCGGGACGGCAGCGACGGGAAAACAAGCCCTAGCCGTCCCGCAACGCACTTTCTCAAACCAGAAAGGTTACCAAAATGACCAACGCCATTACGCCACTTTTATATGATCGCCAAGGCGCTGCCGATGTCTTGAGCGTGTCGCTGCGCCAGATAGACTACCTGTTGTCCAGCGGAACTATCAGCAGCCGTCGTATCGGTAGGAAGAGGCTTATCGAGCATGATGAGTTGATTCGCTACGCGAAGATGCTGCCTGCTTCTTAGAAATGACGCTCCAAGCAGTCGAGCATCTGAACACCGGCGGTGCCACACACATATCTGGTAATGTTTAGTACCTCTTCTTCGGCGTCATTGATTTTTATACGGATTGATTTGCTTTGCAGCATGACTCGATAGTTGCGTGGCATATCGTCATCTACATGAGCACTCTCCTTGTTTGAAATGCCGAGGATAATGTCTCTGCGTGAGAGCGGGGCGGCCCCCGGAACTCTGAGTCCTAAATCTGTCCACCACCGCCCAAGAGTCGTTTCCTCGCAGTGCTCAGCAATGAGTGTAGGGTTGAGGGAAAGCTGATTGTCTCGGATGCTGAAGTTCGCCGCGACATGTAGGACCCATGCCGCATGTTCGTTTGGCCGAAGCGGGCGTGGAAGTTTCGGCGGCTTACCCGTCAGGATAGGCATGGAGAGGTAGTCCGCCCGCAGACTCTTCAGCAGGGGTTTGCTGCTGCCGGTTTCGTGCACAAGTGCCCGAATCGAGGTCGCGATATTGAGCGCATGGACGAGATTTCCCTCGGCCATCTTCGCAATGGCATCTTTCAAGAGTTGCCGATGGTCTTCAAGTGCTGCGAGGTAGTACGCTTTCTTCTCTGCTCCGCTCAACTTAGACATATAGAAGGATTTAGTGTAGGCCCAAGCGCCTGAAGTTGGCCAATTATCGTGTTCCAGTTTTTCGCCACATGGTCAACCAAACATCTGGACCCGCACTACGGCGCACCTTGAGTGCTCTGCAACCACTTCTGTTCGGAAGCTTCATGATGGAGGAAACGCCGGCAATCCTCAGTTGCCGGCGCCGTCCTGCTCTTATCGGTGCGTGGCGCTGTACTGGTTCGGGGCGCCAGGCGTTGGCATGTGATCGGCGACTTGTGCTCCGCTGGCGTGCGGGTGACTTAGCGGCGAGCTGAGTGTGATGCCGCTACCACCCACCGGCGTTCCGGCTGGGTGGGCGGATTTCAGCGGCGACTCGATGGTAATAGCGGATGCGCCTCGGCGGGCGCCCGCGGCGACGATTGCGGTCTCCTGTTCTGCACCTTCGCCGATGGAGATCGTCTGGCCGGGGCGGAAGCCGAAAGCATTAGCCATCGAAATCGAGGTAGCTCCAACTGCGAGCGCTGCAGTGGTGGTGCTTGCTCCGGGAGTGCCGACCGTGGCGATCGTTCCCTGCTCCTCATTCGTACCCGAGTCGATGAAGATAGTCTGGCCTGGGTTGAAGCCGTCTACCGCGGCCACCTTGATGTTGGTCGCGCCGATCGCGGAAGGTGAGGCGAGGGCTGCTGTGGCCTGAACATGGAAGTCGCTGCAATTGGAATCCGTGTCCATGCCGTCTGGGTAGCGGCCGAGGCTGAAGCCGGTGCCGCCCACAAGGCGCGAAACCACCGCAATACAGCCGCCTTTGCCTTGATCGCCTTCCAGTGTGGCGAGTTCGGGGCTGGCGATTGTCCCGTTTGCGCTGGAGTTGCTTTGCTGTGAGCCGTAGACCATCGCATCGACGACGGCCGAGCCACTGGCGTCGAGCAACGCAAGGGATCCGGCAGCTGCAGACAAGGTGTCGCCGAACCACTGGTTGGGCGATGGCCCCTGATAGCCGGTCTCGGAAGCTGATGCCCCTGTAACCGGCGCGCCGTAGGAGTGACTGCGTGTGAGAGGACGGTCTAGAGTAATTCCGGAGCCGAGCGGCTGGAGTGCGTCAGCGCTGAGGTGCACGTTGTGCGTGGCAGGTTTGAAGCTGATGCCCGTGCCTGGATCCGAAACGTCGACGCCGGTCGCATGGTTGAGCCGTAGTGGAGCGACCAGCTCTACGCCTGTACCGTTCGCTCCAGCACTGCCGACTTTCGCCACCTTGACGATCTCCTTGCGCGCTCCAGTGCTGATGGTCAGCGTATCGGCGGGGGAGATGTCCGTGTCAGCTGCAAGCTTGATGTTCGTCGCGCCTGCGAAGGCAGCTACGGCGAGCGTGGTCTGCGTTGCGGCTTTGCCGACCGCAGTGACAGTGGCCTCCTCATACTTGCCGCCGAGATCGATGCCGATCTTCTGGCCTTCGGTAAATCCGGCGGCGCTGGCAACCGGGAGATTGCTGGCCCCGGCAGGAAATGTGAGCCATGGGCCGGTGGATACTGGGATAAACACCGTGGTCTTCGCCGCCGCTGGAGTTCCTACCGCTTCAATGGTGCGGGCTTCGCCATCGACATCGATCTTCTGCCCTGGCGAGAGATTATGGGTGTCACGCACGTAGATCGTCTTTGCTCCGGCTGCTGCCGGGGATGCCAGGCCGGAGTTGGAGAGACCCAGAACGTAAAAGCTGTGCGGGGCGAGCTTGGTTCCGGCGGGTATGGTTGCGAGCCGGATCGAAGCCCACTGGCTCGGAGTGCTCATCAGTGCCCAGCGGGAGAGATCGACGCTGTGGCCGGAAGCGTTGAAAAGCTCAATGAACTGATCCACTGGATTCTCGGTAGTGCCGAAGCGGACCTCATTGATTTTTACCGGAGGAACATTCCGCACGCGGGCAGTCGTCCTCTCGCGCTGTGTCCTCCCGGCCGACGCCTTCCACTCGACTTTTCCAGTCAGGTAACCTGCGCCGATGACTGCAGGAGAAGTGAGGGTGAAAGTCGCACGGACGCTGGCTCCGGGAGCAATGGTGTCGGAGAAAGTCTGCGAGGTCTGCTTGGAATCCGCCACCAGTGCTTTCCACTGCGGACTGGGGCCGGAGAGCGTTAATTCGACGCCTGTCACTGGCGCGCTCGTGGTATTGGTGAAGGTCTCGGTTACTTGTTGCGAGCTCTGCGGAGAGAACGTGGTGATGCGCGAAAGCGTGAGTCGCGGAACATCATACCGCGCAGCCACAACATTCGCCTGGACTGCATCGGTGGTGGAGATGGCTGGAGAGCCCGAGGTCATGACGCCT
>Ga0068855_100010890_pt1 | contig 10976 bp, 8 predicted proteins | sample KBSCornC52_FD_66592 | JGI IMG/M metagenome (GOLD analysis project Ga0068855, IMG submission 66592) | Corn rhizosphere microbial communities from Kellogg Biological Station, Michigan, USA - KBS Corn C5-2 | ecosystem: Host-associated > Plants > Roots > Rhizosphere > Soil ... | reverse complement strand
AGCGGGCCGCGGTCATCGTGCGGCTTCACCGGTTGCCGCGCGTTCTGACCGCTCGCCAACGACATGCGGCACTTTGCGTCCGGGCTCCTCCGCCAGATGACAGCGCGAGACGTGCCCTTCGCCGATCTGATAGAGCGGTGGATGCTCCGAGGCGCAACGCTCCCATGCGTATGGACAGCGATCGTGAAAGCGACAGCCCTGGGGCCACTGCGTGGGTGGCGGCACCGAGCCCGGGATCACCGCGAGGCGCTCGCGCGCGTGCCCCATGCGCGGCATGGCCGCGAGCAATCCCTCGGTGTACGGGTGGTGTGCCGCGGCGAAGAGTGTGGTCACGGGCGCCTCCTCCACGATCTCGCCCGCGTACATCACGAGCACCCGGCTGCACGACTCCGCCACCACGCCCATGTCGTGCGTGATGAGCAGAATGGACATTCCCATCTTCGCGCGCAGCTCGGCCAGCAGCTCGAGGATCTGCGCCTGGATCGTCACGTCGAGCGCGGTCGTGGGCTCATCCGCGATGAGCAGGCTCGGACTCATCACGAGCGCCATGGCGATCATCACGCGCTGCCGCAGTCCGCCGGAGAGCTGATGCGGATATTCGCGCGCGCGCTCCGCTGGCGCCGGCACGCCCACCTGCCCCAGCATCGCCACGGCGCGCTCCATGGCCTCGCGCCGGGAGACGTCGCCGTGCACGCGGACCACTTCCGCCACCTGGTCGCCCACCGTGAACACCGGGTTGAGCGACGTCATGGGCTCCTGGAAGATCATCGAGATGCGGGCGCCGCGAATCGCGCGCATCGCGCGCTCGTCCAGCGCGAGCACGTCAACGCCGTCGAACTCGATGTGGCTGCCGGGCTCGATGCGCCCCGGACGCTGGATGAGGCGCAGGATGCTGAGCGAGGTGACCGACTTGCCGCAGCCCGACTCGCCCACCACGCCCACCGTTTCGTGGGCCTGCACATCGAACGACACGCCGTCCACGGCACGGGCGATGCCGGCCGAGGTGCGGAACCAGGTGTGGAGATCGCGGACGGAGAGCAGGGGGGCGTTCATGACCCGTCAAGCTGACGAGGGTCCAGCGCATCGCGCAAGCGGTCTCCCACCACGTTGAACGCCGCCACGGTGATGACAATCGCCGCACCAGGAAAGAGCGACACCCACCAGAGTGTCCCGATCTGGTCCGCGCCGTCCTGGATGATGTTGCCCCAGCTTGCGGCGGGCGGCCGTACGCCAATGCCGAGATACGAGAGCCCCGCCTCGATGAGTATGACGTTGGCGACCCCCAGCGTGGCCGCGACGATCACGGGCGACAGCACGTTGGGCAGGATGTGGCGCCGGATGATCGCCGAATTCCGCGCGCCGAGGGCGCGGGCGGCAACCACCATGTCGCGATCGCGGAGCGCGAGCACTTCGGCGCGCACCAGGCGGCTCACAGCGAACCAGCCAGTGAGCCCGAGGAGCAGAATGAGTGCGGGCACACCCACGGCGCCCCAGAGCACGAGAATCGCGATGAGCAGGAGGAGCCGCGGAATGGCGAGCGCCGCGTCTATGACGCGCATCATGATGGCATCGGCGCGCCCGCCCGCGAATCCGGCAATGGCGCCATACAGCGTGCCCACCGTGGTGGACACGACCACCGCGAGCAATGCGACCGGAAGCGACACGCGTGCCCCGTACATCACGCGACTCAGCACGTCGCGGCTGGCGAAATCGGTTCCGAACGGATGCGCGAGCGACGGCGGCAGGTTGTGCAGGGCGACGATGTCCGGCTGCGCGATGGGCGAATACGGCGCAAGCCACGGCGCCAGCGCGGCCAGCCCGATGAGGGCAATCAGCACGCCGATCGCCATGCGTCCGTCGCGCTGCTCCCAGAGGCGGGCGAAGAGCGCGCTCCATGGGTCGCGTGGCGTGTCGGCCGCCATGCCGCGCGGCGCCGCGAGGCGCGCGAGCGCGCGCCAGGCGGCGATCGTGATCACGACATACACACCCCACGCGACGAGGTGCACGTCAGCTCTCGCGCATGCGCGGATCCGCCGCGGCGTAGAGCAGGTCCGCGAGCAGACTGCCGGCGACCACGAGCGCACTGCCCACAATCACCGAGCCGGTGACGAGCGGGTAGTCGCGCGTGCCGATGGCGTCCACGGTGAGCAGCCCCATGCCGGGCCACGCGAAGATCTTCTCCACGAACACCGCGCCGCCCAGGAGCGCCGGCAGCGCGAGGCCGAGCAGTGTGATCACCGGAAGCAACGCGTTGCGCCACTGGTGGCGGAGTACGATGCCGCGTTCGGGGACGCCCTTGGCGCGCGCGGTGCGAATGAAGTCCTGGTGCGCCACGTCGAGCATCGCCGCGCGCTGGAAGCGCGCCACGACGGCGGCGCCGAGCAGCGCCAGCGTGGTGGCGGGAAGCGCGAGGTGCCAGCCGACGTCGCGCAATCGTCCCCAGAAGCCGAAGTACGGATGCATGACCGGGTCGAACATCCCCGTCACGGGGAAGAGCCGGAGCCGGTAGGCGAACACGAGCATCATCATGAGCGCGAGCCAGAATTCCGGCACAGAATAGACGAGGAGCGTGGCGAACCCGAGCCCCCGGTCCAGCGCACCGCGCCGGCGCGCCTGCGCAATGCCGATCGCCATGCCCACCGCGAAGGCGGCGAACAGCGCCGCGCCCATGAGCAGCAGCGTATTCGGCACCGCCTCCGCGAGCACCGCGGCCACCGACTCGCGGTGCGGCACGCTGAAGCCGAAGTCGCCATGGGCCACGCCCGCGAGGTAGCGCACGTACTGCACGCCGAGCGGGCGATCCAGGCCGTAGGTGTGGCGCCAGTGCGCCCGTACCTCGGGCGGCGTGAGCGGGTTGTCGAGCGACGCGGCCACCGGGTCGCCCGGTGCCAGGTGCAGCAGCGCGAAGGTGGCGGTGGCAACGAGCCACACGATCACGACACCCTGCGCCAGCCGGCGCGCGAGAAACCGCGCCACGCGTTACGGCTTGTTCCGCGCGAGCGCAACGCGATCGCGCGCGGTACGCTCGGCGACCGGAATGCTCCACTGATCGAGCTGCGCCCACCAGGCATCGGCGCGCATGCCCTTGGGATGAATGCGGCGCTGCATCCCCGCGAAGTTCATCGGCTCGAAGAGCCAGATCGCGGGCGCGTCCGCAATGAGCATGGCGTAGGCTTTCCGATACAGCGCGTGCGCGGCATCGGGCCGGGTCTGCGTCACCGCGCTGTCCACCAGCGCATCGAATGCCGGGTTCTCATACGAGCCGAAATTTCCGCCGTCGCGGGCGCGCGCGGCCGCGGAGCTCCAGCTCTGCCGTATGCTGCTCGGCGTGGGATCGAGCTGCACCGCGACCATGGATGCATCGAACTGGCGCGACTCCTGGCGCTGCACGTAGGTGGGGAAGTCCGTCTGCTCGAGATCCACGCGCGCGCCGACCGCGCGGAACATCTCCTGCATGAGCACCGCCATCCGCAGTCGCGGCGTGCTCGACGCGGGCACCAGGATCGAGAAGCGGAGCGGCTGTCCGTTCTTCGAGCGCCAGCCGCTGTCGCCCCGGGCGCGCCAGCCATCGGCGTCGAGCAGCCTTCGTGCGCTGTCGGGTGCAAACGGCAACTGGGCGATAGTGGAATCGTACGTGGGCAGTGCATGCGTCACCGGACCAACGGCCACCCAGGCGAGCGTGTCGAACACGCTCTTGACGAGGCGCGCGCGGTCCACGGACATGGCGAGCGCGCGTCGCACGGTGCGATCGCTGAAGATCGGGTGCGGTTTGCCGGCGTGCCGCGGGTCGCGCTCGTTGAAGAGCAGCAGCGACATGCCGAGCGATGGATAGCGCACGGCCTTGAGATCCGCATGCTTCGTGATCTCGGCGAGGTCGGGCGGACGGAGAAACTCCACCATGTCCGCCTCGCCCGTCATGACGCGCGTGATGGCCGCGTTGGGATCGGGCGCAATGCTCCAGATGAGCCGGTCGAGATTCGGCCGGCCGTGGTGGTACACGGTGTCGGCGGCCAGCTCGATGCTCTGGCGTGGCACCCAGCGCACGAAGTGATACGGTCCGCTGCCCACAGGATCTCGCGCGAAGGATGACGACGCGAGGTGATCGCGTGGCGCGGCGGCCAGCAGGTGCGCGGGGAGGATGTACATGACGTACGCCGCGTTGTAGAACTGTTCGGGCGCACGCTGGTGGAACCAGACAACCGCGGTGAGGGAGTCACGCGTCGTGACGGAATCGATGTTGGCGAGCAGCGGGCGCAGGGGAGAGCTCACTGCCGGATCGGTGTAGAGCTGATACGTGAAGCGCACGTCGCCGGCGCGCACGGGTGTCCCGTCGTGCCAGCGTGCCGCGCTGTCGAGGGTGAACGCAATGGAGAGCGAGTCCGCCGACCACGTCCAGCCGCGCGCGAGACGGCCGGTCCACCCCGCATCGCCGATCGTGTTGAGCGATGCGCCCGGTTCGGCGAGGCGCTCGAAGATCTGACCGTCCACTTCCGCGCTGGTGATGTTCAACGTGAGCGGCGGCAGCAGCACATCGGCATCCGCGGGCGCGGAGATCACGAGCGTGCCGCCGTGGCTGTCGGCCGCGGGCCGTGGATCGCCACCGCGACAGGCGGTCGCGACGGCAACGAGCAGCAGCGAGGCGTGGTGGGGCAGAGTGAAGGACATGGGGCTGAGTTCAGGTGCGAAGAGGGGAGTGGTGCGGACCAGCAGACGGATGAGGACCTGTTATCGCCTCCACGTCCAGGCGGCGTCCTCGTACCTGGGCAGCAGCATGTTCATGTCGCGCTCCAGCTCTTCGTCGAGCGCGAGCGGGCAGGAATCGTCGAGCACGCCGAACAGACAGCGCGCCACGTCGCCCGGTGACGCCACGGCCCCCAGCAGATCATGAAGCGTTGCCGGTGCTGGTGGCGGCGGAAGCGGATGCACGAGCAGGCTGCTCGCAAGCGACTGATCATTGTCAACGAGAATGGAGCCGTGCTGCAACAGCGCCCCGCGCTCGCGGAATTGCGCGCTCCCCACGAGCTTGCGTCCGCCGGCGATGATCTCTCCCGACACGGGCGCCTGGAAGCATGGGGTGACACCGGGCAATGGCGTGCGCTCGACAGCGCTGGCCTCGCTTGCCGGCACACCCAGGCGCTGCAAGCCGTCCAGCAGGAGACGATTGATCCGGTGGTACGATTCGGCCAGCGTGCCCATCTGTTCGACGGGCGCGGCCACGCTGTACGTCACCTCGCGGTGGTGCAGGATGGCCCGTCCGCCGGTGGGGCGGCGGACGACGTCCACTCCGGCCTCCCGGATGCGCTCCGGATCGTACCGGCCGCGCGCGGTCTGATTGCGCCCGAATGACAGGGTGGGCCTGGCCCAGCCATAGACACGGAAGACCTGTTCGCCCGTGCGCCGCGCGCGCTCCATGAGTGCCTCGTCCAGGGCCATGTTCTGCGCTCCGGAGAGCGGCGGCGTGAGCAGCGTGCGCCAGGCAATGAGGGTCTGACCCTTGATCATGCCCCAAGATGGCGCTTCGTCCCGCCCGATGGCAAATTACACAGCTGTGGCCGACGGCCACGGTACGCCGACCGAATTCCCATGCTGCGCGCGCAGCGTTCGAGGACACCATGACCACCATGACCACGCCGGTATCGCTGTCCGATGCCGACAGTTTCGTCCCCCGCCACATTGGACCCACGGATGCCGACGTCCAGGCCATGCTGGAGCTGCTCGGCTACGATGCGCTCGACGAGCTGATAGACGCCACGGTGCCCGAGAGCATCCGGCTGCAGCGGCCGCTCGCACTGGCGGAAGGAAAGAGCGAGACCGCCGCGCTGCGCGGATTCCGGAAAGTGGCGCAGCGCAACCAGGTCTTCCGGTCGTTCATTGGGCTGGGCTACTACAGTTGTCTCGTACCGCCAGTGATCCAGCGCAACATCCTGGAGAACCCCGCGTGGTACACGGCGTATACGCCCTATCAGGCGGAGGTGGCGCAGGGGCGCCTCGAAGCGCTGCTCAACTACCAGACCATGGTGATCGACCTCACGGGTCTGCCCATCGCCAACGCGTCGCTGCTCGACGAGGCGACGGCGGCGGCAGAAGCAATGGCCATGTGTCACGCGCTCAAGGGGAGCGAGTCGAAGAACACCTATTTCGTGTCGCAGGACTGTTTCCCGCAGACCATTGACGTGGTGCGGACGCGTGCGCGCGCCCGCGATATCACGGTCGTCGTGGGTGATCATCGCAGCTATCAGTTCGGACCGGAGGTATTCGGAGCGCTCGTGCAGTATCCCACGGCTGATGGCGCAATCGACGATTTCCACACCGTGGCGGAGCGCGTGCACGCCGTGGGTGGCCTGCTCACGGTGGCGGCCGATCTGCTCGCGCTCACGCTGCTGGTGCCGCCCGGCGAATGGGGCGCGGACATCGCGGTGGGCTGCACGCAGCGCTTCGGCGTGCCGCTCGGCTTCGGCGGCCCGCACGCCGCGTATTTCGCCACGCGGGATGAGTACAAGCGGCACATCCCCGGGCGCATCATCGGTGTGTCGCGCGACGCCGAGGGGCGCCCCGCGCTACGCATGGCGCTGCAGACGCGCGAGCAGCACATCCGCCGCGAGAAGGCCACGAGCAACGTGTGCACGGCGCAGGTACTCCTCGCCGTGATGGCCAGCATGTACGCGGTATGGCACGGCCCGGACGGTCTGCATCACATCGCACAGCGCATCCATCGTCTCACGGAAGCGCTGGCCGAGGGACTTCGCCGGCTGGGCTACACGATCACGCACGACGTCTTCTTCGACACGATACGCGTGGAGCTGGGCACGCGCAGCCTGAGCGATCTGCTGCGCGAGGCACGCGCCCAGCAGGTGAACGTGCGCGTGATCGACAATGGCGCCGTGTCGGTCTCCAACGGCGAAAGCACGCTGCTCGAGGACATTGACGATCTGTTCACCGTGTTCAACGGCGGCACGCGTGCGCCGTTCACCGCCGAGGAGCTCGCCGAGGAAGTGGACGAACGCTATGACGAGCGGTTCGCGCGCACGAGTCCGTATCTCACGCACCCCGTGTTCCACCGGTATCACTCGGAGACGGAGATGCTGCGCTACATGCGGAAGCTGGAGTCGCGCGACCTGTCGCTCACGCATTCCATGATTCCGCTGGGCTCGTGCACGATGAAGCTGAACGCGACGGCGGAGATGCTGCCGATCTCGTGGCGCGAGATCGCGAAGCTGCACCCGTTCGCGCCGCGCGAGCAGACGGATGGGTACTCGGTACTGTTCGAGCGGCTGTCGCGCGCGCTGGAGGAGATCACGGGTTTCGCGGCGGTGTCGCTGCAGCCCAACGCGGGCTCGCAGGGCGAGTACACCGGTCTGCTCGTGATTCGCGCGTGGCACGAATCACGTGGGGAAGGGAATCGCGACGTGTGTCTCATTCCGCAATCGGCGCACGGCACGAATCCCGCGAGCGCGGTGATGGCCGGGCTGAAGGTCGTGGTGGTGAAGACCGATGACAGCGGCAACATCGACGTCGACGATCTGCGCGCGAAGGCCGAGCAGCACAAGGCGTCGCTCGCCGCGCTGATGGTGACGTATCCCTCCACGCACGGCGTGTTCGAGGAGGGCATTCGCGAGATCTGCGAGATCGTGCACGCCAACGGCGGGCAGGTCTACATGGACGGCGCGAACATGAACGCCATGGTGGGGCTGTGCCGCCCCGCGGACATCGGCGCCGACGTGTGCCACCTGAACCTGCACAAGACGTTCTGCATTCCACACGGCGGCGGCGGGCCGGGGATGGGGCCGATCGCGGTGGCGTCGCACCTGGCGCCGTTCCTGCCGGGACACGTGGTGGTGCCGGTGGGCGGCGCGCGCGCGACCGGTGCGGTGGCGGCGGCGCCGTGGGGTAGCGCGAGCATCCTGCCCATCTCGTACATGTACATCGAGCTGATGGGCGCCGAGGGACTCACGCGGGCGTCGAAGGTGGCGATCCTGAACGCGAACTACATGGCGAAGCGACTCGAGGAGCACTACCCGGTGCTCTACAAGGGGAAGAACGGGACGGTGGCGCACGAGTGCATCATTGACCCGCGCGCGTTCAAGGCGTCGGCCGGCGTGGATGTGGAGGACATTGCCAAGCGGCTCATGGACTACGGATTCCATGCGCCCACGGTGTCGTTCCCCGTGGCGGGCACGCTGATGATCGAGCCCACGGAGAGCGAATCGAAGGCGGAGCTGGACCGGTTCTGCGACGCGCTGATCGCGATCCGCGAGGAGATCCGCGACATCGAGCTGGGGAAGGCGGACCGGTTGAACAATCCGCTCAAGAACGCGCCGCACACGCTGGAGTCGGTGCTGTCGAGCGCGTGGGATCGGCCGTACACGAGGGAGCAGGCGGCGTTCCCTGCGCCGTGGACGAGAGAGTGGAAGTTCTGGCCCGCCGTGGCGCGCGTGGAGAGCGCGTTCGGGGACCGGAATCTGGTGTGCGCGTGTCCGCCGGTGGAGGAGTACGCGTAAGGCTTCGCGTGTGATTGCGGTGGGTGTTGGGTTGGCGCTTGCGCGAGGGCCGATACAGCAGGCGCACGGAGGAGGCATACGTCTACTGGATACGCCGGTACATCGTGTTTCACGGCCGGCAGCACCCGCGGGAACTTGGCCCAGGCGCGGTGCGGGAATTTCTCTCCGGGTTGGCGGTGCGGGACGGCGTCGCCGCCAGTACGCAGAACCAGGCGCTGGCCGCGCTTCTGTTTCTCTACGGACGTGTGCTCGGTTCTCCGTTGCCGATGATCGAGGATATTGCGCCGGCCAGGTGTCCTCGGCATCTCCCGGTCGTGCTCTCGCAACGCGAAGTGAAACTGCTATTGGCTGCGCTCGCCGAGCCCGCGCGACTTTGCGCCTCACTGATGTATGGCAGCGGTCTGCGCGTGACGGAATGCGTCAGTCTGCGCGTCAAGGATGTGGATCTCGACCGCCGCGAGATCGTCGTGCGCGATGGAAAGGGGAACAAGGATCGGCGCACGCCCTCAAGGCAGCCGTAGCCAAACAGGGCCTGACGAAGCGCGCGACATGCCACACCCTGCGGCACTCATTCGCGACGCACCTGCTCGAGTCCGGTGCGGACATCCGGACCGTTCAGACGCTGCTCGGCCATTCCGACGTGCGCACGACGATGTTGTACACGCACGTTCTCAACAAGGGTGGCCTGGGTGTCCGGAGCCCAGCGGACAGCCTGTAGCCCCGCGAGCGATGCTCGGCCCTTGTCCGACCGAATGTGCATGTTATGCAGCAGACTCACGCAGCATAACGTTCCTGCGCGAGGCGATGGCGAGCTCCCAAGCTGCTGGCACAACGGGAGTTGTCTCGTCTGATGATTCTTACGCCTGCATGTTATCCTGCGCGACCATGCGGTGATTTGCGCGTCCGCGCAGCATAAGATGGTCGTATAATTGGATAGTTAGGTCGCCACAGCGTTCGAGTCATGCCGAGAGTCGCGACGACCTTTGCGGGCCTTATCGCGAAGAGTCGTGATCATTGCCCGTCGATGCGATCGAATACCGTGATCTGTCCGTGGAGGTCGTCCTCTCGGTGCTCCATGGTCAAACGCCGGCCGTCGTCCGAGATCGACCAGTAGTCGCAGAAGTGCATCTGTCGGCCCGCGTGACTGACCTCAGATTCAATCAGCAATTCAGTGCCGACCCATCGCGACGAGCTGACCCACTCAGCGCCGAGGACGGTATTCCTCCTTGGTCCGCCGATCGCGCACACGTCGAATGCGATTTGCGAGTCCGCTGCGTTCGGAGTGCGGATCGTCATGGTGACCCGGAGATCCGGATCGGCATGAATGACCGCAGCTGTGATCTCGCTCGGGGTTGGACCTCGAAGCCTGCTGGCGCCGAGATCCGCGCGCCACGTGCCGGTAAAATCTGAATGGGTCGACATCGCACTGCCGCTGGGATTCGCTGAGTTCGATGGTCGTGGGCCGCCAGGGAAAACGCGTCAACCTTATCATGAACTAGCATCTCGTCAACCGTTTCGCAGAGCTCCCCTGAGCGGCGGCCTAACGAACGTTGAAGCAGTCGGGCGGTTGCGGTAGCTCGCTGCGCTCGCATTTTATGAGATCACCCGCTGCTTAACTGGGGCGTTAGATCGCCACACCGTATCGGATTGAGGTCGACTCGTTGGACTCCGCTCGCGAATACCTCCGTGCGCACCGGTATCCTGAGCACGTCGTTGCCGGTGGGCTCAATTATCTCCTGGACGGTTGGGATGCCGTTGCGCGATCTGTCGCGGCGGGTGAGGTCCTATTTCAAGACGACTACCTCAACGATATGGACGGTCGGTGCATCCTCGCTGAAATGTTGCCGAACCTTGCGCCGGACCAACAACACGAGGCGGCATCACGAATTGCCACGGCCGACGCCCTTATCCGGCCGCATCTCATTAGCACCGCCGGCTGCATCTGGGGCTCGGAGAACGAGCGACGCCACGGATATACTCGCGATTTTCATTGGTGGTACTACCATCGCCCTTCCACCGTCGATGAGAGTTGGAGAGACTTTTGAGACCGCGATTCGGCTATCTAACGATCGTTGAGCCAGACGACTGAGCTACGGATTGCTCGCTTCGCTCGCTTTTATTGGACTCGTTCGCAGGCTAACTCGGGCGTTAGCAACTGTCTTGAATGTCAAGCCGGAATTGGGACGGCGGCATACTCGGGAGACCAGCGTTGGCCCGTGCGGACGATGGTGTTGAGAATGGTGAGCAGTTTCCGCAGGCAGGCCACCAGCGCGAGGTTCTTCGGCTTCCCCGCGGCGAGCAGGCGCTGATAGAACGCGCAAATGAGTGCGTTCCGCCGCGTTGCCACCAAGGCCCCCATGTAGAGCACCGCGCGCACGCTGGCGCGGCCGCCCTGGACGAACCGCCGCCCCCGCATCGTGCCGGAGTCGCGACTCAGCGGCGCGATGCCGACGAGCTTGGCGAGCTCGCGGCGCGAGA
>Ga0068855_100010889_pt1 | contig 10978 bp, 10 predicted proteins | sample KBSCornC52_FD_66592 | JGI IMG/M metagenome (GOLD analysis project Ga0068855, IMG submission 66592) | Corn rhizosphere microbial communities from Kellogg Biological Station, Michigan, USA - KBS Corn C5-2 | ecosystem: Host-associated > Plants > Roots > Rhizosphere > Soil ... | reverse complement strand
TGCGAAGGCTTTTAATTTTAGAAAACCCGGTCTTGGGGTAGTTGCGCCATCTGGTCCCGGTGCTGCAGTTGGAGTTGACCTTGACCAGCTTATTGAAGTATTTAATTTCAAGCGTAACCGCCGTATGGCCGCTTTCAGAGACAGATTAGTGCGCGAAGAAAAAGACAAATTCATTGAACATCGCTTTAGCCGGGCTCTCGTAATAAAACTCACCCAATTACATGGCGCCGACCTCGATACTTTTATGGTGCGCTATAAACCCGACCTGATCTTTACCGAAACTGCCACCGACTACGAATTCCAGTCATACATCAAGAAGTGCTACGAGAAATTTCTGAAGATGAAAGAAATTATGGGTGAATTAAAAAAGGCTGACGAATAGAAAAATAGTGCCATAGAAAGCATTTAAGTATTAACTTTCTGCACTAAACTATTTCCTGCGGCTATGAAAAAGTTTATTCTTACGCTTACGGGCATTGTTGTTTTTACATTTGCTTTTTGTCAGCTCAAACATTCCGTGCTCACAACCGCTGTAACACCCGAAGCGGCCGGCTTTTCTTCCCAACGACTAAAGAGAATAGACACTGTTTTAAAAGAATATGTTGATCAGGGGCGTATGAATGGTGCTGTGGCTATGATCATACATGATGGCAAAATAGCCTATTACAAAAGCTTTGGGTATAACGACGTTGATACAAAAACGCCTCTGCCAAAAGATGATATCTTTCGCATTGCCTCGCAAACCAAGGCCATTACCAGCGTGGCCATTATGATGTTATATGAAGAAGGAAAGTTTATGCTGGATGACCCTGTTTCGGAATTTATTCCTGAATTTAAACATCCGCGCGTATTGGATAAATACAACAAGGCCGATACCAGCTATACAACAGTGCCTGCAAAAAGAGAGATCACCATTCGCGATCTGCTTACGCATACTTCAGGTATAGGCTATGCGCAGATAGGCTCACCCGAAGCCAACGCTATTTATGCAAAAGCAGGTATAGTGGGCGGTATTGGCGTAGATAAAATTATACTGGCTGATAAAATGAAATTATTAGGCAGCATGCCGCTGTTTCATCAGCCGGGAGAAAGATGGACTTACGGATTAAATTCCGACCTGCTCGGTTACCTGGTTGAAGTAATATCAGGCATGAACCTGAACGAGTTTTTCCGCAAACGCATATTTGAGCCGCTGGGCATGAAAGACACTTACTTTTATTTGCCAAAAGAAAAATACAACCGGCTGGCCATGCTGTATACTGAAGACAGTGTTACGAAAAAGGCCGTGAAGATGAAGGAAAAAATAAACGTAAGCGGCGATATGTTTCGCGACTATCCGAAAATGCAGGGCACTTATTATTCAGGCGGAGGCGGCCTGTCTTCTACCATTTATGATTACGCCATTTTTTTACAAATGCTGCTCAATGGCGGTGAGTACAACGGTAAACGCCTGCTCAGCCGCAACAGTGTTCGCATGATGACGATGAACCAGATCGGCAACCTGAGCAGAGGACCTAATAAATTCGGATTGGGCTTTGGTATTACTACCGAAAGTGGCAGCGCTGTTTTACCTGCACAGGAAGGAACTTTTGAGTGGGGAGGTATGTTCAGCACTACGTATTGGGTGGACCCAAAAGAGAAACTTATCGGTTTAATTTATCGCAATATCTGGCCCACCAGCTGGGGTAACCTGGGCAATTTATATAAGGTGCTGGTATACCAGGCTATGGCTGATTAATAACTATATAACCCTTCAACTGACTGACCACATGAGTACTCCATTACATAACGGGCATAAGGCCGAGTTTCAGCTGGAGCGGCTGATACTATTCAGCGACGCTGTATTTGCCATAGCCATTACGTTACTAGCTATTGAATTAAAAGTACCGGAATTTCATAAGGAACTGATTACCGATAGCGATCTCGTTAATGGATTGGAACACATGATTCCCAAATTCATTGCCTTTTTGATCAGCTTTCTTATTATTGGCCAATACTGGTCGATACATCATCGCCTGTTTGGTTTTGTTGTAAATTATAATCTCCGGCTTTTATGGCTGAATCTCTTTTTTTTACTCGCTATAATAATTATGCCCTTCACTACAGCCTTTTACAGCGAGTATATATCTTATCTTCTGAAAACACCAACGGTATTATATGTGTGTAATATCATTTTCCTGGGCTTGATGAGTTTTGTCCTGTGGCGGTATGTAGGTAATCCAAAACATCAGCTTGCCGATGGACTCGATCGTAACGTTACAAAGTATTTTGCCTTTCGTGCCATTATGGCCCCCGTGATCTTTTTTGCAGGTCTTATAGTATACTTTTTTGCACCCCGGTTTGCTATTATTATACCGCCTTTAACACCATGGCTGGTAAAGCTATTTGCCAGACCATACCAGAAAAAAATTAAGTCAGCCATTAAATAGTTTTCTCTATGAAAAAATACCTGTCCTTATTATTATTATTCAACCTCATTTTATTTGGCAGCGTTACTGTTGCGCAGGAAACGCCTTCTTTTGTAAAAGATAGTCTCGATGCCTATGTAGAACAGGCATTAAATACCTGGCAAATCCCCGGCGTAGCAGTTTGCATAGTAAAAGATGGGAAAGTAGTAGTAATGAAAGGATATGGAGCAAGAGAAATGGGCACTACTGATAAAGTAGATGAAAATACTTTATTCATGATAGGTTCCAATACAAAAGCATTTACTGCTACAGCATTGGCAATGCTTAATTCAGAAAAAAAATTATCGCTCGACGATCCTGTACAAAAATGGCTTCCTGATTTTAAGCTGTACGATCCATGGGTAACCAAAGAAGCCACTATTCGCGACCTGTTGTGTCACCGGCTTGGATTTCAAACTTTCCAGGGCGACTTTATGTATTTCGACTCTGACCTGTCAACTGCCGAAGTGCGGGAGAAATTTGGCAAATTAAAACCAATGTATAGTTTTCGCAGCCGGTGGGGATATACCAATGCCGCTTTTATGACAGCCGGTGAAGTGATACCAAAAGTAACCGGTAAATCATGGGCTGAATTTGTAAAGGAAAAAATATTCACGCCGCTTGAAATGAACAACACGGTGGCTTTAACGAAAGATATTAACAACGCTTCCAATAAAGCAGCAGCACATACAGTAGTACATGGTGTGCTGCAAAAAGTTCCTTACGGACATATTGATAACCTGGCGCCGGCCGGCAGTATTTCTTCCAGCATACATGATTTGAGTCATTGGGTAATAATGCAGTTGAATAATGGCATGTACAATAATAACCAGGTGGTGCCTTTATCTGCTATTGCAGAAACCAGAACACCTAATTCTATTATAGGCAACGGAGGGCACCGGTTTAACCGCGCGCACTTTTCTTTGTATGGGCTTGGCTGGTTTTTACAGGAATACAGTGGTCGCAAAATTGTTGCCCACGATGGTGGTGTAAACGGTTTTGTAACCAGTGTAACACTGGTACCTGAAGAAAAACTGGGCATTATTGTATTAACCAATACCGATGCAAACCAGTTTTACGACGCATTGAAAGAGGAAATACTCGATGCGTACCTGGGCCTGCCTTATCGGAATTACAGTAAAGGTTACTATAGCGCCTATAAATATGAGTTGCAAAATGAAGAAACCTGGCTGAAGAAAAAACAGGATACCATTGCCATGCATATAGCCACTACTTTACCTGTTGCATCATATGCAGGCGCCTATGAACATGAAGTATATGGCAAAATGACCATTACCCCGGAAAACGGAAAACTGATAGCCCGGTTTGAACATCATCACAGCCGTTTCGCCACACTGGAACCGTTGGGTAATAATCGGTTTCTGGCTACTTTTAATGACCCTTTATACGGTATTAAAGTATGGCCATTTACAACCGAAAATGGAAAGGTGAAATCAGTAACTGTTGTGGTAGCTGATTTTGTAGAATATACGCCATATGAGTTTTACCGGAAATAGCACGGTGTTTTTCAATTTCCCTTTGTAAATTTCCGTTGTAAATTAATTATTATGGATCAGCTCAATCTTGGCATCGGCACCCGTTTACAACATACTCAATTAGGCCCAGGTGTAATTGTTGGCGTTAGGTATGCCACATACCTCATTACTTTTATAAATCATGGAATGAAGGAAATTGATAAAAACGATGGTAATCTCGAAGAGATCATTCCTGAGAATGTAACTGAAGAAATTGAAACGCATAGCGATGTTGAAAGGTCATTATTGAAGATCCTTCGTTTGTGGGGCGGCTTTTCAGAAATTGTTCCCCTCGGCGACCGCTGGAAAGGTGGCACTATGTTGTTGCAACCGGCCGATAAATCCCAAAAGCCAAAAGATATTCCTATTGATGTATTCTTTCATAAAATTGTAATGCTTCGCGACCGCCTGCGCGTGCTGGAGCAACAAATCAATGCACACAAACAGCTAAGCGACGAAGACAAAGTAAATATGCAGCAATACATTACCCGCATTTATGGCTCACTAACCACTTTTAATGTATTGTTTAGGAACAAAGAGCATTGGTTTGTTGGCGAAAAAGGAGCAACGACCGACTAACACAGTAAAAAAATTTCATACGTAGCAAGGATTGTTGTGGTCCTTGCTACGGTTCTTTGTTGAAATCATACTTACAAATCCCGCCTTGTTTAGATCCTTACTCTATTAACTCCTGTTTTACCGGGTAAAACTATTTGCGGATACTGCGGATTTGAAAAGCAGCATGCCAATTGGCTTGAATGCCCTAACTGTAAAAAAACAATCTGGACAACAGCCAGTTACTGATTAAATCTGGCATTAAATTTTCATAAATATAGTCGCGTAAATTTTGGCTATATGCAATCAAAACTTAATCAAACACAAACCACAATACTACAGCAGAATAGTAATAGTAATGCAAATCAAAAAAGTCAACCCTTACAACGGGTCAACAATTATGTGAGCAAGCAACCCTCTCCCCCATCAGATGAAAGTGATGATGATCCGCTTTTGAAGGAAGGCTATTTGCCCGAGATCTATTTCACTCTGAAAAGTGATAATCCGGCTGACTGGTAGATGACAAAGCGCTGGCATAAATTTTTAGCAGTTTATAGTAAACAGTTTATTATGGACAAACTAGAAATTAAAGGCAACTGGAATAAGATGAAGGGCAAAGTGAAACAAGCCTATGCAGACCTTACAGATGATGATTTGAAATATGAAGAAGGGAAAGATGACGAGCTGCTCGGTCGCCTTCAAACAAAAACAGGCAAGAGCAAGGATGAACTGGTGAAATGGCTTAAATCACTTGGCTAGTCACTTATTCAATATAGTAAAGGAAAAGGAGCCCCGTAAGGCTCCTTTCTTCTTTTCAGGTTAATATAACTACTATAAATATTATCGTTTTGATGAATCTTTACTACGGCTCGAATCAACGGTTGTACCCGTTACAGGTGGTTGGGGGTAGGCTGTAGCAGGGTCCCTTAAATCTCCTACATGGGTTGAATCTGTTACTGTTGAATCGCCTGACTTTGTATTATTACCCGTTTCGTTATTGTTATTACCACCGCAAAACATAAAACAGCACAAACCCAAAACGATGAGCATGTGATAAAAAAAATTAGTATTCTTCATAAGAAATAATATTAATAAAATCCACAATAGCCTTCTCGTGCTGAAAGCCTCCCCTCCTATTTTATCAATATTTAAATAATCATTCCATCCCTATTCTTTTCCTGTTATTCCTGGCCATCATGTGGAATTTTTTCAACATAAGATCAATTAAGTGACAAGAAGATCTGTATACTTTGTTAGGGTTTTGTTGGGTATTTGTTGGGTATTTGTTGGGTGTTTCCCTATGGCGGACCCAACAAATACCCAATAAGGTGGCAACAAATACTCAACAAAGTACCTGTTTTTGGAGAAGACAACCGGTTTACCTTACAGTCATTTCGCCTTCAGAAGAATTGACCAGATCAATCAAACAGCTTCTTTTGAAGAGTTGGTATTTATTCCGAACAAGCCGTACAAAGGGCAAATTCCGAATATGCTGGTTATTACAAAAACAGCCGACAGCAGCAGCAAAATTATAGCTGTAACTCCCTGTATTATATTCAGATAAACAAGCACTGTCACCAGTGCGGCCCCTAGGATCCGTATAATACGGTCGGTAAAGCCCATATTAGCTTTCATAACATGCTATTTTGTTTATTAGATAACTATTATCAATATCTTTTACGTAAATAAAATTACAGCTGCGTGCAACAGATAATAATGACTGTAATCAGGTTAGCAGCTGATTCAGAATAGTTACTTTTTTTGGCCGGCAAAAAAACGCAGTGATTTTTTTGAAAACGGTTAATTAAATTTAAAGTCGCTTTTACCATACCGTCACGATTACCGGCCAATAAAACAAACCAAATACTTATGAGAAGGGTATTAACTGTCATTACTACATTGCTTTTCTGTACAACCTGCTTTGCCCAAAACACGTGTGATATATTGATCCGGAACGGGCGTATTATTGATGGTACGGGCAATTCCTGGTTTTACGGAAACGTGGCAGTAAAAGGTGGTAAAATTATAGCCATAGGAAAACTGGCTGATTATACAGCCTCAAAAACTATCGATGCCGGGAAAATGATTGTAGCACCCGGCTTTATTGATGTGCACGCCCATGTGGAATCAGGAATTTTTCAGTGGCCTACAGCCGACAATTATATTTACGATGGAGTAACCACTGTAATTACCGGTAACTGTGGTGGCTCCGCCTCCAATCTTAGAAATTTCTTTCACAGCATTGATAGTCTTCATCCATCTGTAAACGTGGCTTCTCTTGTTGGCCATAATACCGTTCGGGAACAGGTTATGAAAAGAGATAACCGTGCCCCAACTCCCGAAGAACAGCAAAAAATGGAAGCACTGGTTACACAGTCAATGAAAGATGGCGCAGTCGGCCTTAGCACAGGCTTAATTTATATACCCGGCACCTTTGCAAAAACCGAAGAAGTAGTAGGGTTGGCAAAAGCTGCAGCCCGATATAACGGTGTATATGCCTCTCACATTCGTAATGAAGAAAACAAAGCCGTAGAAGCCATCAATGAAGCTATCAATATTGGCAAAGAAGCTAATATTCCTGTAGAGATCTCGCATTTTAAAATCGGAGGTAAAACAAACTGGGGCAAGTCAAATATTACGCTGGGCCTTGTTGAGCAGGCACGGCTCGAAGGCTGGGATGTAACCATTGATCAATATCCATATACCGCCAGCAGCACTAACCTGGGCGTACGCCTGCCCGACTGGGCATTTGCCGGCGGAAACGATTCACTTAAAATGCGTCTGCACGATCCCGCTATACGGGCGCAGATAAAAAAAGAAATGCTGGAACAGTTGCACAACTACAAATACAAAAATTATAGTTATGCCGTGGTAGCCAGTTATGGCGCCGACAGCACAATGAACGGCAAAAGCATTACCGACATTAATAAACTGATGGGCCGGAAATCAAAAGCCACATTTGAAGCAGAAACGATTATGGATATGATTGAAAAGGGCGGCGCTCAAATGGTTTATCATAGTATGAATGAAGATGATGTTCGCTATATCATGCGCTATCCTTTTTGCATGAGCGGCGCTGATGCCGGTGTACCTGTTCCGGGTAAAGGTATGCCGCATCCGAGAGGTTATGGCACCAATGCCCGTGTTTTGGGCAAATATGTGCGTGATGAAAAAATCATTTCACTGGAAGAAGCTATTCGCCGCATGACGTCACTCGCCGCCCAGAAATTTCAGTTGAAAGACCGGGGTTTACTAAAGGAAGGAATGGCTGCAGACATTGTAATATTCGATGATAAAGAAATAAGCGATCATGCTACATTTGAGCAACCACACCAATACTCAACCGGTTTTCATTATGTACTGGTGAACGGGCAGCTGGTTGTGGAAAACAGCAAACATACCGGCGCCCGCAGCGGTATGGCTTTATACGGACCGGCGAAAGAATAGTCCGAAAGTCAGGAAGACCGAAAGACCGGAAGAAATACAAACTACAATAAGTAACTTTCAGGCTTACCGGCTTTCGGTCTTTCGGACTTCAGATTCATATTATTAATTATGAAATTAATTTTATTTCTGTTCTTTCCCGTGTCGCTTTGCGCACAAACATTTTCAAAAGAAGAAGTCAGCCGTTGGGAGCAACAGGCAAAGCATGTTACTATCATCAGGGATAACTGGGGCATTCCGCATATTTATGGCAAAACCGATGCAGATTGCGTTTTTGGTTTGCTGTATGCTCAATGCGAAGATGATTTTAAAAGAGTAGAGCATAACTATATTGATATTTTGGGAAGAAATGCAGAAATAACCGGTGAAAATAATTTGTATAACGACCTGTACACGAAGCTGCTGGTTGACTCGGCAGGTGCTGTTGCAGATTATAAAAATAGTCCCGACTGGTTAAAAAAGCTGTTACAGGCTTTTGCCGATGGTATCAATTACTATCTCTATAAACATCCGGCCGTTAAACCAGCATTGCTAACACATTTTGAACCGTGGTACCAATTGATGTGGACAGATGGCAGCATTGCTGCTATTCAATCCGGCGGTTTAACTGTGGAAGAATTAAAAAGCTTTTATACGGGTAATCCTGCTCCGCTTGCTGCAATAAAAAAGCAGGAAGAGGAATTGCCTAGTGGCTCCAATGGTTTTGCGCTGGCGCCTGCCCATACGGCTTCGCGAAATGCTATATTGTATATAAATCCGCATGTCACTTTTTATTTCAGACCCGAGGTACATGTTATAAGTGAAGAAGGATTGAATGCCTATGGCGCCGTAACCTGGGGCCAGTTGTTCGTTTACCAGGGTTTTAACGAACACTGCGGCTGGATGCATACTTCAGGCTATTCTGATGTTTCTGACCTGTATGCAGAACAGGTAATCAAACAAGGAAACAAATTATATTACAAATACGATAGCAAACTATTGGCGGTAACAGAACATGCAATTACGCTACGGTATAAAGAAGGCAACATTATAAAAAGTAAAACAATTAAAACTTTTGCTACACACCACGGACCTGTAATGGGCATTCGCAACGGACAATGGATCAGTGTTAAAGCGAATAACCGGTCGATGAATTCGCTCATCCAATCATGGATGCGAACCAAAGCAAATGGTTTTGAAGCCTTCAAAAAAAATATGGAGTTGCTGTCGAATGCATCCAATAATACCGTGTTTGCCGACGATAAAGGAAATATCGCGTATTGGCATGGTAACTTTATTCCGCGGCGCGATACTTCATTTGACTGGTCGAAGCCGGTAGACGGCACCATAAAAGCTACCGAATGGAAAGGGCTTCATACATTGGATGAAACGATACACCTGTATAACCCGGCCAGTGGATGGATCCAGAACTGTAATTCAACACCCTTTACTTCTTCGGGAGCCAGCAGTCCTAAACAAGAGCAATACCCTGCCTATATGGCTACAGAGGCTCAGAATTTTCGGGGAATTAATGCAGCCAGATTATTAGGTAAGGCTAATGGCTTTACCATCGATTCAATGATCACTATGGGGTATAATACTTATCTCGCCGCATTTGAAGAATTAATACCGGCTTTTGTAAAGGAGTTTGAAAGCTCTGTTCCCAAAAATGAATCTTTATATACTACACTGGTGCAGCCGGTGCAAGCATTAAAAAACTGGGATTTGCATGCCGGCGAATCATCGATTGCTACCACACTGGCGATTGAGTGGATCCAAAAGTTATTACCCTATATCAATCAGGTGAAAGTGAATGGTGAAGATGCGGATTTTGTAACGCGCATGCATGAATATGCTACAACAGCATCTGTAACTGAATTAGCTAAAACTTTGCTGGCGGTTGTAAATGAATTAACCGGCAAATTCGGCAGCTGGCAAATTCCCTGGGGATCGATCAATCGCTATCAGCGGTTAACAGGAGAATTGCAGGAAACTTATGATGATGCTCAGCCAAGTTTGCCCGATGGCATGGCAGCTTCTACATGGGGTTGTATTCCGTCTTTTGTTAGCCGTTACTTCAATGGTACGCAAAAGAGATACGGATATAATGGCAATAGTTTTATTTGTGCTGTTGAATTTGGTAAAAAGGTAAAAGCAAAATCGCTGTTAACAGGTGGAGAAAGTGGCAATCCGGCTTCACCTCATTTTAGTGATCAGGCGGAGATGTATACCAAAGGCAGATTTAAAGACGTGCTTTTTTATAAAGAGGATGTGCTACAACACGCGGAGAGGACTTATCATCCGGGAGAGTAATTCATTCGTCAGGCATTTAATAATTTATCAACTTTTCTACCGTTTCGTGCAATCTTGATTTTGCAAGAAAATTGTTTTCCAGTTCTGTATTGAAAGGTACTGGGGTATCGAGAGAGGCGCATCGCATAACAGGAGCATCGAGCAGTTCAAAGCAATGTTCGCCGATCCACGCGGCAATTTCGCCGCCGATGCCACCGGTGAGAGTGTCTTCATGCAACAATATTATGCGGCCTGTTCTTTTAACCGCTGTTCGAATAGCTTCATAGTCGAGCGGTAACAAAGTACGCAGATCGAGTATATCGATAGAAGTTTCCGGATGCTCTGCTGCATATTCTTCAGCCCATATTACACCAAAACCATAGGTGATAATGCTTATTTCATCGCCAACACGAACATGACGTGCTTTGCCTATCTCTGTTTCATAATATTCATCGGGCACATCGCCGCTAACGCTTCGATACAGTGCTTTATGTTCAAAATACAAAACCGGATTAGGATCATTAATGGCAGCAATCAGTAATCCTTTTGCATCAGCAGGCGTTGAGGGATATACTACTTTTAAGCCAGGCGTATGAACAAACCAGGCTTCATTACTTTGCGAATGAAAAGGACCTGCACCAACGCCGGCACCTGTGGGCATACGAATTACTACATTGGCCGGCTGACCCCAACGGTAATGAATTTTAGCCAGGTTGTTTACGATCT
>Ga0068855_100010883_pt1 | contig 10981 bp, 7 predicted proteins | sample KBSCornC52_FD_66592 | JGI IMG/M metagenome (GOLD analysis project Ga0068855, IMG submission 66592) | Corn rhizosphere microbial communities from Kellogg Biological Station, Michigan, USA - KBS Corn C5-2 | ecosystem: Host-associated > Plants > Roots > Rhizosphere > Soil ... | reverse complement strand
GATGACGAGCCGCAAAAGCCGCAGATCCAGGAGGAGCCGTGAACGCGCGTTCGAAAAAGCCCGCGCCCTTGCCGGCACCGCTGGACGACGAAAAGCGGCGACGTTGGGTGCGGCTGCGCATGGGCATTCTGTGCGGGCTTTTGGCGCTCGGGCTCGGCTTGGTCGTCTCCGCCGGCTATGATTTGATGATCGGCGACGGCGCGGCCTGGCGCGAGCTCGCCGAGAGCCAACGTCAGCGGCGCCTGCACGTCGCGCCGAAACGTGGCGGCGTGTACGATCGCAACGGCAGCGCGCTGGCCGTCAGTGTGGAAGTGCCGAGCGTGAGTCTGGATGCGGTCGAGCTGCTGCGCGGTGTGCCGTCGCAGCAGGTGCCGGTCGTGGCGCGCGACGCCGCCAATCGCATCGCGGCCGTGCTCGGCATCGACGCGGCCCAGGTCGAGCGCCGAATCTTGGCCAAGAAGCGCTTCGCCTGGTTGAAGCGGCAAATTTCGGCGGACGAAGCCGACAAGATCCGCGCGCTCTCGGAAGACGCGCTGAACGACAAGAAGATCCGCGGCTTGGTCGTGGAGGGTGAGGGCCGCCGCTACTATCCGCGGCGCGAGCTGGCGGGGCCGATGCTCGGCTTCGTCGCGCCCGACGGTGAAGGCAAAGACGGCCTCGAATACGCGCTCAACGACGATTTGAAGGGCAGCGCCGAGCAGCTCAAGGGCCTGCGCGATCGCTCGGGGCGGCTCTTGTTCTCGGACGGCATCGAGGATGACCGCGCGTTTGCCGGCCACAACGTGTACTTGACGATCGATCAAGGCATCCAATACGTCGCCGAGCACGAGCTCCAGGCTGCGGCGCGCACGTTCGAGGCCGCGGGCGGCTCGGTCGTGGTGGTGAACCCGAATACCGGCGAGATCCTCGCGCTCGCGAGCTTCCCCCAGTTCAACCCGAACGATTATACCGAGAGCTCGCCGGAGCAACGCCGCGATCGGGCCATGAGTGACTCGTTCGAGCCGGGCTCGACGATGAAGATGTTCACGGTGGCGGCGGGACTTGCCGACAGCGTGATCACTCCGACGCAAAAGCTCTACTGCGAGAAGGGCGTGATGCAGATCGACAACGTGACGATCCGCGACACCCACCCGTCCGAGTGGCTCACGATTTCGCAAATTTTAGCCGTTTCTTCCAATATTTGCGCGGCGAAGATCGGGCTCGGCATGGGCGAATCGAAGTTGTACGAAGCGTTTCGGCGCTTCGGCTTCGGGCAGGAATCGGGCTTGCCGTTCCCCGGCGAATCGCCGGGCACGCTGCGGCCGCGCTCGCGCCCGTGGGTTCAAGTCGAGACCGCGTCGGCCGCCTTCGGTCAGGGTATCGGCGTCACCAACATCCAGATGGCGATGGCCGCAGCGGCGCTGGCGAACGGCGGCGAGCTGATGGAACCGCTCTTGGTGCGCAAGGTCACCACCTCGACCGGCGAGGTCGTGCGTGAAGTGGCACCGCACGTGCGACGGCGCGTGGTCTCGAAAGAGGTCGCGCGCGCGGTCGCGGAGATGCTGGTAGCGGTGACCGAGGGCGAAGGCACGGGCATCGAAGCGGCGATCGACGGTTATCGCGTGGCCGGCAAGACGGCGACCGCGCAAAAGACCGATCCGGCCACGGGCCGTTACTCGATCGACAAGTATATCGCCTCGTTCGTCGGCTTCGTGCCCGCGGAGAAGCCAGTCGTGGCCATCGCCGTCACGATGGATGAGCCGATGGTGGAGCACGCGGGCGGCGCCGTTGCTGCGCCGATTTTCCGGCACGTCGCGCAAATGGCTTTGAAGCTCGCGGGCCTGACGCCGAAGACCAGCGAGCACACGGACGTGGCCGTGTTGGCGCGCAGCCCCGACCCGGCGAACCTGACGTACGATGCCCTGCGCGAGGCGCAAGGCAAGAAGCCCGCAGTGCAAGAGGTCGTGCCGACCGGCGCCGTGCCCGCGGGCAAGGTGCGAATTCCGAATTTGACCGGTGTGCCCGCGCGCCAGGCGGTAAAACAAATGATCGAGCTCGGTCTGACCGCCCACCTGAAGGGCAGCGGCCTGATCGTCAAGCAGCAGCCGCCTCCGGGCAGCGTGGTCGACAAAGCCTCCGAAGTCTTGCTCGTGCTCGAGCCCGCATCATGATCGCCCCGCACACCCCCGTCCCGACGAGCCGACCCGGCGACGGCCTGCCGTTGTCGAGCCTGCTGCCGGTGCTCGCAGCCGAGGCCCCGCGCTTGCTGGGCGACGGGAGCGTGCGTGTATACGGAGTGCGGCAGGATTCGCGCACGGTCACAGCGGGGGATTTGTTCGTCGCGCGGAGCGGCGGCAAAGTGAGCGGCGCTTCTTTCGCGCACGCGGCGGTCGAGCGCGGCGCGGTGGCATTGATCGTCGAGCGCGGCGCGCCGCTGCCCGACTTGCGCGTGCCGATGATCGAGGTGGTGGACGCGCGACGCAGCTTGGCGTTCGCGGCGGAGACCGTGTACGGGCGTCCGAGTTACGAGCTGCCGGTCGTTGGGATCACCGGCACCAACGGCAAGACCACGACTGCTTGGCTGGTCGAGCGAGCGCTCGCGGGTGCGGGCGCAAATCCGGCTCGGCTTGGCACGGTAGGCTTCGCATTTGCGGGGCAAAACGAAGATCTCGCGCTGACCACACCGGAAGCCGACGACATCTCGCGCTATGCCGCGCGCGTGCGCGCCGGATCGGGCACGCACTTCGTGATGGAAGTGTCGAGCGTCGCGCTCACGCTGGATCGCGTGCGCGCGCTGCACTTCCAAGTCGCCGCGTTCAGCAACCTGACCCAAGATCACCTGGATTTTCACGGTTCGATGGCCGAATACGCGGAGGCCAAAGCGCAGCTCTTCACCGCGCTCTCCCCCGAGCATTCGGTACTGAACGTGGACGACGCGTTCGGGGCCGAGCTCGCCGGGCGCGCCTCTGGCCGTGTGCTCCGCGTCAGTGGTCGGCCCGGTGCCGACGTGTTCCCGCTGCAAGTGACCCTCGATGCTCGCGGCATTCGCGGCCGAATCCAGGCCCCGTCCGGGGTGGTCGAGCTCGAGTCGCGGCTCGTGGGCAAACACAACTTGGAGAACTTGCTGCTCGCGCTCGGTGTGCTGGAAGCGCTGGGCGTGGATCTCGAGCGAGCCGCTGCAGCACTTGGCTCGGCGCCGGCAGTGCCGGGCCGTCTCGAACGCTGTGACGAGCCGGGCGACGACATCTTGGTGCTGGTCGACTACGCGCACACACCGGACGCCATCGAACGCGTGCTCGACGCCGCGCGCACGATGACCGAAGAGCGCGTGCTGTGCGTGTTTGGCTGCGGCGGTGACCGCGACCCGCAAAAACGGCCAAAAATGGGCCAAGCCGTGGGCAGTCGCGCCGACTTTGCGATCGTCACCAACGACAACCCGCGCTCCGAAGATCCGCGGCTGATCGCGAGCGCCATCGAGGCGGGTCTCGCCCAAACCAACGGAGCTTACGAAGTGGAGCTCGATCGCGCGCGAGCCATCGAGCACGCGGTGTCGCGCGCGAAGCCGGGGGACGTCGTGTTGATTTTGGGTAAAGGGCACGAGCCCTACCAGATCATCGGCCGCGAAACGCAGCCGTTCGACGATCGCGTCGAGGCGCGCCGAGCATTGGGCCTGCGCCGGGCTCGCACTGGCGGAGGCACATGGCAAGCCTGATCCCGACCAACAACGCCAAGTTCACGCTCAGCGACGCTGCGCGCACGACGGGCGGCGCGCTTCACGGGCCGGACGCCGAATGCGTCGGGGTGACCACCGATAGCCGCGGCGATCTGCGCGGGCGCCTGTTCGTTGCGTTGCGCGGCGAGCGCTTCGACGGGCACGAGTTTGTGCAGCAAGCGGCCCGGCTCGGCGCGCGCGGTGTGATCGTCGAGCACCGGGTGGCAGGTCTGCAGGTCGGCTCCGTCGTCGTTGAGTCGACACTGAACGCGCTGGGGGCGCTGGCCGCGGCGCACCGCGTGCGCTGGGGCAAACGCATCGTGGCGGTTGCGGGTTCGGCCGGCAAAACCACGACGCGCAGCGCGATCACCGCCGTGCTCGGCGCGGTCCTGGCTGAGCCCGTGCATTTTGCCGCCGGCAATCTGAACAACTTGATCGGTGTGCCCATGGTTTTGCTCGGTCTCGAGCCGGAGCACGCGCTCGGCGTGGTCGAGGTGGGCACGAACGCGCCCGGTGAGGTTCGCCGTTTGTCGCTGATGGCGGCGCCCGATCTCGCCGTTTTGACTTTGATCGGCATCGAGCACAGTGAGGGGCTCGGCGATCTTTCGGGCATCGAGCGCGAAGAAGGCGAAATTTGGAGTGGGCTCGCGGCGCGCGGGGTCGCGCTGTGCAACGCCGACGATGCGCGCGTGCTCAATACGGTTGCGCGCGCTCGGCCCGGCCGCACACTGAGCTACGGTTTGAAGGGCGAGAACTACCGGCTCGTCGCGCGCGCCTCGACGCCGCTCGGCGGTTCGCGATTGGAGATCGAACGGCGCACTGAGCTGGTTCGCGATCGCGTCACGCTCGAGACGCGGCTGCTCGGCGATGCTGGCGCTTACGCGACCTTGGCGGCGCTAGCCGTCGGTGAGTGGGCGGCGGAGCGCCCGCTCGATCCCGCGCAAGTCTCCGCAGCGCTGTCCGGCGCGGGAGAGCCCGGCCGTTTGACGCCGATCAGCCTGGCCGACAGTACGGTCGTGCTCGACGACAGCTACAACTCGAACCCAGCCAGTGTGTCGAGCTCGGTCACCACCGCGCGCGAGCTGGCGCAGGCTCGTGCGTCGCGCCTAGTGCTCGTGATCGGCGAAATGCGGGAGCTCGGCGCGCTCTCAGTCGCCGAGCACCGGGCTGTGGGCGAGTTGCTCGCCGAGAGCGGCGCGGCGGTGCTGGTTGCAGTGAGTGGTGATGCGGAGCTGTTTTTGCCGGCCGCCCAGCGCGCCGGGCTCGACGCCACCTTTGCAGCCGATGCCGAGCGCGCGCTCGGCGAGCTACTGCCTCGGCTACGGCCGGGAGATGTCGTGCTGATCAAGGCCTCGCGCGGCGTGCACGCCGAAAAGGTCGTGCAAGGGATCGTGGAGGCCATCGGGCGAGCGGCATGATTTACGAGTTCTTCTATCCGTTCAGTCACGAGTACGCTTGGGCCGGCGCGCTCAACGTGCTTCGTTACACGCCGTTTCGCGCGATCATGGCCACGATCACGGCCATGCTGATGTCGTTTCTCGTCGCGCCCTGGTTCATTCAGAAGCTGCGCGGCAAGCAAATCAGCCAAATCATCCGCGAAGAGGGGCCTGCCTCGCACTACGCCAAACGCGGCACGCCGACCATGGGTGGCGCGTTGATCCTGCTCTCGGTGCTCGTGCCGACCGTGCTCTGGGCCGACGTGCGCAACGTCTTCGTGGTCGCCACCACCGCCGTCACCGCCGGCTACGGTGCGGTCGGCTTTCTCGATGATCGCCTGAAGATCGAGGGCAGCAACACGCGCGGTTTGCCGGGCCGGTACAAGCTGATGGCGCAGGTGCTAATCGGCGGTTTCGCGCTCTGCTACGTGTTTCTCAACACGCCGTCCTTGCCTTCGGGCTGGGTCGAGATGCGTTCGCGCCTCGCCGTTCCCTTTTTGGCCTACGCGAAACACCCGATTTCGTTGCCGTTGCCTGTTTATCTGGTGTTCGCGCTGTTCGTGGTCGTGGCCATGAGCAACGCGGTCAACTTGACCGACGGCCTCGACGGCCTGGCCATCGGCCCCGTGATGATCAACGCCGGCGCTTATCTGGTATGGGCGTACGTTGCCGGCTCGGTGCTGTTCGGGCGACCGATCGCCGCGTACCTGGACATCGCAGGCATCCCGGAGATGGCGGAATTGGCGGTGTTCGCTGCGGCGATGATCGGCGCGGGCATCGGCTTCCTCTGGTACAACACCTACCCAGCCCAAGTCTTCATGGGAGACGTGGGCTCACTCGCGCTCGGCGGCGGCCTCGGCATGCTCGCGGTGCTCACCAAGACCGAGCTTTTGAGCATCGTGCTCGGCGGCATTTTCGTGGTCGAAGCGGCGAGCGTCATCACACAAGTGGTCTCGTTCAAGCTGTTCGGCAAGCGCGTATTCTTGATGGCGCCGATTCACCATCACTTCGAAAAGAAGGGCTGGCCCGAGCCGCGCATCATCGTCCGCTTTTGGATTATTTCGATCCTCTTGGCCCTGGTCGCTCTCTCCTCACTGAAGCTTCGCTAATGGAACTCAACGGAAAACGCGTGGTCGTGGTTGGGCTCGGTCGGAGCGGCGTCGCCGCGGCGAAGCTCTGTCTCGCCCGTGGCGCACGCGTCACCGCGACGGACAGCGCACCCCCGGAAAAGCTGTCAGCGGAAGCTCGCGCGCTCGGGGTCGAGCTCGTGCTCGGCGGCCACGACGCGGTGGACTTCCTGGCGGCTCAGCTGATCGTGGTTTCGCCCGGCGTGGCGGATTTCCCCGAGCTGAGCCAAGCGGAGCGCGCAGGCGTGGAGGTGATCGGCGAGCTCGAGCTCGCGACGCGCTTCATCGAGGCGCCGATCGTGGCCATTGGCGGCACCAACGGCAAGAGCACCACCACCACGCTGGTGGGCGACATGTTCGCGGCCGGCGGGCTCAACGCGTTCGTGGGCGGCAATCTCGGGACGCCCGCGGCCGAAGCCGTCGGCAAAAACTTCGATGTCGTGGTGCTCGAAGTGTCGAGCTTTCAGCTGGAGCGCGCGCAGCGCTTCGAGCCGCGCGTCAGCGTGCTCTTGAACATCACCGAGGATCACCTCGACCGTTATCCGAGCTTTTTGGCGTACGCGGAGGCCAAAGGCAACGCCTTTGCCAACCAGAGCCCGGATGATTATGCGATCGTGCCCGAGGGCGACGCGGATTGTTACGCGCAAGCCAAGCGCGGCCGGGGCCAGATCGTGCGCTTTGGCGCCTACGGTGATTACGTGAGCTCCGGTCGCACGGTGAACGAGAGCCGGACCGGCGAGGTGTTCGATCTGACGAACTCGGCGCTGCACGGCCGGCACAATCTCGACAACGCCGCGGCCGCCATCGCCGCAGCGCGCGCGCTCGATCTTTCGGCGACGGCCATTCGCAGCGCGCTCGCGAACTTTCGTCCGCTGCCGCACCGGATGGCGCGCGTCGCGAGCTTCCGCGGTGTCAATTTCTACGATGATTCCAAGGGCACCAACGTGGGCGCCGCAGTGACCGCCGTGCGCGGTCTGTCCGAGGCGCGCGGCGTGCTGATCGCCGGCGGTCGCGACAAACAAGGCAGCTACGAGCCCTTGGTCAGCGCGCTCGAGGCCAAGGGGCGTGCGCTGGTGGTGCTGGGAGAGGCGGCCGAGCGCATCGCGGCGGCGGTGGGAACGCGCGTGCCGGTGCTGCGCGCGACCAGCATGGAAGACGCGGTGGCAAAGGCCTTTTCCCGAGCCGAGCCGGGCGATGCGGTGCTGCTCAGCCCAGCTTGCTCGAGCTTCGACATGTTCAAGAGCTACGCCGAGCGCGGCGACCGTTTCGTCGCTGCCGTCGAGCATTTGGTCGAGACCGAGCCGGAGAACCGCGTATGACGACTCTCAAGAGACTTCTCACGCGCGGCGCCGACCGCGGCCCGGTGGATGTCGTGCTGGCGGCATTGGCCGTCGCGCTGCTCGGGTTCGGCGTGGTCATGGTCTACAGCGCGAGCGTGATCGAGGCCACGGTCGTGTTCAAGGATTCGCAGTACTTCTTGAAGCGTCAGGGCTTTTACGCGCTCGGCGCGTTGCTGATGATCTTTACGATCTCGCGCTTCGACTACCGAAAATTGCGCTCGCTCACCTATCCGATCATGGGCGTCGTCACCGTGATGATGATCTTGAGCGTGATTGGTTTCGGCCATAGCGGTGGTGGCGCGGCGCGCTGGCTGTCGCTCGGCCCCGTGCACATCCAGCCCTCCGAAGCGGCCAAGCTCGCGCTCGTGCTCTGGCTCGCGTACTCGCTCGAGAAGAAGCGCGAGCGCGTCAAATCCTTCTCCATCGGCATGTTGCCGCATCTCTTGATGGCCGGATTTTTGATGATCCTGTGCCTGAAACAACCGGATTTCGGCGGCGCCTCCGTGCTCTTGCTGCTCACGTTCACGCTTTTGTTCGTGGCCGGCGCGCGCCTCGGCTACTTGCTCGGTTTGGGTCTCTTGGGCTCGGTGTTCGCGGTCTGGGCGGTGCGCTTCACGTCGTACCGCTGGGAGCGCATGCTTGCTTGGTTCAATATGAGCGAGCATCGCCAAGATCTCGCGTACCAGCCGTTCCAATCGGTGATGAGCTTCGGCTCGGGCAAGCTCTGGGGTCTCGGCTTGGGCAAGGGCTTGCAGGTCTTGTACTTGCCCGAAGCGCACACCGATTTCATCTCCGCCATCATCGGCGAGGAGCTCGGCTTCGTCGGAATTTTGGCGCTGTGCACGGTGTACCTGGTGATCGTCGCGCGGGGCGTGCGCACGGCGCTCGCGGCCGAGGACGAGTACGGCTCGTACATCGCATTCGGGATCTCGGTGTTGTTCGGGGTGCAAGCGCTGATCAACCTGGCCGTCGCCATGTCGATGTTGCCGACCAAGGGTCTGACCTTGCCGTTCGTCAGCTTCGGCGGCTCGTCGCTCTTGGTGTGTGCCGCCGCGATGGGCATCTTACTCAGCATTTCTCGGCGTTCGCCGGGCTCGGGCAACGCGCGCGTGCCGTTCGTGAGCGGCCCGGATCCGGAGGCCAGCGCGATGCTCGTCACCGAGGCCAACTTCACGCCCGACGAGCCCGCCGCGAAGCCGAAGAAGAAGCCGCGCGCGCAAGCTCGCCCGAAGGTGGTGCTGTCGTGAGCACGCTGCTGTTTGCGGGAGGCGGCACGGGTGGCCACGTCTACCCGATGATCGCGGTCGCCGACGCGGTACGCACGCTCGCGCCGGGGTTGCGGCTCGTTTTCGTGGGCACCGAGCGCGGTATGGAAACGCGCGTGGTGCCCGAGCGTGGCTACGAGCTCGAGCTGATGCGCGTACTGCCGATCCGCGGCGGTGGGATCTTGGGCGCCGCGCGCGGCATCGGCCGCGCCGCGAGCGTCGTGCCGGAAGCGCGCGCGCTACTGAAGAAGCTCGCGCCGAGCGCAGTATTTTCGATCGGTGGCTATGCCGCTGGCCCCGTGTCGCTGGCCGCGCGCACGCTCGGCATCCCCGTCGCACTGATGGAGCCAAACAGCGTGATTGGCCTGTCGAATCGGCTGATCGCGCCGCTCGTGCAGCGCGCGTACACCGCCTTTCCCGAGAGCGAGAAGCACTTCAAGGCGCGCGTCGTGCTGCGCGCGGGCGTGCCGATCCGCGACGGCTTCCAGCGCGCGGCCTACGGCGTGAATGCGCAGGGCCTCAGGCTGCTCGTGCTCGGCGGTAGCCAAGGTGCCAAGGCCCTGAATGAAGCAGTGCCGCGCGCGATCGCGCGCGTGCCGGCCAACATCATGGTCGTGCACCAATGCGGCGCCGCGCACGAAGAAGCCGCGCGGGGTCTGTATCGAGAGCTCGGCCTCACCGAGCGCGCCGAGGTCGTGCCATTCATCGCCGACATGCCGGCGGCGCTCGCGGCCGCAGACTTGGTGATCAGTCGTTCGGGCGCGAGCGCCGTGAGCGAGATCTGCGCCGTCGGACGGCCGAGCTTGCTCATCCCGTATCCGTTTTCTTCCGGCGATCATCAGCGCATCAACGCCGAATCGTTAGTGCGAGCGGGCGCCGCGCTGTGCCTGTCCGCCGAAGAGGCGAGCGCCGAGCGCATTTCCGCCGAGATCGCGGCGCTCGCCACCAATCTCGAACGCCTCGACACGATGGCGGCCTCGGCGGCCGAGCTCGGGCGTCCGAACGCGGCGCGCGCCGTAGCCGAAGATTTTTTGGGGTTAGCGGGCCTGGCCGATGAAGCGCGGCGCGTAGCTCGCAGCGCGCCTTCCGAGAGCTCGCTCGAACCACCGCTCACGATCCAGGAGGCAAGCTGATGTTCCGCGGTCGCGTGCGTCACGTGCATTTCATCGGCGTCGGCGGCATCGGCATGAGTGGCCTCGCCGAAATCCTGCGCACGCTCGAGTTCGACGTGTCCGGTTCGGATCTGCGCGCCGGCGAAAACACCAAGAACCTCGAACGGCTCGGCGTACGCATCGACATCGGTCATCACGCCGAGAACGTGCACGGAGCCGATGTCGTCGTGTACTCGAGCGCGGTCAACTACGAGAACCCGGAGGTGCGCGAGGCGCGTCTGCACGGGATCCCGGTGATCCCGCGCGCGGAAATGCTGGCTGAGTTGATGCGCGTGAAATACGGCATCGCGATCGCCGGATCCCACGGCAAAACCACGACCACTTCGCTCGTGGCAACGGTGCTGCGCGCCGCCGGTTTCGACCCGACCGTGGTCGTTGGTGGCCGCATGGCCGCGCTCGGCAGCAACGCGCGTCTCGGCGAAGGCAATATGCTGGTCGCCGAGGCGGACGAAAGCGATGGCTCGTTCCTACGCCTCACCCCGACGATCGCCGTGGTCACCAACATCGATCCCGAGCACCTCGACTTCTACAAGACGCATGAAATCCTCAAGGATGCGTTCGTGCAGTTCATCGAGAAGGTGCCGTTTTACGGCCTGGCCGTGCTCTGCCTCGATCACCCGCACGTGCAAGATCTTTTACCGCGCGTGCAGCGCCGCCACGTCACTTATGGCCTGACACCGCAGGCCAACTACCACGCGCGGTCGCTCAGTTTCCGCGGGCTGTCCACGAGCTTCGTCGCCTTTCACCGCGACAAGCCGCTCGGTGAGTTCACCGTGCGCATGCCGGGACAGCACAACGTGCTGAACACCCTGGCCGCGATCGCGGTCGCCGACGAGCTCGAGGTGCCGCTCGACGTCGTCAAAGAGGCGCTCGCGACGTTCCACGGCGTCGCCCGTCGCTTCTCGATCGTGGACGAAGTCGACGGCATCGCCCTGGTCGACGACTACGGC
>Ga0068855_100010882_pt1 | contig 10981 bp, 24 predicted proteins | sample KBSCornC52_FD_66592 | JGI IMG/M metagenome (GOLD analysis project Ga0068855, IMG submission 66592) | Corn rhizosphere microbial communities from Kellogg Biological Station, Michigan, USA - KBS Corn C5-2 | ecosystem: Host-associated > Plants > Roots > Rhizosphere > Soil ... | reverse complement strand
GCGGATACGCTTTTCCTCCGCCATCATGAACTCGATCTTTTTTCTTTCAATGTCGAACGAGTTCTTAATGTTATATTCTTTTTTCTCTAGCTCTACGATTTCCTTATGAATGTCAAGCGACGTTCGGCCCGGAGTTCCGAACTCTTCTGCTACTATAGCTTCGAACTGCTGCTTAAGAGCTGCACTATCTTCGTGCTCATTTTCGAATTCGTCAGTCATTTAAAGCTCCTCGCCACAGAGAGTACATGGATACTTGTAGATTTGGGTTCCATATTTTGCTTTGCTATAACTAATTATGCCTTGACAGCTATCAATCTTGTGAATCATGCAAATGTCGCCGACTCTGCTGTTCTTTAAAACCATTAAAGCTCGGAATGCCACTCTTCTTGTTTCAAGTTCCGCATTATTAGTGAGAAACTTAAAAGCTCTGATAAGACGGCTGGTTTCCATTTTTACACCAGAGCACAATTCCTCCCAAAGATGCATTGAATACTCTAGTTCGTCAACGCCAACTGTGACATCACCATGAGAAGTGTTGCATTTTTTGTGCTCAAGTACAAGATTTTCATAGGTCCCTTTTCCTCCATTTGCTTTCGCTAAAATGTGTCCTCTAGATGCGTCTTTCCATTCTACAAATAATTGACATGTTGCGCAAATTCCTCTATCTCTGTAGTAAAGATTCCTCAACTGCTTTCGCTTGCTATTATTAAGTTCATTCATACCTTTCTCCTGTGGCTGAATTTCCAGCCGGAACCACGGGCCGCGAACTTCCGTGGTTCCTACAAGCTATTCAGCTAATTTAGCACATCCTCTTTAGCTTGCGGTAGGTCGACTACTCGCCTGAAAAATCTAATGCGTTGATAGTTGTTTTCGCCTGTTTGTTTCGGAATGTATCTTTGCGGCAATGCGTCAACGGCGTCTTCTCCTTTCAGATCATCCGTGTTTGTTAGTTCCTCCTTTTTGAAGTTGCATCCTGTTACTTCATTGCAGGATTTGATTGCGTCGTCGAGATTGTAGAAAACATCTTTCCACAGATAGTGATTAAACGACCAGAGATAAATGGCTACCTTCATTTAACTGCCCTTCATCTGTACTTGAGGATAGTAACCTCGGGCTGAGAATCCGCCACAGGGGAAAGATAAAGGATAATTCTTGGAAGTGCTTTGAAATAGCTCGTACCTTTAAGACCCTCCAAACTAATTATGCCTAGAGAGTCTACTACCTTTCTCGCAGGATGCATTATAATTGACCTAACTCCGTCCTTAGCCAGTTCTTCAAGAAATCTAAATGCCTCTACAACTTCTGACTCTCTGTAAATATCACTAACGATTGTGGTGTCGAGTACCAAGATGTCTATTTCAAAGCTGTCTATTATGTATTCGATTCGCCTCTTGGTTTCTTCGTTATAGAACGCCAACGTATGCTCAGTGCTGAGAGTGTAAAGATCAAACGCGTCTATGCTTTTGAATCGCGTCTTCTGCTTTCGTATAGATTCATCACTTATGTAAAGCACTCGCTTGGTGTTTTCAAATTGATATCCGCAGAACTTTCCTCCTGTGGCTGTGCTTTCAGCTAGATCCATTGCAAAATTAATGAGTGTCGGCTCGTTTGGGGATGTGACGAGAGTGATGCAGTCAGTGATTTCTACTGCGTCCGCGATTGCCTGAGTGGAGGTAATCATTCTGAGTTCTCTCCCATTTGAAAAATGATTGCGCCGTCGAAGATGTCGATTTTCTCTACTTCGAATAGATAGTCTCCGCATCTAATTCGAAGCTGCCGTATCTGTAGTTGTTCTACTAGCTTGTTATTGCTCAGTCCCACTAGCAATCCTCCAGTTTTGCCCGGTACATAATGATAATACCAAAGGTTAGACCGCCGAATGTTCCCATGAAAACTGATTGGTTGGTGAAACCTACGACAACACAGCCACAGGAAGACAACATGCTAATTCGAGTGAACCAAACCATTCGCCGCCAGCGCTTATAAACTCGCCGTCTATTTCCTACGAGCTGCTGAAATGCTTCATTTCTTTCCTGTGGCGAAGTCATTTTAGTCCTCATCCCATGTTTCGCCAGCATAAAGCTCATCGAACCATTCAGGCGCTGTTGAAGAATCTGGGTAGCGTCTTCTAAGTGAGTCTCGATGATACATTGATTGCTTATAGTGGAAATTGCACTCCCAAATTTCAGTGCCTAGGTCAGTGAATCTTTGCTTAAGCTCACCCTTGCAGTTTTCGCTGTCACCTGTGGCGCGCAGACATCCATCTTCCTTCTTACCCATTTTACTTTCCTTTCTTAGGACTAATAGGTGCAGGAGTAGAGGGAGCAACAGTCGGCATTTTGACTGTACCTTTAGGTCTATACCCAACTATTTCTCCTTTTTCGTTGCGAACTGCGCTGTCTTCATTCTTAGGTGCCTTCATTTTTCTCTCCTAGTCACAATATACTTGCGCTCATAACCGACTTTTTGGCATTCCTCTTCGTACAACTCTTCAAACCTTTCTGGATTCTCCTTAATTAATCTTTCTGTGGCTCTAACTCTGGCTTTCATCCGAAGCTTTTGTCTTTCTGACGCCTCCATTTTATCCTCCTTTCGATTAAGTACCTAGGACCCGCCACAGGAAACTCGTGTCCGCGAAAATTCCCTGTGGCGGGAGACTAGTTACTCACTCAATCTTTCTTGTAAAGCTTTCCGAAGTATTTTAACTTAGTCATTAGAGATCCGTACAAAACAAATTGATAACTTCACTGCTTGTAAGATTTTCCGGTATAACGTGAAGATGTATGATTTCACCGTGACGTATTTCAACCATCATGTATGGTGATTTACGTCCTTGTGCATTGGCTAGTGCTAGGTCGTCTGCTTTTTCAATAACGATCTTAGTTGCTGTTACGTACATCAGATAAGTTCCATTAGAAATACCTGGAACAACAACGTGATTGATTTGAATTGCCATTGTTGTTAACATCCTCTCGGTGGAATGTAACCAGGCCCCGAAGTGGTTTGAATCCAATTGTTGTGAGTACGACGCCATGCAGCAATGACAGCATCTCTTAGCTGCATGATATTGAATTCCATAGGCTTGTCGAGATGTGCGAGAATGAGGTAATCAGCTAGTAAAAATCTCTTACGTTCATTGTCTAGTGTCTCTGACTCTAACATTGCCTTGACAATGTTGTCCTCTTTTATGAGTGTTTGTGCGTAGATGCGGAGCTTTCGATAGTCAGCGACCGAGGGGATTTCCAATGCGCTTTCCTTACTCGTACAGCCACGTATTATTTTCCCGTGTGACCTTTTTGATCTGGATAACAATTTCGCTCCCTCGCCAGGATTGATTGTTCTCTAGCAGTTGTTTAATTAGTTGCTGACAGATGCCACAGGGGCACTCTTCGAAGCCTACATTGCTTACGTGTCTGATAACTAGCATTCATTAACATCTGCCACAGGGAAATACTCGATCAATGCATTGACTATGTGCTCAGGGATAATTCCAGCCACTATGTAGTTTTGAATATCGTCGTGTCTAATGACTTCAATCAGCGCATTAGAGTTAGCTTTTTCGTTAACTGACATGAACAGCAAAGTGTCAATAAATTCGCCAACACCTGCTGACAAAAGGCACTTTAATTCTTGTGCAGCGCTTGACACAAACAACATCAGTTCTGGATCGTGTTGGACAATAACAACTCCTTTCTCATTGTTCTTGATGCACTTCAAAATCATCTTGCATAGTGAATGAACGATTTGCTTTTGGGCTTCGTCGTCTTCAAGGTCAATTTTCATCTGATATCAAACTCCAGAAATCTGTTAAGCACTTGTTCATCAGAAGAAAGATGTTTTTGTGATGCTCGCTTAGCGTTATATTCCTTACACGCAGCGCAATCACAGTTATGCAAATGACTGGACATTACAGTGAGCAATGTTGAATCACGAGCGCCTACCCAGATAGCTCGGTCTATGTCGTAGCGGCATTTATCGCACGGCGGCTGGTCATTGTGGTAGCAGGCCATTTTAGAGAGTGTCATTAATGCGCTCCATAAATTCAGCAACATCCTGCACTGATTTGTCAAGCACGCGGGCGATTTCTTTAATTGAATTGCCACGATTAGCAAGGGCAATTATTGCACCGCGCAAAAGCTCAGTCACATCGTCAGGCGGTGGAACATTTAGCTCTCTATCCAAACCTTCCTTTGCAGCCTCCTCTTTGTAAATTTCAGCAAAACGCTCAGGGAATTTTCTCTTTATGCGAGCCTTTGAACGGCTATAAATCACATCGCGCTTTTCGCCAGGGACTAAATTAGCAGTTTCTTCTTTAAGGAACAGTCTGTAGATTTCTCTATTTTCTTCGCAAAGTCTGCGCTGTGCACGATTGTAAATAAGTGACAGTAACGGAGTCTTAGCTGGCATTATTTCGCAGTCCTATTCATGTATTCGTCGCAGAATCCACACTCACACATGTAATCGCCTTGTAGTTCGTCGTCATGTGCCCATGAAATAGTTTCTAGTTGAGTGGTTGTCATATCGCGAGGATTAAGCGGCCAATCAGTTGGGATTTCGAAGCCAGTTGCTTTCATAATGCTTTTCCTCCTGTGGCTGATCGCTGTTTTTCTGTACCAGCCCAGTATACCCTAGATCTCAAGTTTGTAAACACATATCAATGAAACGTTATTGAATCGTTACCTGGTCCTAAATCATTTTCAAAGCATTTATATCAATGACACCGGGTGATATTCCAACCGTCATTTAGCAACTATGGATTATCCACTCGGCTTCGCCTCTTAAAATCCGCCACAGGGAGCTGACGCTTGCTGGCGACTCATTAGTCAGTGCTGGCACGCGAAAGCCCCGGACCAATTAAGGTCCGGGGCTTTGCTGGCTAATGCCTAGGCGACTTCTCGAATCACCTTAAGCTGTGCGCTCTTGTCATTGGCAGGATTGGTGAGAGTGAACTCAACCGCACTGTCCTTGCCAAGTCCCGTCTTGGTCCAGTCACTAATGCCAGCGGCTTCGAGCCACATCTTAGTGATGTCCTCCGACTTAAGGTCTTCCCATTCAAGCAAAGACTTGAGCTTGAGAATGGCCTTAGTGAATGACGGCTCGCGGTTGGCCTCGTCATCATTGATGACAATGCCTCCGCCATTCTCGTAACCGAGCCGCGCACGAATCTTTGTCTCGCCAGTAGAGGCACCAATCTTGCGAGTGGTAGAAGTGCCCTTAGCAGTGACGGGCGGAAGTGCGGGAAGCGACTCGACATATTCAATAAGCGGCGTGACAAACTTCGTCGCGTTCGACTCATTGGTCTGCTTCATAATGCGAATCTGAGTGTCGATGTGGCCGAGCTTAGCCTTTGCGTCTTCGACATAAGCCTTACGGTCGTCGTCACTGAGAGGCTTAATGCCGAGCACAGACTTAAGCTCGTCGCTAAGCAGAGTCATAAGGCGCTCATACTCTGCCTTTGCCTCCTTAGCCTTTTCGAGCTTGAACTTAACGAGAGTGTAGTTGTCTGCCTCTTGCTCGGCGCGCGTAAAGACGTCGTCGTGCGCTTCGCTAAAGTGCGCCTTGTTAAGTGCATCGACAATGTCGAGAACACTGTTGCGCGCCGAGTGAATCGGCAGAATGAAACCAGTAGCGAGAGACGCGCCCATCATTTTGGCCGTGTCGTCAAGCTCAGTTGCGGCATAAAGCTCATTGCCGAACTGAATAACTTCCATCACTTCTTCAGTGAGGGGAACAGCCTTAGGCGCTTCGACTTCTGCCACAGGAGGCTCATTGCTTTCCGACTCGTCAGATTCGAGATCGGTACCTTCTGCGTCTTTTGCTGCGTCTTCAAAAGCGCGCTGCATTTCCTCTGCGTCGGGCTCGTTAACTTCAGCCTCGTTAGTGAAGTCGCCGAATTCGCTAGACTCAGTGTCATTGTCAACGTCGAAGGTGTTGTCCAGCATTTCGGTGACCTCATTTTCCGAGTCGTTAATGGGGGCGGAGTTTTCGGTCTCGTCGTTTTCGACGGACTTGGAAAGGAACCGACGGTTTTTGTTCGAGCTAGCCATTTTGATTCTCCCAGTGATCTTGATCCGCGTATGCGGGGGCCGACAACGTCTATGGTACTACAGGCATCGCCTGACTGCCAAGCTATTCGGGGGTCGATTTGACGGAGATCTCACTTTGGCGGCATGTGGCCTCTGCGTGACCTGTCAAGCCACATGCCGCCGCGATCATTGATCCTAAAGGTCCGCCACAGGGAGGCCGTGATTGATGTGTACGAGCTTAATGGTCTCGACAATGCCAACCATCAATGCGTCCCTGTCCAGCTGGCTAATGAATGCGTCCGTGAGATTGTTCCATGCGTGAACCTTAATGTCATTGCCGCATCGGTCACAATCATTGATGTGGTCATTGTTGCGGTCGTGAAGCATTGACGCCCGAAGACATTCAACGTTGCGCGCAAGCATTTGCGGCATTATAGACCGCTTAACGTTGGCGGTGATGTTAATGAAATTGCGGAAGCCGTGATGCTTAGAGGAGTACGTCTTAATGATTCGCCCGTTGGGGAAGTAGTGAGTGGTCATTGTCACTGTCCCTTCGAAACGTCTTTGAAGTTGCCTTCAGCGTCTGCATAAATGAATATCGGCTGTTGTTTCATGCACAGAATGCAGAAGTCATAATGCGCTAGTGCTTCATCGTAATGGTCGTCTGCGAATACCCAGTAGTCGGGAGTGCCGTCGCTTTTCATTGCGGCTGCGATGAAGTAAGGCATTTGCTGTGCTCCGTTCGGTTTCGATTGACTAGCTACGCTTAGTCTTCCCTTAATTTGAGATCCCTAAACATGTGACTTTGAAAAGCTTAGCCACAGGGAGGCAAGCATTTAGCCTGCCTCCCACTCCATCAATGCTCAGCTCTTTGACTTCGGATCATTGGTGCGGCGATTGTCCAAGGCATTTCTAATTTCCCTGGGAGTCGTCATGCCATTTTCGATAATGAGCTTGTCGACTAGCCTTGTGGGATGCCAGAGTTCTTCTGTGTTAAGCAGAGTGTGAGCTGACTTTGAGATTGCATCCAGCCGCCTGGCGAATGTTGCCAAAGCTGCGTACATTTCTTTTAGCTCAACGATTTTGTCTGAGAATGACTTGTCTTCGTTGGTGGTATCGTCTGCATTCCCGCTCGCCACAGAGAAAAGGTTAATGACTTGACGAGCGAAAATTGCGTTGATTGGCTCACGAGGCGGATAATCAAGCCACTCCAGGAAAAGAGTTTTGAGCGGCATTCGCTTGTCGCCCCACGGAATGCAGTATTCATTTGAGAGTGAGTCTGGGCTAGCAAACAGTTTAGCGCGATTGATTGTTTTGCCTGTGTCTACTGCGAAGCCGCGATTGATTGCTTCTGCCATGTTATTGAAGATGGTTTGCTTAGTGACACGCCGCTCTGTTTTCTTTGCGATTTGCTCGTAAGTCATTGGCTCGGGCGATGCTTTGAGGATTGCGCCAATTTCCTCAACGATAATGTTCATTGCTCGGTCCCTTCATTGTGATTGTCATTGTTATTTGACGTGCTTTTACGACGTTTCCATGGATATTATACCAAATTCTGAGATCACGTCAAATCCATGATCACTAACTCCGTTTCCGCAGGTCACAGCCCTGGTGATCTTGGATTAACGATCTACCGTGATCTTTATCTAGATCTCCTAATCCTAATAGATCTCCTTTGATATCTAAAACAGCGTAAAGGACGGGAGAAACCGCAGGTCAGACGTCAAGTATCGTACTTTGCATTTTTTTATGCTGTGCGACGATTTTGATTGGGAAGGGTCTAGGATAGACGGAGTCCCTAGACCCCCCACAATGCACAGACAATGATTAAGATCAAAAGCAATAAGCAGACAGGCATTAACAAACAACAATAGCAACTATGGATTTTCCATCCGGCTCGTTATTCAAAAGCGCGGAGACTCTCCCTGTGGCTAATGATTAACCCAATTAACATCCAACAGTTTGATCTTGGAAGGCTGAGAGGCTCAAGATCGCCACCCCGGTCCCGACCTACCCTCGGCACGAGATCGCAGCTCAGCGTGGATCTGAGGGCCTTCCAGGGGCATGCTGGTTCGACAGGGTGGCGGGTGGTGGGGTACGATGATGATCTAGATCACACAATAGCAAAAGGGGCGGATCATCATTGATCCGCCCCTTGGGATTAATCATTAGTCGGCAGCACTAATGATTAAGGTTGTGGCTAATGCTGAATGCTTTTGAACGACTCGATTGCGAGTTCGAGCCGACGCGCATTCTGCTCGGCGTGAATGACAGCGACATAAGAGCTGATGTCGTTGCGGAGGTAAGTCGCGTGCAGCGGATAAGTCTCGGCGTGGTAAGCGGCGAGCTTGGCATTGAGCCATTCGTCGTCAGTGCAGTCGCTGCAATTTGCGATGTGGTTGAGAATGCTAGCGAAGCTAACCATTGTCGTGAGCCTTTCGATTGTTGGGTTGGATTAGATGTCGAAGTGGTAACCGCAGCAGGGACACGCGTCGTACTTGTGAATGCATTCGTAGGGGTTTTCGCACCCGCAGTAGTGCTCGCAAAGGTCGCCTGTCTCGTAATCGAAGCCAGGACACGGGCAGCCGTGGCCATAAACCCACGGGTTAGCGGATTGGTCGATAAGCAGTTCTTCTGCTTTTGCTCGGTCGTCTTCTGCTTTGCGCACGGCTATTGCGAATTCGACGGAGCTAAGAGGAATGCTCACAGTCCATGTCCTTTCGATGATTCCGGCGAATACTGCATTGACGTCGGCACAGTGTGCGACTTCGATTTCCGCCTTAATGTGACGGGCGAAGTGATTGACGTTCGGCCACCAATAGCAGCCGAGCTCGTCAGTAAGCGCATTATGCATTGCGTTAATGCTTTTGCCCGGCTTAAAGAGCGGGGATTCGTTGTTCATGATCATCCTCTCGGGTCGGTTTTGTGGTGCGATCTCAAAGTAGCGCATTAAGGAATGCTGTCAATAGCAAACGAGGAAACCGTTATGATAATGTTACATTGGTCTCAATGGCTTGTCATTTACCTAAATGCCTGGCTCGTCATTGTTGCAATTGCCCTGGCTGCGCACGATAAGCATTGATGGAATTGCAGGCAGGGAATGTGCATTTATCCCTGTGGCAATGTTGTGACCTTTTATTTTCCACTCGGGTTTCAGGTAACTTCCAATTCCAAAAATTTTTTGGAGCAAAAATGCCTTCCCCATCAATCAAACAAATTCGTGAGAAAATGCTAAGGTACGCAAATGATGCTGAAATACTTATCGAAGAGTCACGTAGAAGTGGCTTTCTCAAGCAATCAAAATACGACGCAGCAGACATCTGCATTAAAATGGCTAACATGTACTCTCAAATGCTCATAGCAGAAAGCATCAACGAATCATGCCAATGAGCTGTGAACATTACGGAAATGGCCAGTTCTTTTGCAGAACATGCGGTGAAATGACCTGCGAAGAATGCTCGTGCATTTGCTTCAAGATTAAGTGTCCTTCCTGTGGCCACGAATTTGAAAAAGATTCAAGCGAGGAGTGATCTCAAAATGACTAAGAGCGAAACACTAGACAAGGCAGTTTTCTATGCGTCAGAAGCTCAAAAAGAATTCGACAAATCCAAATCAGACTCAGTAACGCTTAACAGACTGATGGCTATGTCTTCTATGTACTCCCAACTATCAATGGCGATGAAATGATTCCCAGCCAAGTAATTGAAAACGAACTCGGCCTCAAAATCGATTCAATCGAAATCATTAGGAGTCCTCAGGACTTTTCAGTATTCCGAGTAATCGCAACAAAAGGAGCTAACAAAGTCATCATCCCAGTCAATGCTGACCACATTTTAGATTTGGATTACCTCCTGTGGCTAGCGAAAGAAATCAAACGTCAATTGGGAATCGCATGAGTGACAATGCCTGGCGGGAAGTTCATTTCCTAGAGCCAGTTATTAATGAAGAATGGCCGGAGGGTGATTTTCTCCCTGTGGCGTATTTTCAGCGTAAGTGCCCAATCGGTTGCGATTTTGGCAGAGTGATTTGCCAAGACAAAGAATGCTCTAATTTTGGAAGGAACTACAGTGTCTAACTTCGACAAAATCGTCGAAAAACTCTACGAAAAACAAATCAGTCAGCAACTAGGAGTAGAAGTGATAGCTTCCGATCCAGAAGACACAGGAACTCAAGAAGAAAAAGAGTTCATTCCCGGCTGGGGTTACAATGAAGGAGAAATGTCAGTTAAAGCCTGGCGACGCCCTCCGCGCTTTTCTGAGTGGCGTATCAGCATTGGCTTCGGTGACAGTGGTTACGAATGTGATCCAGGCATTTACATGAGCACAGACAAAGAAAAAGTCCTGGCGATTCTAAAACGCCACAGGGAGCAACTAGACCAAGTAGAGCAATTCATTAAGGACAACTTCTGATGGAGCACGACGAAATCAAATTCGTTTTCAAAGACGCACTAGAAGAACTATTCAATCGAAAACTCAAGGAGCTTCAAGAAGAAAGCGAATTCTGGGAGAAAGATGTCTCAGAACAAATGGCTATTGTTAACAGAGAAATGTTTCAGGAGCTTTCTCACTTCGCTGACTGGGAGTATAAAAATGCCCAAGTTCAGCTATATAAGCTAACTGGGAGGATGGATTAATGATTAATCCAATTGCTCAGTACCGAGCTGAGCGAAAAGTTAGTCGCCGAGGGATGGCAGAGGTAATTAATAAAAGCGAGTCAGCTATTCGCCAAGTAGAAGAAGGGCAGTTTATAAACATCCCTCCGGCCATTCATGCATTTTTCGAAGCTAATCTTAGAATAGACGGCTATAGTCGAACTCAGGTTAATCAGCTTTACCGAGAGTTTGTTCTATGGAAAAGACACCAAGTAAAAGAAGGCAAAGCAGATTTCAAGCTCAAGCCGTTCGTCAAAGAAAGAATACTTCCTTATATTAACAATGAACATCCATTCTACGCATA
>Ga0068855_100010881_pt1 | contig 10981 bp, 10 predicted proteins | sample KBSCornC52_FD_66592 | JGI IMG/M metagenome (GOLD analysis project Ga0068855, IMG submission 66592) | Corn rhizosphere microbial communities from Kellogg Biological Station, Michigan, USA - KBS Corn C5-2 | ecosystem: Host-associated > Plants > Roots > Rhizosphere > Soil ... | reverse complement strand
GATACGAATGGCAATATTTTCGGCACGACTCCTCAGTTCGGGCCTGGTAACCGCGGAACAGCCTTCCGCATCGACACCAACGGTGTTTTGACCACGCTCGCCAGCTTCAACACCACGAATGGCGCGGCTCCTAACGACGGCCTCACTCTCGGCGCCGATGGAAATTTCTACGGCACCACATCGGGCGGCGGCGCCAGCAATCAGGGAACCGTCTTTCGCATGACATCCGCGGGTGTGTTGACCACGTTGGTCTCGTTCGACAACACCAACGGCACGGCCCCCGTCGGCGGTCTGGTTTCCGGGCCCGATGGATTGCTCTACGGCACGACCGCGTTTGGCGGCACGAATCTCGGTTTCGGCACCATCTTCAAGATCACGACCAACGGAACCTTGACGACACTTTTCAACTTCAGCGGCACCAACGGCGAAGATCCCTCGGCGAGGTTGATCTTCGGCCCCGACGGCAAACTCTACGGCACCGCGTCTTTTGGCGGTTCGCTCGCCAACAGTCCCTTCGGCACCGGCTCGGGTTCGGTCTTCAGCATCACGACCAATGGCGAGTTTAACACGTTGGTTTTCTTCCAGGGAACGAATGGCGCGAACCCGGCCGCGTCACTCGTCTTCGGCCCCGATGGAAACTTATACGGCACCACCGCGCAAAACGGTCCCGGCGGCGGCGGTACGATTTTCCGCATCGTGCTCGCGCCGCAATTTTCGTCCATCGCGCAACTCCCCGACCACCGCCTCGTGCTCTCCGCCACTGGCCCGGCCGGAAACGCCGTGCGCCTTTGGACCTCGCCAGATCCCGCCGCGCCGATTCAGTTCTGGACCGTCGTGACCAACACCGCATTCGACCCGAGCGGAACTTTCTCCTACACGAACACTCCGCCGACAGACGTTCAACGTTACTATCGCCTGAGCGTCCCGTAGCCGCCGACGTAAGGAGGCGGACTTCTGCCTCGCGACCTCCGGCACGTTGGAGGGGGGACACGGCATTTATATTTCTTTTCTCCGAACTAAAGAAATTCCCTAATTATTTTTAGTACTAACGCATCAAAAATGGGTTAGCCATTTCGCCTAGGTTCTTGGATGGTAGTCTGCATGACAACGGCTTCCGAAAAAAGCTGCGGCGACACCACCGCAGCGATAGCCACCTGGTCCGTTGAATCCCACGGTGCGCGCACTGGCGCGCGGCAGGACTTCAAAACCGCTTTTTGCGCGCGGTTCCATTGCCCGCAAAATAATTTCGAGCAACGCGTTTTTTGGAAAACCATGCATCCGGAAGCCAAGCCGGTGGCGCTGCTCATCCGTTTTGTGCGGCCAAATTTTTTCCGGAGCGACTTCGATTGCATCCGCAATCTTGCCGGCGCCGATACGAAGCAGGAAGTGCGCTCCCTCCTCAACTCGCTCCAATACGACCCCGCTTTCAAGAGCGGATTTTTCCGCGGCTTCCTGCGCGTCCGCATCTCCGGCCGCCGCCTCACCCGCCTCGCCGCAAAAGTCCTGAACGGCGATCGCTGAAGCCTGGGACCGCCGGCGTCCCGCCGGCATTTCCTCCTTCTGCCTTTCCCCTTTCCCCCGTGACTCCCCGCCTCGTGGCCTGTCCAACCCACTGTGAAACGCAATCATCGCGCGGCGGCCGGGCTGACCTTGCTGGAATTGCTGTTGGTCATTGGCATTATTGGCATCCTGGCGTCCATGTTGCTCGGCGCGGTCAACAAGGCGTTTACCTCGTCCCAAAACAAAATCTGGCGCGCGCAGGCGCGTGATTTCAATGACTACCTGCAGGAACACCTGGCCAAATATTACCAAGCCAACACCAATTACCCGGTCTTGAGCGCCGCCGATTTGTATCAGAAAAGCGTCTTTAACGACCGCATCATGAATTTTTTGCGTTGCCCGCATGTGCAATACATCCCGTTTTCGATGAGCGATCCCACCAACAAAGTCATCTTCCAAATCGATAGCGACTGGTTGAACAGCCAAAAGTCCGCGCCCGGCCACACCAACTACATGGTTTTGTTGAAGTTGAACGTCGCGAGAAGGTGATGCGTGGTGGGCAACTCCAGGAGCGCGGCTCTGCGAGCCGCAGCAACTCTCGCCGAGGTGACGTTGTGGGAAATTTCCAACCGTTTGGAGTAGCTCGAGATGCTGCGGGCCGCAGGCCCGCGCTCCTGAAAATCGGCGCTCCGGGGTCAGTCTCCCCCCGGCTACGATTCTGCACGATGGGGCACGATGGGTGTTTTGATACAACGAGTTGCGTCCGCGAAAGTGACGGGTGCCGGGCGGGCGTGGAGAGTTGTTCGGTTTATTTTTCCTGGTGGGTATTAGTGGGTATTGGTGGGACGAGCGCAGTTTAAGAGTTGATCCGTCTTCGCCGCGCTTCCGCCTTTGTCTGACTTCGGCGAGACAAGTCGACGCGACGGGGGAGTTTAGGAGTTTGAGAGTGCCAAAGTTAGAAGTCTGATCCGCCTTCGCGATGCAGCTCCGGCGCGACAGGTGCCGGAAGCCGGACGTCTGATCTCCGGCCGCTGACCTCCGACGTCGGACCTCAGTCCGCTCGCACCTCCTGCCAGTCCCTGTCTTCATCCCAGCAGGATTATCGCATGGGTGTCAAATGGGACGGAAAATCTCTCCGTTCTCCAATGCGAGCCAAGTGAATTCGTACGCCCAAAAATGTGAATAACAAGTGAACAGAAAATCATTAGTTGGGAACACACCGGCAAAATGGCTAATGGGCAGTCTTTGTGAAAAGCTTTTCTAAAAATAATTCCGTGCAGGAATTTAGCATAAATAAAGGTGTAAATGGGGATTTGTATTAAAATATCCTTCGGCGAGCACTTGCAAACTTTTCTTTATACCCCTTTAATCTAAACGAAATGATTTAGTCATTGAACCATGATGGAAGGCGAAACCATGGTTAAGCTATGCGGTTCTTTGGCAGTGAGCGGCCTCGCCCTGCTTGGCGGCGTTGTTTGTTATCCTTAGCAAAAAATACGCTGATACAGAGAAGAAATGGGCGTTCGGCGTAATCATGTTCATTCTGGGTTATTGGGCGCACATTTAGGCCCGTTTGCGAAATACAAAATCGATCGGAAGGATTATTAACCAAAAGCCATATCGAGATGAACATTGCATTTTTTGCAGCCCTTCTCACTTTGCTTGGAGGATCGGCAGCCGCAGATAATTTAATACCTTACCGTTATAAAAAGCGGCTGCACGACGCTGCTGTTCGCTTTTGGCTTCGCCTCTATGAGAATGAAATTCCCGATTTGCCGAGACTTCTCGCCAATGGGATCTTAAAGAGAACCCTAAATATTCGGCGACGCCCTTTGCTAACCTTTTTGATCTATTTGGCTATTTGTGCGATTTTTCTTTCCGTTGTCTATTCGTTGATTCCGTTCTTGGAGCCTCCCGGACCAGTGGTGCATTTGCCAACATCTCCCGAGCTGCGGCATTTCAGACCCGATTTTTTCGACAAAATGCCTCTTCCTAGGATTGAGTTGGTTCTAACTATTGCGGCATTTGATTTGGTCACGTTGGCATTGTCGATACATCTTCTTAAATCGCTGAGAAAAGATAAAATCGGTGTTTGGGGATGTAAATTTATAGTGCACCTAGCAGTTATTTGGTTGCTAGCAATCACGTGTCTTGCAACCGCGGACTCGGTGGGAAACTTCCTATTTTCCCGTGCTGCGCTGGGGTTGCGATACGAATATATTGAATTTGGTGAATCTCAAAGGATGGCGTTTAATTATTTCGCGTCTCAAAACACGAATTTTAATGGCGGGAAGACTCTGGGAACAAATTTCATAGCGGCGCAAATCACCTACGGTGACTCGTTTGGGGTTAATTGGCGAAATGCCATGAAAACTGTAAACAATTTCATTCGAGGCGATAACACAGAAATGGAAATTCATGTTGAAACCGTATTCGTAAATCGTAATAACTGGAAAGATCAGATCAAATGGGTCAATAACGACCTAGTCGAGGTCTCGGCTGTAGTCGTTTTGGCAGTTGGAACTCTGTTTTTTCCAATGCTTGGAATAATGGTGCTACTCTGCTTTCTGTTTCTCGCCAAAATCATAGCGACTTTCGGACGACGATATACGTTATATTTCATTGATTTGGCTACTGAAAGCCCACCGGACTCATTCAAACCATTTTTTTTACTGGGCTGTACTGCGGATTTGCTTTTGATCTTCGTTAAAGCAGTACAGGAGTTGATTTCAAAAACTTAATTTTACGGCTCTTCCCGAATCAATTGAACCCTGCTATAACAATTTCATGGAAACCACTCTGAAACTCATCGAAGACCCTTTGGTGGTCTACCGCCATTTTCTTCTGGGCGAAGTGAAGACCTGAATTAGAACATTGCTAAACAAACATGGATACAATTCTGAAATTTCCAAATAGGGTTTATATTGCGTTGTCTTTTTTCCGGGGTGTTTTTTGTTTTGTCTTATTGTGTATCGTCTCATGGATATAAGAGTGAAATTCCGATTAATGCGGAAAAGATTTTGTCTTTCGGATTGCCGTTTGCAGTCATTTCCGGAGTTATTGTTTACGGAATCCATCGATCCGTAATATTTCCGATAATTGAGTGGATATTGGATTCAGATAGAGCCTACGAATGTAGGGCGAAATGGAGGACGCTAATAAGTGAGAACACAATCCGAAACCTAAAAAAAAGGTGGAAGAACAGGGGGACACCAGGAGAAAGTGACGAATATAAGTACACGCGGCATTTGGAGGTCTGGGGGGATTATATTCATAATCAATATGCCGCCGGTTTGTGCATCATTCTTGGCTCGTTAACGGCAGTAATTGTCAGTGGAGACTTGTGGCGCCCCCCAAATATTCCGCTCGTTTTGCTTATAGCAGTTTTTTTTGGTTCTGCTGTTATCTCTCATTGGCGCGCGTACTCGGTTGAGCAGCATCTGCCGACTGTTTCGGAGAAAAAGCATTCAAATTACGCTCTTTCATTTCTACTTCGTTGACACCCATGCGATAATCCCACCTGGATGAAGCAAGGGATTTGGGAAACAGACAGGAGGCGGGCGCAGACGGAGGCCGGAGGGCAGGAGCCAGATCCGCCTTCGCAATGCTTCGGCGCGACAGGGGGCAAAACTTTGAACTCCGCGGCCAATTGGATTGCGCAGGCACGTCCGCTGTCTGGGCCCGGCTCTCTTAAACTCCATTCGCCCTTCCAGCCTATTCCAGCCCTTGCCACCGGGTATACCCCCATCGTGCAGATGCATGGCCAAGGCAGACAGTGCTTCAACTCCAAGGGCCAATCGTTCGGACGTAAGCCATTATCAATCAACTTCCATCGTGCCCGATGGCGGAGAATCGTAGAGGGGGGAGGGAGCCTGTCGGCAAGATGCCGACAGCACGTTTTTCGCCCCGCGCTGAAGGCGCGCGACGGAATATGGGGCATTGCGGCAGCAATGACCTACCTTGATCGACTTGCCGCCGAGACGGCGGTGCTCCCAGGCTTCCGCGTCTTTCGACTGTGGACTGAGGACTGTAGACTTTGGACTTTAGGCCTGCGTGTAGTATCGGTAACGATTCACGCGATACACCCACGCCAAGACTTCCGCCACCGCCGTGTAGAATTGCGCGGGGACTTCGCCGCCGATGCGGCCGTGTTTGAAGAGGCTGCGGGCGAGGGGAATGTTTTGGATGACGGGAATCTGATGTTGCTCGCCGATGTCGCGGATTTTTTGCGCGTTCAGGCGGATGCCTTTGGCCACAATTTTCGGCGCGCGCATGGTTTTGCGGTCGTATCGCAGCGCGACGGCAATGTGCGTCGGGTTGACGACGATGACGTCGGCTTTCGGGACTTCGGCGAGTTGCTTGGCTTTGCTGGTCGCGCGGCGGCGGCGGCGGGCGGCTTTGATTTGTTGATTGCCTTCGGTGTTCTTGGCTTCTTCCTTCACTTCCTGCTTGGTCATCATCAGGTCCTGCTTGTTGCGCCACCATTGATAGCCGTAATCCCCGGCGGCGATGACAAGGAGGCAGAGGCTGACGCGCAGGAAAATGCGCAGGCAAACTTCGGCGAGAAATTGCGCCATGCGCGAGACGTTCACCGAGGTGGTGAAGATGGGGTCGTTCAGGACTTTGACGATTTCGTTGTAGGTGAGCGCAATGATGAACAGGAGTTTGAGAATGGCGATGCCGGTGGTCGGCGCGGAACGAAACGAAAAGATTTTTTTGAAGCCTTCGACGGGATTCACGCGGTTCCAATCGGGCGTGAGGGCTTCGGAGGCGGTGTTGAATTTGTTCTGGAGGGCGCCGGCGAGCAATCCGCCGAGCGCGGTGGCCAGCACGACGGGGCCGGCGCAGCGCAGGAACACGAGCACGCCGCTGATGGCGTACGCCTGAATGTTGCTGGCGCTGAGGCTGGTGTCGTGCAGGTGGCTGAAGGTCATGACGACGGCGTTGACGAATTGGCGCCAGGTGTCCTTGCCGGTGAAGGTGAGCGCGGCAAGGGCGAACAGGAGCACGAAGACAGTTTGCACCTCGGCGCTGCGGGCGATCTGGCCCTTCTTCAGCGCTTCCTCGAGTTTCCTCGGTGTTGCTTGCTCTGTCTTATCGCCGGCGTGTTCGCTCATGGGAGGAGATCAGATCCGAATACCGAAATCCGATTTCCGAAAGAATCCCGAAATCCGAATTCCGAAAAACGAGGTGCTAGATGGACAACGATGGCGCCCCGGCATTCAGGAATGACCTTGTTCGGGGTTCGGATTTCTTTCGATTTTCGGATTTCGCTCTTCGGATTTATGGCACGTAATGAAGTCATTTCACGCTCCTCCAATCAATTGCGCAACCCGCAACAAGTCGTCCGGCAATCGATTCAGGTAATTCGCCACGTGTTGGGCGGTGAGGTTGAGGGTGAAGCCGAACACGATGAGGCCGCCGACGATGCGGAACGAAAAGCTTTCGGTGAAGACGTTCATTTGTGGCACGGCTCGGCTCAGCACGGCGAACACGACAGTGACGACGAATGAGACGGCAATGATGGGCGCGGAAATTTGCAGCGCGATGACAAAAATTTGGCCGGTGTGTTTGACGACGAGTTCGAACAGCGCGGCGCTCAGGTGCGCGGAGCCCATCGGCAGCACGCTGTAGGTGTGTTCAAAGCCGATGAGCATCCAGTGATGCAGATCGAGCGTGAGCATGACGATGGAGGCGAGGTAAAAAAGAATGGTGGATGGGACTTGCGAGTTGGTTTGGTTGAGCGGGTCCATGATCTGCGCCATTTGCAGGCCCATTTCGGTGGCGATGACGTTGCCCGCGAGGTCGACGGCGTAAAAAATCATGCGCGCCATGAAGCCGAGCAGGAGGCCGATGGCGATTTCCTGGCCCATGACGCCCATCAACGAGAGGGTGCCTAGATGGTTCAGCTGGAACGCGGGCAGGGTGGGCGCAAGGAGCATCGCCGCCAGCGCGCTCAACGCGATGCGCATGGTGACGGGGAAATTCGTGGCGCTGAAGAACGGGAGTACGAGCAGAAAGGCGCTGATGCGCAAGAACACCAGCAGCCAGTTGTAATACTCGAGTTGCAGGTCCATTTAAGTCAACGGTTACAGAGCAAAAGCGGAGCCAAGCGCCGTAGCGCAGATTTTCAATCTGCTGTATCGCGGATTTTTAATCTGCGGGGCAGGAAATGTTCGGAAGCGCCAGGCAATTCCTACACGTGGCCGAATGCAATTCGGCGATACAGCAGATTGAAAATCTGCGCTACTCACTGCACCATTTGCGGCATTTTTTGGATGACGGCGGTGGTGAATTCGACGAGGGAGCGGACGATCCATGGCAGCAGCAGCAGCAACACGCCGACGACGGCCAATGCTTTCGGCACGAAGGCGAGCGTTTGTTCGTGGATGGTGGTCACCGCCTGGAACAAGCTGATGGCGAGGCCGATGATCATGGCGACGATGAGAACGGGCGCGGCGATGGAGAGCGCCTGGTAGATCATCGTCTTGAGAAGTTCGATGGCAAATTCTGGGTTCACTGGGAAGTTGAGGGTTGAATGTTGAGAGTTGAGAGTCGCTACATGCCGAGGCTGTGAACGAGGGATTGGACGACGAGCGACCAGCCGTCGACGAGCACGAACAGGAGCAGTTTGAGCGGGATGGAGAACGTGGTCGGCGGCATCATCATCATGCCCATGCTCATGAGCACCGTGGCGACGACAAGGTCGATGAGGATGAACGGGACGAAAATGAGAAAGCCCATTTGGAACGCGGTGCGCAGTTCGCTGATGACGAACGCGGGAATCACGACGCGCAAGGGCAGGGTGTCGGGCGAAGTCGGTTGCAGCTTGGCCATCGCGACGAAGAGCTCGACGTCTTTGGGCCGCGTTTGTTTCAGCATGAACGTGCGCAGGTGCGCGCTGGCGCGGTCCATGGCGACTTCGCTGGTGATTTGGTGATTTTGATACGGCGTGAGGGCGTCGCGATTGATGTTATCCCAAACCGGCGCCATGACGAAGTAAGTGATGAAGAGCGAGAGGCCGATGATGATTTGGTTCGCGGGCGTGCCTTGAAGTTGCAGGGCGGTGCGGACGAAGGAGAGCACGATGGCGACGCGCGTGAAACAGGTCATCAGCAGGAGAATCGACGGCGCGAGCGTGAGCAGGGTGAGCGTGATGAGCAGTTTGACGCCGGTGTCGACGTCCTGCGGTCCGCCTTGGCCGCCGAGGGTGATTTGCACCGGACCAAAACCGGTGGTCATGGCGTTGGTGCCGAGATTGTTGGTCTGGGCGGAGGCGGAAAAGACGCAGGCCAAACAGATGAAAACCAAAACCGCGAAAAAGAATATGCGCTTGTGGTTACGCCGTAGCGCAGAGTTGGACTCTGCTGTATCGCCGAATTGCATTCGGCAGGCGCGTGAAATGTTGTTCGCCTCGTTGCTCGATCGAGGCTGGCAGATTAAAAATCTGCGATACAGCAGATTGAGAATCTGCGCTACAGAAAATGGTGCGCTCGCGTTCATTTGCCTTTCAGCACTTTCGTTAAGGCCTGGGCGAATGAGGGGTGCGCCGGGGTGGTGTCGGCGGTTGTTTCCGCGGAATCTTGCGCGGCGGCGGGCAAATGGGTGAGGAGGTTCACGCCGGTGGGCGAGGCGGAAAGGAGAAAGCGTTCGTGCTCGTAGCCGATGACGTAGAGCGCGTGCTTGCCGCCGAGCGGGCGAGTCTCAATGAGATTCAGCTTGGGGGTGCGGCCGCGTTGGATGGTGAGGCGTTGCCAGTTGCGGTAAAGCCAGACGCCGCCGAAGAAAATTCCCAGCACCAGGGCGAGCGCGCCTAGCACGCGCACGATGGACGGGCCTGCGGCGGGCAGGGGAGGCATTTCGAGCTTAACGGGTGCGTTGGTATCGGCGGCGAAAACGTTGGTGATGATGAACGAAGCTGCTAAGAGCACGGACAATTTCCACGAGGCGAGACGCCTCGTTAACTCGCAGGCGGGGACGCCTGCGCTACATTTTGTGGCGCGCCCTGCCGGCTTGGAAATGGAATTGCGTTCATGCATCGGCGGAGTGTTAGGCGACGTGGCCGATGATTTCAGTGATCTTGACGCCGAAGTGGTCTTCAATGACGACGACTTCGCCGCGGGCGATGAGTTTGCCGTTGATGCTCAATTCGACGGGCGCGTCGGCGGGCTTGTCGAGCTGCACGACGGAGCCGACCGCGAGCTGGAGCACTTCGCGCATCGGGAGCTGGCAGCCGCCGAGCTCGATGGTGAGGCTGACGGGCACGTCGAGGACGAGATTGATATTGGTCGGATTTTCAGCAGTTGCGTTCATGAAATATCAGGTTGACCGCCGGCACTTATTGAATGGCGAATTCGGGGAAATAGATTTCTTCAACGGTGCCGTCACCGAGGATGTTGTTGAATCCGGAAATCAGCTCGTTGCGGATGAGATTTTGCGCGGCGGGCTTTTCCAGATCGGCGATGGTTTTGGTGCGAAGCGCGCCCTGGGCCATGTCGCGAAGCTGCGCGTCGTGCTCATCCATTTTCGCTTTGAAATCCGTACCGGTGCCCACGACTGAAAGGCTGACGAGCAGGTAACGCGCACCCATCGTGCCGGCGACGTTGACCAAAAGTTTGTTCATCGGCACCGATTCCTTCTTGGCGCCCGCGGCTTCCTTTTTCCCCTTGGAGCTGGAATCACCGGACGCGGCAGCGGCGGCAGTAGTGGCGGCAGAACCGCCGAGGCCCTTTTGTAGTTTCGGCACGATAACGAAATTGGTCATCACGAACGCGAGGACCGGCATGAGCACGATCATGACGATGAGTGGCAGCCAGGCTTTGAAGCCGCCGGACGCGGCCGCCGGGGCGGGGGCGGTTTCGGCCCCGTTTTCTTCGGGAGCGACTTCGGCGCGATTGGGAGCGGGAGGCATGATTGATTAGCGTTTGAGGTTGATGAGGTCCTGCAAGACTTCGTCGCTCGTGGTGACGATTTTCGCGTTGGCTTCAAAAGCGCGTTGCGCGGTGATCATCGCGGCCATCTGGCCGGCGAGATCGACGTTGGAGGATTCCACCGCGCCGGATTGAATCGTACCCACGCCCGAGGTGTTCGGGGCCACGGCGGCGCCCAGTGGGCCGGCGTCGGCGGTGGAGAAGAGTAAATTGTTGCCTTGTTTCAGCAACGCCTGCGGGTTGCTGAAATTCTGCAAAACGACCTGGCCGATGACGCCGCTGGTGCCATCGCTCAACGTGGCGTTGATCTGGCCGGCGGCGTCGATGTTGTAAGCGGTGAGCGTCGGGGCAGGGGTGGTGGGGTCGCCCAACGAAGCGATGGCCGTGGCGGCATTGAGCTGCAAATCGCCGATGGTGCTGCCGGACGAAAACGGAGCCGTGCCGGTATAACCTTGCACGCGATTGCCGGTGGCGGTGATGAGAAAGCCGTTGTTGTCGAGTTTGAACGTGCCGTCGCGCGTCACGTAGCTCACGCTGCTCGTCGGGTCTTT
>Ga0068855_100010880_pt1 | contig 10982 bp, 5 predicted proteins | sample KBSCornC52_FD_66592 | JGI IMG/M metagenome (GOLD analysis project Ga0068855, IMG submission 66592) | Corn rhizosphere microbial communities from Kellogg Biological Station, Michigan, USA - KBS Corn C5-2 | ecosystem: Host-associated > Plants > Roots > Rhizosphere > Soil ... | reverse complement strand
ACACCATTGCACACATAAATATCATTTAGGCCGTCGTTATCGGCATCGAATAATAAAGCGCCCCAGCTCCAGTCGCTGGCGCAAACGCCGCTGTAATTGGCTACGTCAGAAAAAGTGCCGTTGCCGTTATTTATCTGAAGGCAGTTTTTCATGTACTGATGGTAAAAACCAATTTTCAGCTTATTGCGGTACTGATCGATATTATCAAATGCGCCGAGTGTTTTGAGGCGGTAATCATCTTCGGGCAGCATGTCGGTGGTAAAGATATCGGCATAGCCATCGTTATTCATATCTGCCATATCAGCGCCCATAGATGAAAAGCTGTTTTGCTTCATGCATTGCTCCATTTCATCCTTAAAGGTGCCGTTCTTCTGATTGATGTATAAATAATCGCGCTCGTACGAGTCATTGGCCACGTATATGTCAGGATAGCCATCGTTGTTTATGTCGCCAACCGAAACGCCCAAACCAAAACTCATTAAAGTTCCGTGAATGCCGGCCTCTTTGGTTACTTCGGTAAAATGGCCGTTGTCGTTACGGTATAAATGGTCACCTCCATCTTTTACAAAGTCCGCTACCGGCCAGTCTTTGGCAGGCAGGTCCCGCCGGTTGGTATAGCCAAGTGTATTAACCGGCATGGGACTGTTATCGATCATAAAACAATCGAGATCACCATCGAGGTCGTAATCAAAAAAGGAAACCTGTGTGGTGTAGGCCGAAACATCCAGTCCATATTTTGCGGCTGATTCAGTGAAAGTAAGATTGTGATTATTTATGTATAGTTTATTGCGGCGATTGCCGTTTTTCATGTGGCCCGAATTACAGATATAGATATCGAGCCAGCCATCGTTATTGATATCTACCATTACCGCGCCGGTACTCCACATGCTATCCTGTTTCATACCGCTTTTTGCAGTAAGGTCTTCAAACTTAAAATTGCCTTTGTTGAGGTACAGTTTGTTTTGGTCCATGTTAGAGGTGAGCAGTACATCGGGCAGACCGTCATTATTAATATCGCCGATAGCTACGCCACCCCCGTTATAAAAATTGCGAAAGAGGAAGCTGTTGTCGTATTCCTGATCTACAACTTTATTATTGAAGTTGATGCCGGAGTTTTCTACCAGTTCAAATAAGGCAGGCTGAACATCTTTCTTGCTTTTACAGGAGTAGCAGAAAAGTACCGGAACTAATAAATAGCAAATCCCTCGTTTTACACGCATTCAGAGCACTATGAAAAGGTTAGGAAAAACAAAGGTCATTATGTAATAATGACCTTTGTATAGCAATAAATTTATGGAATAAAAATTTATTCGCCGTAGCCTGGATTTTGTTGCAGATTTGGATTAGCCAATAATTCTTCCGGTGCAATAGGGAACAACAGGTTTCTCTGCGGATCGGGGTCAGCGTCCTTTAATGCCCATGCTTTAAGGAAAACGCCAAATCTGATCAAATCCTGTCTGCGCCAGCTTTCCCAGTACATTTCACGGCCTCTTTCAGCCAGTAAGGTATTGGGGTCGTACACGTTGGCAGGGTTTACCAGCGTAACGTCAGTCATCGGCGTAGCGCCACGTGCTGATCTTAACTGATTGATCAATAACAGCGCGCCGGCTTTGTCAGGTGCACTTTGTCTGAGTTTTGCTTCAGCTACCATTAACAGTACATCGGCATAACGGAAGATCTGCAGCTGATTTTTCTGGTTCCCACCGGTATAGGCTGAATAATCGGGTGGGTATTTAATAACACGGATACCTGCAACTTCAAGCCTTTTTTTATCAGTTTCTATAAGTTTAACGTCGGTCGTAAATGATAAAGGATTGCCCTGGCGGTCTTTGATTGGCTGACCGGCTTCATTCAGCTGTTGGCCAACCACAAATCCGGGTTTCAAACCCGATACATCGGTTACGCCGGGATAGGCAGTACCACCCAATCTTTTATCAGTAGCGCCAAAGGTGTTGTAAAAGTCGGCTACAGTAGTAAAACCATTCCAGCCCGCGCTTCCGTATGTATTGTTCTTGTCCCAGTTATTGTAATGCAGGGTCATCATCCAGCGGGCATTGATGCCACCACTGTTGATACCATTTGAAGCAGCTGCCCCTGTGTTTGGCCAGGCAAGAATTCTTTCATTTGAAGCGGTTGCATTGGTGGGACCAAAGTTATCAAAGTAGTTAGTCGTGAGACTGTACTTCCCGCTGTTTATAATGGCATTACCCAGCGTTACTACCTGCTGCATGTCGGCATCGGCAAATGTGGGTGACTGCCTGTTTATGAATGCGCCTTTGTTTAATAAAACTTTCATTAATAAAAAGCGGGCGGCATCGGGGCTGGCCCTGTATGGTGAATTCGCAGCAGGCAGTACATTAATGATGCTATTTAATACAGTAGTTAATGTATCAACTGCCTGAGCCGGCGTCATCACAGGTGCAGGCCCGATTGAATTATAGTCAGCAATCTGCCTGTAAGGAACCTGACCAAACAGATCAAGGAAATAGAACTGAGCCAGTGAGCGAAGGAAAAGGGCTTCAGCTTTTTGAGTAGCATTAGGGTTAAACGCCAGAGTAGTAATGGCGCCGCTTTCCAGCTGGCCTAACCCATTGTATACTGATTTAACCTGCGAGTGAATGGTAGTCCAGGTGTGAGAGTGCAACACACGCCATACGCCGTTATCGTCCCAGTCGCCACCACGAACCGGAATTAACGCCTCGTCCGTTACCGTTTCCTGTAGTGAGAACATTTGATCCTGACCATGCATCAGGCTGTTCATGCTGTTATAAGTACCGGTTAATAAAGCGGCCACATCTGAAGAATTGCCACCTGGCGTAGCAAAGCTATCGTTTAACTTTTGATCCAGTTTGGTACAGCCCATAGCCAAAACCAAACCAGCTATTGATATATATTTAACTTTCATAGATTTTTATTTAGGAGTAATCGTTATAAAGAAAAATTAAGCCCGAGTAAAAATGTTCTTTGTGTAGGGTATCCAATATAATCAATAGCAAGCGATGGAATACCGTTCAATGCTTTGTCAACATTCACTTCAGGATCAAAACCTTTATACTTTGATATTACAAACAAGTTGTTGCCGGAAACGAATACATTCAGGTTTTTTAACGATTTGCCTACATTGCCAAAAGTATACTTGATAGTAGCGCTGTGTAATTTTACATAGCTGCCACTTTCAAGAAAACGCGTAGAAGTAGTGATCGGGTTAGCTGGGCTTTCGCTGGTTGATACTAAGCCTGAAGCAATATTTCTACCACCGATAATATTAGATATGTTCAGCACGCTCATCGCTGTATTATTGTAGATCTTGTTTCCGAAGGAGCCATGCGCTCCAATGTTAAGGCTCCATTTCTTATAAGACAAGTCGGTGCTGAAGCCCATAAAGGCGCTTGGGTTAGGATCACCTGAATAGGATGGTGCCGAACTATATACACCAATACCGTCTTTATCATATCCCTGGAACTGGCGAAGATAATATACATCTATTGGCTGGTTATTGGCAATGGCTTCAGCATAGGCGCCACTGGTTCCCTGACCATGTAATCCACCAGTCAAAGCCAGCGGTGTATTACCTGCTGCGGGGAAGATAAATCTGTTCTTTACAAGCGTAAAGTTTGCACTGGCGCTCCAGTTAAAGTCTTTGCTCAGGATGATATCACCCCACAAGCCAAATTCAATTCCACTGTTTCTTACATAAGCACCGTTCAGGTTTTCATATTGAACGCCACCTGCACCGGTTGGTTGTGGTATTACATTCAAAAAGATCGGGTCTTTTGTTTTCTTATAGAAATAATCGACCACGCCATTCAACCTGTTGCCCAGTATAGAAAAATCAAGCCCTGCATCGTACGATTCTACTGTTTCCCACTTCAGGTTTTTATTGCCAAAGTGTGAGGTAGAAATAGAACCGAAGCTGTTATACCGGTATACGTCCAGGGCCGCATCGGCAGCAAATTCCTGGTTTCCTGTTTGCCCGTATCCTAACCTCAGTTTCAGTGTATTGATCAGGCTATTTGACTTCATAAAGTCTTCATTGGAAATAACCCATGAAGCAGCTACAGAAGGGAAGTAAGCATATTTGTTTGAAGAACCGAATTTACTTGAACCATCTCCCCTGAATGTAGCAGTAAGTATGTATTTATCCAGGTAGTTCATGATGGCTCTTGCAAAGTAGCTTTGAATTTCAACTTTAGGATCTCTGAATGAACCGGTTTGCAAATTAGCCTTGTTTCCGTCATCCATGTTATCGTAATAATGATTGGCTACCCGGTTTTGCTGAGTAAGATTATAATCAAATCCGTACACTGAAGTAGCGGCTCCCCAGTAGTCGGTTTTCCAGTATTCATAACCGGCTACCGCATTCAGGTTAAAGTCTTTGGTGATCTGTTTATTAAAGTTCAGCGTGTGTGTAAGTGTTTGCGAAAACAGGTATCGATCGGCAACAAATCCAATACCGTTACCGTCGGCATTACCACCGGTACCTTTAATCCATCCCTGTAATTCACCTTTACGGTTACCTACACCATAATTAAGCCCGTATACAAGCCGGTACTCAAGCCAATCGGTAATTTTATAACCTGCAGATACATTGCCTAATGCTGTTGTACCGTTGTAGATGTCATTATAGGCATCTGACAGAGCCAGCGGATTTACCTGACCACTTGGGTTCGCCTGGTTATAGGTTCCGTCTTTGTTATAGAGCGACAGTGTCGGGTTCCAGATGAGCGCCAGTGAAATGAGATTACCACCACTACCTGCATCTTGTGAAATAGGCGATACGTGTTCTCCTACATTCGCTACAGTGGCACTGAAGTCAATACTTAATCTCTTATCAAGGAATTTATACTGACCATTAAAATTGCCCACATATTTTGTGAGGCTGGTCTTTTTTATGATACCATCCTGGTCGCCCGCAAAAAACGATGCTCTGTATCGCCCGTTATCGGTACCGCCACTTAATGCAACTGAATAGTTTTGCGAAATGGCGCCGCTTCGAAGAATTTCCTTAAAAGGATTTACGTTGGAGCCTGAATCGGAATTGGACGCGCCGTATTTAGTCAGCGCTGACCTGTAACCGCCGGCATCCAGCACTTTAATTTTCCGCATTTCATCGCTGAACCCAACGTTCGCATTGGCTTCTACTTTAGCGGGTCCCGATACACCCTTTCTTGTGGTAATTAAAACAACACCATTAGCACCGCGCGAACCGTAAATGGCCGAGGCAGAGGCGTCTTTTAATACCTGTACATCAGAAATTTCATAAGGGTTGATGAAAGTGAGCGGGTCAGAGGCAGGAGTTGTTCCAACACCTGATGGCGCAAAATCGGGTCTGGGTGTTCTTCCATCGAGTATCACACCATCTACCACATATAATGGTGTGTTACCGGTTCTGATGGAGTTATTACCTCTGATCTTTACAATGGTAACACCGCCCGGTTGACCACTGCTGTTGATGATCTGTAAGCCAGGTACCTTGCCCTGCAGCAATTGCTCAGGCGAGTTGATCTGACCTTTGTTGAAATCCTTCGCTGTTACTGATGCTACAGACCCTGTGAGATCCTTTTTGCGGGCTGTACCATAACCTACCACCACTACTTCATTAAGGCTATTATTGCTTTCTGTAAGACTAACGCTTACGGCAGTAGTAGACGAAATGTCAACATCTTCAGCGTTGTAACCAACGGCGCTTATGGTTAACGTTTTGGCCGTTTCAGGAACAGTGATCCTAAAAGCTCCCTCTGCATTGGTAGTGGTACCACCTTTGGCACCTTTAACAACAACAGAGGCACCGGCCACACCGGCACCTTTGCTGTCTTTTACGCTACCTGTAATTTGTTTTGTTTGAGTTTGAGAATAGACACTCAGGGAGAAGAAGATAACAGTCAATAAAGGCACTATTGCCTTTAGCAATCGTTTTGAGGGCATAATTGAAGTAGTTATTGGTTAAAAATCGATTCGACTAAATGTGTAACCTATACACAATTATAGGTATTTTATCAGACTTAAAAAAAATTAACCTTATTTAGCCATTGCCAGCCAAAAACTATGTGCTACGTTTAACTCAGTGCCTTGTAAGTAAAAAAGCCATTCTGTATGGTAAAGAAGCGTAATACCAATGATGACTCAACTGCGTATAAATGCGAACCTTGTGATCTATTAAATAGACAGCCCTGTTTATAAAAAGCTGCATTATATTATGTACTAATATACAGCCTTTTATTAAATCAGATATATTCTAATTTTTAACAGGGGCTGCTTATAAAGGTAAAATGCTGCTGTTTTTAACTAATTATCAAACGGTTAAAAACATTTAGAGTGAAAGTCAATTGCGTTAAACATACATACATGCGTGTTAACGCAATTGACTTTTATTATCAAATATCAAATTATACAGACATCACTGCTGTTGTTTTTCCACTTGAAAACTTGGCTGAATTAAAACGGTATAACTTACCGGGTCTGTGCGGAACATCCTGTTCAAGCTCGTTCACATCTTCGAGCCAGTCCATAAGGAAGAACTTCTTCCTGAAATTTCTACGGTCCATTTTTACACCGAGAATTGACTCATACAGGTTCTGCAGCTCACGAAGGGAGAATTTTTCAGGCAATAAATTGAATACGATGGGATGTTCTTCAATTTTAGACTGTAACCGTTCCAGACAGGTATCCAGTATTTTTTTGTGATCGAAAGCCAGTGTGGCAATTTCGTTTACCGGATGCCAGTGCAGCTCATTATCTGAAAGCTTTGGCTGATGGTCTTTAATGTTAATCAGTGAATAGTAGGCTGTTGTAATTACACGGCCTGCAGGGTGACGGTTTACCGCGCCAAAAGTGTATACCTGCTCAAGATACACATCGTCTAAACCTGTACGGTCTTTTAATACCCGGTACGAAGCGCTGTCGAGGTTTTCGTCGGGTCCTACCAGATCGCCCAGTAATGACCATTGGTCTCTGAACTCTTCCAGGTCAGACTTGATAAGAAGTACTTTCAATTCGTTTTTGTCGAAACCAAAAATTACGCAGTCAACTGAAATGGCAATCTGAAAAAACTCACGGTCTTCAGAGCGAAGTTGCTGAATGGTTCTTTGTAATGCTGTTCCCATGGCTATTGATGAAATTAATCAGGGTTAAGAAATACTTGCTTTGTGTATAATGTTCCCGTTATAACATATAACAGGCTGTCAGATGTCACCGGTTGTATTGATCATATGCGTGCAATGTGCTCCTGACTTCCTTTTCCAACCATGTGTGTCGTGCTGCCGGTTGACATTAAGATCAGTAAAGATATATTGATTGTTTCACTCCACATGACCCATCTTTGAATTAGGGCTGCCTTTCGGGGCTTCAAAAATGACCTGCATAATGCGCAAAACAGCTATATTTTAAGGTGTTTTGCGTATAATTGTACCCCTTTTAAACGATTGCAGAAAACCGCAAGATTTTGATTTAAATCATTTTATCTATCACCACTTTCTCGCGTATGTACACCCATAGAAGCGTGTTATGTACCACAAAAATTATTCGGTTGTGCCCGGTTTGCTGTTTTTTAACCCATCTTTTTATATAAACGGCCTGTTAGTGTAATATTAAGTGGTGCAAAAAAACAGGGCATTGATTTAACTTCGCCTGAAATAGCCTTAATATATTTTTATGTATTCTCCCGACCAAACAAAGTCCCTGCAAAAGGTAACGACCGGCCTGATAGAAAAGAACTCGCACAGCCATATAACCGAGAAAGATCTCGAAACGCTCAGGGATGTGCTTCGTTTTCATGAGCACAGGTATTATATTCTGAATGACCCGCTTATTGCTGATTTTGAATACGACCAACTGTTTAAAGCACTCGAAAAAATAGAAAAAGAGCACCCTTCACTTGTAACGCCCGATTCGCCTACCCAGCGGGTAGCGAAAGAACTTACCAAAGAATTTCCTACCGTATCGCACCTGGTGCCCATGCTCTCGCTCGATAACTCCTATAACGATGATGACCTTATCGACTTTGACCGCAGGGCAAGGGAACTGGCCAAAGTAAACGAACTGGAATATTGCGTGGAGCCTAAGTTCGACGGCGCCAGTATTTCATTGATCTATGAAAACGACCTGCTGGTTCGCGGAGTTACCCGGGGTAATGGGGTACAGGGAGATGACATAACGGTAAATATTAAGCAGATCAAATCGATTCCTTTATCGGCTCCCTTTTCAAAATACGGGCTTGATCAGATCGAGATCAGGGGAGAGATCTTAATAAGCAAAAAGAACTTCAAAAAATATAACGATCAGCTTGCCGAGCAAAACCTGCCACCGTTAGCCAATCCGCGTAATGCCGCCGCCGGCACCCTACGTATTAAAGACCCGCGCGAAGTAAGCAAACGAAACCTCGAAGCCTTTTTATACCAGATAAGCCACTATACCTTATTGCCAGGCGAGACGGCACACAAAGAATTGAAATCGCATAGCGGATGCCTGCAAATGTTATGGGACCTCGGTTTCAGAAGTCCGCAAAAAGAAAAAAAGGTAGTCAGGGGTATTAATGAAGTAACCGAATACTGCCATGAGTTTGAAAAACAGCGCGACGACCTGCCTTACGAAATTGATGGCATGGTTATAAAGGTGAATAATATAGAACAACAGGATCAGCTGGGCATGACATCTCACCACCCGCGTTGGGCCATTGCCCGTAAGTTTAAAGCCCGCCAGGCCACCAGTAAGTTAAGGGACGTTGAGTTTCAGGTTGGGCGTACCGGTTCGGTAACCCCTGTTGCCAAAATTGATCCCGTTCCCATAGGTGGCGTTACCGTTGGTTCTATTTCATTGTTTAATGAAGAAGTGATTAAGGAAAAGGACCTTATGAAAGGCGATACCGTACTGGTTGAACGGGCCGGTGATGTAATACCCTACATTGTTAAATCACTGCCCGAACTGCGTACCGGAAATGAAATACCTATTGTGTTTCCTACCCACTGTCCCGTATGTGGCGATAAACTCGAGAAGCCGGCCGAAGAGGCGGTTTGGCGTTGCAGCAATATCAACTGTGAAGCCCAGGTAGTCGAAAGGATCATTCACTTTACCAGCAAAGATGCCATGGACATTCGTGGACTGGGTGAAGCAAATATTCGTAAGTTTTATACGTTAGGTTTCCTGAAAGATGTACCAGGCATCTACCGCCTGCCCTTCGATAAGATCCGGCAACAGGAAGGGTTTGGGCAAAAAAGTATCACTAACCTGCAGGCCGCAATTGAAACATCCAAAGCACAACCCATTCACCGGCTGATATACGCCCTGGGCATCAGGTATGTTGGCGAAACAACTGCAAAAACACTTGCCCATGCAGTTAAGCATATACTGGATCTTAAAGATTACTCCCTGGAAGACCTTCAAAACCTTGAAGACATAGGCCCAAAGGTGGCTGGCAGTGTTCATCAGTTTTTCCACAATTGGGACAATATAAAGACCCTTGAACAGCTTGAAGAGCTTGGCCTGAAGCTAAAAAACGACAAAAAAGACTTTACACCCGGGGGCAACCTGGCTGGTCAAACGTTTTTATTTACGGGCAGCTTGCCCACGCTCAAGCGAAGCGAGGCCGAAGCTATGGTAGAGTCTAACGGAGGCAAGCTCCTAAGCAGTGTAAGCGCCAATTTAAACTACCTGGTGGCCGGTGAAGATGCCGGAAGCAAGCTCGAAAAAGCTAAAAAGATCACCTCAATCAAGATCATAACCGAAGCTGAATTCCTATCCCTTATCCATCATTGATATGATTCTTATCAATTGTTTGAATTTCACATTTGTTTTTTTGTAACTTTAGCCAAAAGGAAAAGGCGATGATAAAAAAACTCCCCAACGAGGTGTGGAAACCACTGCAGTTTCCAGGCTGGAAGCACCTCCGTAAAAAGTATGCGTTATCTTCAATGGGACGCATAGCCAGCTACACAAACGATGTTGTCGAAGACGGTAAATTGTTACAAGGTTCATTAACTACCGGTTACCGGACCTTGAATCTGCATCGTCCAGGCAACAACGGTACCTTGTACATTCACCGTGAGATTGCCCGACTCTTTCTCAAAAAACCTTCACCCAAAAACAAGTATGTGATTCACATCAATCACAATAAGCTTGATAATGCGGTGAAGAACCTGAAATGGGCAACACTCGAAGAAATGATCGAGCATCAGCAACACAGCCCCGCAAAGATTGCCTACAAGAAAGTGCAGGCAAATCGTACGGAAGGCTTGAAGTTGAATGCTAATCAGGTTAAAGGCATTAAAAAGATCCTGAGCGACAAGAACCGGAAAATCACCATTAAAAAATTAGCGGAAAAATTTGGCGTCTCTGAGATGACCATGTACCGCATTAAAAGTGGTGAAAACTGGGGCAGGATTAAATAATGTCCTGTAATTGATGCAGAACAATAAGTGGTGTGATTGTAAAGGCTAGCTTTCACACCACTTATTTTTTTTGTTCCCTTCCTGCACATAACTTAGCATGAATGGTGATGATGAATGATCCATTGCCAATTGACTTTTTAAAATAACAGTTATGTTGCAACCCTCCACATTGAAGTTTTTAAAAGACCTTTCGAAAAATAATAACAAACCCTGGTTCGATGCACATCGTGATAAGTATGATGAAGCAAAAAGTGATTTCGAAGCTTTTATTCAGACTGTCATAAACCGGCATGCTCAAAAAGATGAAACGATACGTGATCAGGAGGCTAAAAAATGCATCTTCCGCATCAACCGCGATATTCGCTTTTCAAAAGATAAAACACCTTATAAAACCAATATAGGGGCCAGTATTAACCGCGGTGGCCGCAAATCGATTTATGCAGGCTACTATTTCCATTGCGAACCCGGACAAAGTTTTGTAGGTGGTGGTATATGGATGCCTATGCCGCCCGAAACGAAAAAAGTAAGGCAGGAAATTGATTACTGCTTCGATGAGTTTAAAAAGATCGTTGGTTCAAAGAAGTTTCAAACAGTATATGG
>Ga0068855_100010877_pt1 | contig 10983 bp, 8 predicted proteins | sample KBSCornC52_FD_66592 | JGI IMG/M metagenome (GOLD analysis project Ga0068855, IMG submission 66592) | Corn rhizosphere microbial communities from Kellogg Biological Station, Michigan, USA - KBS Corn C5-2 | ecosystem: Host-associated > Plants > Roots > Rhizosphere > Soil ... | reverse complement strand
GTAATACCGCTTTTTGTGACCGTAAAACCGGCGTAGGTTCCATTGGCCATCACAATTTTATCGCCCGAAACGGCAGATGACATGGCCGAGTTTAATTGCGAATTGTTAGATACATTGAAGGTAGTGGCAACTGCAGCTAGCGTGTTTTTTTCTGCGAAAGGGTTATTGTTAGTTGTTGTGTCAGGTGCCATGCCCATTTTTTTGCAGGCGCCTGCTGAAAGAGTTGTTATAAACAGGAATGGCAGCAATCGGTTGTTCACAACCGTGCATAGGTTGAACAATACACTTTTCATAGCAAGGTGTTTGATTTAATAAATGATTAGTGATGAGTAGTTTCCGGAATGCGGATCAAAGTTGTAAGCTTACGTAGAAGCGTATTTGCAAATGGTGAAGAAGAAGGATTAATGTAAATGTAAAGAGGGAGGTTGTTATGCGGTTATGGTGGATTGGCGTTTTGTTAAGGGATATTTGCAGGTGTTGACACACGGCTTAGCTATGACCGCACAATAGATAATAATAAAAGACTCAAGAACCTCCTACGTTGCCAAATCGGATTCTTGCGCCAGTTCTGAGGCTATTTGAATAATTTATAAGTATTTTTATGGTCATCTCGCCTTTTAATGCGTGTTATGACTATGGATGAAAGAACGATTGAAATATTAAAACGTTTTGATGCGTCGTGGAAGAAAACCGGTGCCTGGTACGATGAGTTGATAAATCAGCATGAAGGCTTTGAACGATTAATTCCTATCCGGAAGTTTATGGTGGATCTTGAGCTGACTGGAGGAAAGAAGTTATACAGGCTTGGTACCTCAATGCATACATTAATGATATCGCGTTCCGTAGATCATGGGCTGAGAAAAGACCAAAAATACGTGAGTATTGAAGCGATAAGCTCTGATTGTTTTGAAGTTAAAATGCGGGAAGGAAGCAAAATTTATAGGGAGTATAGAGTTAAGACACTAAAAGACGTGCGAGTGAGCAAATTGCTACAGACGCTGAAATGTGTGCTCGTTGACTAAAAAGCCGGTTTACGGAATCCAGGCAAGTAGCCTGGGCAAATGGGGCGGCTATTCATTGAGCGTTGGTGTTTGTTTTTTGGACATAGTTACTGGGTTGATTTACTGGCAGTCGACCAAAACGCTGCCCAATGGCAACAGGTATTATATTTATAATGAAGAAACCAGGAAACTCGGCAAAAACATGGTGTTTATCTCGCTCATCTTGATAACGATTTCGCTTACGGTAATCCTGGCAAGATCCTATGCATTAGTCACATGGTAACTCCCATCTGCATTAAAGTGCTTTGACTTTAGTCGTAGAGCTTTCTGATAATGATATAACTCTCTTATGCTTGGTTTTATGGCAGAGAAGTTGATAGAAAGTTTAGAGGGGAAGTTGGTGTTATGAAGGAAAGAAATAAAGATTTTAACCCACGGATAATTCATGGCATACGAATATTTTTTACAAGCGCATTTGCTTCAAGACTCTCAGGAAATTGCGACAGAAAGCATTTTATCAATTTTTAAAGACTACATCTCAGCAATAAACGATAATTATATTGATTTGAAGTTCGAAGAAGGAAATCGCTGCACTATTTATATTGATACAAAAGATTCAACAGTTTCTCATCTGATGGTTAGTAGACCATGTTATAGCAGACAACTGGGCCAATGCCTTTACCAGGTGATGCAGTTGGGTAACTTTGTATTTTTTGAGCCGGATGGCAAGCAGCCCATCATATTAAATTCTGCTGTCGAAGCTCACCTACCTGAAGATATGATTGAGGCATTAGGCAAGCCAGCTGTAGCAGAGGACCTGGAGGCTTTTTTAGAACTGTATTTTAAAAACAGATAGAATCTTAATACAAGACTTAATTGCTGTTGATAACACCTTGACCGTTGATTAATGAGATTCAGGTTAGAAGGAAAAAAGTTGTTCAAACAAGTAGTATCTTGGCTGAATAGACTCATTCAATTTGGCCAAAACTTATGTTTTAAATACATTTATGGCCAAATTGGAGTATGGAAATAATCGGCCGAAAAGACGAACTTGAGCTCCTAAAGCGAGTTAAGGAAGGCGCATCTTCTTCATTTATAGCCGTTTATGGAAGAAGGCGAGTTGGTAAAACCTTTTTAATCAGAAACGCCTTTAAGAATGACTTTGATTTTTCTGTTACCGGTCTTTTTAAGGTGAGTCTGGCACAGCAACTAATCAACTTCCGTGCAGCCCTTTTGAAATATAATTCAGATGCCGAAAGTATAGAGCCTGCTAAAGATTGGTTTACGGCATTTCAACAGCTCGCCCATTTATTAGAATCAGGCCGCCAGGGAAAAAAGATTATTTTTTTAGATGAGCTTCCATGGTTTGACACCCCTCAGTCTGGCTTTGTCTCTGCACTTGAACACTTTTGGAATTCCTGGGCTAGTGCGAGAACCGATATAGTATTAATAGTATGTGGTTCGGCAGCCGGATGGATGATCAGTAAGCTTATCAACAACAAAGGCGGATTACATAACCGGGTCACACATCGCCTCAGGCTGGAACCGTTTACGTTGAAAGAATGCGCCGAATTTCTACAATCAAGAAGAGCAAACTTTGATCGGTACCAGATTATACAATTGTATATGGTCATGGGAGGAATACCGTTTTATCTGGAACAAGTAGACGGTAGTCAAAGTGCGGCACAAAACATCAATAGGCTGTGCTTTCAAAAAGATGGCATTTTACGTGCTGAGTTTGACAACCTCTACAGATCGTTATTTGAAAATGCCGGCAAGCATACTGCCATAGTAGAAGCATTAAGTAAAAAAACAAAAGGCTTAACTCGTGCGGAATTAATTGAAGAAGCTAAACTTCCTTCAGGCGGAAGTCTTACAAAAATCCTTTCTGAGTTAGAAGAAAGCGGGTTTATAAGAAAATACACAGCGTATGGAAATAAAGAAAAAAACAACTTATATCAATTGATTGATTTTTATTCGCTTTTTTATTTGCGGTTTATTAAAAAGAGTAGTGTTATGGACGATAACGTTTGGATCAATAGTCTGGATAGCCCAGCACAGAGAGCATGGAGTGGTTATTCTTTTGAGCAGGTTTGTTTGGCTCACGTAAGGCAAATAAAACAGGCTTTGGGTATAAGTGGAGTTCAAACAACATCCTCTGCCTGGGTAAGTAACAGCGAACCCGGAGCGCAAATTGATCTGCTTATCGACAGGCGAGATCATGTAATCAATGTCTGTGAAATGAAATTCTCTCTTAATACTTTTACAATAGATAAGAAGTATGCAGAGGAATTAAGAAATAAAATTGGTGTATTTACTTCAGAGGTAAAAACAAGGAAATCTATTTATTTAACAATGATCACGACATTTGGGTTGAATAAAAACCAATATTCGATGTCGCTTGTTCAGAACGATCTTACAATGGATGTGTTGTTTGAGTAATTAAATGGAACCGCAAAAAGACATATACTCAAATATCCCAAGATGAGTTCATAATGACGTATAAGCCTGCAATTCCACCAGAAATTCTTAAATAATTGCAACACAATTCTTTAATAAAAATTTTTACAAACCCCGATTTTTTATATTTTTGCACCCCATTAATTCAGACAGGGTTAAAACCTGGTGAATTAAGAGGCGGGATAGCTCAGGTGGTTAGAGCGTTGGATTCATAACCCAAAGGTCTCGGGTTCAACTCCCGATCCCGCTACCAGAATGATAGATAATGCTTTAGGTGATTCACTTAAAGCATTTTTTATTTCATCCAACTTCTATATAGGCATTTTTATGCCTCTTTTTGACTCTCTCACCCATTCCATTATTCCCAGCCCAACTCATGGTACGCCATTTACTATTATCCATATAACACAATCGGCATTCACCTCACCTCAAATGCAGAAACATGGAAGACAAGAACCTAACATTCAATAAAGTAGCCAAAATAACCCTCATTTTCTGGGTACTGAAGATCTTCGCCACTACACTGGGGGAAATTTTGGGCGATTTCTTCTCCATGAGCCTAAACATCGGATATACATTCAGCCTGCTGATCACCCTGGCATTCCTTATAACAGTTTTACTCATCCAACTAAAACAGGAAAGATTCCATGCCGCCATTTACTGGCTGGTAATTGTCGGCACGACCACCGTCGGAACCGAAATTTCCGATCTGATGGATCGAACCTTACATCTTGGCTATGCCTTAGGTTCACTTATTCTTTTCGTCGCCTTACTCCTGGTACTATTTATATGGTATCGAAATGAAAAACAAATAAAGGTCTACCCTATTAGCGAAAAACGCGTTGAACTATATTACTGGACAGCCATTCTTGTTTCCAACAGCCTGGGTACCGCTTTTGGTGATTTTTTGAGCGATGACCTCGGACTAAGCTACTTAACAGGTGCCGCCATTACTGCAGGCATCATCGTTCTGGTTGTACTGCTTCACTATTTTACCAAACTAAATGAAATCCTTCTTTTCTGGATTGCCTTTATTTTTACCCGGCCTTTCGGCGCAACGTTTGGCGATTTTCTGACTAAACCAATCGAAAAAGGCGGACTGAACTTTAGCCGCGGTATCGCAGCTCTGGTAACCGCCGCACTGATGGCACTACTTATGTTTTTCTCGCAACGTAATAGCCGCAATAAACAAGTGGCCTATGGATGATGAAAACAAACGTGGGAACATATATAAATGTGTATTCTACTGTGCAGCCCATGCCATTCCATCCGGACCTCCTCCAACATCCAAATGCCCGGTAATTTCAAGGGTCTTAAGATCAATAATGGCCACATAATTATCAGCTGTACAAGCGGCAAAAGCACGCGCGCCATTGGGGTCCATTAAAATGCCCGCGGCGCCATGGCCAACCTTTAATCGTTTTACTTCCTTACGCGACTTTACATCATAAATGGTAAGATCGCCCGACTGAAGACTTGAAATAAACGCGAGCTTACCATCAGGCGTAAACTGTAGTCTGTTGGCGCCATTTACCTTTGCCTGAATTTTGGTCAACAACTTTTTGGCATCAAGGTCTATAATTGATATTGTGCCATCCTCACTGGCGGCTGTCCATAATTCTTTACCATCGGGCGATACATCAAAGCCTTCTGACCCTCTTGCAGTAGGTATAATGGTTTGCATCCAGTCTTCATGTGGTTTGGCTCCGGGAGGACCCATTCTTCCCGGCTGTATTAATGTATCTGTAAGAATGCTTACCGTTCCGGATGAAACATTGGTTGTATAAATCTTTTTCTCATCGGCAGTAACATAGATCATGTGTGTTCTGTCCTGCCCCGTTCCCATACTCCAGTCAAGTTTGCCGGTTGAAGGATCATAACGACCAACTGCTTTGGAGCCTTCGGCAGTAAACCATACTTTACCACCTACGAAGGTGATACCATGCGGGCCATACAATGGTCTTGTATCAATATTGGCCAACGCCTTCTGACCTGCCACATCAATTACATTCAGCTCATGTAAGCTGCCGCCACCATAAATAGTAACGTAGGCAGTCTTTCCATCTGAAGAAGCAATCACTTCATGCGGGTCACTGCCAACAGGAACACGGGCAAGAACATTTAATGAAACAGGATCTACAATCGCGAGCGTATGATTGGTTTTTGAAAGTGCGAGCAATAAGCCGCGCGATTGCCCATGACTTTCCGTTACTGAGAATATTAATAAGGGCAGGAAAAGGTTTATTAAAACCGGTCGTAACAAACGATATCTTAAATATTTCATCGCCAGCATATTTTAGTTCAAACAATAGTTACTAAATATACAAAGTAAATACTACGTCCGCCTCATTCGTTCACCCATCCATACTGATCATCCCTAATATATCACCGTTCGGTCATTCCGGTCAGCACGGCCATAGCAATCGTTTACCTTCCGGGTTAAAAGGAATATTTATGAGCAGTTATCGCTTTGAAACGCTACAATTGCATGCCGGTCAACAAATTGACCCCACAACCAAATCAAGAGCAGTTCCCATTTATCAAACTACATCGTACGCGTTCGACAATTCAGAACACGCCGCCAACCTGTTTGCCCTTCGGGAATTTGGCAATCTCTACACGCGCGTTATGAACCCAACCACCGATGTATTTGAACAACGCATGGCAGCACTGGAAGGCGGCGTTGCGGCACTCGCTACTGCATCAGGACAGGCAGCACAGTTCCTGGCGCTTAATAATATACTTCAGGCAGGAGATAATTTTGTAAGCACTTCCTTCCTGTATGGCGGCACCTATAATCAGTTTAAAGTATCTTTTAAACGGTTAGGCATCGATGTACGTTTTGCAGATGGCGACAATGTAGAAAGCTTCGTACAGCACATCGATAAAAATACAAAAGCTATTTATCTCGAAACGATCGGTAACCCGCGTTTGAACATTCCTGATTTCGAAAAATTTGCCCAACTCGCTAAAGAATACGACCTGCCTTTAATAGTAGATAATACATTCGGCGCTGCCGGCTATCTTTTCAGACCAACCGATTGGGGCGCCAATGTAGTAGTGCAATCAGCAACAAAATGGATTGGTGGTCATGGCACTACCATTGGTGGCGTTATTGTAGATGCAGGTAACTATAACTGGGGCAATGGAAAATTTCCGCAGTTTACTGAACCTTCTGAGGGATATCACGGATTGAAATTCTGGGATATATTCGGAGAAGGCAATCCACTTAACCTGCCGAATATTGCTTTTGCTATTCGCGCACGGGTAGAAGGATTGCGTGACTTTGGCGCATCACAAAGCCCGTTCAACTCATTCTTATTATTACAGGGGCTTGAAACCCTTTCATTACGTGTGCAACGTCATGTTGATAATGCCCTGAATCTTGCGCAATGGCTCGAAAATCATCCGCAGGTTGATTTTGTTGAATACCCCGGATTGAAAAGCAGCCCCTATCACACACTTGCTCAAAAGTATCTGCACAATGGATTTGGAGGTATTTTGAACTTCGGTATTAAAGGAGAAAAAGCAAATGCCAGTAAGTTTATCGATTCACTGAAACTGGCCAGCCACCTGGCAAATGTGGGAGATGCCAAAACGCTGGTCATTCATCCTGCATCTACAACACATGAACAGTTGAGTGAACAGGAACAAATAGCCTCAGGCGTACGTCCTAATCAAATACGTATAAGCGTTGGCATAGAACATATAGAAGATATAAAAGCCGATTTTGAACAGGCATTTCATAAAGTATTTGCAAAAGAGCTGGTGTAATGAGTTCAACATATCAGTTATTTCAGTTCGATCAGCCGGTGATGCTTGAATCGGGTGCGGTATTACCACGGCATCATCTTATGTATACCACACATGGTGTGCTCAATGCAGCCGGCGACAATGTAGTTTGGATCTTTCATGCACTTACAGCTAACAGCGACCCTGCCGAATGGTGGCCGGGTCTTGTAGGGAAAGGGAAATTGTTTGATCCCGCTGAATACTTTATCGTGTGCGTTAATATGCCCGGCAGTTGTTACGGCAGTATTGGCCCGCTGAGCATAAACCCGCATAATAAACAACCATACTATCACGATTTCCCTTTCTTTACTACAAGAGATATGATTAAAGCCTATCAGCCGCTAAAGCGGCGATTAGGTATTAATAAAATTCATGTTGGCATAGGTGGCAGCATGGGCGGACAACAACTACTTGAATGGGCTATTGAAGAACCTGAACTGTTCGAATATATCATTCCGATAGCCACCAATGCACAACATTCCCCATGGGGAATTGCTTTTAATACTGCCCAGCGAATGGCCATAGAAGCGGATCATTCATGGGAACAACGATCGCAACAGGCCGGCGCCGAAGGAATGAGGGCAGCACGCGCAATGGCCCTTCTCTCCTATAGGCATTACAATACTTATTTAACATTACAGGCGCGACGTGAAGGTTTTCTTTCTGAATCACTTACTGTACAGGATGCTTACGGTAAATCATCCAGCCACAGCGCAGCTTCCTATCAACGCTATCAGGGTGAAAAGCTCGTACGCCGTTTTTCGGCATTCAGCTATTATATGCTGAGCCTTAGCATGGATTCGCACGACGTGTCAAGAAACCGCGATAGCGTTGAAAAAGCACTGCAACGTATTCGGGCAAAAACACTGGTGATCGGTATTGAATCAGATATACTGTTTCCATTACCCGAACAACAATTGCTGGCATCGTCAATACCCGGCGCCCGATTCAGGATAATCGCCTCTTTATACGGCCATGATGGATTTTTGCTGGAATTTGAGCAGATTGAAAAGCAGGTAAGAAGTTTGTTAGGGCATTATGATGAGAACTTACAAAACGATAAACAACAAATGCAACACGGTGTGTAATTATAATCTACTGTTTGTGTAAGATATTTTCAATATCAGCGCACAGAGAGTCGAGAGAATTTTTATCGAGGTTGTCTACAACTGCTTTTAAGATCGATTTCATAAGCCTGAAATTATCCGGCTTGGTTACAAAACAAAGAGCCCCCAGGTCTTTGGCAATTTCTTTATCCCTTTGTTCAGACGAAGTACTATAAATGATTACCGGAATATCGTTGTAATTATTATCCTTTTTAAGTTTATTCAATAGTTCCCAACCATTCATTACCGGCATATTAATGTCAAGAAAAAGAATATCAGGTTTGTCGTTGCTTGCCAGTAACTGTAGTGCATGCCTACCGTCTGCGGCCCAATGGTAAACAATATCCGGCGCTATGGATGCGAGCGCTTCGGAAAACATTTCCCGATCATCTCTGTCGTCGTCAGTAAGTAAAAATTTTTTAGTTCTTATCATCTGTTGCAATTATTGCCTGCATTTTAAAAGGGTAACAGAATGGTGAAAACAGCTCCTTTGCCTTCTTCACCGGCAGCAGAAATACTACCATGGTGCCGCTCGGCTATTTTTTTACACAGCGCCAATCCTAATCCTGTTCCCTCGTATTTATCTTTAGTATTCAGTCTGCTGAAAGCATCAAAAATCTTGTTTGCATAAGTCTGCTTAAATCCTATTCCGTTATCGGCTACCATTATTTTCGCATATTTCATTCCATCAACCGTTTCAACAGACGAAAAAATACGAACAACAGGGTTTTCCCTGGAAAACTTCAGAGAGTTATTGATAAGGTTATAAAACAGCTGATAGATCAAAACGGGCGCCCCTTCAATTACAGGCAACTCGTCTTTTACTATTTCTGCCTTTTTTTGATTTATCATCACTTCCAGGTCGGCTTCAATACTTTTTATGATCTCATTCAAATCAACGCTTGTATTAATTTCGCCTTCCTCATTTAAAGAAGAGTATTTCAGTACGCCTTCAATCATAGAACTCATTCTGTCTGCAGCAACCGTCATCCTGTTAAGATAATCCCGGCCCTTTTCAGGCAATATGTTTCCATATTCTTCCTGTAACCTTCCAATAAATGTTTTGAACTTCCGTACAGGCTCCTTGAGGTCATGGCTTGCTACATGTGCAAATTGCAACAGATCTTCATTTGATCGTTGAAGTTCTTTTGTTCTTTTTTGAACAATGATTTCCAGATCTTCACTTAATTGCCGGTATTTTTTTTCACTAATATGGTAGTTTACCCGTACTATAAGTTCTTTTGCTGAAAACGGTTTTACCAGATAATCATCTGCCCCTGCATCCAGACCTTCAACTTTTGCTTCTTCTCCGGCGCGGGCCGACAAAAATATTACCGGTATATTTTTGGTTTCAGCATGATTGCGTAACTTCTTCAATAATCCAAAGCCATCCAGCCTTGGCATCATAATATCCGACAATAACAGGTCGGGTTTGTATTCAAGCGCCTTACCAAATGCCTCTTCACCATCCGAAGCGGTTATTACATAGAACTGATCTGATAATAATCTGTACACATAATCCTGCATATCCGCATTATCATCGGCGAGCAATACTTTGTATTTAGGTATTCCAACGGCAGCCGTACTGCCTGCTCCGGAATCTTCATTTACGTTGACGTGTTTTCTTTCTTCAGGCACCCATTTTAAGGCTTCCTGTACAAATGCTTCAGAATGTTTATAAAGAGGAAACTCTGCAGGTGTGTCTGCAATTTTTTCGGCTGGCAAATGCTCTTTGCCTACCGGGATCTTAATGATGAAAGTGGAACCTTTTCCCGCCTTACTGGTTACCTGGATAGTTCCGTGATGTAATTTCACCAACTCGCGAACCATTGCCAAACCAATACCGGTTCCTTCCTGACTTCTGCCTTCGGTATTTTCCACACGATGAAAACGATTGAATATTTTATCGAGCTGATCTTCGGGAATACCTATTCCGGTATCAGATACCGAAACATATACATCTTTTTCTTTCTGTTCTATGCTCAGGCTGATAGTTCCTTCTTTACTATATTTAAAAGCATTGGAGATGAGATTTAGAATAATACGCTCCCACATATCAACATCTACATACACGGTATCATGAACGTCGCCCTTATTGATTATAAGTTGCATTCCGGCCTTTTCAATAGCACTTCTGAAAAGACTGGCGAGATCTTCAGTAAGGGAACCAATATCAACCGGACTAAACCTGCCCTCTACTCTTCCAGCTTCAAGCCGCGAAAATTCAAGCAGGGTATTTACCAGCTTTTGCATTCGCAACGCATTGCGATAGGCGACATTCATTCTGATCTTGTGCTCTTCACTTATGCCACTGTCATGTAAAGCGTCTTCAATAGGTGCAAGCAATAAAGTAAGCGGCGTTCTGAATTCATGACTGATATTGGAAAAGAATATGGTTTTAGCCCGGTCAATTTCGGCGAGTGCTTCAGACCGCTTTCTTTCTTCTTCCAACACACGTACATCTGCAAAGCTTGTCGCCATTTGATCTGCTACCAGCGAAAAAAAGCTTCTGTACTTCTCATTAAATAAACGATAGGGATTGGTTCCTACAATTAATACCCCATAAGGTTCTTTGGAACTCGCCTGAACAATAGGTAACGTAATAGCTTTATTGGAGCTGATCG
>Ga0068855_100010876_pt1 | contig 10983 bp, 4 predicted proteins | sample KBSCornC52_FD_66592 | JGI IMG/M metagenome (GOLD analysis project Ga0068855, IMG submission 66592) | Corn rhizosphere microbial communities from Kellogg Biological Station, Michigan, USA - KBS Corn C5-2 | ecosystem: Host-associated > Plants > Roots > Rhizosphere > Soil ... | reverse complement strand
GGAATCACGTTTTCCTTGGTTCCAGCCTGCAGCGAGCCGATGGTCACCACCGCCGCCTCGGTCGGGGCCAGCTCGCGGGCGACGATCCCCTGCAGGCGCATCACCGTGGCGGCCGCCATGACCACCGGATCGATGGCCGCCTGGGGCATCGATCCGTGCGCCCCGCGCCCGAAGAGGCGGATCTGAAGGCTGTCTCCCGCCGACGTGATCACGCCGCTGCGCCCGGCGACCACGCCCGCCCGCCCCACCATGACGTGTTGCCCGAGCACGACGTCCGGCTTGGAGAAGCGCCGGAACAGCCCGTCGTCGATCATCGCCTGCGCGCCTTGGCCCGTCTCTTCGGCAGGCTGGAACACCGCCATCACGGTCCCCCGCCAGCTGGCACGGGTCTGCGCCAGCAACGTCGTCGCGCCCACCAGCCAGGTGACGTGCATGTCGTGACCACAGGCGTGCATCACCGGGACGGTCTTCCCTTCGGCGTCGACGCCTGTGGCGGTGCTCGCGTACGGAACGCCGGTGGCTTCCGCCACCGGGAGGGCGTCCATGTCGGCGCGCAACATGACCGTGGGCCCGTCCCCGTTCCGCAGGACGCCGACGACGCCGGTCTTTCCAATCTGCGTCGTGACGTCATAGCCCGCGCCACGCAAGCGCCCGGCCGCCAGCCCGGCGGTCCGGGTCTCCTGCATCGAGAGCTCCGGGTGGGCGTGGAGGTCCCTGTACAGCGCCTCCAGGTCGCCAAGCACAGCGGGAAGGTTCCCGAGCACCGAGCTCGACGGGGACGAGGATGTGTCGGTCATGTGGCGGTCCCTCCACCATGTGCTTCGTTGGAGATTCAGCAAGCGTCCGTTCGACGACCTGCCATGGCGGACCTTCCGGGGCGCACCCGACTCGCGCTTCAGCCCTGTTCCCGAACCGCCGAATGGGGAGGGGGGATGAGCACCCTCACGGCCGCGATGGCACGGTTTGCGGAGGAGCCCGCGCGCCAGCTCACGGAGCCCCGGGCGCCCGAGGGGCGCGTGCTTCGAGACGAGTGGTGCCTCCTGCTGGCCGCCACCCGCACGCAATCGCATCTGACCTGCGTCCGCACGACCGCCGCCAAGCTCGACAGTCTGATTGCGGACGTCCGCCAGGTCGTCAAGCAGCACGGTTACACCGGTTGCACCTGGATGGTCGGTCCGTCCTGCGAGCCGGCGGATCTGCGCGATCTGCTGCTGGCGCGCGGCTTCATCCGCGCCGTGGAGCCGCCGTGGGAGCCCGAGCTGGAGGCGATGGCGCTGGCGCGGCCGCCCGTGCCGTCGCGTGCCGGGGTGGAAGCGCGCCTGGTGCGTGACTACGAGGAGTACCGCCAGGCGCTGCACATCGCCATCCGGGCGTTCGACCTGCCGCCCGACAGCGCCGCCGATTGGCTGGCGGCGGCGCCGGAGCTCTGGAAGCAGCAGGACGGCATCGACCGGATGACGCTGATCGCGGCCATCGACGGCCAGCCGGTCGGCTTCGCCTGGGCCGCGGCCGGTCGCGACGGGCTGCTCCTGTGCGGCAGCGGCGTGTTGCCCGAAGCCCGCGGTCGCGGCGCCTACCACGCGCTGGTCGACGCCCGCTGGAAGATCGCGGTGCAACTCGGCAAGCCGCTGCTGGTGATCCACGCCGGAGCGATGTCGCGGCCGATCCTGGAACGCTGCCACTTCGAACGCGTCTGCCGGCTGGACGTGCTGCTCGACCCGCAAGTCCGCCCCGCGGGCGCGTCGAACGACCGTTAGAGCCCTGGATTGATGGTGACCACGACGGGGATGCCCCAGGAGGTCAGGAAGTTGGCCAGCGCCTCGGTGGGGGGCGCATACGCGAACTCCCACTGGACCAGGCGATCGACCCCCTGCTTGCGTCCCTCGCGCATCCAGAGCACGTCCTTGTAGGCCTGCTCGCGCAGCTCCGGCGTCAACCGGACTGATTGGCGCACGGGCACGCCGTCGCGGGTGAGGTAGAGCTTGTAGTTCTTCCCCTCCACCGCCATCTGGCCGTTGCGGCCGATCTCGACGTAGTTGACGTCGTGCCGGCGCAGGCCGAGCGGGGTCTGGACCGAGGTGCCGGGGCCTTCCGGCTCGCCGCCATACGACTCGGCCAGGAACGCGTTGTACGCGAGCCCGCGGTCGCGGCCGGTTCCGGGGAAATTCTGCACCCGCCGCAGCGAGAGGCTCGGAACGCCGCCGGCCGGGAGATCGCCGATCGACCCGGGTCCGACCGCCGATTCGGGCTCGGCGTCGTAGGGCATGTCGGTGTATCCCCCGGATGGCGCGCCGGGCGCGCCGGCGTCGGAAGACGAGACGGTTTGCACCTGACGGAGGCCGCCGCCCGCCAGCTGCTGGTACGTGGTGGCGACGCCGTCCCGAATGATCACCACCTGCCCGGGATGCTCCGCGCTGGTCATGTACAGCGATCCGTCGGGCTGGACGGTGCCGGTGTACGGGCCCGACTGAAAGATGGTGCCGGGGACGGGACCGGCCTTCACCAGCGCCGTCGGGCCCGCGGGCGTCGCCTGGTCGGGGACGGAGACCGCCGGTTCACCGACGTCGGCCGCCGTGGAGAGCGCGCTGTCGCCCGCGGCCGCCAGCGCGGTGGCGTCGGTGGTGGCCAGCGCGGTCGTCGCGCCCGCGTCCGCCAGCGCCGGCACCGTGGGGGGCGACGCGAACCGCGCGCCGAGCGCGCCGGCGCCGCGCCCGAACAGTCCGCCCTCGATCGCGCCTTCGAACCAGGCCGCCGGACCGCCCACGCTCTGCTCGTGGAAGGCCTGTACGCCGGGGGAAGACGAGACGTGGCTGACGATCTTCGCGTAGACGTCCGACGAGAACGAACCGGCGAACCCGCCGATGCTGCCGCCGACCAGCTGCCCGGCCGCCGTGGCGGCGCCGCCCTCTTCGATCCCCAGCAGCCCCAGCGCCGGCTCGGTCGCTTCGCCGGCGGTGAGCGCCGACACGATGCCCGTGACCGCGACCCGCCCCAGATTCCAGTACTGATTCGCGACGTAGTCGTCGTAGGAGATGCTGCCGGCGCGAAAGGCGCGCGCGTTGGCGGCCGTCAGGCTCTGACCCCCACCGGTCGCGATGTTCCCCATCAGCTTGAAGCCCCGGTCGCTCCATTTGTCGAGGAAGCCGAGGATCCCGCCCGCCTCGTCGGCGTCCTCGATGCTCTCGTCGTAGATCTCGCCGGCCGTCCTGGCTGGATCCTTGGCGGCGTGATACTGGGCCGCCAGGTTCAACATCGTTCCGGCGGCCGCGGCGATCGGTCGAAACGCGCCGCTGCGGGCCTGCAGCTTGGGCGCCAGCCACCCGTTGGCCGGATCCAGCGACTTGGCCAGCGCGTCCAGGCGTGCCAGGTATTCATTGGCGACGCGGAAGGTGCCGCGCGCCTCGTCGAAGGGGAACCCGGACAGGTCATCGGTGATCTGTTTGGTGCGCTGGCTGACGTGTCCGGCCAGGTCGTCGTAGGCGGCGTCCAGGACCGCCACCTGCACCACTTGCGCGTAGCGCGCCGCCACGCGCAGGGCCGTCGCCTGCAGCGATTCCTGGGCCAGGCTGTCCAGCGCGGAGATCGGGAAATCTCGGGTGGACGAGTCGATCAGCGCCTCGCCCTGGACGCTGAACTCGTACCAGGTCTGCTGCGTGCCGTCCGCGCCCGGCACCTGCCGTGGCTCGATGACCACCCGCCAGTCCAGCTTGTCGTCCAGGTAGGTGCGGGTGGCTTCCGTCGCCGCTTGCTGCTGGGCGATCTCGATGGCCAGCGCCGGGTTCTGCACCATCTCCTCGTACGCGGCCTGCGGCGTGGCCGGCTCGGGCACCGGGACCAGGTCGCGCAGCGCCATCTCCTCGGTGGCCTGATCGGAGGCCGGGCTGGCCGGCGCATCCGGTGGGGCGTTCAGCGCCTCCAGGTCTTCCTGATGCTGCAGCGACCGCCGGCGTTGTTGCAGCTGGGCGCGGTAGTCGTCGGTGATCACGACCGACGCCAGCTGTTCATCCACCTGCCTGAGCGCGGCCTCCGTCGCCGGCGAGCGATGAACCACGTCGCCCGCGTCGGGTTGCAGCGTGTGGGCCAGCTCGTGCGCCAGCAGGCGCCCACCGTCGGGATCTGACGGGCGATAACGTCCCGGCGCGAAGTAGACGTGCGCGCCCCAGGTCGCCGCCTGCGCGCCGATTCCGGCCGCGAACTGGTGCGCGACGCCGTCGTCGTGCACGCGCACGGCGCCCAGATTCGCGCCCAGCGCCGCTTCGTGCTGGGCGCGCACGTCCGCCGGCAGCGGCGCGCCGCCGCTGCCCGACAGCGCACCGTCGGTGGTGGTCGGGCGGGCGCCCAGTTGCCGATCGGGTGGCGCCGCGCCGGCCGCGATGGCCTGGGCGGCGCGCTCCTCCGGAGCCTGCGGGTGAGCGAGGCGCAGAGAGCGCAGGACGGCGCGGTTGCCAAGCCGATCCTGCAGGCTCGGTTCGCGCCCGTCGACGTCGCGATCGGGCCGGCGAGCGCGGGCGGGTGAACGGCCGGACAGATCGACTCGCCTCCCGCGCAGCCGCACCAGCATGGATCATTTGTAGCATGGCTAACCTGCTTTGCGCGAAGAGAGCGCGCGCCGCCGGTGCTCGTTCAGCAACGTCGTGCTTCCATGATTGCGCCGCCTTGATTGGGCAGAATCCGGCGAAATAATGACCGCGCCGGGCGTTCCTTCATTCACCACGAGAATGCACGGCACCCAGGCGGGGCGGGAGTTGCCCATCGGGCACGAATCCGATACCCAGGAACGTTGCGAACCGTTACCATTCAGCGCCCAGCGACAACTCAGTCCGATCATGGATCCTCTTCTCCATCCATCGTCGCTGTCGTTGGGCTCTGCTGCGACCGCGCCGGTCATGTCCAGCTGGGCCCGGCGCTGGCATGAGGAACCGCGCTCGCGCTGTGTGCTGATCGTCGATCCTTCTTCGTTCGACACGCGCACGCTCGCGACGGGCTTTCGGCGCCGCGCGGTCGAGACCTGGGCCTCCACCGACCTGGCCGGCGCGCAGACGGCGATCGCGACGCGGGCGCCGCAGATGGTGGTCGCCGAGCTGGCCTTCCCCGACGGCAATTGGGAGGATCTTCTGGCGCTGGTGGGCCGGCTCGCCCAGCCGTGCGCGGTGGTGCTGCTGACGGCGCGGGCGTCCGTGGCGATCGCCGTGCGCGCCGTGCGTGCCGGGGTCGAGAGTGTGCTGGCAAAGCCGGCCACCGCCGATCAGGTGCTGTCGTCGGTTCGAGCCGAGGTGAGCCCGCCGATGCCCCCGGAGGCTGCGCCGGTCGATCTGACGCTCGACCAGGCGCTGTGGGAGTACATCAACCGCGCCGTCGAGCTGGCCGGCTCGATTGGCGGGGCGTCTCGCGCCCTGGGAATCGAGCGCCGATCGCTCAAGCGCATGCTCGCGAAGTACGCGCCGGCCCGCGCCGCCACCGACTGACGCCGGCCATGTCCACGCGCGAGAGCCGCGACAAGAAGTCCCCCTCGCCCGCCACCCGCCCGCCACCGGCGCGGGCGCCGGCGGCCCCGACCGGATCCCCATCCTGGCAGGCCCTGTATGAGCGCCTGGGAAACCGGGCGTTCGCCCAGCGATTCAGCCCCAGGACCCAGAGCGCCGCCGAGCTGGAGGTGGAGGCGACCCGCGCGGCCGAGCGGGTGACGGGCTCGACAGAGGCGCCCCGACGCACAGCTCCGACCCGGCCGCCGGCCAGCGCGCCGGTGCCGGCGCCCGCGCCCGATGGCGGACACACCCTGCCCGCGTCGGTGGTGGCGCCGGTCAGCGACGAGCTGGGGGTCGAGCTGGGCGGCGTCCGGGCGCACACGGGCCCGGCGGCGGCCGCTGCGGCGGCCCGGGCGGGGGCCCAGGCGTACGCTTCCGGCAACGACATCGTGTTTGGTCGCGGCCGGTATGCGCCGCACACGCCGTCGGGCCGGCGGCTGATCGCGCACGAGCTGACCCACGTGGCCCAGCAGCGCGCGGGCGACGCGCCGGCCGTGCAGCTGAATCCCGAGGACGACGTCTGCGCGCCGCTCCCCGCGCCGACCATCGCGCCGCTGGAGTGCCCCGCGGCGCCGACGGATCTGCCGACGTCGATCGAGGTGCGGGCGCCGACCGCCGGCGCCGGACCGGCGCCCAGCGAGACCTTCGTGCTGCACGAGCCGATCCTCGGCAGCACCGACCTGGTGTTCTATGCCATCCCGCGCGCCGCGGTGGATCCCGGACCGGGTGAGGCGCCGGAATGCCGCGCGCCCCCCAGCCCGCCGCTGGCCTCGACGGCGGACCCGGCCGCGGCGGATCGCGAACGCCCGCACCTGCTGACCGTCCCGGGGCGAGCGCCGGCGTCCACGCCGGTGTCCGTCGAGGGGCGCGTGCTGGCCGCGGAGGTGATCACCGACGCCTACGTGATCGTCTCCCAATATCACCACCTGGCCGTCGGCGCGGGGGCGGTGACGGTGCTCGAGACGGCGCAGGGGTTGCGGCTGATCGACGCCGGCGTGGGGGCCCAGGGCGGGGCGCCGCTGGCTGACGCGATCATGCAGCGCCTGGAGGGGATCATCGGCGATCGCCCGATCACCGAGGTGATCATCAGTCACCTGCACGCCGACCACACCGCGCTGCTCCCGCGCCTGGCGGCGCGGTTCCCCATCGGGCGCCTGGAAGTGAACGCCGCGCAGTTCGTCGACCCGCGGTTTCAGGAGATCCTGCGCCAGTTCGCCAGCGAGCAGGAGCGGGGGGTGCGCGACCGGGCCGGCGCGCAGTTCGACGCCGACCGCCCGCGCTGGGAGGCGGGCGCTGGCAGCGAGATCGCCGACGCCGCCCTGCGCGCGCGCGCCTTCCAGGCGGCGCGCGACGCTCACGTTCGCGACGCGGTGGCGCGCCTGCGGGCCAACCCCACCGTCGTCGACCTGCTGGTGCCCGACGGCGGCCGCCTGCGCGTGACCTCGGCGCCGATCGGCACCGTCGATCTGCCGGCTGACGCGGCGCTGAGCGACCCCTTGATCGAGGGATTACGGCGCGCGGGGGTCACCGGCGACATCGGCCGCACGGCCATCAGCGATCCGTCGATGGGCCGCGAAGCCGCCGACCTCCGTGCCCGCCAGGCGACCGAGCCCGCCGCGCGCCACGAGGACGTCGTCGTGGACACCACCTCGACCAGCTACATCATCGATCTGCCCGGCGGAAACCGCCTGATGGTGGTCCCCGACATCCGCACCGACGATCTGCGGCGCCGCCACGGCCGCGCCCGGGACTCGCTCAACACGTTCGAAGAGGCGCTGGGTGAGCTGGGCCATCCGGCGCGCTTCACGGCCTGGAACATGACCCACCACGCCCAGGCCGGCTGGGTCGCGGGCGGCGCGCCGCACGTGGTGGGCACCAACGAGCTGGTCGGGTTCATCGAGCTGATGCACAACATCCGCGACCTGCAGGCGCGGCACCGGGCGCCCGGCACCGCGGCGCCCGCGGACGTCCTGACCGTGTCGGTGCAGGGAGATCCCGGCAATCCGCTGGTGCGCAGCATGGTGAACCCGGGGATGGTCTGGTTCCTGCGCAGCCTGGGCTTCGAGGCGTTCCTGGCGACGTCCGGCCGGGACATCCGGCTCATCGAAGCGCTGACGGCCAGCGGACAGCGGGTGGAAGGCGTCGCCGGCTTGCCGTACGAGGGGTTGCGCCCCACCGAGCCGCTGCTGATGCAGTCGGAGGCGGCGCTCCGCTACCTGGATCAGCAGATCCAGCTGCAGGAGGCGCGCCGGGCGTCCCCGCGCATGCGCTCGGCGGAGAAGTCGGCTCTGGTCGCGGACCGCCAGGCGAACCTGACGCGCCTGAACGGGGCTCGCCGGGCCATCGTCGACGCGCGCGAGAGCTATCTGCGCGAGACGAGCCGCGCGATCTGGCGCGGCCCCGACGACGCGGCTCCGGCGGTGGCGCCGGCCAGCACCGCGCCGGGACCGCCGGCCGCGATGGCCGCCGCGGAACAGGCGTTGCGGGCCGCGATGCAGGCGCCCGATCTGGCAGGGTTCACGCCACCGACGGCGACCGCGGCGCCTCTGGTCACCGACACGGCGCTGGTGCTGCTGCGGCAGCAGGGCGGGGCTGCGCTGGACGAGCCCGCGCGCCAGATCCTGACGCTGAACCAGGAGATCGACGTGCTGCGCGGGCGGCTGCAGGCCGGCCAGGACCTGGCCGGGACGCGGGCCGCGCTGGCCGAGAAGCTGCAGGAGCTGCGGGGCCTCATCGAGCGCCAGCTCGACACCGCGCCCGAGGCCAGCCGGCCGGTGCTGCAAGAAGAGCTGGTGCACACGCAGCGAGAGCTGGAGTCGATCGCGCGCTCGCCCGAGGGGCAGATCTTGTTCACGCGCGAGCCGGGGACGGGCCGGCTCATCGAGAACCGCGTGGTGCGCGTCCCCAGCTCCGCGGCCGATCGCGTGCGCGGCGTCGCCGAGGGCGCGGGGCGCGTGCTGGGCGCGCTGATGGTGTTCCAGACCATCCGCTCGCAGGAGGGGCTGGCCGAGCGCGTGAGCACCGGCCGGGCGGGCGTCGGTGAAGGCATCGTGGGGACGATCCACAACGCCTACGGGCTGCAGATCGGCCTGCGCATGATGACCGGGATCCCGGTCAGCCCGGTCGAGTTCGTGGTGCTGTCGGTCCTGGACATCTCGCAAACGATGGCCGGCCACTACGACAGCCGCGAGGCCCGGGCGGTGGCGATCAGTCAGTCGGTCATCCGCAACGGGATCTCGACCATCCTCATGCTGATCGGCCAGGCGATGATGGAGTCGGGAAACCCGTACGTGGTCGCCGCGGGGTTCGGGATCATGTTCCTGACCGAGCCCATCATGGCCTTCCTCGAATGGGCGGGCGTGTTCGACGCCATCGAGAGGGCCTCGGCGTTTCTTCCGTCGGAGGTGACGGCCGCCAACCAGCACCTGCGCGACCTGATGCAGGAGTACCGCGCCATCCTGGGCGCCATGGAGCTGGAGAGCCGCACCGACGAGCAGCTCGCCGACGTGGGCGTGACGGACCCGGCGGCGCTGCGCGCGCGGTCGGCCCGCGACATCGAGAGCGAGCGGGCGCGCGCCGCTGGAAAAGAGCGCGAGCTTCTGGACGCATTCGACGCCGGGTACACCCGCGCGCGCGACGACTACGCCGGCCTGTTCGAGCTGGACACGTTGCGCGATCAGTTCCTGCGCATGCGCCGCCAGGCGCACGAAGGGGAGAGCACCACCGCCGGCGACCGCGCGCGTGCCAGCGCGATCGATCGCTTCGCGGACATGGACCGCCGCCTCTCGCTGGCTGGCTACACGCCGGCGCAGGTGCAGGCCATGCCGCAGTGGGAGCAGTTGAGCCGGGGGATCAACGAATTCGCCGAGCTGACCACCGGGCCGGAGTACAACTGGGAGGACATCCGGCAGAAGCAGCAGGATGTCGAACAGATGTTCCGCAACGCCCACTACCGGCTGGCACCCGAGGCCCACGGCATGCGCAGCGCCGCGCTGCTGGAGCCGGGAACGCCGGGGTACAACACCTACCTGGCCGAGCTGAACCAGCGTGAAGATCGGATGAGCGTGCTGCGGGCCCGCCTGGTCACCTCCGCCTCCGGCACCGCCATCCCGGTGTGCACGCACGTCGACCCCGCGCAGGCGCAGATGGCCGTGGGCGGCCGGCGGCGCCTCATTCCCTGTCCGGAGCCGGCCTTCGGGGATGTGCACCGCTACCTGGAGGCCTTCGAGCACCTCCTGGCGTCGGCGCCGTCGCGCCCCTTCACCGCCGAGGATCTCTACCGGCACTCCGCCGACATGGGGCCGCGCTATCGCCTGTACGTGCGCGAGCACGACGACTATCGCGACTACCTCGAGCGGTTGCACGCGACGGAGACGGCGATGCGGGGGGCCCTGGAGCGGGCGGCGCGCCTGCCCGACGCCACCACCGAGGCGGTCGCCACCGTGCAGGAAGGGATCGAGTCGGCGGTCAGCCGGCGCACGCAGCAGCTCGGGTTGCTGTACCTCGACGAGCTGGACGCGGCCGTCGGCAGCATCCAGGGCCGCGAGATCCAGCGCCTGGCGCCTCTCTTGGGCGAGCGCCCGGGGGTGCGGGCGCTGTCGGGTCAGGAAGAAGCGGCGCTGGCGGGCGGCGAGCTGTCCGATGATCGCCGCCGGCTGAGCACGGTGACGAACCGCCTGCAGCGGGTGGCGGGCTTGCGGATCCCGGATTCGCCGGCCGGTCTCGTCGACGGCGTGTTCCGCGTCGAGGGCGACATCGACGAGGTGATCATCGTCTTCATCGGCATTCCGGGCACGCCGGTCAGGGCCGAAGACAACGTGCTGGTGGGCGTCACCGGTCCCGGACACGACGTCGTCACCGGGTACGGCGACGACGTCTCGCTGCCGGTCGTGCCGTTGAACGCGGCGGCGGTGGCCCGGCTGGGCGGTCCCGGCACGCGCTTCCTCACGCGCCGTTTCCTGCGTCCGGTCCGCCTGGAGGAGCTGGATCCGGAAGGGATCTGCCGGTGACCATTCCTGAAGGGCTGTCGCGCCTCACCCTGTCGCTGGGCGGCCAGCCGCGGGAGGTGGTTCTGCGCCACCCGACGGTGGCCGAGATCATCCCCCTGGCGGTGGATCCAGAGATGCGCACCCAGAGCCTGGTCGAGCTCTCGCTGGTGCTGGAGCTGCAAGCCGTGATCGACACGCTGGCCGGCGAGGTGCCGACGGAGCTCGACGCACGGGCCATCGTCGGCTCGCCCGAGGCGCTGGCGCGGGTGCTGGCGGCGCGCAACGCGCTCTATCACCACCTGGCCGAGCAGGGGCGGGCGCTGGTCCGCTGCCCGCACTGCGGAGAAGGCGAGGTGACGCTGGACCTGCTCTTCTACTGGATGGCGCTGCGGCTGCCGCCCTGGGACTTCTTCGATCGCGGTGTGGTCATGCATCGGCCGTCGCTGGCGACGTTGCTGCCGGTCGGACGG
>Ga0068855_100010870_pt1 | contig 10991 bp, 10 predicted proteins | sample KBSCornC52_FD_66592 | JGI IMG/M metagenome (GOLD analysis project Ga0068855, IMG submission 66592) | Corn rhizosphere microbial communities from Kellogg Biological Station, Michigan, USA - KBS Corn C5-2 | ecosystem: Host-associated > Plants > Roots > Rhizosphere > Soil ... | reverse complement strand
GATCGGCTGGAAAGCTGGGAAGTACGCGCCGATCACCTGATGCTGCGCGGCTACCCCTAGAGCTATTTCGGTTCTGATTGAATCAGAACCGAAGCTCTAGTGGTTTGTTTTTGACGCGTTTTCTTCACGCGACCCGGTATCCACTTCGCTTGAAAAACGCTATGGCTCTCAAGCGGCGATGGTTTGCGCTTCAGTGGTCTCGACCAGCGCAAGCGCCTCGCGCAAGACCGCCACACCCGCCCCGGATCGCACAGCGTTCTCGCTGAGATGGCGGCGAAACGCGCGTGCGCCGCGCACGCCGTGGAAGGCTCCGACGAGGTGGCGGGTGATGGCGTGCAGCCGGACGCCTCGCGACAACTGCCGCTCGATATAGGGCACAAGACTTTCGATCGCCTCATGCATGGTGCCAAGCGGCGCCTCCGCACCGAACAACTCTCGATCCACCGTCAGCAGCCGCCATGGTTCCTGATAGGCCGCGCGCCCAAGCATGACGCCATCCACAAACGCCAGATGGTCCCGCGCCTCCTCGATCGTGCCGACGCCGCCATTGATGATCACCGGCACCTGTGGAAGGCGCGTCTTCAGGCGATACACGCGGCCATAATCCAGCGGCGGAATATCCCGGTTCTCCTTTGGCGACAGCCCGTTCAGCCAGGCCTTGCGTGCATGCACGATCAACGCATCGGCACCGGCTGCGATCACCGCATCCGCCAGCCTATCGAGCGACACCTCAGGATCCTGGTCGTCGATGCCGATCCGGCACTTCACCGTGACGGGGATGCTGACCTTCTGCTTCATGGCCGCCACGCCTTCGGCGACCAGGGCCGGCTCGGCCATCAGGCAGGCGCCAAAGCGGCCGTCCTTCACCCGGTCGGAAGGACAGCCGACATTGAGGTTGATCTCGTCATAGCCGAAATCTTCCCCGATACTGGCCGCCAGGGCGAGCTCAGTTGGATCGGAACCGCCCAATTGCAACGCCAGCGGATGCTCGCAAGCGTCAAACCCCAACAGGCGACGGCGATCGCCGTGGATCACCGCCCCCGTGGTCACCATTTCAGTATAGAGCCGGGCATGGCGCGTCAGCCGGCGATGGAAGACCCGGCAATGCCGGTCGGTCCAGTCCATCATGGGGGCTATGGAAAATCGATATACAGACATTCTGGGGTTATATCCCGTTGCCCGCGCCGGTCCAATCATCTCAATAGCTCAGCGCTGCATCTGCATGATCTGCTCCATCGGCAACATGTTCTGGTTCAAATGGGACATGATCCACAATGAACCGCCGATGACGAGAATGACGATCAACACGCCAAAGGCGAGCGCCATGACGTTGTTGGTATTGTCAGGTCCCGTGGTGATGTGAAGGAAGAACACCAGATGCACACCCATCTGTGCAATGGCGAGCACGACAATGGCCACGGGAATACTGGGTTGCCACACCAGATCCGTGCCGGCGATGAAAAAGGAGGTCGCCGTGAGCAGAATGGCCAGGCCGAGGCCAGCGACGTAGCCAAGCACGCGGCGGCCGAGGTTTCCCTCGCCTTCGTCGCCGGGCGCGATATCGGGTCCGATCCGCTCGTTTAGCCCATCGCTCATCCGCCCGCTCCCGCTCCCGCTCCCAGGAGATACACGACCGAAAAAACCGCAACCCAGATGATATCGAGCGCATGCCAGAACAACGCAAAGCACATGATGCGGCGCTGAATATCGGCGCGGAACCCCTTGGCGATCACCTGCGCCATCATGGTTAGCAGCCACAGGATGCCGGCGCCGACATGCAGGCCGTGACAGCCGACGAGCGTGAAGAATGCGGACAGGAACGCGCTTCGGCTTGGCCCCGCCCCTCGCGCAACGAGGCCAGAGAATTCCTTCAGTTCCAGCGAAAGAAACACAAGGCCCAACACGCAAGTGATGGCCATCGCCAATTGAAAGGGCACCTTCGCGCGGGCGTTCGCTGCGATGCTGGCGAGCCCGCAAGTAAAGCTCGACAGCAGCAGGCATCCGGTCTCGACCGCGACATTTTTCAGGTCGAACAGCTCCGCTCCCGCAGGCCCGCCGGCGGTCTGTCCGACCAGCACGGCATAGGCCGAAAAGAAACAGGCAAACATCACCATGTCGCTGAGCAGGAATATCCAGAAGCCATAGCCGGTGACGATGCGCTTGGGAGGAGGCCCGAGATGTTCACTCTGCTCCGTCTCGAAAGCGCGGAGATTGTGAGGATCGACCGCTGCCGCTGAATGCGCCATCAGCCGGCCTCGCTCAACGCAAGCTGTCGCTGCTCGATATGGGCGCGATCGATCCGTTCTACTTCAGCGGCCGGGATGACGTATTCGTCATGGTCGCGCCAGGCAAACACCACGAAGGTCGCGAATGCCCCTACTGCGCCGGCGCCGACCATCCACCAGATGTGCCAGATCAGGGCAAAGCCCATGACGGTTGCGAAAAAAGCGCAAATGAATCCGGTGGGCGAGTTGCGCGGCATCTCGACGTCTTGGTATCGGCGCGCGCCTTTGGCCGTCTCCTGCTTCCTCGCCTGCTCCTTGATCGCCCAATACGCATCCTCGCCGTTGACATCGAGGGGAACAGCGAAATTGAACACCGGCGGCGGCGAGCTCGTCGCCCATTCCAGCGATCGGCCGTCCCAGGGGTCTCCTGTCAGGTCGCGGAACGAGGCGCGCGCCCGTATGCTGACGAAAAGCTGCAGCACCTGGAAAACAATTCCGGCCAGAATGATCAGGGCTCCTAGCGCTGCTATCACTAGCCAGGGACGCCATTCCGGAACGTCGTAGTGCTGCATCCGCCGGGTCATGCCGAGCAAGCCCAACGCGTAAAGCGGCATGAAGGCAACGTAGAAGCCGATCAACCAACACCAGAATGCGGCTTTGCCGAGTCCCTCGTGCAAGCGGAATCCGAATGCCTTCGGAAACCAGTAGGTGTATCCGGCAAAGGCACCAAACAGCACGCCTCCGATGATGACATTGTGGAAATGCGCCACCAGGAAAAGACTGTTGTGCAGCAGGAAATCGGCGGGCGGGATGGCTACCAGAACACCGGTCAGGCCGCCAATCAGGAACGTGACCATGAATCCGAGCGACCACAGCATCGGCGTCGAGAAGCGAACGCGGCCGCGATACATCGTGAACAGCCAATTGTACACTTTGACGCCGGTCGGAACCGCGATAACCATGCTGGCAATGCCGAAAATGGCGTTGACGTCGGGTCCGGCGCCCATCGTAAAAAAATGATGCAGCCACACCATGAACGAGATGAGGCATATCGCCATCGTCGCCAGAACCATCGAGCGATAGCCAAACAGAGATTTTCCGGAGAATGTCGAGACCACCTCCGAATAGATGCCGAAGGCCGGCAATATCAGGATGTAGACCTCAGGATGACCCCACGCCCAGATCAGGTTCATGAACATCATGACGTTGCCGCCGGCTTCATTGGTGAAGAAATGAAAGCCGAGATAGCGATCCAGGATGAGCATCGAGAGCGTCGCGGTCAGGATCGGAAAGGCGGCAACGATCAGGAGATTTGAGGCCAGCGTCGTCCAGCAGAACATGGGCATGCGCAGATAGGTCATGCCCTTGGTGCGCAACTTGAGCACGGTGGTCACGAGATTGATGCCCGCGACCAAAGTTCCGACGCCGGAAATCTCCAGTGACCAAAGATAATAATCGACGCCCACGCCCGGCGAATAGGTCATTTCCGACAGCGGCGGAAAAGGCAGCCAGCCGGTGCGGGCGAATTCTCCGATTAGAAGTGATGTGTTGACGAGCAGCGCGCCCGTCGCCGTCAACCAGAACCCGACCGAGTTGAGCGTCGGGAAAGCAACATCGCGGACGCCGAGTTGCAGCGGGACCACAAAGTTCATCAGCCCGATCATGAACGGCATGGCGACGAAGAAGATCATGATCGTGCCATGCGCCGAGAAAATCTGGTTGAAGTGCTCGGGCGGCAGATAGCCCTGGGAATGCAGTGCGATCGCCTGCTGCCCACGCATCATCAGGGCGTCGACGAAACCGCGGAGCAGCATCACCCCCGCGAGCAGAACATACATCACGCCGATCCTTTTATGATCGACGCTGGTGATCCAGTTCTGCCAGAGATATGGCAGGTAGCCGGCGATGATGACCCATGCCAACACACCAAGGATGAAGACGCCAACGATGCCCGAGGCAATCAAGGGAATGGGCTGATCGATGGGTATCGCCGCCAGGCTGAGCTTTCCCAACATCAGCGACTCCGCGGCGAAACTTCAGCGTCTTCCTTCGCCAGCAGCGAAGGTCCTGGTCCCGGCGGAATATGCTGCGTGGCGACGGCATAAAACAGCACTGGATCATCCAGGCGATAGATTTTGCCGGGTCGTGCCGTGAACTGGCGGGCCAGGTCAGCATAGCTCTTGGTGTCCAGCACGTCGTTCGTTTGGCCGGCTGCAGTAGCCCAACTCTGAAAGGCCGTGTCCGAGACCGAATTCACCTGGAACATCATGTCGGGGAAACCGTCGCCACTGAAGTGAGCTGACAGGCCCTGATACTGCCCTTCGTGGTCGGCGCGCAGTTGGAGCCGCGTCACCATCCCATTCATCGTGTAGATCATGCTGCCGAACTGAGGGATGAAGAACGCGTTCATGACGCTCGCTGACGTCAGTTCGAACTGGAGCGGCCTGCCCACGGGCACCGTCAGGATGTTGACGCTGGCGACCCGCTGATCGGGATAGATGAACAGCCATTTCCAATCGAGCGAAATCACCTGAATTTTTAATGGCGGCCCAGTGCCGTCGATCGGTCGCGCGGGATCCAATTGGTGGGACCCGATCCATGCGACCCCGCCAAGCAGAATGATCGTAAGCGCCGGGATCGCCCACACCACGAGTTCGATCCGTCCGGAATAGGCCCAGTCGGGCGTGTATCGCGCACGGCGATTGGATGAGCGAAACCAGAACGCGAACCATAGAATGGCAATGATGGTCGGCACCACGATCGCAAGCATAATCGCGACGGAATCGATCAGGATGGTACGCTCCGCAGCCCCGATCGGACCCAGGGGATGAAGGATATTCATGCGAGTCGGCTGCCCTGATGTGATCGGCACGCCTCAACGCGCGCACGAATGGCCTGTTCCATCGGATCCACGCTCTGTTCGCCCCGGCGATACAACTGGAGGCATGAATGGTGAGACACCGTGCCTCGCCGTGAGCGTGCTCTTTTTTCCTTTGCACATACAAGCCCTGGTTGAGGCATCTTGCCGCAATCGGGCCTTTCTGGTGGGCTCCAAATCCGGTTTAGTGCTGAATCCAAGCCTGGACGAATAAATTAAACAAAGAGGGAGGAAAAACGATGCGCTCTTGCGTAAAGATGGGAGCCGTCTGCCTTGCGATAGCGGTGACCCTCGGTCCGGCCTTGGCCGAGAAGAAATACGGTCCAGGCGTAACCGACACTGAAATCACAATCGGGCAGACCATCCCGTTCAGCGGTCCGGCATCAACCTTCGGCGCCATCGGCAGAACAATGGCTGCCTATCTGAAGATGGTCAACGCCAAGGGCGGCGTGAACGGACGCAAAATCAATTTGATCGCCTATGACGATGCCTTCAGTCCTCCCAAGGCGATCGAACAGACCCGCAAGCTGGTTGAAAGCGACAATGTGCTGGCGATTTGGGGAACGATCGGTACCGCGACCAACATGGCGATCGCCAAATATCTGAATACGGCGAAGGTACCTCAAATCCTGGTATCGACGGCATCTCCGAAGATGAACGACCCGGAGAACTATCCTTACACTACGGCCTTCTACATGCCCTCCGATAGCGAGGCCAGCGTCTACGCGAAGTGGCTACTGAAGAACGTACCCGACGCCAAAATCGGAATCCTTTATCAGAACGACGATTTCGGAAAGGGCTATGTCGATGGTCTGAAGCGCGGGCTCGGTGACAAGGCCGCGACGATGATCGTGAAGGAGGTCCCTTATGATCTTTCCTTCCCGACCGTGGATTCCCAGGTCCTGCAATTGCAGGCATCCGGTGCCAATGTTCTGTTTTCGGCGTCATTTCCCAAGTTCGCCGCCCAGGCCTTCACCAAGGCCAACGACCTCGGCTGGAAGCCGCTCCACCTGATTGTCGGCGCGGCCGCCCCGACCCTCGTTCGCATGGACGGGGTTGGCAAGGAAAATGCCGCCGGCATCGTTTCCGGGCTGTTCCTGAAGGATATCGGCGAACCCACCTGGGATAATGAAAAGCCGGTCCAGGATTTCCGCGCATTTGCCAGGGAATATATGCCGGACTCCGCCCCGAGCGATCCCAATCTGGCGATGGGCTATTCGGAAGGCGAAACGCTCGTTCGTATTCTGCAGCAATGCGGAGATGATCTCAGCCGCGAAAACCTGATCAAGCAGGCGACCAATGTCCATGGTTTGCAGCTCTCGATGTTCCTGCCCGGTATCACCATTGATATCTCGCCGGAAGATCGAAGCGCCTGGAAGAATCTGCAGATCGTGAAGTTCGACGGCAAGCGGTGGCAGCCGCTTGGCGCCGTAATGAGCAAGAACTGATTGAACCCGGTTGAACCGCGGAGCATGCTCGGCCTGCTCCCCGGTTCTAACTTTTTGACGCTCAATACCTTGTGACAGACACGGATTGTCCGATTAGCATCGGCGCGCTGAACCTTCCAAATTTGCGGGCGTGCTTGATCCCGCTGCCGATTTCTCCGTTCTCTGGAGGCCTCTGTTGTCGCTATTTGATCTAACTGGAAAAGTCGCGGTTATCACCGGCTCCTCGCGCGGCATCGGACGTGCCATCGCCTATCAAATGGCGGTGCAGGGCGCCAAGGTCGTGATCTCCTCTCGCAAGCAGCAGGCTTGCGAGGAGGTCGCCCAGATGATCAACGACAAGGCCGGCGAGAAGCGCGCGATTGTCGTGCCAGCCAGTATTTCATCCAAGGAACAGCTGCAAAATCTGGTCGACGTAACGATGTCCACCTGGGGCCGCATCGATACGGTGGTGTGCAACGCCGCGTCCAATCCCTATTATGGCCCCGCCTCCGGCATCTCGGACGAATTATTCCGCAAGGTTCTCGACAACAACATCCTTTCCAACCATTGGCTGATCAACATGGTCGCGCCGCAGATGCGCGCGAGGAAAGAGGGCTCGATCATCATCGTTTCCTCCATTGGTGGGATGCGCGGCTCCAAGATAATCGGCGCCTACCACATCTCCAAGGCCGCAGATTTGCAGATGGCGCGCAATCTGGCGGTGGAATATGGCCCCGACAATATCCGGGTGAACTGTATCGCGCCCGGCCTGATCCGGACGGATTTCGCAAGGGCACTCTGGGATGATCCGGATAATTTGAAGCAGCTCAACGGCGCCGCCCCGCTGGGTCGCATCGGCGAACCGGACGAAATCGCCGGCGCCGCCGTGTTCCTGGCCTCCGCAGCCAGCACCTTCGTCACCGGCCAGACGATCGTGGTGGATGGCGGCGTGACAATCGCCGGCTAATTCCGAGACCGGCTAAGTCCAAGACCTGTTAAGTTCAAGACCTGTTAAGTCCAAGATCGGCCTTCTTGCCGCCAGCCTGGCCAACGCGGCCCCACCTTGCCTGCTGCCCTCGGTGCGCCTCGCATTTTAATTGTGCACCTGCGAAGCCCGCGATAGGGTGAGATCATGACGGGGGCAAGCCCTCCTTTTCACACCCAGCACCGGAAGGACCCATGAAGGATCATCGAGAGGTTTACATCGTCGCGGCCGCGCGATCGGCGATCGGCGGTTTTGGAGGCAGCCTCAAGGACGTGCCGCTGGCCGACCTTGCTACCCACGTGGTCAAAGCTGCGATCGCCCGAAGCGGTCTTAGCGCAGACCAGATAGGGCATGTTGCGATGGGCAACGTCATCCCGACCGAGCCGCGCGATGCCTATCTGAGCCGGGTCGCCGCCATCCAGGCGGGGATTCCCAAGGAAACGCCGGCCTTCAACGTCAACCGCCTTTGCGGATCGGGCCTCCAGGCCATCATTTCCGCCGCTCAGTCCATCATGCTCGGCGATTGTCAGATCGCGATCGGCGCCGGCGCCGAATCCATGTCACGTGGCCCCTATCTTGCGAACGGCGCGCGGTGGGGCGCGCGAATGGGCGATAGCCAGATCACAGACTACATGGTCGGAATCCTGCATGATCCGTTCGAGCGGATTCACATGGGTGTTACGGCCGAGAACGTCGGCCGGAAATACGGCATCAGCCGGCAAGCCATGGATGAACTGGCGGTCGAGAGCCACCGGCGCGCCGCGAAGGCGACCGCCGAAGGTCGTTTCAAGAGCCAGATCGTGCCGATCGAGGTTCGCGCCGGCAAGAAGACGGTGACCTTCGAACAGGACGAGCACGTCAAGGCTGATAGTTCGCTTGAGGCGCTCGCCGGGATGAAAGCCGCCTTCATCAAGGATGGCGCCGTGACCGCTGGCAACGCTTCGGGGATCAATGATGGCGCCGCGGCCGTGGTGGTGGCGGGCGCTGAGGCCGTCAAGGCCCACAATCTGAAGCCTCTGGTGCGGCTGGTTGCGTATGCCCATGCTGGCGTCGAGCCCTCGCTGATGGGAATTGGGCCGGTGCCAGCCACTCGGATGGTCCTCGGCAAGGCTGGACTGACTATTGCCGATATCGACGTGATCGAAGCCAACGAGGCCTTCGCGGCCCAGGCCTGCGCCGTTAGTCGCGAGCTTGAATTCGATCCTGCCAAGGTCAATCCGAACGGCTCTGGCATTTCGCTCGGCCACCCCGTCGGCGCAACCGGCGCCATCATCACCACCAAGGCGATCTACGAACTTCAGCGGACCGGCGGACGTCGCGCTCTGGTGACGATGTGCATCGGCGGCGGCCAGGGGATCGCTGCCGTTCTGGAGAGGGTTTAAGCGATGGCCTTTGGTAAAATCGGCGTCATCGGCGCCGGACTGATGGGCAACGGCATCGCTCAAGTGTGTGCCGCTGCCGGACTATCGGTCGTGATGGTGGATGTGGCGGAGGCCGCGCTCAAGCGCGGTCTCGATACTATCAGCGGCAATCTCGATCGTGCGGCCAGCAAGGGAAAGATCTCGGAGGCCGACCGGGACGCCACGCTAAAGCGGATCAGCACCACCACCGGCTATGAGGCGCTCAAGGGTGCCGACATCGTCATCGAGGCTGCGACCGAGAATCTCGATCTCAAGCTACGCATCATGAAGCAGATCAATGAGCTGGTAGGTCCGGAGACCATCATCGCCAGCAATACCTCTTCGATTTCCATCACCCAGCTTGCGGCGATGGTGTCGAACCCTTCGCGCTTCATCGGCATGCATTTCTTCAATCCGGTTCCGGTCATGGCGCTGGTCGAACTGATCCGTGGCCTGCAGACCTCCGATCAGGTACACGCCAATGCACTCGCCTTCGCCAAGGCGATTGGCAAAACACCGATCACCGCGCAAAACCGCCCCGGCTTTGCCGTCAACCGCATCCTGTGCCCGATGATCAATGAGGCGATCTTCACGCTGCAGGAGGGCATCGCCACAGCCGAGGACATCGACATCGGCATGAAGCTCGGCTGCAACCATCCGATCGGGCCGCTGGCGCTCGCCGATCTCATCGGGCTGGATACCCTCTTGTCCGTGATGAACGTGTTCTATGAGGGCTTTAATGATCCGAAATATCGGGCGCCTGCGCTTCTGAAGGAAATGGTCGCGGCGGGGCGCCTCGGCCGCAAGAGTGGCAGCGGCTTCTATAATTACAAGTAGCGGTACCGACTCTGATTATCCCTCAGTAAACATGAAAGGGACCGCGTGAAAGCCACGTGGTCCCTTTTGGTTTCGAGAGAGGCTGGAGTTCGGCGCGTGCCCTACTTGCCACCGAGCTTGCGGATGTGTTCCACAATCCCTGAGAAGTCCACTCCGCCATGGCCGGCCTGCTCGAAGGCTTCATAAATCTGCTCGGCGTGTTTTCCGAGCGGGGTCGCAGCACCGGCCGCGCTTGAAGCCTCCTGCGACAGGCGTAGATCCTTCAGCATCAGCGCGGTGGCGAAACCGGGCTTGTAGTCATTATTCGCCGGCGATGTCGGCACCGGTCCCGGCACGGGACAATAGGTCGTCAGCGACCAGCATTGGCCTGAGGATGTCGAGGCAACATCGAACAGCGCCTGGTGCGACAGCCCGAGCTTTTCACCGAGCGCAAAGGCTTCGCTGACGGCGATCATAGAAATGCCGAGGATCATGTTGTTGCAGATCTTGGCCGCCTGCCCGGCACCGGCGCCGCCGCAATGAACGATCCTCTTGCCCATCGCTTCCAGCACCGACTTTGCGGCAGCAAAGGCCTTCGGTTCGCCACCGCACATAAAAGTCAGCGTAGCCCCCTTGGCGCCGCCGGTACCACCCGACACCGGCGCATCGACCGATGCCATGCCGTGCTTGGCAGCCAGGGCATGCGCCTGCTTGGCGCTTTCCACGTCGATGGTCGAGCAATCGATAATCAGTGCGCCCTTGGTCATGGCGCCGAGGATTTCGGTCCAGACCGCCAGCACATGCTTGCCAGCCGGCAGCATGGTAATGACGACTTCCGCGCCTTTGGCCGCCTCCGCCGCCGACCCGGCAATCGCGGCACCGTCGGCTTTGGTTTGGTTACGAGAGGCCTCCGAGAGATCGAAGCCGACCACCTTATGGCCGGCCTTGACCAGATTGGCTGCCATCGGGCCGCCCATGTTTCCGAGACCGATGAATGCGATATTGCTCATGTTTGTTTCCCCGCGTCGCAGTGTGTCGCTTGCTGTTACGTTTTGCCGAACACCAGTTCGTTTGCGCCGATCTCGGCGAAATAAGGCGCCAATATTTCCGGCGTGACATCCTCGATCCGCGCCGGCGACCAATGCGGATTGCGATCCTTGTCGACCACCGTGGCGCGCACGCCTTCGCGGAAATCATCGCTGGCGAATACTTCAAGGGCGGCGCGGTATTCACGGACCAGGCAGTCCTGGAGCGAAGCAG